>Ga0256831_1000739_pt1 | contig 17221 bp, 10 predicted proteins | sample 132544metaG_FD_189087 | JGI IMG/M metagenome (GOLD analysis project Ga0256831, IMG submission 189087) | Hydrothermal vent microbial communities from Lau Basin, Pacific Ocean - 132-544 | ecosystem: Environmental > Aquatic > Marine > Hydrothermal vents | place: Pacific Ocean: Lau Basin | collected...
GCCTTCGAGGGGAGGCAGGGCGCCGGCCTTCTTCTGGAAATGGGGCACGAAGCGCTTGCACCCCTGGATGGGGGCGTGGACGGCGTAGAAGGAGAGGTCCAGGAAGAAGGGCCGGTCCCCCACGGTGTCCAGGAACTTCAGGCATTCCCTGGTCAGCCTGTCCGTCAGGTATTCCCCCTTGGGGCCGTCCTTCATGTGGGGATTCCTGTAGGGCGAGTAGTATCCGCCGTGGGGCGAGCCCCAGGCGCATCCCCCGATGTTGGTGTCGAAACCCTGGTTCTCGGGGTAGTAGCCCTTGCCTCCCAGGTGCCACTTACCTGCGAAGAAGGTCTTGTAGCCCGCCTGCTTCAGGGCCTCGGCGATGGTGACTTCCTCCAGCGCCAGGTGCCGGGAGATGGGCGGGCCCAGGAGCTTCCGGTTCCTGGGGCGCATCCCCGGGATCCAGTCGGTGATGTTCACCCGGGGCGGGTATTTCCCGGTCATGATGCTCGCTCTCGTGGGGGAGCAGACCGGGCAGGATGCGTAGGCGTTGGTGAAGCGCATTCCTTCCCGGGCCAGCCGGTCGATGTTGGGGGTCTCGTAGAAGGTGCTGCCCGTGCAGGCCAGGTCCCGCCATCCGAGGTCGTCCACCAGGAACAGGACCACGTTGGGCCGGCGCCCCGCCTTTCTCTTTCCGGGGGAAGCGCAGGAAGGAAGGGCCAGGGTGACCGCCCCGGCGCCCAGGGTTTTCAGGAAGCTTCTCCGGTCCATCGCCTGCCTCCCGTTTCATCCGGGTCCGCTCCAAGGGGGGACCAGGATAGCGGGGGGGAAAGATCCTTGCTTTCTTCTTTTTCCTCGGGTTCCCTCGAAACGCCGGGCTCCGCCCGGCGGGCCCCGGCCAGGAACGGGGTGGACGCTTTTACTGGAGGACCTGCGAGATGAAACGGAATCCCGGCCAGGCCGGCAGGGGAATCCCCGGCCTTTTCCTTCTTTCCCTGACTTTCTCCCTCGTCTCTTTCCTCCCTTCCCAGGCACAGGAGAGCCCGGAGAGGACCTTCCGCATCTCCAACGGGATCGCCGCCCTCCAGGTGGTGGTCCGGGACGGCTCCCTGGCCGGAGAGAGGCTGGAGCTGGTGGGCTGCCCCGGGAAGGGGAAGGCCCCGGAGGGGGCGGTTCTGGAGACGGACGGGGACTTCGCCCTGGACTTCATGTGGACGGGCTGGCACGCCCCGGGGAAGAAATACAACGCGGACAACCCCGTCGTCTTCAGGGCCGGAGACTTCCGCTACGAGGGGTCGGCCCGGGGCGACGGTCCCGGCGGGGCGAAGGATCTCTCCCTCTTCTTCCGGTCCCGGCGCGGGCCCTTTCTCCTGGAGATCACGTGGCGCCTGAAGGAGGGCGCCTTTTTCGCGGGGAAGAGGGTGGTCGTCCGGGACGACCGGGTGGGCCGGCACTTCCTGAGGAAGATCTCGCCTGTGGATTCCAGGATTTCCCCGGGCTTCGAGGTGGTGAAGGAGGGGGACTTCGGCCAGCCCGTGGCGCTGGATTACGGGAAGTTCGGGGCCTTCTTCGGCCTGGAGTATCCGGGATCGCGGAACACTCTCTTCTCCCACATGGGGACGGCCCGGGTCACCTGTTCGGAGTGGGTCGGGAAGCGGGTGAAGAAGAAGGGAATCGCCTCGGACTGGGCTGTCCTGGGGCTCACCCCCGACAACCGGGTGAAATACTGGTTCTTCCGTTACCTGGACTGGGTCCGCGTGGCGCCGGTCAGGCCCTATACCCTCTACAACAGTTGGTACGACCTGAGGGCTCCCGTCATGGTCAAGGACGAGAGCCACGTGATGAACGAGAAGAACACCCTGCGCATCATCGACCTGTTCGAGAGGAACATGATCAAGAAATACGGCATCCACCTGGACGCCTTCGTCCTGGACGACGGGTGGGATGTCTACAAGAGCGATTGGGTCTTGAGGAAGGAGCAGTTCCCGAACGGCCTCCTTCCCATCTCCAGGAGACTGGCCTCCCTGGGGTCGTCGCTGGGGATCTGGTTCGGGCCCATCGGCGGGTATTCGCACAGGAAGTGGCGGATCGAGTGGATGAAGGCCCACGGCTACGAGGTCGTGGGAGACCAGCTCTGCCTGGCGGGCAGGAACTACCACGCTCTTTTCAAGAAGCGGGTCGTGGACTTCGTGAAGAAGGACGGCGTGGGCTACTACAAGTGGGACGGCATCCAGTTCTCCTGCAGTGAACCGGATCACGGCCACCCGGTGGGCATCTATTCCAGGCGTGCCGTCCTGGAGAGCGTCGTGGATCTCTGCCGGGCCGTGAGGAAGGCGAATCCCGGCGTCTACCTCAACATCACCTCCGGCACCTGGCTCAGCCCGTGGTGGCTCCAGTATTCCAACCAGATCTGGATGCAGGGCGGTGACTACGGTTTCTCGGACGTTCCCTCCTGGAGCAAGAGGGACTCGGCCATGACCTACCGGGACATCGTCCTCTACGAGGACTTCCGCAAGAAGAATGTCTGGTTCCCCATCTCCAACATGATGACCCACGGGATCATCAAGGGGACCCTGCAGAAACTCGGGGGCGAGGCGGAGCCCCTGGACAAGTTCACCAACAACGCCCTCCTCTACTTCGCCCGGGGCGTTTCCATGTGGGAACTCTACGTCTCCCCCGACCTTCTTACGGACGGGGAGTGGCGCGCCCTGGGGGACTCCATCCGGTGGGCCAAAAACAGGTTTTCCGTGCTGAGGAACACCGAGATGATCGGCGGCGACCCGGGGGCGGGCGAGCCTTACGGCTACGCCCATTTCGCTGGGAACCGCGGTATTTTCGCCCTCCGCAATCCTTCCCTTCGGGCCGGGAAGATCCGGGTGAAGCTGGATCCGGCCTTCGGCCTGGACGGGAAGGCCGCCTCGCTCGTCGTGGAAAGGGTCTATCCCACCAGGTATATCCTGCCCGACCTCTACGCGGCCGGGGCCTCCCTGGAGATTCCCCTCGATGGATACGAGACCGCCGTCTACGAGGTCTACCCCATGGACTCCGCGGACCGTCCCCTCCTGGCGGACGCGGTCTTCGATGTGGTTCGCCCCAAGGGCGACCCATACGTGGTCCGGGTCCTCCGGGCCGGGCCGAGGGCCTCCCTCCTCAACCCGGGGCGGGTGAAGAGCCTGGTCGTGGAGGGCAAGGAGATTCCCCCTTCGGCGTTTTCCCTCTCCCGAACCGAGGATGCCTATCCGGTCCGTTCCTCCATCGTGGCCCTGCGAGGGGAGGGTCCCGGGCTGGACATGGAGGTTCGTTTCGACCTGGACGATTCCGCCGTGGATCCCATGCTGGCGGTTCTCCTCGATCCCTACCAGGGGCCCCTTCGGGGCAGGAAGGGGCTTTCCGTTCTCCTCGACGGCAAGCCCGCTTCCTTCCACAGGGAGGGAAAGCGGGGCCGGTGGATCTGGATCACCCTGCCCGTCTCCCCGGGGGCCCACACGGTCCGGGTCCGGGGGGGCGCTCCCAAGGCGGGCGCGGAGGTTTCCTGCAAGGCCAGGGTCTGGCTCTACGCGTCGACCCGGCCGTCCGGGGTGGAGATCGCCTTCCACCAGGTCCGGCCCTGCACGACCGAGCGGCCCATGCCGCCCCGCCCCTTCCCGGCCGGAACCCTGAGAAAGGGATACGAACTCGGCGAGGTGGAATTCCGGCGCCCGTGATTCCGCCCCGCCGGGGTCGGGGAAGAGATCAATACCTCCTGTCGGCGTGGTCCTTTCCGTGGCAGAGCAGGGTGCACGAGCCTCGCCTGTATCCTCGGTCTTCGAAGCGGAGAACCCCGGGGACAACCTTGGAGGGGAAGACCACCCGGGTGTCGAAGTTGATGAGCCTGGAGTTGTTGGTGCTGTTCCCCTGGTTGGAGGAGATCCCGTGGGGATCGTGGCACACGGTGCAGGGGGTTCTTTCGTTCACCACGTGCTTCCGGTGGAGGCGGAAACCCGAAGACCCCCCGCCGCCCATGCCCCCGATGATCGCGCTTCGGCTGTGGCACTCGTAACAAAGGGCGTAGGCCGAGGAGGACTCGGTGGTGTAGTCGGCCGTCTCCAGTCTCTTCTTCAGGAGTCCAGGGTAGGAGGATCCGTGGGGGCCCCCGGCGGAGGATCCGTCGCCGGCGTGGCAGTCCCAGCAGGTCATGACGCTCGACGTGGTCCAGGGAGGGAGGAGGCTGGGCACGTCGGAACTCTTTCCCGGTCCTTCGACGGGGTGGAAGGAGGGGTTGGCCGGGGAGAATTCCAGGCGCACGTTCATCTGGAGAAGGACCCTGGGAACCAGGGGCGTGGAGCCGTGGTTGTCGGCATGGCACTTGTAGCAGACCTGGTAGCCGAAGGAGACCTTGGAGACGGGGTTCCCGCTGGAGTCGATGCCCGAAACGCCTTCCAGGGGACCCGGAACCCCCGGGGCCTCGACTTCCCCGGGATGGGCGTAGTGGGCGTTGTGACAGTCCTGGCACTCCACGTGGCGGGCCATGGTGAGGGGGTTCTCCGCTGGGTCGTGGACTCCGTTCCATGAAGCCGGGTTGTGGGCGTAAGGCTTGGAGATGTCGGCCTGGATGTTCTTGGAAGCCACGTTCCCGTTGTGGCACCTCAGGCAGTTCTCTTCTTCCGCGCTGAAGACCAGGAGGCGCTCGGGATGGTTGCCTCCGTGTGGGGTATGGCAGTTCTCGCAGGCGTTTTCCTCCACCGTCGTATAGGCGGCCTTGGGCCAGGGGTTGAGCCCCGCTCCGTTCCATCCGGCCGTAGAGTTGCGGTGAGCCGAAGATGTCCACCCCAGCGGGTCGTGGCAGGAAAGACAGAGCTTCCCCCCCCTTCTTTCTGTCCTGAGGAACATCCCGTGCATGTCCTTGTGAGGGTCGTGGCAGGAAGTGCACTGCACCATGCCTTTGGAGTCGAGCCGCACGGGCGGGGTGACCATGGAGGGAAGGCGGAAGCCCTGTCCCGTTCCGCCCTTGGAGGCGGCGTATGAAAAGGACACGGGGTGGTCGTCCCGGAGGTTCGTGCCCAGGCAACCCGATCCGCTTTGAAGGTATCGCCGGCCCGAGGCCATGGAGATTTCGGAGTTGAGGCTCACCACGTTTCCCAGGGCGATCGTCCCGTCGTGGCAGGAGAGGCAGAGCTTGGTGGAGCCGTTGGGCTGGGAAACAAGGCCGGGCGTCAGGGTGGAACTCTTGTAGGTGAGATAGCTCGTCACAGAGTCCTCCCGGTTCCAGAGGGGGGCCTGGATCCGTGCGTTGTGCGGGGCGTGGCAGAAGAGGCAGATCCGGGTCTCCGAAAGGGCCTTGTAGGGTCCGGGACCGGAGACGGAAAGGTTGTGCTTGGTGTTCACGATGGATGTCTGGGCCGAAAGGGGGGATGGGAGGAAAAGAAAGAGGAACCCGGCGGCCGCCGGGACGCAAAGGGAAGAAACTCGGCGGATGGAATCCTTCATTTCGGCGCCTCGTGGAACTGGAAGACCTGGAGGCGGGCGTTCCCGCCGTCGGAGACGAAGATCCGGTCCTTGCTGTCGATGAAGAGGCCCGAGGGCAGGTAGAACCTGCCCAGGCCGGTTCCTCTCGATCCGAAGACCAGGAGAAGTCTGCCCTCCAGGTCGAAGATCTGGACGTTGTCGAACATGCTGTCCGCCACGTAGACATGGTCCCGGGAATCCAGGGCGATTCCCTTGGGGCAGGCGAAATTCCCGGGGCCCCGCCCGGGGATCCCGAAGGTCCGGATGGGTTTCATTTCGGGAGAGAGGACCTGGACCCTGAAGTTCATGCTGTCCGAGACCAGGACCAGCCCTTTCCTGGAGACGGCCACGGCCGTTGGGTAGTTGAACTCCCCGGGCCCGGCGCCCCTGCGGCCGTAGGCCCCGAGGAGCGCGCCGTCGGCCCGGAAGGCCAGGATCCTGCCCCGGGTTGTGTCGGCCACCAGCAGGCGGCCCTTCAGGGGATCCCAGGCCATTCCCGTGGGCCTGCCGATCTCCCCCTTCTTTCCGATCTCTCCCAGGACCTTCCCGGAGGAGGAGAGGACGGTGATCCTTCCCCTGGCGGAGTCGGAGACGAAGACCCGGCCTTCCGGGCCGGCGGCGACCCCCACGGGCGACAGAAAGGTCCCCCCTGCGGAGTGTGTGAAGACCTGGTGGAGTCCCGTCCTGAGAGAGATCTTGTGGAGGGCCCGCCTGCCCGGGTCGGCTACGTAGAGGTTCTCCCGGCCGTCCAAGGCCAGGCCCGCGGGGGAGACGAGGCGTTCCTCCCGGGAGCCGGCGAGCAGGCTGGAGAGGCCCTCCCAGAAGCCTCTTTTCCTTTCCACGTCCATCGTTCCCCTGTAGGCCAGAAGGAACTCGATCCAGGGGCCCTTGGGGTTCCCGGGCCAGGACAGACGTTCCGGCGACTTCCAGGTGAACACCGCGGGCCCGCCGGCGCAGGAAGAGAGGAGAAGAAGGAGCCAGGCCGCGCCATGGGGTCCGAGGAGGAGGGTGGATCCGTTTTTGCCCACTAGAATTTCCTCTCGAGGAATATCTTGAAGTTTACGTATTCCCGGTCGGAGGCGATTTTATATCTTTCCTTCAGGAACTGAAACTCCAGGCCCACCGTGGTCTTCCTGAACCGGTGGGAGAACCTTCCTTCCAGATTGTAACCCCTGCCGTTGTCGCTGCGCAGGTGGGTCTCCCTGTAGGTCCCCCTGAGGGAGAGGAAGGCGGCATCGGGCGAGCCGGAGTCGAACTCGAGGAAGAGGCCCCGCCCCCTCTCCATGTCGCCCGCGTCGGGATACTTGGTCCACCAGGAGGTGACTCCATGGTTCAGCCGGGTCGCCCGGCCCAGGTCGAATCCTCCCCCCAGATCGAAAGACAACCTGTCGTACGGGGTGAGCCTGGACTTTCTCTCTTCGTAGAGGACGGAGAAGGACTGGTCCCATTGGAAGAGCCTCGCCCGGGCCCTCCTGGTCCTCAAGTGGTCCAGGGTCTCTCCGCCGGCTCCGGAGAGAAGGTCCTGTCGCATCCTGTCCATGCCGAGTTCCAGGGAGAAGAAATCAAGGACCCGGAAACCGACCCCCATGTTCTTGGTGCGCGTCTCGAACCTCCTGTCCTGGTAGGGCCTGTAGTCGTAGTCCACCAGGATGGTCCGGCCCGTGGAGATTCGGCTCCCCAGGGGGATGTCGATCCTCACCTGGACGCCCTCGTGGCTTACCGTGTAGTCCCCGGCCGCCTGGGAATACAGGATGAGACCGGTTTCGTCGGTGACCACGATGGTGGAGACGATGACTCCCGGGTGGTCCAGGTAGATGGGGACGCCCTGGGTCACGGCGTGCCCTTCGTCCAGGACGCTGACGAGGAGGTCCTTGAACTCCTCGTCCTGGAGGAAATACCCCAAGGAGAAATTGCCGTAGAGACTCCCGAAGAAGGTCCTCTTCTTGTAGGCGAAGCCCGCGTCTCCCCCGTAGCGGTCGATCCTCCCCTCGTCGAAATCGCTTCGCTCCATCCTTCCGGCGACCTGGGAGTCCAGGCTTTCGTAGAGCCTGTGGTGGAGGGAGGAATTGAAACGAAGGTTTTCGTTTTCCGAGCCTCCCCTCCTTTGGGAGCGGTCGAAGCCCGCCGAGTGGAGGGAGTAGAGCCGGGGGAGATACTGGACCCGGAGGGTGGAATCGTATCCCCAGTGGCGGTTGGAAATGCTCCCCGCCTGGTCCCGGAGAAAGGCCCTGTTGAAGAATGAGGATTTTCCCCTTCCGTCCAGGTCGTGGCGGGTGGAAGCGAAGGCGAAGAGGTCGTCGTAACGGTTCGAGGTGTAGAGGGTGTTCACCTTGTTGTATTCCACCGAGTAGTCGTAGTAGGCGCCCCTTTCGGACCGGTTGCCCTGGAGGTGGAAGTTGTCCCTTCGCTCGTCCCGGAAGTCCCTCCAAGTGCCGTTGTAGGTGTAATGATGGTAATGAAACAAGGAAGGGATCCACCATTTGCGGGCCCTGAGATCCAGGCCCGTCTCGGTGATCACCGCCTCCGTGGGCCTGGCGAAGAGCTGGCGGTTCCTGGTCTCCCGGCGGAGGGTGTAGATGTGGCCGGGGTAGGGGTGCTCCTTCAGGATGTCGACGTCTCCCCGGTAGCCGATGTTGCGGTTGTCGATGTTTCCCCCCAGGTTTTCATAGTCCCCTCCCGTGGAGGATTGTTCCAGGCCCAGGTCGGCCTGGATGCGGAAAGAGAGGAGGAGGGGGTGGTAGTAGTAGCCCGTAAAATCGAGAAAGACGTTTTCCCGGAACCGTTTCTCCCAGTAGGAAAGGTCCGTCCCGAGGGCGGATGTGGTGTCCTTGCGATAGCTTCCGGTGAAGCGGAGGCCGCCGTTGAATTCCTGGAGCCTGAACCCTCCTTTCTCCTGGGCCCGGGAAGGGATGGATGGAAGGAGAAAGAAGAAGAGAAGCCACCCCGCGCTCCTTCCGGGACGGGGAAAGCCCCGGCGGCTTTTCCTGGAGGAAGCGCGCGCCATCAGCTTTTCCCGGCCTTCCTTTTCGGGGAAGAAGGCCTTTTTTCACCGGCGGCGCTCTTTCGCCGGGCCGGCCGGGACGCGGGGGCCGGCTGGTGGGCTTCTCCCCCCAACTGGACGGGCTTCTCCCCGGGCGGGTGGACCAGGTCGGACCGGTTCCCCCCGTGAGGGTCGTGACAGGCTGTGCAAGCCTTCAGGATCCACCCCTTTTCCTGGTGGAGGTCCATGGAGACGAAGAGATCCTTGGTGTGGCACTGGAAGCAGAGGTCCCGGACTTTTCCCTTCTTCAGCAGGTGGGGGTAGGGAGAGCGATGGGGCATGTGGCAGGTTTCGCACCTTCCCATGGCCACGGGCCCGTGGACGTATTTGGCGGCGGGAAGCTTGTGGCACTGGAGGCACAGCTTGTCCAGGGGGAGGGCAAGCCGGGGCGTTCCCGTGAGGAAGCTGATCCCGCTCTTCTGCCCCTTGAACCTCCTCGGGAGCCCGGCATGGCACTTGTCGCAATGTTTCTTCACGAAGGGCGGATGAAGGGAAGCCTTCGGGGCCTTTCTACGGGCGCCTTTGGGGCTCCCTGGTCTCCGTCCCTTGAGGCCCTGTTGTCTTCCGCCTTCCCCTTCCAGTGGAGGGACCCCGTCGAAGAAGAAGGAGAGGACCTTGTGCCGGGTGACTGCGCCGCACCCCAGGGCGAAGGATCCTGAAAGAAAGGCCAGGAAGAAAAGAACCGGGGAGGAAGGGAAGGATGGCACGGCGCGCAAGCTTTCTCCTGGGGGGAAGTCCTGACTTCCGATTCCCATATCTTGCCGGAAGTAAGGGGCCGGGTGAAGAGGGATGGGGAAGAAAGGAAACAATCCGGAGTCGTCCGTCAAAGCAAAGCGGCCGATTTTTTCCTGCCCTCTTCATCGGGCCCATGGCATGGGCGTGAGGGGATTCTTTTCCATGGAGAGTTCCTCCCTTTCCGAAACAAACGATTGGGTCCGGGAAAGGGGTGGTCCTCCATGGAACGGAAATGGTGCTTGGCCCTGATCCTTCCCCTGTTCGCGGCAGCGGGAGGTTCGGGATCTGTTGGGGGCGGGGGGTCCGGTATGGAGCTTCCGGATGGGGAAATTTCCTCTTCCCAGGGGTGCCGGGAGTGCCACGTTTTTCCCCCCGGGACAAGCCATCCCTTGGGGGGAAAACCCTGGTCCAAAACGGACCTTCCCTTGGAAAAGGGCGGCCTTGGGTGTCTCACTTGCCACGACGAACGGACCCTCTCCCCCCTCCATGCCGGGCGGAAGGGGAAAACCTATCTCAGGAAAGAGAGACCACGGCTCTGCAGGACCTGCCACCGGCCCGGACCGGGCGCCCGTGGAAGGCTCGTCCACGGTCTTTCCGGCGGGAGGGCCCACATGGTGCGGCGGAGCGGCACGAGGCCGGCCCTCCCGGGGACGAGGGTCATGGACGAGGAAAGCCGTAATTGCCTGGGTTGCCACGACGGAACCCTGACCCGGGGCGGATCCATGGGGAAAGGCGGGAGCACCGCCTGGGAGAGGCTCAAGGAGAACCACCCCGTGGGCGTGGCCTACGGGGGGGGGCCCCGGGGTTTGAGCCGGCGGAACGCATTCCGGCCCGCCGAGTCCCTTCCCAGGGAGATCGATCTTCCCGGGGGGCGGGTGGGTTGCGCCAGTTGCCACGGCCTCTACAATCGAAACCCTCACCTTCTGGTGATCCCCAACAGGGGAAGCAGGCTCTGCCTCGCTTGTCACGTCAAGTAAATAGCGGCCAGGTTGTCCCGGACGATCCATGGGGGAGTTTCATGGATCATCCGGGTTGGAAAGGCGATCCATGGGCAGGTCTTTTCCGGTTCTCTCCCTCCTTTTTTTCCCGGTCTTCGCTCCCTTTGCTCCGGCCCAGTCCACTCCGCCGGCCCACCCGGAGAAGAACCTGGTTGTGGCCCGGGTCGGGGAAGTGAAGATTACGGGCCTGGACCTCCTGAGGAAGATCAACAACTTGATCCCCCTTACGTTCTTCCACCGCCGGGTGCCCGAAGACAAGATGAAACAGTTCAGGGCCCGGGCTTTGAAGGAATTGATCGAGGATACCCTGGTCTGGCTGGACGCCAAGGACAGGAAGATCTCCGTTACGGAGAAGGAGATCCGGGACCGCTTCGAGAAGGCCTTGGCCGGTGGAGGGGAGCGTTACAAGTTCATGACCGGGGAACAGAGGGCCCGGATGTTCGAGGAATTGCGGCCCTTGATCGTCCGGCGGATCCTCATCGAAAAGAACCGGGCCCGTTTCGAAAAGAGCCTTCCCAAGGTGGACCCGGGGGAGTTGAAGCGCCTCTACGAGGCCAAGAAGAAAAAGCCCCTGGCCCCGGAGGAGGCCCACTTCCTCCACCTTTTCATCCGGGTCCTTCCCACGGCCACGAAGGAGGAGATCGAGGCGGCCCGGAACAAGATCGGCGCCGCGGAGTTGCTCATCAAGGAGGGGATGCCCTTCCGGGAAGCGGCCAAAAAGTATTCCCAGGATGAATTCGCCTCCAAGGGCGGCGACATGGGGACGGTCTCCCGGGCGTTCTTCCGCTCCCGAACGCTGGCGGACGCGGCCTTCTCCTTGAAGGAGGGGGAGATGTCCCCCGTCGTTCGGACCATCTACGGCTTTCATCTCATCTACTGCGTGAAGAAGGCCCCCCCCAGGGAACTGCGTTTCCAGGAAGTGAAGGACCTCCTTCTCAAGGAGCACCAGGACGAGATCCGGAAGAAGGCCCGCCGGGCCTGGCTCGAGGAGATCCGGAAACGCCATCCCGTGGAGATCCTGGAAGCCGACTTTTTCGCTCCCAAGGGGCCGCCCGCCTCCCGTCCCGCGGGGGCGGGCAAACCGAAGAAATGAAGGGAACGGGGCCTCAGGCCCCGCTTTCCCCGGGTTTCGCCTCTCCCTGCCGGGAACGTTTCCGGACTTCCAGAAAAGCCCAGCCCACCAGGAGGAGTTCCAGGCCCACGAAGAGGCTCACGTAGAGGAGGCCCCCTTCGGCGGCTCCGTAGGAGTGGAGTCCCGTCCCCAGGACGAAGTTGACGCCGTAGTAGGTCATGAGCACGCCCAGGAACCCCAGGACGGAGAAGAGAGCCAGGCCGAAGTCCTTGAGCCAGCCGGCGAAGCGGGCGTGAACCAGGAGGAGGTAGATGAAGAACGTGATGAGGGACCAGGTCTCCTTGGGGTCCCATCCCCAGTAGCGCCCCCAGCTCTGGTTGGCCCATATCGCCCCGGTGACGATTCCGGCGGCCAGGAAGAGGAGACCCACCTGGGTGGTCTTGAAGATGAGCCTGGAAAGAGAGCCGGAGAGGTCGGTCCGCCCCGGTTTGAAGACCATGACTCCCAGGACCACGTGGCCCAGCCCCATGGCCAGGGCGAAGGCGGAATAGGAGATCATCACGGTGATCACGTGGAGGGAGAGCCAATAGGTGTGGGCCAGCACCGGGAGGAGGGGGTTGATGGAGGAATCCAGGGGAAGGTTCTGGGCGAAGACCAGGGAAAGAAGCCCCAGGACGGAGGCTGCGGCGGGAAAGACTCTCTTCCGGTGGAGAAAGCCCATAACGAGTCCCAGGGCCAGGACGCCCCATCCCATGAAGACCAGGGATTCATACATGTTGGCCAGGGGGGCCCTTCCCCCGATGATCCACCGGAGGGCGATTCCGGAAGAATGGAAGAGGAAGCCTCCCGCCAGGAGGATGTTTCCCGTGATTCCGCCCGTTCCCGGGCGGAAATAGGCCAGGAGGGTGAAGGCCAGGAATGCCAGGAGATAGAGGATCCAGGCCCAGAAGAAGGGGGAGAGCCGGTTGTAGAGGAGTTCCAGGTTCAGCTTCCATTCAGCGGGGTATGCCTGGGGGGCGAGGGCCTTCAGGTCCCTGGAAAGAGCGCCGGCGGCGGCCCGGAAGGCCGTCCCGTCTCCCGAGGCCCAGGCGGAGGCGAGGGCTTTGTATTTGCGGTAGACTTTTTTCAGGGCCCCGCCGGCGGCGTCCCGGATCTCCACCGGCGCCGCCCACCCGGTGTTGCCATGGAGTGGAGGGATGATGCGGAGGCCCTTTCCTTCGGCGCCCAGGCTCTTCACGAGGCGAAGCTTGTCGTAGACTTCGAGAGCGTCGTCCTCCAGGCGTGAGTGGCTTTGCTTCCCGGCATGGTTGGAAAGTCCCCGGTCTACGATCTTCCGGAATTTTTGATTCTTGATCAGCGTGTCGAATGAGTAACGCTTTTTCGATGGGTCCAGGCCGGCGGCCGCCTTGAGTTTCCTGCTGTCCACCCGGATCCAGGGCCTCGCGCGGAACCATTTTTCGGAGAAGTGGAAGCCCCAGAGGATCCTGAGGGGGCTCATTCCTTCCATGGATTTGCGCCCCGAAAGGGCCAGGATGGTGTCCCTGGCGAAGGTGTCCAGGGGCTTCAGCCGTCCCCCCTGGAGGACGGCCCAGCCGGCGGTGACCTCCACGGGGATCCCCTCGCCGGGAGGAGTTCCGCCGCCCTCCGCCTGGGAGGGAAGAGGGGCCGTGGAAAGAAGGATGCCTGCCAGCACGGCAGGGGGAGAGAAGAGGGAGGCATGTTTTTTCATGGTTCGTCTTCGTGTCCGGAGTGTTTCCCGGAAGGGCGGTTTCGGGGGACCAGATACCATCCGACGCCCAGAAGGAGGAGGATGAAGGCGGCGTAGACCACGGGCGCTCCCGGGTCCCTGGAAACGGTGAGGATCGTCACGTCGGGGCCCTTCATGCCCCCAAGGCGGTAGCTGGACTGGAAGAACTTGTAGCCCCGGAAGGAAAGAGGGCGGTTCATGGAGATCATCCGCTTCAGGGGCTTCCCTTCCCCTCCTTCGGGGAGGATCCGCACGAGGCTCTGGTAGTCGGCGGGCCGCTTTGTCCCGGGGTAGGTCCGGAGCCGGAAGTCCAGGAGTTCCACCTGGAAGGGAAGGCGCAGGAACCTCCTCCCGAAGGCCAGGGAGAGGTCCCGGGGCCCCAGGGAGAGGATCTTGCTCTCTCCCAAAGCAAGGCGGACTTCCCCGGAGGCCCCCCGGTGGGAGGCGCCAAGGACGATCCAGGGGCTTCCCTTTTCCCCGGGGCGGGCGGGGCGGATTTCCGTCCGGGCCTTGGCGTGCTTCAAGAACCGCTGGACCGTGAACTCCATGCCCAGGTTTCCCAGGACGATCCTCTTGCCCGGCGGGCAGGGATATGCCTCTCCTCTCCCGATGGAGGCGGAGATCTGGACGAAGAGTTCGTTTTTCGGGCCCACGAGGATGGTCACCAGGGGAACGGATCCGGCCCCTGAGGCCTGGAGGAGGACCTTTTCCACCAGGCCTTTCCCCCGGCGGCCCCGGACCACGCTGAACTCGGGAAAGAGGCTGAAGACCGTGTGGGTCTCGAGGTTTTTCCCTTTTTTGATCTCCACGAGGGCTGCCGGGTTGACCGGCGCCGAAGGGGCGTCCTCCAGGCCCTGGTCCCCCACCCTGGCCCGGGTGAGGAAGCGTTTCACCCGGGCGGTCACCCCTCCGCCGCAGGAGACGAGTTTTCCCAGCCCCTCGGGGAGTGGGATCCTGACGGGAGGAAGCCCTTTTCCGGGAAGGATCTCCACCAGCCTGGGACGCCGGTCCAGGGCTTTCTTTCTTTCCCGGAAGAATTTTTCGTCCCTGGCCGGGAGGATCTCCACCTCAAGGGGGCCCAGGTTCTTCCTGCGGAAGAGGGGGTGGTTGGCCAGGACCCATTGGAAACCGTGGAGTCCTCTGCCGGCTACCAGGAACTCCACGGCAGGGGGATCCTGGTCTCCTCCCGGGACGAGCTTGGCCCGGGGAACCGCCGACGGAAGGTAGCGCGCCACCCACAGGGCGGGCCGACCGGCGCTTTCTTCCTGAAGGGGCGAGGCCTGGAGGTCCCGGTCCGGGGGGATGGGGAAGTCCCACACCGGGGAGGGGACGTCCTTCCTGCGGCCCATTCCGGAAGGGGGAGCTTCCCACCGGGCCTCCACCTGGAGGTCCTCCAGGTAGATCCGGTCTTCTTTTTCCCCCTCCCGGATCGCCATGCGCCCCTCCACGCCGAATGCCCGGGTGATCCAGGCTCCGGCCAGGAGGAGGACGATGGCTCCGTGGGTGATTACGAAGGGGATATGGCGCCTCTTGAGGGGGAACCTCTTGAGCACCGCCGCGACCAGGTTGACCGCCATGAGGAAGAGGGCCCCCTGGAACCAGGCGCTTTGGTAGACCAGGGTCCTGGCCGCCCGGGCGCCCTCGCGCCTCTCCACCAGCGTGCCCGCCGCGAGGGCCAGGGCGGAGAGAGCCAGGAGGAGGAGGGTGAACTTGACGCTTCCCAGGGCCCGGAGAAGGCGCTTGGCCGCGGAAGGAGGGGCTTGTCTGGTCGCCATGGTTTCCTCGGGGCTGTAGTCCGGACGGCTCCGGGCTGGAGAATCCGCCTTTCTTACCAAAGAGCGGGGCGGAGAGGGAGATTTCAAAGAGGGAGATATGTGCCGCCGGCGAATATGGGACTTTTTTGTCCAGCTTGGCGGCTCCGGCGGCTCCCGGGCGGGGGTTTAGGTTTTTGGTTGGGCGCAATGGGGCGGATGCGTGCGGAAAGCGGTTTCTTTGGGAGGAGGGATTCCGGGTCGAGGATGTCCGAGTCCGGTTCGTGCCGGCCCGGTCCGGCGGGACCGGGAGTGGAAAAGTCGAGATTTTATTCCTCTTTTCAGTCCTTGATTCAAGGTGGGGCGAAAACCATGGTTCGGGGCCTAATTTTTTTCTTCCCGGGGCTGGACATGAGAAAGGAGAACCCTCATTCTTTCATTGTAGGTAACGAAAGAAGAGCAACCGTGAGGCCGGGACCTTCCCGGTCCTTACTTTCCGGGAGATTCCTTCCGGAGGCGTTCTTTGCGAAAGTTCCCCTTTTCACCCCCATTTCCATCCAGGAGGTTTTCATGAGAAAGTCCGTTCTGTTCCTGGCGGCCGGGGCCTTGGGATGGCTCGCCATGCCCGCCACCTCCCAGTCCATCGTGGGGTCGGCCCACGACTTCAGCGGGGCCACCTGGAATCCAACGGGTGAGATTTGCGTGGTCTGCCATACGCCCCACCATTCCAACACCTCGGTTAGCGACGCTCCCTTGTGGAACCACCAGGTCACGTCGGCCACCTTCCAGGTCTATTCGAGCAGCACATTGAATGCCACGGTGGGCCAGCCTTCCGGGGTCTCCAAGCTGTGCCTCTCCTGCCACGACGGCACGGTGGCCCTGGACAATTTCGGCGGCAGGACCACGGGCACTCATTTCGTCCAGGGGAACGACCTCATCGGGACGGACTTGAGGAACGATCATCCCATCTCCTTCGTTTACGACGCGGCCCTGGCCACGGCCGACGGGGGGCTCTACGATCCCACCACGCACAATTCGGGCCTGGGAGGGACCATCGACGCCGACCTCCTCTTCGGGCACAGGCTGGAATGCGCCTCCTGCCACAATGTGCACAATGAATCCGGGGTGGCGAATCTCCTGGTCAAGTCCAACGGCGCCAGCGCCCTCTGCTTGACCTGCCACGCCAAGTAGGCAGAGGGGTCTCTTTTTCCCGGGACGGCGCGCCGGGCCGCCGGCGCGCCGCCTCCTCAAGGTGGGCCTTCCCGCGAGAGGGGATGTCCGTTTCTTCGAGTCCGGGAGGCGATCCGAAATTGCGGTCTTTCAAGTCCTTCGAGCCTTCCTGGATCCTGCTTTTGGGCCTGCTCCTCTCCTCCTGCGGTTCCCCGCCGCCTCCCAAGGAGGCTGAACCCGGGGGGGAGCCCGTCTTCTTCCCGGCCCCCCCGGATCCTCCCAGGATCCAGTTCCTGCGCTCCATCTCCAAGTCTTCCCAGGTGGAGCCTCCCCCCTCGGGCCTGGATACTTTTCTCTTTGGGAAAAAGGCCGGGAAGGACATCGGGATCGCCAGGGCCTTCGGCGTGGCCTATCACAAAGGCCGTTTTTACGTGACGGACTCCAACCTTTCGAAGATCTGGATGATCGACCTGAAGGGGCGGAAGATGGCGGAAGTGCCCCTCCGGGGCCGGGCGGCCGGGGGAACGCCCAAGACCATCGATTTCGCTCCCGACGGCGAAGTCTACCTTGCCGTGCCGGACCGGGCCCAGGTGGTGGTCCTGGACGAGAACTTCAAATACTTGAGGGAATACGGTCCTTTCGGGAAGAAGAGCCGGCCCGTGGACGCCAAGGTCCTGGGGGACAGGCTTTACGTGGTGGACGTCTGGGACACCCGGGTCCATGTCCTGGAGAGGAAGACGGGGAAGGAACTCTTCTGTTTCGGAAGCGGAGGCCCGCCGGAGCAGTGGATGCGCGCCCCCGTGAGCATCGCCTTCGACCACCAGGGTTTCGCCTACGTCTCGGACGCAATCCACGCCCGGGTCTTCGTCTGGGACAGGAAGGGGAAATTCGTGCGCTCTTTCGGGGGCTGGGGCCGGACCCCGGGTCTTTTCTCCCGGCCCAAGGGGATCGCCGTCTTCGGGCGGCTCGTCTTCGTTCTGGACGGAGGTTTCGAGAACTGCCAGGTCTTCACCCTCACGGGCAGGGTTCTCATGGCCTTCAGCGGGCCCGGCCTGGCGCCGGGAAGGCTCTACCTGCCGGCCTGCATCTGGGTCGGGAAGGAAGGGCTCGATCTTTTTCGGGACAGGATCGCCCCGGATTTCGTGCCCCAGGCGCTGATCGCCGTCACGAGCCAGGTAGGCTCCAACCAGGTGAGCTTCTTCGCTTTGGGGAAATCCAGGAAGTTCAAGTATCCCGAGACCTCTT
>Ga0256831_1000740_pt1 | contig 17214 bp, 9 predicted proteins | sample 132544metaG_FD_189087 | JGI IMG/M metagenome (GOLD analysis project Ga0256831, IMG submission 189087) | Hydrothermal vent microbial communities from Lau Basin, Pacific Ocean - 132-544 | ecosystem: Environmental > Aquatic > Marine > Hydrothermal vents | place: Pacific Ocean: Lau Basin | collected...
CCCCTCTTGAGGGGAAATGCCGAAAGGGTAAAATAAAATAGTTTATAGTCTGTTAGTACGATTTTTTTTAATATGTATATGAATAACAAATGAAAATAGAAAATATGAAAACTAAAATATTTACATTATTACTGCTGCTAAATGTTTCTGCAATTTTTTCACAGGAAACAGATATTTTAAAAGATTACAATGGCGATTTTGAAGAAGGGATAACATTTTGGAGATTCTTTGAAGTTCCCGACAATATTGGCAGTAAGTGGGAAATTACCGACGATGCAGTTAGTGGTAATAATGCGATGAAACTAACGTGGGTTACTGCCAACAGTTCTGTCGTTGACCGGGGATTCGATAACTGGTCAGCAAATGTTCCGGTAATAGCAGGAGCCGAATACACGGTAAAAGCATTTATTAAAAGCAATCAGGCTTCGGGACTCCGGGTAAATATGTTGTTTGGCTTTTTCGAAAATAACGGGGCACCAATAAAACCTCAGAGTAGTGTTAATTGCGAACTTACTGATAACTATTCGGAATATGAGCTTACCGTAACCGCACCGGCAAATGCAACTACATGCTGGATTGCATTCCGAATGTATAACCAGGAAAATAAGCGTGTTGCCGGTACAGTTTATATCGATAATGTTCGAATACTTGGCGAGTCAGCTTATATAGCACCGCGTGTAATGGAAACAAGTTTGCCCTCCAACGATGTTCCCATTGCAAGTATCGACGTAACAGAAGACCCGTATTTGGCAAAAAACGATGGTTCGGAAGATGCAACTTCAGCTTTTCAGGATGCCATTGGCAGAGCTGCTATTGCAGGAGGTGCCGTAGTATTTGTGCCTGCCGGAAAGTACCGGTTCGATGGTAATTTAAATATTCCTGAAGGTGTAACTTTACGTGGCGAGTGGGCAAATCCCGATAGTGTTAATGGTATAAAAGGAACTATTTTAATGCCATATGCCAATAAAGGAAATGAGGGGGGAGTGCCGTTTATCTCTATTCAGCGGGGAGCCGGAATCAGAAACCTGTCGATTTGGTATCCCGAACAATCTACTGCTTCGGTAAGTGCTTATCCGTGGACCATTCATTGTCATCCCGATGGAAGTGCCGGGGCGGGAGACAACACATCGGTTGTTAATGTTACACTTGTAAACTCGTATAACGGAATAAAAATAGGGCCCAATAGAAATGAATTGCACTACATTCGGAATATTTATGGAACTCCGTTAAAGCAAGGAATATGGTTATCGCAAACCACCGATATCGGGAGGCTGGTAAATGTCAATTTTACACCAAAATACTGGAGTAATTCAGGGGTAGTAAATGCACCTTCCGAGAGTGCAATTCTGCAATGGTTACAAAACAATTCAACCACAGGTATTATTATGGGACGCTCCGACTGGGAATATATTTTCGATGTTTCGCTGGTGGGCTATCAAACCGGAGTACAAATAATTAAATACACCGATATGGGCCCCAACGGTGTAATTTACGGTTTAAATATCGATAAAAGTAAAATTGGAATTGACCTGGTAAATATTAATCCAATTGGCTGGGCAATTTCAAACGCTACCATAAATGTTGAAGGAGAAAATTCGGTATGTGTACGGGCAGGTAAAGCTTTTAACTCTGTTGTTCAGTTTAATTCGTGTACGTTTGGTGGTTCTCCCAAAAATGCGGTACAGTTCTCAGAATATGCTTCAGGCCGACTTTCGTTTCAGAATTGTACTTTCGAAAACTGGGGACAGAATGAAGAGGATGCCGCAATAGATTGTAACCAAGGTTCGGTTTCGCTAATTGGCAATACCTTTAATCTCGATAAACTTCATCTGCGAATTGGGAAGTTTGCAAAGAGCACACAGATTCTCGATAACTCATTTCCTGCACAATTAAAAATAGACAACAAAAGTATTGGGAAGGTGCTTATTTCGCAAGAGCCGTTAAACAGTAAAAAACTAAATGTACCAAAACACGAATATGCCGTTGTTCCACATCCGGCGACAGATGATTTATTTAATGTTATCGATTTTGGTGCCCGCTCCGACTTATCATTCGATAATACAGCTGCATTTCAGGCTGCACTCGATTCGGCCGAGGCAAATGGTGGTGGCACAGTTTATATTCCTGCCGGCATGTACCGGTTTGATGGTCATATTGTTATACCAACGGGTGTCGAACTTCGTGGTATATGGGATGTCCCACATCATACTATTTCGCGCGGAAGCGTTTTATTGGCATACGAAGGAAAAGGAAGCTTCTCTGGCACTCCTTTTATTTCGATGCAGTCCGGCGCTGGTGTTCAGGGGTTTACAGTATGGTATCCCGAGCAGGACTCCAAACATTTTTACCGGTATCCGTGGAGTATCAGAACATTGGGAGAGAATTGCTGGATAAAAAACATTGTGCTTTCGAACACTTATCAGGGAGTTGACCTTGCATCCAATCCAAGTGCCGGGCACGTGGTAAGTTATCTTGCAGGAGCATCGTTAAAAACAGGTATCTCGGTAGATAAGAATAGCGGCGACGGTTGGATTGAGAACGTTCAGTACAATCCACATTACTGGGCACGAAGCTCCGGTTATCCACAACCGCCATCACTCGATTTTGGGGCTGTAATTGCCTACCAACAGGCAAAACTCGATGCATTTAAAATTGGGTCGGCAAAACACGAACATATTTTAGGAACTTTTGTTTTTGCTGCCAAAAGAGGCATCTATCTAACTCCTGATGATGGTACTTCAACAATAGATGTATTCCAACATGGTACCGATGCCGGTAGCGATGGCATTTATCTGGTAAGCAATGCAGGTTCCAAAATTAATTTTATAAACACTCAACTCGTTTTGCTCGGCACACACCAAAACGGTATTATTACTTCGGCTCCAAGTTTTGGAGGCGATGCATCATTTTTTAATTCTGTTTCGTGGGGAGGTCCCGGGCCAACAGCCAACCTCGATGGAAACGGAAGTATTCTGATTCAGCAAATGCATACTCATAATGGCGCTTTTAAACTTAAAAACGGCAATATCCGAATTGAAAATATTAAGCTGTCGTCATCGTTGAGTCCTCAATATCAAATTGAATCGGAAAGTTGTAGCTTAAAACTTTTCGGAAGTTACTCGAGAAATGGGTTTAAACTTCTCAATGTAAATCCCGACAGGAGTATGGTTGAAACAGACTATTACTATTACTATAAATCATCCGTAGAAACATCCATGTCGACCGGATGGGAAAGTAACGACCAGCAAAATATTTGGGACGATACATTTTGGGGAAATAAAAGCTTTAACCCGGAGGGGATGAATAGTTTTCAATGCCATTCTGTAGCTTCAGACGATGCACATTCGGGTGCGCGGGTTTTAAAAGTTTCCGCAGCGAAAATTGGCGACAAAACCCCGTTTTATAAAATTTTTAATGATAAAATTCCAATCATTAATAATTCCTATTTTACGTATTGGGTAAACCCGGAAGATGAGGCAGGGAAAAGCGGATTTATTGATTTATTGTTTACCGACGGCACGCGGTTATCGGAACTTGGTGCAGTTGCCGACGATGGTTTGGCTTTAGATGCTCCGCGTGGCAATGTCGGAGAGTGGACATTGGTTAAATGCTCAATTGGGAAATATGCAGCAAAAAAAACAATTCAATCTGTTTTGGTTGGAACAGAATCGGATAATGAACAATATAGCTTTTTAGTTGACGATCTAAGTATTGTCGGAGTAATTACAGACAGCAATATTCGTTCGAATAAAGGAATCTCTCTCAGTCAAAACTATCCCAATCCGTTTAACCAATCCACCACAATTCCTTTTCATATCGATAAGAGCGGGTTTGTAACACTTTCGGTTTACAATCTATCGGGCAAGAAAATTACACAGCTTGTAAACAGGCAGTTTATGAATTCAGGCAGTTACGAAATCAATTGGGTGCCGGGAAATTTGGAAGCGGGAATTTACTTCTCGAAATTTGAATTTACAACTGGTAACGGGAGCACCTCGGTTTTTAAACGCAAAATAATTTTAATGAAATAATAATGAAACGAGCATGGTCGACAAAACATAAAAGCTTATGTGTAAATTGTGCATGCGAGTTCCATGGGTCAAGAATTATAATTTCGACTTATATGTTTATCATTTTGAATTGCAATGTTTTAACTTAATTATATGCGAATAAAAATATTAAAAACAGGATTCCTTTTTGTACTACTTTTTATTGCGTTAATTCAGATTTCTAATGCACAAAGTATTAGAGAATTTGGTGTAAAACCATCGAATTCAGCCGAACTAAACAAAATAAATTTACAAAAAGCTATCGATTTAATGTCGCGAAAGGGTGGTGTACTTTATGTCGAGCCAAGCGATTCGGCCTATCCTATTAACGGGGGGCTAATTCTGAGGAAAAATGTTTCGTTGGTTGGCGCAAATGCTGCAACACCACGCGGAACATGCCACCCAAGCAAACCGCAGCCTGTTGGAAGCGTTTTCGAAATTACCGATACTGAGCATGTTTTTATTACGGTAGAATCGGCAACACAGATAAAGGGAATTCAGTTTTGGTATTCGGAGCAGGCAATTAAAGATGCTTCAAAAATAATTGAGTATCCGGCAACAATCCGGCTTTCGTACGAAAACTCAACTCAAGGGGTAACATTAAATAATCTCACCTTTTATGGCGAATATTTAACCATCGATTTTGCCGCACCAAAAGGCAAATTAAGCGAGCTGTTAACAGTTGAACACTGTTTTGCCTATCCGTTAAGCGGGCAGTTTGTCCGCATCGACTATTGTTACGACATTCCACGTATTTTGCACTGTCACGTAAATCCTGCCATAACCCGGGAATTTGCCGGCGGCTATTCAAAAGAAATTATCGATGCAGTTGTTGCTAAAAAAACGTTTGCCTATTCAATTAACCACACCGACAATGCGCAATTAATCGATATCTTTTCATTCGGAACATACGGAGGAATTTATTTGGGTGGCGAAACATACGGACAGCTTACCAATTTTAATTTCGATTGTGTAACTATTGGAATAGATAAATTGGGGAATAATACAAAAAACCGGAATTGGCAAATTGCGCAAGGGTCGATAATTGCAAACACAGGCGATAAAATTGAGGATGTTCATCCTATTATAATTGAAGGTGTTGGACACACTTCATTGTCAAATGTCGAGGCATTCTCGGGCAATAACCCGGCACTAACAAACTTTGGCGTTTCTTACGATTTCCTTACAATTAAAGGAGATAAAAAATGTACGGTTTCGATGTTTGGATGCAGGATGAGAAATTATGTAGCCGACGACCCGTTAACGGTTTTAAATAAAAAAGCCATCATTCAGGTTTATGGTTGCATCGATAAAAACGAAGAGATTTACAATTATAAAAAGTAAATAGAAATACAACTGTGGTTATCCTCAGATTTAAATTTTTAATTATGAAGAGAACGACTTTATTATCATCAGTATTGCTATTATTCGCAGTCATTTCTTATGGGCAAAACCCAAAAATAATTGCCCATCGCGGATATTCTCACAAGGCTCCTGAGAATACACTCGCTGCATTTCAAAAAGCCATTGAAGTAAATGCAGACTATTTTGAACTGGATGTGCAACTTTCGAAAGACGACTCTTTAATGATTATGCACGATGGAACTGTTGACAGAACAACCAATGGCACAGGAGCAATTTCGAGCATGACCTATCAGCATCTTAAAGATCTTGATGCCGGATCGTGGTTTAGTAACGAATATGCCAATGAAAGGATACCAACGCTAAGTGAAGCTCTTATTTTGGCAAAAAATAGCACCAATACTATTGGTGTTGTTATTGAACTAAAAACGTCAGATACTTCTGTTCCAAAGAGAATCGTACAATTAATTCAAAAGTTAGGAATGGAAAACAGGGTCATAGTATCTGGTTTTAGCCTTTCTCAATTAACATTAATTAAAAATGAAGATTCGTCTATTCCTGTTCAGCTATTTGCAATGGTTAGCAGGTCGCATATCGATAATATAGCAGCAATAAATGGTGAGTGGGTTGGCAGTGGAGGAACCATTACCAAAGACTTAATTGATTATGCGCATAATAAAGGAGTTAAATTTAATGCGTGGACGATAAACAGTGCTTCGCAGATGTTAAATTTAAAAGAAATAGGTATTGATGCTATTACCACAGATTATCCTGCTGTACTAATTGCAGCAATGGACGACACAGAACCTTCAGATGTTATTTTAAGTTCGGCAACAGCAACGGTAACAGATGTAACACTAAATTGGGAGGCAGCCGAAGATTCAGAAAGTGGAATAGTTGGATATGATATTTTTCGTGATGAAACAGCTGGTGCTACAACTCTAATTGCTTCGGTTGGAAATATTACTACTTATGTTGATAAAACCTATACCGAATTGCAACAGTATTATTACAGGATTAAAGCAAAAAACTCTGCCGGGCTGCAAAGTATTAATTATTCCAATGAGATATCGGTTAAAACAAAGAGTGATTTCATTCCTCCAACAGTTAAATATGTAACGTCGAATGGAGATAACAGCACAGTTGTTATTGAGTTCTCGGAAAGAGTTAATAAAGCTTCTGCCGAAAACATTTCAAACTATACTTTTTATGGTGAAGCTACTGTGTTGGCTGCTAAACTTGGTGTCGATTTGAAAACTGTTATTTTGTCAACCTCAACATTGTCAGAACAATCCTATACGCTTACTATCGAAAACGTAAAAGACAGAGCTAATGCATCAAATACAATGCAAGCTGTAACTGTTGTCTTTTCTCATCAAGGATTTCATAGTAATGAAATTGCATGTTATAATCTTGATTTAATAACTGCTGAAAATACAGTTATTGATAAAACGGAAAATCTTAATTATGGGGTTGCAAAAAATGGTGTTTTTCTTAATGAAGGTATTCTGGGAAATGCACTGGGGTTTGATGGAGTTGATGATTATGTTGAATTTAAACCTTCATCGTCTTTTGATATAAATAACAATTCAGTAACCGTATCTCTCTGGACAAAGTTGGGGTATTTGCCCACCGAACTTCCCGTTGCTTTCGGACCACTGTTTGATTCTGATGGAGACCAGTATGTATTGTATGAAGACCGCGGAAATAGTGAACTTCGATTTAAGGTTACAACATCAACCGGAGCGCAAAGGCCCGGTATTTCAAATGATGATTTAACTGCCGGAGAATGGATTCATATAGTTGGCGTTTACGATGGTTCAAATGCAATGATTTATCTGAATGGAGAAAAGAAAGATTCTCATCCTTTAACCGGAAATGTAAAAACAGGACAAAAGGCTTTCTTGGGTAAAAACGGGGAGTCATATTTTAAAGGTAGTATCGATCAGGTTGAAATATTTAACACAGCTCTAACGGGTATTGAAATAGAGAATATGTACAATCATATAAAAAACGATGTTGTAACAACATCGATTATGGATGTATCTAAATCATCGATGATTCATGTATATCCTAATCCAAACAGAGGAACTTTTACCATTGATTTAAATTCTGTTTCAAACCTGAATGCCAAGTTTGAAGTAATTAATTTAGTGGGGCAGGTAGTTATTAGAGGGGTACTAAATACTTTGGGAAAACAAGTTGTTACTCTCCCCAAACCTATTCCCGGTATTTATACCGTAAGAGTTTACTCGCAGAATAAAAAATATGAGAATCGGATAACAATAATTTAGAAAAGTACGTGTGAGAAAAATAGTATTAATAAGTATTCTGTTGGCAATTGCTTATATAAATTTGTTAGCGCAAAGCAGCAGCATTATTGTAGTGGGCGATTTGCATTATAACCAGATGAAAGACCACAATTTGGAGTGGCTTGCCAATCAACCCGGCGATTTGGTAAAAGAATCGGAAGATTATTCGAGCTATACAAATAAATTTTGGGTGCCCTTTATGAATGTTTTAAAAGAAAAAACAGTCTCGGTAAAACCCGAAGTAAAAGCGATAATTCAGTTGGGCGATTTGTCGGAAGGGCTGGCAGGTTCGGTTGAAAAAGCAAGGCAAATGAATGCCAATACAGTAAAAGCGATTGAAGCAACACAAATGCCGGTTCCGTGGATTGTTGTAAAAGGAAATCATGAAACTTACGGACCGGGAGCCAACGAAGCGTACAGCGAATTTTTTGTGCCGTTTTTCAGGGAGCAAACCAATAACGATAAAATTACCAACGCAGATTACTCTTATACCACAGGAAATATCCAAATTACTTGCCTTGACTCTTGGGATTATAGTACCGATATTCTTGATTTTCTCGAAAAGGAACTTTCAGAATCGAAGGCAAAATATAAGTTTGTGGCACTGCACGAGCCGGTAGTTCCTGTTTCGGGATATTGCTGGTATGCTTTTAATCAGGATGAAGAGAGGCATAATAAATTAATGGAGATTATTGCTAAAAACAGAGCCATTGTATTATGCGGTCATCTGCACTACTATTCGGTTTTAAGTCGGAAAACAGATTTTGGACCGGTTGTTCAGGTTATGGTAGTGAGTGTAGTGCGCGATAGCAGTTATCAGGTTCCGTCGTATGTAATCGATGAGTTTAGTCCGGCATTGGCCGACAGCTCTGCCGATTGGAGCCCTGAGACTGTTGAAGCACGAAGAGAATTGCTAAGCAAAGAAGATGAGTTTGTTACGTATTACAAACAAACCGATTTGCCCGGATATGCAGTCATTAAAATAAACGACGATAAGGAATCGATTCTTCTTGAATACTATGCAGCTTTTGGGAAGAAACCTTACGACACAGTTAATTTAACCGGGTTATTAAACCGGTAATCGAATTTATTTTTAAGAAACCATTGCCCACAAAAAGGAATTCGATCGTTCTTTTTCCTGAGAGGCCAATTTAAACCGGAAATACCATAAATTACTCGGCCGACTAAATCTGAAAATCAACATTTTGCAAAGGCACACCTTCGTGGTGATTCATCATTCTGAAAACAATACCGGAAGTGGAATTTACGATGTGTTAATAAAAGGAGCCTGTAATTAAGAAAATATATCATTCTGTTGGTTTAGAATTAATGGTTCTGTTACTTTGTTCCAAAATGTGTAGAGGCAAGAAAAATATTATTTCTATTTTGTTGGCAGCAATTCTGCTAATGCCGATAATCATTAAGTTTGCCGACGGTCAATTTCATCATCACAATCACCATTATTCTATTTTCTCGGTAAATACTTCAAAATTTGAGAATTATCATGAAGATTGCCCGATAGCATCGTTCGAATATTCTCTCTTCCAGTCGAACATGTTTAAATATGAACCCAGGAAATGTTTTACTGCCAATAGATTAAGGGTATTGCAACCCAAAGAATCGTTATCCAATTATTTCGATTATTCCTTTTTATTGCGGGCTCCACCCGCTGTGTAATACCAGCTTATTTTATAGTAGCGTACAATTAAATTCAGTACGGCATAAAAGATTAGTTTGGTATAATACTTCTTTCAACTCCCTTGCTCTGTAAATATTTTTATTTGTTGTTTTTATATAAATGTATAAAATGAGAAAAATTGTTTTAATGATTTTTGCATTGGCTGTATTGATAAAAGCCGGTGCACAGAATAAAATATCGGGAAGAGTTATCGACGATGCAAACTTACCGCTTGTTGGTGCAAACGTTTACCTTCCTGAATTAAATAAAGGTACAATTACAAACCGGCAGGGCGAATTCTTAATTTCGGGATTGCCTGCAAAAAAAATAAAAATACAGTTCTCGTTTGTGGGGTATAATAACTCCATTGAAACTGTAAATCTTTTACATGGCGATACGATACTCAATATTGAACTCAGCAAAGAAATTGTACAATCGCAAGAGGTTGTTGTTTCTGGAGCAACCATTGGTGCACAACACGAAAATGCGATTAAAATAGACGTGATGCGGAGTCGTGATATTTTGCTTTCAGGTACTCCCAATTTTATGGAGTCGTTGACAAAAGTCCCCGGTGTAGATATGATTTCGAAGGGACAGGGAATTTCTAAACCGGTAATTCGCGGTCTTTCAATGAACAATTTTTTGGTGATGAACAACGGAATTAGAATTGAAAATTATCAATTTAGCGAAGACCATCCGTTAGGAATTGATGGGAATAGTGTTGGACGGGTTGAAATTATTAAGGGTCCGGCTTCGTTGCTTTTTGGTTCCGATGCCATTGGCGGAGTTCTTAATTTTATAAAAGAACAACCTGCACCAACGGGTAAAATAGAGGGCGATTACGAAATGCAACTGCACTCGAATACGCTTGGTGTTAGCAATAGTCTTGGAGTAAAAGGCGCATCGGAGCATTTTTTTGGAGGATTGCGGCTAAGCACTAAAAACAATGCCGACTACATTCAGGGCGATGGAGATTTTGTCCCTAACAGCCGGTTTAACGAAATAACTTTTAACTCGAATATTGGTTTAACGGGAAAAGTTGGAACAGCAAAATTGTTTTACGATAATTTCAGCCAAAACCTTGGAATTACTGCACCACCGGTAATACCATTAATTAACGACCGGGGGAGAAAAACCGAAATTTGGTTTCAGGATTTAAATCATCAGATGATTTCGTCGGAAAATAACATCTACATTGGAAAGTTAAAATGGGTAATTAACGGGGGCTGGCAACAGGCATTGCGGAAACTAAAAACTACGCTCGAAGTTCCGGTTATTGAAATGCGGCTTAATACACTTACTTACGAATCGAAACTTTATTTCCCTTCAACAAAAAAAACAGAGTATATTTTCGGGGTACAGGGAATGGTGCAAAATAACCGGAATCTGAATAATCGTTTATCGCAATTTCTTCCCGATGCCGATATTAGTAATGTTGGCGTTGTTGCACTGGCAAAGTTTGCGTTTAACGATAACCTCAAATTACAGGGTGGATTGCGTTTCGATACCAACAAAACAGAAACAACTGAGTCGAAAACCGGAATACAAAGTGGGAATGCCGATCAGGTTTTAAACCAATCATCAAATTTTTCCGGTTCGTTGGGATTAACTTACCGGCCGGCAGAGAAGATTAATTTCAGACTTAATTTTGCAAAAGCTTATCGTGTGCCAAATCTTTCGGAGCTAACATCGAACGGAATGCACGGAAACCGATACGAGATTGGAAATCCCGATCTTGCGCCTCAAAATAGTTACGAGTCGGATTTTAGTATTCATTACCACAGTAGTTTTTTGTCGTTTGATTTGGCTGCTTTTTATAATAAAATTAACAACTATATTTTTATTTCTCCTACAAGCGATACAACTTCAACAGGAGTTTATATTTATAGGTTTTCACAAACCGATGCTTCTCTTTTTGGAGGTGAGGGCGGCATTCATTTTCATCCGAAAAGAATACCGTGGTTACACATAAAAGGAACTTATGCATCGGTTGTCGGGAAACAGTTGAACAATGATTACCTCCCATTTATTCCGGCGCAAAAATTTCGATACGAAATACGGATAAAAAAAGATAAAATGGGATTTCTAACTAATCCTTCAGCAAAAATCTCGGCAATCTCGGCACTCAATCAAAACCACCCCTCACCATTTGAAACCGTAACAGCGGGATATACTGTTGTGAATTTCAACATTAACTCTGGTGTGAAAGTTTTGCAACAAACTCTTATTCTCGGCATCTCGGCTAACAATATTTTTGATGTTCAGTATTTAGACCATCTTTCAACATTGAAACCGTTGAACTTTTATAATGCAGGACGTAATTTTACCGTTTCAATGAAAATTCCGTTTGGAATAAAGTGAAATTACTATTTTGCTATGAAGTATTTTATAGGGACTGAGGTGAAATAATACTATCCTCTATAAGCAGCCAGAGGACACAGGTAGAACGCAAGCTTTAAACTTTTATTCGATTGTTAGCTGCCTGTTTCTTGCCGGCCTTTAGACGATTTGTTTATAACGATTCCTGATTTTAAAAAATGAGCAAAATCATTGAAAACAAATTGTTTTCAGGATCGAAATAGTTGTGAATTATTCGTGGTAAATGTATATCTTTAGATAATTGAAAATAAAATACTATGAAAATTAATAGCGTACAATCAACTTTTAAAGTCACTTCCGTTTTTATTCTGTCTCTTTTTTTTTCGAATTTCATTTATGCCCAGGAACCGGCATCGCAAGATAGTGTGGTGCAAAATATAACTGTTCAGGATTCGACTAAACAGGAAACGCCAGCAAAAAAGACAAAGAAAAAGAAAGATTCGTTTAAAGTTTTTGCCGGTGGTTCACTTAGCTCTATAAATGTTGCTCCCGAGCGGTTTGAATCGAATCCGCAAACAGGTTATTTATTGGGTTTTTCATACAAAAGCGGAAGGTTCTTTTATTACGAAATTGGAGCACGATATAATCATGCTATGTATCAGGCAATCAACTTAACAAACTACCAAACTTCTTCGGCAGAATCCTCAATATTTAATTTAAATGCCATCGACTTTCCAATTAAATTTGGTTTAAACCTTACCTCGTTTGCCGACAGGCTTATTGGAGTCAGGATTTTTGCGGGTGCCGTGCCCTCATTTACGCTACAAGTTGGCGACAATAATATGGGATTTACAAAAGACAATGTAAATAATTTCAATATTTACGGAGAGGGCGGTATTGGAATTGATGTGGCATTTATGTTTGTAGAAGCCGGATTCAATTATGGGTTTAACGATATGTTGCTAAACGATATTCAATCTAATCCACAGCAATTTTATGTGAATTTGGGTTTTCGTTTTTAACAAGGCAAAACTTGTATCCAATTAAAACTTAACAATTTTCCCCGATGTAATCTTAGCAGATGTATTGGTTAACCGATAGAAATACATTCCTTTTTGAATGTCGGTTGTATTTATTTTAAGTCGATTTGCACCTTTAACAATATTGAATTGATGTTCTTTTACTCTTTGCCCGTTTAACGTAAACAGGCAAAAGGTATACTGCGAATTTTGCTCCGATTGAATATGAATTGAGATTTCGGTTGAAAAAGGATTGGGATAAACTCTGTAATTGTTTATTTCATTGTTGCTTACAACTTGAATAGAAGAAGCAACTCCGGTGCCGGGTAATCTTTCATCAAGATAACTCAGCCGTTCCAATATCCACGATTTCATCCAGGCAACTTCGCTATCGTAATCATCTCCTACAAAGTAATTTGGGTGAACAAATTCTCCAAGTATGGGCCAGCGTTCAAAATTTCGGTTAACGGCTTCGGCAACAATGGCTGTTAAACTGTCGACAACTGCCATTACCCGTTTATCCGACAATTTATTTTTTCTAAGTGTTTTCCATCTGCTTTTCATTGGATTCGAAAAATGCGAGTCGCTTAGTAAAGTGGCCCACCAAAATGGATTTCTGCGAAAGTCTTTCCCCAATGTGTTAAAAACTTCTATTCCTGTGGTTTCCCATCCATTGTAGTAATTTGCATTTCCAAAGGCAATGTTGTAATCCCAAACTGGTCCGGCGGTTAATTTGTCGTTTTTTTCTTTATAAAGAAAAGTACTTAAACGGTACCCGTCAATGTTTTTCGAAAGCTCGTTAATAAATATCATATCGAAAAACGACGTTGCATTTATATAGTTCATATAACCGGTTTGCTCATCGAAATTTCGATTATGAACCTCGGTTTCAAACTTATCGAAATAGTCATTAATATAGTTTTTTTGTTCTTCGGTAATTTTGTCCGATTTTGGATATTCGTATTGATAAAAGGTTTTTGCGTTATTTATATTTCTGAATTTCGAGTGCCAGCCATCTCCGCCACTTCCTGTTGTTTTATCAATTTTTACGATGTAGCCACCTGTTAGCTCTTCTCCCGTAATGTCGTCGGCTTTAAGTTTTGCAATATCAACACGATTTTTATCGCGTTTTATTTTCTCCATTAACACATAAATGCCTTCGTATTTTTCGTTTACAAAAAGCTCTACAAATCTGCAACGAGGTGTATAAACAGGACTTATTTGAGATGCTAATGCAAATGCAAGCACATTACGAATAAGTGTTTTATCGGTGTATGGAGCATATAAAATCCAATCTTCCTCTTTGGGCATTCCAAGTAACGGGAAATCCATATCTTCCTCGTCATCATCTTTTAATTCGAACCCATACGATTTTTTGGGGAAATTTTGAGAAGTGGAGCCCCGCAATTCAATATTTATTTTTCCGCTATAATAGTTGCGATTATCCGACGTGTTATTTACACTTCCATCGCCTTTCCAGGCAATCTCCATATCGGAAATTGTTCTGTATTTATCTCCAATTGTTCGGCCTTTCGTATCGATATATACGATTGGTAAATTTGTTGAAAACGAAAGATCTTGCGCTGACAATTCAAACACAGTCAGAAAAAAGAAGAGAAGAAAAGTTATATATTTCAATCTTATTTTAACGAAAACAGTAAGTGAAAACATGGGAAAATACATCACACAGCTTTAATCTTTACAACTCCCGAATCCAGATATTTCTGTAACTAACCGGATTACCGTGGTCTTGTAAAACAATTGGCCCTGCACCGTGTCTTTTTACCGAGTATTCGGGAATGCCGATAAATTCGGTTGGGCCGCGTAGTTTTACATGGTTTTGTATTAAAACTCCATTGTGCAAAACGGTTACTGTTGGCGGAGTAAAATAAGTTCCATCGTTGTTAAAGCGGGGAGCGGTATAAATAATATCGTAGGTTTGCCACTCACCGGGTGCTTTACAGGCATTTACAAGGGGTGCATATTGTTTATACACACTGCCTGCCTGTCCGTTTCGGTATGTGCGATTATTGTAATTGTCGAGTACCTGTACTTCATAAATTCCCTGTAAAAAAATGCCACTATTGCCTCTGCCCTGACTTTCGCCTGTTACTTCTGCCGGCGAGCGCCACTCGATATGCAATTGAAAATCGTTAAAACTCCGTTTTGTCTTAATTACTCCGGTGCCTTGCTTTACCGTTACACAACCATTGGCAACTTCCCATCCGGGTTTTTCACCTTTGTCGTTGGTCCATTCGTTTTCGAGGTCTACGCCATCGAATAAAACAATGGCATCAGACGGAGCATCGGCAGGAGTTTCTCCGGGTGTTACTTTTACAACTTCCGGATCCCAGATTTCGGTCATTTCATGCTCCATTTTCATCGGTAGCTCTTCTTGAGCTGAAACTACAACTGCTATTGTAAGTAGTAAAAAAGATAAGATATAAGTTTTCATTTTGTTGATTTTAAGAATTGTAAATAAATACACAGGATAAAAGGCAGGAACTTTAACCTGCTTACCTGTGTAGTACTCTTTATTCAAAAATGCTTTTTTGTTGAAAATTACAACCCCAGTTCTTCCATCATCGAATCGATTTTCTTAGCTGCTTTTTGTTCGGCAGTATCGAAATCTTCGCGTGATTTTAACTCTCCCGCCACCTCGAAATAGAACTTAATTTTGGGTTCTGTTCCCGATGGGCGAACCGAAATTTTTGTTCCGTCCTGAGTGAAAAATTGCAAAACGTTTGAAGTAATTTTCTGGTCGATTGGCTTTTCTTCTCCGGTTCTCAGGTTTTTTGCCACCAGTGTAGAATAATCTTTTACCCACTCCATTTGCGAACCGCCAAGTTGTTCGGGCGGGTTGTTGCGGAGGTTTGTCATAATTTTCTGAATCTCTTCGGCACCGGTCTTTCCTTTACGAATAACATATTTCATTTTCTCTTTCGAGTAACCGTATTCGAGATAAATATCCTGCAATAATTCGTAGAGTGTTTTTCCCTGATCGATTGCCCACGCAGTTATTTCGGCCATTAATGCCACCGACGAAACAGCGTCTTTATCGCGAACAAAATCGGCAGGCATAAAACCGAAACTCTCTTCGCCGCCACCGATGTATTTTTTCACCCCTTCATTTTCGCGAATAACTTCGGCAATAAATTTAAATCCGGTATAAACATCGAAATATTCAATGTTATTTCGGCGGGCTATTTCAGCAATCAGTTCAGTTGAAACAATTGTTTTAACAATAAACTCGTTGCCTTTTAGTTTTCCCGCCTCTTTCATTTTTGTAATAATGTAGTAGATAAAAAGCAGGGCTGTTTGGTTTCCGTTTACAATAATATATTCGCCTTTGTCGTTTTTTACGGCTACGCCAATCCTGTCGGCGTCGGGGTCCGATGCCATTACAACATCGGCATTAATTTCGGCAGCTTTTTTTGTTGCCATTTCCATTGCTGCCGGCTCTTCCGGATTTGGCGAAACCACCGTTGGAAATTCGCCGCTCACCACATCCTGCTCGGGAATGTTTATAATGTTTGTAAATCCGAATGCCCGTAATGCAGCAGGAATTAACTTCACTCCTGTACCGTGGATGGGAGTGTAAATTATTTTAATGTCGTTGTGTTTCTTAACAATGTCGGGCGAGATAGAAACCTTTTTAACTTCGGCTAAAAACTTATTGTCCATCTCTTCGCCCAATGTTTCAATTAAGTCGTCGGGGCCGTCGAATTTAATATCTTCGGGTTTAATTTTAGCGACCTCGTTTACAATGTTAACATCGTGAGGGGCAACAATTTGCGAACCATCGTTCCAGTAGGCTTTATACCCGTTGTACTCTTTTGGGTTATGCGATGCCGTTATAATAATTCCGCTTTGGCAACCCAATTCGCGAATGGCAAACGAAAGCTCGGGAGTGGGGCGAAGGTCTTCGAACAGGTAGGCTTTTATTCCGTTGGCGGCAAATATTTTCGCGCTGCTCTCCGAAAAAAGCCTGCTGTTGTTACGACAGTCGTGACCAATGGCAACGCTAATTTGCGGTACATCTTTGAAATTCATTTTCAGGTAGTTACACAACCCCTGAGTTGCTGCACCTACAGTATAAATATTCATCCGGTTGGTTCCAACGCCCATAATTCCGCGCAATCCGCCGGTTCCAAATTCCAAACTCCGGTAGAACGAATCAATCAATTCTGTTGGGTCGTCGTTATCTAAAAGTGCTTGTACTTCATCTCTTGTTTTTTCGTCGTAAGTCTCCGAAAGCCACTCTTGTGCTTTTGCCCGTACTTCTATTAATTCCTGATTTTCCATTCTTCTATTTTTTTAATATTTCTATGCATTTTTTCAAACTATCCTTCCAATACGGAATCTCAATACCAAATGTATCTTTTATTTTTATTTTATTCAGTACGCTATAATGCGGACGTTTTGCCGGCGTCGGAAATTCATCGGACAAAACCGGCATCACGGAGCAATTAATT
>Ga0256831_1000741_pt1 | contig 17204 bp, 20 predicted proteins | sample 132544metaG_FD_189087 | JGI IMG/M metagenome (GOLD analysis project Ga0256831, IMG submission 189087) | Hydrothermal vent microbial communities from Lau Basin, Pacific Ocean - 132-544 | ecosystem: Environmental > Aquatic > Marine > Hydrothermal vents | place: Pacific Ocean: Lau Basin | collected...
GAGGAACGAGTTTAAAGAGGAGAAGTACAGGGAGCTCTACAGGGAGCTATTGGAGAGCAAAGTCTGGAAAAAGTGCAGCTGCCCGGTCTGCAGAGAGCTTGGAGTAGACGTTGTAATCTTCAGAGGAGCCGACAGAAACAGGAGGAGGGGTTTTCACAACGTCTTCGTTTTCTACAGAGAGCTTCAGGAAATGAAGGCTGTTAATCCTCCATCTCTATAGCGTTTTTTATGTTCTCTTCGTTTACCTTGTCGTCTTCGGGATTTTGGGAGAGGAGGACTAAGAACTCTTTGTTACCTTTTGGGCCTCGGGGTTTTGAGAGGGTTAGTTTTTCAGGGTAGAGGCCGATTGATCTGGCAAAGTTCAGTACTTTCATAATGGCCTTTTTGTGGAGCTCCGGGTCTCTTATCACTCCCTTTCCTCTGTCAACTTCCCTTTTTGTAAGCTCAAACTGGGGTTTTATCAGTGCAACGATTTTTGCTCCAGGTTTCAGAAACTGTTTAACTACTGGAAGGATTTTCTCTAAGGAGATGAAAGAGACGTCTATAACTATCAGGTCAACCTTTTCAGGAACTTCCTTTTCGGTTAAGTACCTTGCGTTGAAACCCTCTATTGAGATTACCCTTTCGTCGTTTCTCAGTTTCCAGTCAAGTTGTCCTTTTCCAACGTCTACTGCGTAAACCTTTTTGGCTCCGTGCTGCAGGAGGCAGTCTGTAAAACCGCCGGTGGAGGCTCCAACGTCTAAACAGGTAAAGCCATCTACTTTCAGTCCGAACTCGTCTATTGCCGTTTTTAGTTTCAAACCTCCACGGGAGACGTAGGGGATGTCCTCTCCCTTAATCTCTATTTTTGAATCGGGAGAGACGGGAGCTCCCGCCTTGTCAACAACCTTTCCGTCAACAAGAACTTTGCCGGCCATTATCAGTGCCTTTGCCCGTTCGCGGCTCTTAACAAGCCCTCTCTCAACTAAAACCTTGTCTAACCTCTCCTTCTTTCCCATTACTTAACCAGCCTCATTATGTCGTTGTAGAAGACTATTGCCATTAGAAGGCCTATAAGTGCAAGGCCAACCTGCTGGAACTTCTCTCTGAACTGAGGGGATACGGGCTTTCTTCTGAGGAGTTCTATGAGGAACAGGAGTATAAGTCCACCGTCTAAAACGGGTAGGGGCAGCAGGTTAAAGTAGCCAAGCTGGAGGCTGATGAATCCCATGAAGTAGATGAAGTTTGAGATTCCGGCTTCTGCAGCTTTTCCTGCAACCTCTGCAATGAGTATGGGGCCTCCGAGGCTTTTAATGGAGGCTTGGCCTGTAATCAATTTGTAGAGGAATGTAAAGAAGAGAACCGTCTGATTCTTAAACTCCTCTACTCCCTTCTTCAGGGCTTCCGGCAGCGGGTACTTTACAAACACTAGGTTGACCTTTGGGACGATTCCTATCGTGTACCTTCCCAGCTTTTTGTTCAGGTGAGGCTTTACGGTTATCTCAAGGGTTTTTCCGTTTCTTAAAACTTGAAGTTTAACCGGCTCTCCTTTACTCTTCCCTATCAGCTCAACAACCTGTTCCCACCGGGTTATCTCCTTTCCGTTTATCTTCAGAATAACGTCTCCCGGTTTCAGTCCGGCTTTTTCTGCAGGGGAACCTTTTACGACCTTTCCTATCGTTGGCTTTATTGCCGGAATTACCGGAAGAGTCCCCACGCCGTTTTTGTCCATTCCGGTGTGGACTTTAACCTCTTCAAGTTTTCCGTCTCTCTTTACCTCCAGAGTAATCTCTCTGTTGGGGTTCAGGGCTACTATCTGGTGGAGCTCCTTCCAGTTCTTAACCGGCTTTCCGTTTGCCTCAACTATAACGTCTCCCGGCTTTAGCGGAACATTTTTAGAGAGGACGAACCCCACCTTTGCAGCCTCAACCTGGTAGGAGGGAATGTACCTGCCGATTGTGTAAGAGGCTGTGAAGAAGATGACGGCTAAAAGAAGGTTCATGAGGGGACCTGCAAGGGCTATTACGATTCTCTGCCATGGCGGTTTTGCGTAGAATTCGTCGGGGGACTTTGCGGGCTTGTCGGGGTCTTCTCCGGCCATTTTGACGTATCCGCCAAGTGGAATGAGGCTAACTGCAAACTCAGTTCCACAGCAGCGGAACTTAAAGAGTTTGGGACCGAATCCGATGGAGAAGGTTTCTACTCTTACTCCAAAAAGCCTTGCGGCGATAAAGTGGCCGAGCTCGTGGACGAATATGAGAATTCCGAGGGCAACTATGAAGGCAAGGAGCGTGTGCATATAACCTCCTTAAGGTTTTGAAGGAAATTTATAGTCTCAGTCAACATCTTTGAAGGCCAGAGAGGTTAAAGCCTCTTCCCCCGTTAGCCTTCCGGTTTTTACCGCAAATTCTGCCTCGTTTAAGAGTTTAAGGAGTTTTAACCCTTTTTTGACTTCCAGTCTCCTGCTGTACTGTTTTACTCTGTTTAGCGCCTGAGGTGGGAGCTTTACAGTCTGGCCTGATGCAACTTTTATTAGCTGGCGAACCTGAGTCTGGAGCAGTCCTATCAGCTGGAGGGGGTCGGTTCCTTCAGAGAGAAGGTGTGTCACCTGCGAAATGAACTGTTCCCTTTTCCCTTCAATTAAGGTGTAGATAACCTCAAACGGGTCAAACTTGGGAGTGCTTGTTAAAAGGAGCTCCACCACTTCTTCAGTTAGCTCTCCCGGGTAGCAGAGGAGTTTGTCCGTCTCGTTCTTCAGTTCCCACAGGTCGTTCCCGACTCTCTCTGCTATTAGCATTAAAACCTCAGGCTTTACGGTTCCCTTCTGAGATAGCTTTTTCTTTATCAGTCCCAGCGTTGTCTTTGGTGGGAGCGGTTCGGAGATTACTGTAATCTCTACTACTTCGGTAACTGCCGAGAAGAGCTCCCCCTTTAGCGTTCTGTAGTCTAGGTCGCTGAAGGCTGCAACCACAAAGGAATCAAGGCTTTTCAGTTTTTTAATGAACCTTTCTCTCTCTGCCTTTTTTCTGAGCTTTCCCGGGAGTTCCTCTGCGTGAACAACTACGGGAACGGAGGAGTCTCCGAAGAGGGAGCTCCCTGTGAAGCTGAAGAACTCCTCTAAAGAATCAGGGTAGAACTTCTCAAGTTTTTCCCTCTCTTCAAGCTTTTTCAGGAACTGGTCTGTAAGGTAACTCTCCTCTCCGTAGATGAACACCTTCTTCCAGCGCCACTTCCCCTTTAACTCCTTAAGGGCTTCCTGAACTTTAAGGGTTTTCATTCCTTACCTTTACGATGGTTATTGACTTTGGTATCGTCGGGCAGGCGTGGGCACACCTGCCGCACCCCTTACAGTGTTCTGAGTGGAGCTCGGGGTAGTTAAAGTCTATCAGTGTTATTGCCTTGTCCATCTGTGGGCAGCTCCAGTAGCAGCTCTGACAGAAAACCTGCTGGAAGGCAACACATCTGTTTTTGTCAAGTTTTGCAACGTAACGGAACTTTTCGAGGTTCTCTTTAGAGAGAGCTCCCGTCGGGCAGGCCTCTATGCAGGCGTAGCACTGTTCACAGTAGTTGTTTTCAAAGTTCATAAACGGGGTGTCTAAAACTATAGGGTTCATCTCCTTTACCCTGTCTAAAACCCCGGTTGGGCAGGCCTCTATACACTTCCCGCACTTTTCACAGAGGGCCAGGAACGTCTCCTCGTCGGCACTTCCCGGAGGCCTGAGGAACTCCTTGTTGGGTTTTGTTACCTCGTAGGTAAACTCGGCTGCTGCCTGAACTAAAGATTTGCCGAGCATTTTAAAGAACCGTCTTCTGCTCACGGCAGAACTCCTTTTCTGTACCTTCTGTATGCAAGGAAAGCTAAAAGGAGGAGAGCTCCCCCTACAAGAGAAAGTATATTAATGTTCCGAATAACGAAATCCTGAACCTCTCTGCCGAAGAAGTAGACGAGGGCGGCCTCGGCAAAGAACCTGCTTCCCCTTCCTATAAGTGAGAAGATAAAGAGCTTTCTCAGAGAGGCGAAGAGAACTCCCGAAGTAACCGTAAAGAGCTTGTAGGGAAGAGGCGTGAATCCTGCAAGGAGGATAATCAGGCTCTCGTAAGAGTTGTAAAGCCTGTGGACTTTTGCAACCTTTTCCTTTCCAAAGAACCTCTCTGCTAAAGGTTTTCCTCCAAAATAGCCAACATAGTAGCCGACAACCCCACCTAAGGCCGAAAAAAGCGTTGCAACTGCCGCGTAGAGGAACGCCTCTTTCGGGTTTGTTACTGCAAGCGTCAGCAGCAGAACGTCGGGAGGGATGGGGAAGAAGATAGCCTCAATAAAGGCGTTGAAGGCCAGGGCGTAAACTCCGTACTTAAGGGCTAAACCCTTCCAGAAGGCAACAGACAGTATCTCCATCTACCACTCGTAATTCTTCAGTATTTCAAGGGCTCTGTAGTCTGTAAGGTCTAAGTGTATGGGGGTTACGGAAACGTAGCCGTTTTTAACGGCCCAGTAGTCGGTTCCCGGTTCTGCCTTCCAGTTTGGCTCCTCTCCTCCTATCCAGTAGTAGACCCTTCCCCAGGGGTCTCTCCTCTCCTCAACCTTTTCGGTGTAGGCTTTCTTCCCCTGCCTGGTGACCTTTACTCCTTTTATCTCCTCTTTTGGAAGGTTGGGGATGTTTACGTTAAGACAGCACCCTTCGGGAATTCCCTGACTGTAGGCTTTCAGGGTTATCCTTTTCGCCCACTCTGCTGCGTCTTTCCAGAGGAAGTCCTTGAAAGTTGCAAGGGAGAAGGCGATTGAAGGGATGCCTAAGAGAGCTCCCTCCATGGCGATAGAGACTGTTCCCGAGTAGGTGATGTCCTCTCCGAGGTTCGGCCCCCTGTTTATCCCGCCGATTACCATGTCGGGCTTTCTTCCCTTCATAATTGCGTGGATACCTATGTAAACGCAGCTGGTTGGCGTTCCGTCAACTGCAAACCAGTTCTCGTCAATCTGTTCACACCTTAAAGGCCTGTGGAGGGTGAGAGCTCTACCTACGGCGCTCCTTTCCCTGTCGGGGGCAACGACAACCACCTCTGCAAACTCAGATAGCGCTTCGTATAGTGCCTTTAAACCCTCCGACCTTATACCGTCGTCGTTAGAGAGGAGAATTCTGAGTTTCTTGTTAGCTTCCATTGTTTACTCCTAAGAAGACCCACCTGATTATACCTACAACTTCAACTGCTGCATAGATGAGGGAGCTTACCATTATCCCGTACTGTTTTGTAAGGTAGCCGTAAGTTGCGTAGAGAATAGAGGCAAAGAGTGCCACAACGAAGCCGATCTGAGGATACCCAAGTGCCGTTATTAAAAGCGCTAAAACTCCTATCACAGAAGCTACTACCTCTAAAACCTTCTGAAACTTGGTTCTTTTCAATTTTCCTCCTGTAAGTGTTGGTTTAAAATATTTCTCTGGGAGGGAGAAAGTGCAAAAGGTCAACCTCGTAGTTGAGATACTTAAGGTTCTCTCTGAAAGAGGAGAAAAATTTATAACAACAACAGATATTTTCAAAGAACTTGTAAGGAGAGGAGTTTTAAGTAGAGACTCTCAAAAGGAAAGGGCCGAAAGGAAGAGACTTCAGAGAGCTCTCTCTGATCTCTTAGAGGGAGGGTACGTTGAGAGGCGTTTCTACAGGACGAAAGGTAAAAGGCCAGACGAGTGGAGAATAAACCTTAGAGCTTTTCCCTACTTTGTCTCTTATTCTGAGGAGGAGCTTGTTTCCCTCTTTACTTTAATTTCTTTTGTTCCTAGGAAGTACAGAGAAATTGAAGTTTTAAAGCCTGCCTTAAGGGCCGTAGAGCGACTGGGGAAGAGCTTGGATCCTGAGAAAAAGGAGATTGCAAAGGAGTCTTTTGACTACCTTCCTATTCCTGTAGAAAGATTTGCTTTTATTTCAAACGGAACGCTTCAGATGATATTTAAAGCTATAGTTGAAAAGAGAGGTCTCATAATTAACTACGCCGGTTATCAAAAGGAAATTTTTCCAATAAAACTGTTTACTTACAACGGCGTTTTCTACCTTTCAAGCGTTGATTTAAAAACAAAACAGCACAGGTCTCTGCTCGTTCAGAAGATGAAGGCTTTGGGTTTTACAGATGTAGACCTTCCAGACTACTACAGGCAGAGGTTTAAAGACGTTTTCTTTCCGTTTGACAAGGATCCGTTTGTTTTGAAGGTTTTCCTCCCTGCAGACTACTACAGGGACGTAAGACCTGAACACGGTATTCTTCTTTACCCTACTCAGTTTAACTACAGGCTCTTTGAAGATAAGGTGGAAATACTCCTCGTTGCCTATCCCAGTTACCGGTTTGTGAGCTGGCTTATTCTGGACGAACTCCTCGGTATTTTCCCTCCTTCAGAGGAAGACCTTGAGATAGCTAAAGAAAAAAGGATAAAGAGAGATTTTCCTGAACTGAGCTACAGCCTAAAGGTGAACAGAGAACGGTTTAAAGCCTTTACAGAGGAGCTCAAGAGGTTCTTTGACGTAAGGAGCTCCCTCCTGAAAAACCTTCCTGTATGAGCCGATTTGTGGGGTATTTCCTCTTTAAACTGGAAGAAAAAGTTTTGGAGGGAGCTATGGCCGTTTTTATCTGTTCACGGTGCGGAGCAGTGGTAGAGAGTTCTCAAACTCCTAACATTTCCGGCTGTCCTTCAGGATCTCATTTGTGGCACAGGGTTTGTGACAGAGGGGGAATTACCCCTCAACCGGGGACCTACCCGTACCAGTGTAAAAAGTGCGGAAAAGTTGTTTACTGCTCTGGAACTCCCTACTCTTCAGGGTGCCCGTCGGGGGGGTCACACGTGTGGGTAAGGCTCAGTTAGGAAATATCTCTTTTAACCTTTGAAAAGTAACTACAAGTTGGATTTGAGCAGACGATAAACCTTCCAAATGGCGTTTCAACGAGAAAAAGAGAGTGGCCGCACCGAGGGTACGGCCCGAAAATGGGAATTTTTACGGTTCCTATTCTTTTTATTGTTTCCTTTAGCAGGAGGTTAAGCATTTTCTCTTTGCCTTTTCCACTCTCTGTACTTTTCTAAGTCCTCTTCCACCAAGTAGAGGCAGATGCTTACAACTAGGGCATCGTCCACCTGACCTATTATCGGGATAAAGTCGGGTATTAGGTCTACCGGATTGAGGACGTAGAGAAGTGCTGCAGTGATGGCGGCTACTGTAAACCAAGGAACTTCTCTGTATTCACCTGAGAAGAAATCTTTAAGAAGAGAGAAGAAGTCTTTTACGTCTTCAAAGAACCTGCTTAAGGGGCCTTTGAGCTTCCTCTCAATCTCCTCCTGTCTTCTTAAAACCTCTTCAATGTCTTTTTCTGTTATCTTTGATGCATTTTCCCTTAAAACCTTTTCTGCCTCTTCCCTTGAGATTTCTCTCTTCCCCATCTTTACCTCAGATTTGGTTTCTAACTTAATGTTAACGGGAATTTGTCCCGAAATCTGTCTCAAAAGAGGGCGTTTACCAGTTCAGAGATAACGCTGTTAGAGACGAAGAGCCCTTTTCTTCCAAGCCTAAGATTGTCTTTCTCTGTTTCTATCAGTCCTTCCTCTAAAAGGCCCTTGACAACTTCAGACTCTTCAAGGGCTTTTCTGAACTTCTCCTCAAGCCCTATCTCTTTCAGGTTTACCCCTTCGACGAGTCTCAGCCCCATTATAAGCTTGAGTTTTTTCAGCTCTTCTCCTTCAAAGGTCTCTTCTTCCTGAGTGGGGAGCTCCCCCCTCTCAACCTTACCTATGTACTCTTTCAGGTTGCTGGCGTTTTTCCAGTATTTGTTTACCCAGAAAGAAGCTGCTGAAGGGCCAAGGCCCAGGTAGTTCTCAAGTTTCCAGTAGGTCAGATTGTGTTTGCTCTCAAAACCGGGAACTGAGAAGTTTGATATCTCGTACTGTCTAAAACCCCGTTTTTCCAGGTAAGAACATGCCCGATAGTAGATTTCGTAGACTGTCTCCTCCTCAGGCAGTTTAAACTTCCCTTCTGAGTACTCCTTAAAGAGCGGTGTCTCCTCGTAGATTGTGAGGGCGTAGAGGGAAATGTGTTTTACGGGAAATGAAAGTGCAGTTTCAAGGTCTTTCAGGAGATCTTCTGCCGTTTGGCCGGGGATTCCGTAGATGAGGTCAACGGAAACGTTTGAGAAGACAGAGCAGACGGCTTCTAGGGCTTTAAGGTTTTCTTCTGGGGTTTGTCTTCTTCCAAGGGTTTTAAGGGTGTTCTCAGAAAAACTCTGAACTCCTAGGCTGATCCTGTTTACCCCTATCAGGGAGAGCTCCTTCAGTTTCTCCTTTCGTGCGTCTTCAGGGTTGAACTCAACTGTTACCTCTGAGAACTGGCCCACTTTAGAAAGGATAGACTCGAAGAAGGCAGGCTCCATTAAAGAAGGGGTTCCGCCTCCAAAGTAGACCGTGGGGAACTGAGATAGTTCCGGTTCCCTCAAAGAGAATTCTCTGAGAACAGCTTTCCAGTAGGGAATTATAAGTTGGGGAAATTTACCGGAGTAAAAGTCACAGTAGCTGCACTTTTCCCTGCAGAAGGGGACGTGGAAGTAAAGTGATTTAAACGGTTTCTCTCTCAAGTTCCTCTATCTTCTCTTGGAGAATTTCGTCTTTTAGCGTTTTTTGTGCTTCTCTGTACCATGAAAGGGCCTTCTCTCTGTCTCCTAAGGACTGGTATATCTCTCCCAATTTTACCTTAAGCATTGCCCTCTCTTTTTCAGAGTAGTCGTTTCTTTTCAACTCGTCAAACAGGAAGGCTATAGCCTCCTTTTCTCTGTTCTGTTGTTTCATTATCTCTGCAAGTAGAACGGCTGCCTTAGGCCTGTATTCTGTGTTTAGGGCTTCTCTAGCCTTTTCTTCCGCTTTTTTCAGGTTGCCTATTCCTATTAGAGCTTCAGCTGTGGATAGGAGTCTTTTACCATCTTTTTTCTTCTTTAGCGTAATAACCTCTTCTCTGATTTCCTTAGTCGGCTTTTTCTCTTCTCTTGCCGTAAGGAAGTCTGTAACTAAATCACTTACATCAAGTACCTGATCGAGTACTTCTAATATCTGTTCAGGTTCAGGAAGTGATTCCTCTTCGGAGGTTATAGCAGAAAGCAATAGGTCCTCTTCAGGTTTAGTGGCCTTTAGGTAGGCAACTACTTTTTCGTAAAACGTTCTGTCTAACAGCCGTATCTTGTTCAGGTACTCTTGACCCTCTTCAACTTCTCCTAACTCGTAGTTGATAAGTGCAAGAAGTGTGTACTTAAGTTTAGGGATAGGTATCTGCTTCACTAGAGATTTTAGGTAGTCTAATCTACCTACTTCTTTAAACTGCGATACGGTAAAAGTTTGGAAGTCAAAGTCGTCTTTATGTTCTTGGAGAAGAGTTAACAGAATTGATTGAACTTTGGAATCTTCTAAATATGAGATAGTTTCCACTATGTTTTTATCTATAGCTTCAGTTTTTTTAATTCTTCGTGCCTTTAGTAGGGATCTTAGAGCTGCAGAAAAGTTTTTAAGGTTTATATACATGTTGCCAGCGAGGATGAAATTGACTAGGGCGTTTTCTGTATCCTCTTTTTCAAGTAGAACGTCGCCGTATTTTTCATAAAAAACGGGATGAAAGGTATCTTTTAGGAAAGTTTCAATCATTTCTCTTAGGGTTGACGCGTCTGTATTTTCCGTTTTCTGGAAGGCCTCTAGGAGTACGTTAAATGCGTCGTAGTAGAGCTCCTTTCTCTTAAGGGCATTTGTCAGCAGTTTTATTGCTTTGATGTTGAAAGGGTCTATTTTGAGAACTCTCTTTAGAATAGGTATTGCGACGTCGTAGTATTCCTCTTCCAGTTTCCTCTCTGCGAAAGAGATAAGGGTTGAGACAGCTTCGTCTTTTCTTCCTAACTTAACGAGGGCATCGGCGTAGGGGTTTAAAATAGATATACTGTTGGGATTTTTTTCGAGGAGGGATTTTCCTAAGTTCACCACTGTTATGTAGTCTTGTTCCTTAACGGCTTCCAAAAATACTTCCTCCTCGCTTTTCTTTTTGAAAAAATCAAATAAGCCCAAAGCTGCCCCCGAAGTTTTAAACTAACAGTGTATTATATTATCTTGAACCTAATGGGAGTTTAAGAGCGTTGAAGGTAAATCTCAAAACAAACCCGGAAAGAGCGAGGAAGTTAGGACCTTTTTTGATGAAAGTGCTTGAAACAGAGGGAATTTTCGGCCACAGGGAACTTCCCGACGATGCAGTGAAAGAGATAGCTGAGAAACTTGACAAGGAAACCCTTCTTCTGGTTGTTACCTATACAACGGCTCTTGACTACATGAGAAATGCAGAGGAGCTCTGGCGGAGCTCCCTCAGTACCTTTAAAGACGATGAAGTTAGGTGGGTTTTTGATCCCAACGCCGTAGTTGGGAGAGGGAAAGAAGAGCTGTTTAAGGCTTTAAACAAACACGGTTTAGCAAAGAAGAAAAAGAGAGATACAGAGATCTGGTACGTTCTCTCTCAGACACTTTCAAAGAAGTACGGTGGTAGCTTAACGGCCCTTTTTGAGGAGTACAGTTACGACGTTGTCTCAATGTTTGAGGATTTCCTGAAAAACCGGAAGGAGGAGTTCCCTTCCCTTTCCGGTACGAAAATTTTTCCCCACTGGATAAGGAGTCTAAAAGAAAAGGTGCCTCTGCCTGTAAAACGGGTGGAGGAGCTCCCCATACCGGTAGACGTTCACGTTGCCAGAGCAACCTTCACAACGGGCTGCATAACCGGTAAGTACTCTGCAAACGGCATAACAGAAACCGTAAAGAGAAGGGTCGTTGAAGTCTGGCGTGAAGGACTGAAAGGAACGGAGATAGCACCAATAGAGATGTTCAGGCCTCTTTGGCTGCTTTCTAAGTACGGATGCCACTACCGAAAAAACGGAGAAAGGCCTAAGCTAAAAGAGTGCCCGGCCTCAAACTTTTGCGTTGAAGGAAAGGTCGTTGTAACTTCTAAAAGAGTAGAGATAGATACATGAGAAGAGGCTTCACTCTTTTAGAGTTACTGATCGTTCTTTCCGTTCTCTCTCTTCTCTTAGCTCTCTTCTTGCCGGTAATAGTAAGGTCGGGGCTTAACTCTGAAGAGACTTTTAAGACGGAGCTCTCTTCTCTCTTTTCCTCCTCCTTTATTCCGGGAAAAACTCTGGAGTTTTGCGTAAACTTCAAAGAGAACGAAGTTCTTCTAGGGGAAGAAAAGGTAAGGTTCCCTTACAAGATAAAAACCCTAGTTCTACCCGGTAAAGTTGTTTCGGCGGAGCTTGCAAGCAGGTACTGCCTAGACTTGAAAGGACTTACCTATGGTGCAATTGTTGCACAAAAAGGGGATGTTTATCCTTCGATACTTTTTACTTTTCCTTCGGGAGAAGTTTTCTTCTATAATCTCTCAAAAGCTGAAGCAGAAACGCTGAAAGATAAAGTGGGAAAGGGAAGGATTGTTGAATGGTTCGACTACTACTCATTCTAAACCTTTTGGCGGTTTTCCTGCTCTTTTTAGCCGTTGTTAATCTGTACTTTTCCTTAAGGAAAATAATCAGTAAAGTGGAAGAGCTTGAGGCTGAGCAGCTGAAGCTCTACAGTAAACTTAAAGAACTTAAAACGGCTTTTGAAAAACTTGAAAACAGCCTTGAGTTTCTTCAGAATCAAGTTAAGATTCTCTCTACAGGATTCAGGAGGAAAGAGTAATGAAAGATTTCATATCTATGCTTGATGCAGACAGGCTTTTTATAGAAAACATTCTTTCCCTTTCTGCTTTTTTAAAAGAGAAGCAGAAGAAAGGGGAGCTCTATAGACCCTTAGACGGTTTTACGGCTGCCCTTATTTTTGAGAAACCTTCTACAAGAACAAGGGTTTCTTTTGAAGTAGGGGTGTATCAACTCGGAGGACACGGCGTTTACATGGATACGAAAGGTTCTCAGCTAGGCCGTGGTGAGCCTATAAAAGACACCGCTAGGGTTCTCTCCCGATACGTAGATCTCATAGTTATCAGGACTTTCGGACAGGAAAGAGTAGAAGAACTTGCCCGTTACTCAGACGTTCCCGTTATAAACGCTTTAACGGACGAAGAGCACCCCTGTCAGGTTCTTGCTGATCTTTTCACCATCTGGGAGTACAAAAGGAGACTAAAAGGGCTTAAGGTTGCCTATCTTGGAGACGGGAACAACATGTGTAACTCCTGGCTTGTAGCTGCAGCCTACATGGGAATGAAGTTCTACGCTGCAACTCCGCAGGGTTACGAACCTCTGCCAAAGTACGTTGAGGCTGCCAAAGAGATAGCAAAAGAGACGGGGGCAGAAATAGTTGTAACTCACGATCCTGTTGAGGCCGTTAAGGACGCAGACATTGTCTATACAGACGTTTGGGCTTCAATGGGCCAGGAAGAAGAGTCTGAAGAAAGGAAGAAAGTGTTTATGCCCTATCAAGTGAACTCAGAACTTGTAAAGTACGCTAAACCGGATTTTCTGTTTATGCACTGCCTTCCTGCCCACAGAGGAGAGGAGGTAACAGACGACGTAATTGAAGGTGAGCGTTCTGTTGTTTGGGACCAGGCAGAAAACAGACTTCACACACAGAAGGCCCTTATACTAAAGCTTGTAAGGAAACCGAAGCCGTAGGAATTGACTGTATTGGTTGATCGATTAAAGTAGCTGTTTGACTTAGAGCCAAAAAGAACTATTTTTATAAGCTGCCGGGGTCTCCACAACGCCCGGAGGGTGAACCCCGCCAGGCCCGGAAGGGAGCAACGGTAAGCCTGAAGGGCGTGTGTGGTAAGGCTCCGGCTTTACTTTTTGTTTAGAATGAGGGATAGGGCTTTCGTAACGTTCTCGATAAGGGGTATTACCTGAGAGTAGTTCATCCTTTTAGGTCCTACAATTCCCACCACTCCGCTTTCTTTAAGACCGGCGTTAAATTTTCCTAGAACAAAACTTATTGAAGAGAGGGGTTCCGGTTCTATTTCCGATCCCAGTATAACGCTGACGCTTCTGTTTTCACTTAAAAACCGTTTAAGTACTTCCAGGAACAGAGTTTTCTCTTCAAGGAGTTCCAGAACCCTCTTTAACCGTTCGGCATCGCCAGACACCATGTTAACGATGTTCGAAGTTCCTTGAACTTCGAGGTGGTTAATTTCGTTTAAGGACTGTAGTATGTGGGAACTGAGTCTGAAAGACAGATCTGATATTTCCTGCCTCAAAACCTCGATTTCTTCTATTAACTCTTTCTTCACTTGTTTTAAAGTTTTTTTCCTAAACCTCTGGGTAAGCAGGCGTGATAATTTCAGCAGGTCTTTTTCGGGTATTTTCATCCTTATTATTTTGTGCAGAACGTAATCTGGTTGAAAGTTAACAACTATTAAAATTCTATCTGAGGTTACCTTAAAAAGGTTAATGTTCTCTACTGTAAGGTTTTCCGTAAGGTTTGTGCCAAATCCTATGTATCCTGTATAAGACTGTATAAAGTCGAGGACTTTCGTTAGAATTTCGTTTCTTTCCGTTGCTTTGTATCCCTTTAAAAAGTCAATTAGCCTGTTTACTAAGGTTTCGTCTTTTCTGCCTAAAGCTAAAAAGAGATTATTTATGTAGATTTTGAGACCTTCATCTGTTGGGACTCTACCTGCCGACGTGTGGGGTTGGTAAAGGTAACCTTTGTCCTCCAGGTCTGACATAATGTTTCTAATAGTAGCCGGACTAAAGGGTAAAGCGTAGGTTCTCTGAAGGGTTCTTGAACCTACAGGTTCTCCCTCTTTTAGGTAGAGTTCAACGGTTTTAAGAAGAATATCCCTTTCTCTCTCTGTAAGCTGTTTCTCCAAAGTAACTCCTATCTGGCTTGCTGCTGTTTTACAGCGTTTTAGCACCATCAAGTTTATAATATAAACTTAAAAACCAAGGTTCAGGTACGTATTTTTATAGTCAACGTATCTGAGAGCATGTTCCTTAAGGTGTTCAATTTCTTCCAGAGAGAGTTCTCTTTTAACCTTTGCGGGAAATCCCATAATCAGGGAGTTTGGGGGAAATTCTTTTCCAGGAGGAACTAGAGTTCCGGCTGCAACTATTGAGTTCTCGTTTATAACGGCTCCGTCCAGTATTATAGCTCCTATGCCGATCAAGCAGTTGTCTTTGACGGTACATCCGTGAAGTTTTACGGCATGGCCAACAGTTACGTAGTTTCCAATTAATGTTGGGTGGGTTCTGTTTGTAACGTGTACAACGGTTCCATCCTGGATAGAGGTACACTTCCCTACTTTTATGTAGTTTACGTCACCTCTTAAAATGGCTCCGAACCAGACGGAACTGTCGTCTCCGATTTCAACGTCTCCTATTACTGTTGCGTTTTCTGCTATGAAAACGTTTTTTCCTATTTTGGGTTTTAAGTTTTTGTACTCCCTTATCAACTTTTACCTCCTTGGAGTTTTAAGGCTAACTTATTTTACGATAAGGACGCTTTCCTGTTCCTTTAGAAGGGTGCGTTAGAGGTAGTTGTTACTAACGGTGTTGCCTTAGCGCAACTGGGAGATGGAAGTGGGAATTCAGGAAAGTTTCAACGTTTTGAGAATTTTTGAGGTGTTTAGAGGGTAAGATTTAAGGCTCTTGACACCCTCTTTTTGTCAGCCTATATTTTCCATCGTCAGCTAGCGGGAGTGGCGGAATCGGCAGACGCGCCGTCTTGAGGGGGCGGTGCCCTTACGGGCGTGCGGGTTCAAATCCCGCCTCCCGCACCACTTAATCCTCCTCTCCAGCCACCAACCTTTTGAGTTTCTCAGCCTGCTCTTTCGTTCCTATAATAATCAGAGAATCCCCTTCAAGGACCATCGTTGAAGAAGTTGGGTTAAGGATAAAGGAGCCGTCTTCTCGCCTTATTCCAATGACTATAACTCCGGTTTTCTTTGGAATATCCAGGTCTTTTAAGAGTTTTCCGTGGAAGGGAGAACCTTTTGGAACTTTAACCTCTTCAAGTCTCAGGTCTATTTCTCCGTGGTGAGTAACGATATCTAAGAAACTGACAACGCTGGGGCGGATTGCGAGGGAGGCCATCCTGAGGCCGCCGATAACGTTGGGAAGAATTACTTCCGTTGCTCCTGCCCTCTTCAGTTTTATTACGTTTTCCTCCCTGTTGGCTCTCGTTACTATCCTGAGGCGGGGATTCAGGTTCTTGGCAGAGAGGGTTATGAAGAGGTTGTCGGCGTCGTCTGCCGTTGCGACTATAAGGTTTGAAGCAGACTTTATCCCTGCCTTTAGGAGGGTTTCGTCCTGGGTGGCGTCTCCGTGGATGTAGATGAGGTTGGGGTAGTGTTCCTTCGCCTCTTCAATTTTGGTTTCATCCTTTTCAATAACGACAAAAGGGACCTTTTCTTTGTAGAGCTCCTTTATTGCAGCCTGGCCGGTTCTGCCTAAACCGCACACTATAGTGTGGTTCTTCAGCTTTGAAACCATTTTTTCCATCCTTTTAACGGTTAAGATTTTTTGAAGTTCGCCCTCAAAGATCATGGCGGCAACGGTAGAAGCTCCGTACGCAAATACTGCAAAAGCAACGACGATTACAAGCATTGTAAAGAGCATTCCCTCTGGAGAAAGGGGACGAATGAGGCCGTAACCAACGGTGGATATCGTTATTACTGTGTGCCAGAGGCTGTCTATCCAGGGCCAGCCCTCTATAAAGTGAATACCTGCCGTTGAGAAAAAGACGAGGAGAAGCAGAACAGTTAAAATTGTTATAAACTTTTTTAGTGGTTCTCTGTAGTCCATATCCTTCCTTTACCCGACTAAAAGTTTAGCAGGAGTTTAGGGTGAAGTTCAAGTTCTTTTTTGTGGGAAAAATTCCCAGCAAGGCCAACTATAAAAAGATATCCCACAGACGGGTAAACGGAGAAATTAAGCCGTTTATAGTTAACAACCCGGCCGTTCTAAAGTCTCAGAAAGAGGCACTCTACCAGCTGCACGTTCAGAAACTCTCGTACGGCCTCTCAAACTTCCCCATAGAGAACCCTGTTAAGGTTTCGGTTACTTTTTTCTTGTCGGGAAGGGTTAAACAGAGGGACATAGACAACGCCGAGAAGTTCGTGGGAGACATTTTAGAGAAAGGGGGAGTTCTGAAGAGAGACTCCCTCATCTACAGAAAGGAGAGGGTAGAAAAGAGAATAGGTATTAAGGGATTCCCCGAAGTGGTTTACATAGAGATTGAGGAACTTCCTCAGGAAGAGAGGCTTGACCACGAAAAGGGAAAGCCGAAATTTCCAGAAGAGTTTTACCAGTTTCTAAAAAAAATGAAGATGGAGCTCCCCGATGAGAGTTGAGATAGAGGTCAGGGTTCCCCTGGAGTCAACACTTGAAGAGGAGTTAAAGAAGTTAGGGGTTGAGAAGTACGAAATTCTGAAGGAATCTATAGACGCAAGGAAGAAACCAGTATTTGTTTACAAAATCCTGACAGACTTACCGGAAGAGAGGGCAGAAGAGCTTATTAAGAAAGGGATAGCAAGGGAACACAGACCTGTTCCGGAGATTCAGGTTCAGAAAGTAGGTAAGAAAAAGAGGGTGCTGGTTGTTGGAACGGGGCCTGCCGGCCTCTTCTCAGCCTTCGTTCTGGCTCAGGCAGGCCTTGAGGTTGTTGTCGTTGAGAGGGGAAAACCGGTTGAGGAGAGGGTTAAAGACGTTACGAGGTTCTGGAAGGAGAGGAAGTTAAACGAGAACTCAAACGTTCAGTTCGGTGAAGGCGGAGCAGGGACCTTCTCAGACGGAAAGCTGACAACGAGGGTTAAAGACAGGAAGAAGTACTTTGTGTTTAAGACCCTCGTTGAGTGTGGAGCTCCCAGCGAAATCATGTACAAAAGCAAACCCCACGTTGGAACGGACAAACTGAGGGTAGTTGTTGCAAACTTCAGAGAGAGGTTGAAGAGGCTGGGGGTTGAGTTCAGGTTCTTAACGCTGCTTACAGAGCTTCTCAAAGATGGGAGCCGCATAGTTTCTGCGAAACTTAAAGACCTGAAGGAGAACAGAGAGTACTCAGAGGAGTTTGACTTCTACTTTTTAGCTCCCGGAAACAGCGCACGGGACACCTTTGAGATGTTAAAGAGGGCCGGGGTGGAGCTCTCTGCCAAACCTTTCGCCGTAGGCCTGCGGGTAATCCACAGACAGAAGACTATCAACAGGATTCAGTACGGCAGGAAGTGGTTCAAAAACCCAAAACTGCCGCCGGCCGAGTACC
>Ga0256831_1000742_pt1 | contig 17200 bp, 11 predicted proteins | sample 132544metaG_FD_189087 | JGI IMG/M metagenome (GOLD analysis project Ga0256831, IMG submission 189087) | Hydrothermal vent microbial communities from Lau Basin, Pacific Ocean - 132-544 | ecosystem: Environmental > Aquatic > Marine > Hydrothermal vents | place: Pacific Ocean: Lau Basin | collected...
TATTTAAGCTGTCAAAAGTAACCATTAAGTGGTGTTGTTATCCCTGTATTGTGATTTTTTTACAAGTTTTAATGTTTTAACACAATTCATGCTGTTGATAATTAAAATTAGACATCTCTATTACGTCTTACAATCTAAAAGGTTATTTTATTTTAGAAATAATTCGTCTCATTGCAATTTCAATGTTTTTATCACTTGTAGCGTAGGAAAGTCTGATACATTCGGGAGAGCCGAATGCACTGCCCGGAACAGTGGCAACATGAGCCTCTTCAAGAAGATACCAGCTTAAATCCTCAGAGTTACGAATCAACCGATCGTTAAACTTTCTGTTGAAGAGAGTGCTTACATCGGGGAAAAGATAGAATGCACCTTGGGGATTCATCACTTTCAGACCACTGATGCTTTTGAATCCTTCAATAAGCCTGTCTCTGCGTGCCCGGAATATATTTCTCATTTTCACAGTATCATCGTCAGATCCTGTTAGAGCTGCAATGGCAGCCATCTGTGCAATGGAGTTTGCTCCTGATGTAACTTGCCCTTGCAGGTTTGTGCATGCTTTTACCAGCCAAGGCGGACCGGCCATGTATCCAATCCGCCATCCGGTCATGGCATAGCTTTTCGAGACACTGTTTACAACTATTACCCGGGTTTTTATATCATCTATCTGTGCCAGACTGAAGTGCACCCCTTCATACATGATGTGCTCATAAACTTCATCAGAGATGACAAACAGGTTAGGATGCCTTTCTATAATCTTAGCCAAAGCTGTTAACTCCTGCTTTGAATATACTGCACCTGAAGGGTTAGATGGTGAATTCAGTATTAATATTTTTGTTCTGTTTGTGATTGAATTCTCCAGTTGTTGTGGGGTGATTTTGAACTCCTGCTCTATTCCAGCCTTAACAACTCTGTTTATCCCTCCGGCCAGCTTAACCATTTCACGATAACTTACCCAATATGGTGCGGGCAGAATAACTTCGTCGCCCGGGTTGAGTATAGCCATAAGGATATTAGTGATGGTGTGTTTGGCTCCGTTGGAAACCATTATATCTTCAGATTGATAGGTAAGGCTGTTCTCATTTTGGAATTTATTAACAATCGCTTCTCTCAACTCAGGAAAACCGGCAACGGGAGCGTAGTGAGATATGTTATTATCAATAGCTCTCTTTGCTACATCTTTTATGTGCTGAGGGGTGGGGAAGTCCGGTTCGCCAAGGCTCATGCTTATTACATCAATACCTTCTGCCCTTAGTTCATTACTTTTGCGGATCATTGCAATGGTTTCCGACTCGGTGAGCTGAGATACAAGCTTTGATAACTGTGGATTCATGGTGTGTTTAATTTATTTAACCTATTTATGGTTGTAGGTATTAGATTTTTCATATTTTTAAGTCTGAATTAAATATGAATAGGATTAGGGACAAATTTAACGAAAACACTTGAATAATGGTTTTTATTTCAGATCATGTTGATTGCATTATTATTGCCTTGATAATTGTAATTCCTCTACTGCTTATTGTGAGGTGGGTTTTTAAAAAGGAGATGGAGGAGAAAAAGCTTGAGAATTTCTTACGAGTAAGAAAGGAGATTATTCCTCAAAAACTTCAGGCATACGAAAGGCTTACCCTTCTGCTTGAACGCGTGATGCCTGAGGCCCTGGTGCTCAGGGAGCAGAAGCAGGGAGTAACCAGTCTTAAGTTTCACTCACAGCTGTTACGTGCAGTTAGGTCTGAGTTTGACCATAACCTGGCAATGCAGATCTATGTTCCGGCAAGAACATGGAGATTAATTGAGCAATCTCGCACTGAGCTTCTTAAGCTTATCAATACAAGTGCCGCCTCTGTCAATCCTAAAAGTAACTCAATAGAGTTGGGACGAACAATCATTGAAAATGGTGCTAATGATGTTAGTCGTCTTCTCAGAAAAGCAATTGACGCTCTGCGAAAAGATGTTGAGTTACTCTACAGGTAAGGTGGCGAGAAGTTATGATTGATAATTTTTGTAAAGAATAAATATAGAATACGTGAAGATATCACTTATTACAGTTACTTATAATTGCGAAAATACTATTGCCGATACGTTGAAAAGCGTGATGGAGCAGAAGTGTGCAGAGCTTGAATATATTGTAGTTGATGGTGGTTCGACTGATAAAACGGTGGATATTATTAAAGAGTACGAAGAGATAATCTCTTTCTGGTCCAGCTCTTCTGATAGTGGTATTTATGATGCGATGAACAGAGGACTAAAAAAGGCAACCGGTGATTATGTCGGGTTTTTACATGCTGATGATATTTTTTTTTCTGCAGATACTCTGAAGAGAATTATGTCAGCACTGAAGGTGCAAACCCCGGACGCTCTTTATGGCGACCTTGAATATGTAAATTCAACTGATACGGACAAGGTAATACGCCGGTGGAAAAGCTGTAAGTTTCACCTTAATTTGTTAAAAAACGGTTGGATGCCACCTCACCCTACACTTTATATAAGACGCAATGTTATTCAGAAAATAGGGTTTTTTGATACTACCTACAGAATAGCTGCTGATTATGATTATATATTGCGGTTGTTTACGCAGGAGGATATCAAGTTGTTATATCTGCCCATAGTGATTGTGAAGATGAGGATGGGTGGAGCAAGTAATAAGAGCTTGTCGAATATAGTTTTGAAATCAAAAGAGGATATCCGTGCTTTAAGGTCGAATGGAATGGGAGGACTCTACACTCTGGTTAGAAAAAATATAAGTAAGATTCCGCAGTTTTTTAAGTGAACAGTAGCTGGGTATTATGAAAAATGGGATAAGCAGAAGTTGGTTCGACAGCAAATTTTCATCTACAGAAAGATTTGTTGTTGAAACTATATTCAGGGATAGTGGCTCATTTTTGGAGATTGAGAATGTTGATGAGAATGATTTACTCAAATATTCAGGTCAAAACGGAGTTGCCGGTCTGCTGTACAAATCACTGACAGGGGAGCAGAAGAGTAATTTTTCAGAGAGTTTTGTCTCAAAATTAAAAAATGAGTATCTCAAGACACTACTCTTCAATACAAACCTGACAAACTCTGCTAAGCACCTCAATTCGTTGCTTCGCGACAATGATATTCCGGTGGTTTTTTTGAAAGGGATATTGCTATCCTCTTTTCTGTACGACGAACTGCCCCTTCGTCCTATGAGTGATATTGACCTTTTAGTGCCAAAACATCTTGCAAAAGAGGCTTTTGATTTAATTGTCTCAAATGGTGCAACTCTTGCCAACCCCGAAGATAAAGATCACCCTGCCAATCATCACCTGCCAATGCTCTATTTTAAAGGTGCTCCATTGGAGATTCATCGTTTGCTTATTGCTGAACTATCATCATTCTATATTCCTCCGGAGGATGTTTTCAAAAATAGTATAGTATGGTCTAATAATAGTTTCAATCTTCCGGGGCCATCGTACACCCATACATTTATCTATATGTCGGTACATGTTTACAACACTTTTAGGCAGGGTGGAATAAGGTTGAGCTGGATGGCTGATTTTGTATATTTTAGTAAGAGGGAGAGAGTAGATGTTGAGAGTGATGATTTCCGGTATTGGGTAGAATTATGGAAGGTTGGTTATCCTGTTGAATTTATCTTAGCTATAACCAATTTGTTGATGGGAAAGGAAGAAGTTTTTTTCGGAGGGAGAAGCGATAGTAAGCTTGCACAGGATATATCAATGGCAATTGAATTTTTCAGGATATCAGCGGATAAAAAGAGTTCGTACAGTTACAGAATTATTTGGGAGCAGATAAAAAATGCCAAAGGTATAAGGCAAAAGTATGATATTGTAGAATCAAAAATATTCCGAAGAGAGGAGAGGGGGGGAGTAGTTGTGAGGCTATTTAAATTAATCGGACGATTTGCCGGCATGATATTTAATACTCTCGAAATAAATGTACGTCGAGTGTTTGGTCGGTATTAACAGTATGTCTATTTTGATATTATGATTGCATTCTACCCATAGTACTCGGCGGAATAGTATCCGTAACCTTTGTCTTTCAGAGGTACATCGTTTAGGATGATACCCATGTGATTTATGTTTTCCAATAATAGGTTGTTTAGCGAGTAACCCATGTGCGCCTTGTTTGTGTAGTTGGTTCTCACAACGTAGAGGTGGCAGTCGGCATAATCCATTAATATACGTGCATCAGAAACCAAACCGACGGGTGGAGTGTCGACAATTATAACATCAAATCGCTCTCTTAAGGTTTTGAACAGCTCTTCAGTTTTACTGTTGCTGATAAGCTCCGAAGGGTTTGGAGGTATTGCTCCTGAAGGAATGATAAAGAAGTTTTTATGGTCTGTTTCGTAACAGATATCTTCGAACTCAGTCTGATTAGTGAGGTAATTGCTTAACCCTGTTTGATTAGTCAGGCTGAACAGGTCAGATAGTCTTGGTTTACGCATGTCAAAACCTAACAGTACTGTTTTCTTACCAGAGATACTAAAGGCTGAAGCAAGATTTTGAGCACAGAAGGTTTTTCCCTCTCCGGTATTTGTACTGCTTATGGTAATTACCCACGAACTGTTTTCGCAGGCCATGAACTTTATTTTTGTTCGTAACGAGCGAAAGGCTTCACTAACTACAGAGTGTGGTTGGTCATTAATGACATCCTGAAATTCACTCTTGTTATGCATTATAACTCCAAGTATAGGTATTTGGTCTTGTAGATGGTCTAAATCCTCTTTTGAACGAATTTTGGTATTTAGCATTTCACGCAGAACTATTATTCCAACCGGAAAAAGAAGTGCCAATAAAAGTGCTTTACTGTAGTTGTTTTTCTTGGTGGATGAAACTATCCCGTTTATGGCCGGGGAGTCGATAACCTCGTTGTCGGGAGTATTTGATGCTTTTGCTATTTGGTTTTCAGAATGCTTTTGCAAAAGAAATGTGTAAATGGCATCATTTAGTTTATAGTTTCTTTCAATATCGGCATACTCTCTTTCAAGGTCGGGAATTGTTTTGATTTCGCCAATTGTTTTAGCTAAATCACTTTTTAGTTCTTTCTCCTGTAGCTCAATATTTTTTAATACCTGATTAATTGCAATCTGCAAATTGTTTTCAGCAATAGTAATCTTACCGGATAGTGTATTTATGTAAGGATTAGTGTTCTCGGCATTGCTGCTTAATGATTCATACTCCTCCTTTAGTGTGAATAGCTGCATAACAAGCTGGTTTACCATCCCGTTTGATTCGTCAGAAACTGCAGGCATCATAAAACCTTCCGATTTGGAGTTTTCAGAAAGTTTTGTTTTAATGTAGAGGAAATACTCTTTTTTTATTCTTAACAGATTCAACTCTTTCTCTTTCTCAAAATACCGGCTTGTAATCATTTGCGAATATTCGTCAGGAACAACAAAGTGATTTGACTTCCGAAACTCCAATAGCTCTTTCTGAACAGTCTGAAGAGTGTCAGATACACTCTTTAGCTGTTCGTTAATAAAAGTGATAGTATGGGTTGCCATGTCGTTTTTTCTTTCAAGGCTGTTCTCCATGATTACGATGTTCAGCTTATCGAGGAAGTTTATCAGTTTACCGGGAGACGACCCAGAGACAGAGATATTCATAATGGATGAGCCCTCACTGTTTGAATTTACACTCAGCTTACTTCTGAAAATGCTTGCTACCTGGTTATCACTGCGAAATTTGAAGTAGTATCTGCTTCCGGGTTCATAAACCAATTCACTAAGTTTCCTTAATCTGAATGAAAATAGGGGTGTTTTAATCTGTTCATTCCATACGGCTGTTTTGGTAAACTCTACCGATCCGCTCATACCACCATTCTTCTTAGTTTTAAAAATATGAGTGTAACTTCCCTCGCTGCTAATCTCAATGTTAATTTTGTCTTTTCCTTCGCATGTAAAGTATATAGGGACATTTAAGATTTGGGGGTGCAAAGAATCAAACTCAACGACAAAGGGAGCATTGTGATAAATTTCGGCATCTTTCAAGTGACCTGCACGATAGTATTCCACTCCAAAATCCAAAAGGTCAATAGCTTTTCGGACAAGCTTCTTCGATTTTATAATGAATGTTTGGTTTTCAATATTTCTTACTTCAGGAGATAAGCCAAAGCCTTCAATAAGGTTTGTTTGGGAGATGCTTTGATCCTGAGAGCTCTTTAGTAGAATTGTTGTTGAAGCACTATAAACGGGTATAGTGTATCTGTGATAAATATATACTGAGCCTAAAGAGAGAGGAAAGGATATCAGAAAAAGATACCAGTTGTGTATAACCAATTTTATTATACGGTAAATGTCAAACATACCGTCATTTGGTGGCTGCTTTTTTGGTGGAATAGTTGCTACTGTTTTATCTCCTTGCATATAGATATCGGTGTTAGGTTTCAAATATAATCATATTTACCGATTGCTTAAAACCTTTTGTCTACTATCTCCAAATACGATTCTTGCGCAATGCTTTTCTGTATCTGTCAGCATTTTGATTATGCTGTTGTAATGTTCTGGCAAAATTATGATAGCCCGAAAAATCCTCATTGGCACACATATAAAGGTATTTGTGGTTTTTATGATTTAGTACAGCATCTATTCCCTGAATAGAAGGAATTCGTATGGGTCCCGGAGGAAGTCCTGCATAGATATAGGTGTTGTAAGGGGAGTCGATCTCAAGGTCTTTATTCAATATTCTCTTTACAGTGAAATCATTAATTACAAATTTAATGGTGGGGTCAGCCTGTAGTCTCATGCCTTTGTTAAGTCTGTTTATGTAGAGTCCGGCAACAACCGGTTTCTCGTCTGCTTTAACGGTCTCTTCATCTACAATGGAGGCAAGTGCGCTAACCTCAATTGGTGTCATTCCTGCATTTTTGGCCTTTTCCACTCTTTTATTATTCCAAAATGATTTGTATTCTTGGTTCATTCTATCAATGAACTTATTTGCCGAGGTTGTCCAGTAAAACTCGTAAGTATTAGGAATAAACATTGCAGGAAATGTCTCTTTGGTGAAGCCATAGCCCGTAATAACAGAGCTGTCATTTAACAGTGCCTGCAGTTTGAGTGAGTCGGGTTCAATTTTATCTGCAATACGTCCTGCCAGCTGTTCAAGTGTTCTGATATTATTAAAAGTAACCTTTACCGGAGTTTGCTTGCCCGACCTCAGAAGGTTAACAAGTTCATTATTATTCATGTTGTGCTTTAGTGCGTAACACCCACCGATTACTCTGTTTGTATACTTCTTTTTTTGCGATACCCACTCAAATCCGTCAATATCTTTTATGTACCCCTCGGCCTTTAAAATATCTGTTACCTCACTAAACGATGCTCCACTGGGAATGAATAGCAACGTTGAGGTACTATCAGGCGTTATTACATTAGATTCAAATATGTAATTGTAATATTTGTATCCTGTAGCCCCTCCTCCAAGTAGTACGATTAAGATAGCTGCTATAACTATCAGTTTTATTCCTCCCCCTTTTTTCTTTCTGCTTTCCTGTAATGTCATATTTTTGTAATTTTAATGTTGTAAAAATACTTAATTTTTTAAATTCAAACCCGGGTTCAGAAAAAATGTGTTACTTTGAGAAAGTTTAGTAAAAGAGTGTTTAAGATATGAGGCAACAACCATCGAAAATAACCAATAGCAACGGTAATATTGTTGAGTTAAGTAACGTGATAATCCGCCAGGAAGAGCATGTGATATTGCGGGATGTAGATGTTAAAGTTAAACCAGGAGAGTTTATTTTTCTTATTGGGAAAGTAGGTAGTGGCAAATCAAGTTTGCTTAAGACGATGTATAATGAGCTGCCGCTCAAAGAGGGCTCTGGATTTGTAGCCGGGTACTCGTTAAACAATATTAAGGATAAGGATGTTCCATATCTTAGAAGAAGGATGGGAATTATATTTCAGGATTTTCAGCTGTTGTCAGACCGCTCGGTGTACGACAATCTTCATTTTGTTTTGAAAGCTACAGGTTGGAGTAATAAAAAAGAGATGGACGTTCGAATACGTGAGGCCTTAGCGCAGGTGGATATGGTGCATAAAGGGTATAAGATGCCTCATCAGCTTTCGGGCGGTGAGCAGCAACGTATCGGTATTGCACGTTCACTTCTTAATGCGCCTGAGTTAATTCTTGCCGATGAGCCTACCGGTAATCTCGACCCCGATACTTCTGACGAGCTTATGGTAATCCTTCAGAGTATATGCCGCAGTGGTAAGGCGGTAATTATGGCTACGCACAACTATAATCTGATAAAGAAATTTCCCGGCAGAACAATACGATGTGAAGATACAAGGCTAATAGAGTCTGTACAGGAGGAGATTGATTTTGAGGTTGAGTGAAGATTGAAGAGTCTCCTTTTGAGTTCTCTCATAGATATTTATTGTAAACAGTCTTAATAATTTCTGATTCATTTTCCCATGTCAACTCTTTTGATGCCACTTTAATGTTCTCATTCCATTTTTGCAAAATGCTGGGGTTATTAATTATAGTATCTATTTTTCTTGCTATTGACCGGGGGGCATAATCCGGAATGAAGTCACCTATATCGTATTTGGTTATTATCTTTTTTATCTCTACCAAGTCAGATGCCAATACCGGTATCCCCGCTCTGATATAATCAAATAGCTTGTTAGGCAGGCTGAAACGATAATTAAGGTTTGTGTCTTTGTCAACTGTTAAGCCAATGTCAGCATTCAATGTAAATTGCATCAATGATGAATATTCCTGTCGAGGAATAAAGATAACTTTGCCTTTAATATTGTCTTGATTACTCATCTCCTTTAAAGTGTCCAAGACATCACCACTCCCTACAATAACCAAAATAGCATTGTTTAAGAACTTCATTGCTTCAACCACCTCTTCTGTACCTCTTTGGACATTTATTCCTGAGCCTTGAATAATTATTAAGAACTTGTCTTCAGGTAGTCCTAACTCTTTGCGGGATTTGGTTTTTACTATTTCAGTTTTAGAGGGTATGTTGCGAACAATATAAGGTCTTACTCCATACTTCTTTTCAAAAAGAGTTGCAATAGAGTTATTCACAGTAAAAGTATCTGTCAATTTAGGAAATATCCATTCTTCAATGGTTTTCCATATTCGTTGAACATGTGGGCGGTAAATTAGTTCAGGTACTTCAGTGAAATACTCATGGCTATCGTATACTAGAGGTTTCTTTTTTATTTTGCTAATGAGAAAGTTTGCTAATAGTGTGTCTAGATCATTTGATGTCAAGACATCAAACTTATTGGTAAGTAGAAAAAAGAACAATCTGATATTGAATTCGGCGTAAAAGAGTGCACCTTTTGTAAATAGCATTTTCATTCGATGATGGCCATAATTTCTGCTATTCATCGGGAGACTATCCTTTAGCTTTCTTCCTACTAAAAGAATATCAAATCCCATCTCTTTCAGTGTAACGCAGGTTTTATGAACTCTCTGATCTGTTACCAGATCATTTGTAACCGATACTATAATTCTTTTTTTCAAGCTTTTTTTTTCTGTAAATATACAACCTTCAGATTATTTAGTAGCATAGTTTTATTTGCGTTGTCTCTATGGGGTTGAGATAGAGAGTTTTAATTTAGTTGTTAGTGCTTTGTTCAAAACTAAATGTCACTTTGTATATTTGTGATTTTTTGGGTGGCTTCACTTTTTTTATATTTGGCCTATATTTTATTATCAGCGATAGACTAAAGGTAGAGGTTTATCGTTATTTATTTGGTTAATATTAGTAGTTTTTCTTTGCACAAGAAATGAATATGACAAAATTTAATTTAGTTTTCTTCTTATTGTTCTTTTTTACATCATCCTTTTTGTACGGGCAAAAGTCATTAAGTCATGACTTGAAAGACAAGGACTTTAACAAGGCTTACGAGCTTTTTCAGAAAGAGAAGTATGGGTCAGCACGGATAATGTTTCATAGCTACTTGTCTAAAAACAGAGAAGGAAAGTCGGAGATTTATCTCTCTGAAGCGGCTTTCTACGAGGCATTGTGTGCCACAAAGCTCAATAATAAAGATATTCTTTATAAATGGGAGTTGTTTTTAAAAGATTACCCTGAAAGTAACAGACATCCATATGTTTATTACCACATAGGTGATTACTATCAGCAAAAAAATAAATTTAGAAAATCGGTACGCTGGTTTGATAAAGTCAGTGCATCAGGTTTGGATTCAGAAACAAAGGAGGCATACTACTTTAAGGCCGGATATGCCAATTTCATGGAGAAGGATTACGATAAGGCTCTTAGTCTGTTTAATAAAGTACGGTCGAAAGATAGTAAGTATTACACCCCCATATTATATTACCATTCACACGTTCAATACGAGAGAGGCGAGTACGAAACCGCAATGAAGGGATTTAAGGAGTTGGAGGAGAAAAATGCTTTCAGTAAAGTTGTTCCTTTTTACATTGCCCAAATATACTATTTGCGGAAAGAGTATGATCAAGCTGTTGAGTATGCCTTACCACTTACTAAAGATGGTTCTCCTAAACGGCAAGTTGATATGTGCAGAATAGTTGCAGATTCATATTTTGCTTTTGAAAAGTACAAAGATGCCATTGCCTATTATGAAAAGACAATATCCTTAAGTGATAATCCTAAGCGTGAAGATTTTTATCACCTTGGCTTTGCATCATATTTTGTGAAAGATTATGAGAAAGCTGCGGAAAATTTGTCACATGTGACGTCGAAAGAGGATCAGATGTCGCAAAATGCCTATTATCATCTTGGTGATTGTTACCTTAAGTTGGGTGATAAAAAGAGAGCCAGAGTCGCTTTTGAAGCTGCATCTAAATTTGATTTTGATAAGAGTATTCAGGAGGATGCACTCTTTAGCTACATCAAGCTGAACTATGAATTGGCATACTCGCCATTTAATGAGATTATTAATTCGTTTTTAACCTACATAGAGCTTTTCCCAAACAGCGATAACATTGATCAGGCATACGACTATCTTGGTAAAGCATTCTTAACAACCAAGAATTACCGTGATGCCCTTGCTTCGATGGAAAAGATTAAGAAGAAATCACCCACCGTATATCAGGCTATTCAGAGAGTTGCGCTTTTTCGTGGTCTGGAACTATTTACCGATTTAAAATACCGTGAAGCAATTGAGTTTTTTGATTATAGTCTGAAGTATGAAGATTATGACAAAGCGTTAAAGATAAAAGCTCTCTACTGGAGAGGCGAAGCCTACTACAGAATTGGGGATTATGAGAAGGCAAAAGCTGACTATCTGAGATTTATTCATACACCCGGCTCATACTCGTTAGAGGTGTTTATGACAGCCCACTACAATATTGGCTATGCCTACTTTAAGCAGAAAGATTACAATCAAGCTAAAGTGTGGCTCAGGAAATTTGTAAAACTTGTTGGCAAAACCGACCGTGTAATGAAGGGGGATGCCCTCAACAGACTTGGTGATTGCTACTATGTAGAGAGGGGCTTTAGTAATGCAATAGCATACTATAATCAGGCGGCAAACTATCCCGAGGGAGCTGCTGACTATGCGCTTTTTCAGAAGGGATTCTGTCTGGGGCTTCAGAAAAAATATAGGCAAAAAATTGATGTGTTAACCACCTTGGTTAACAGATTTCCCAAATCTTATTTTCTGGATGATGCTTATTTTGAGATTGCAAGATCGTATGTGGCACTGAATGACCTTGATTTGGCAATAAGAAATTATAAGATTGTAAAAGAAAAGTTTCCAAGAAGCAGCTATGCACGCAAAGCGATGTTACAACTTGGATTGGTGTACTATAATAATGGCGATTATGATAATTCAAAAGCACTCTACAAGAGGATTCTAAATGAGTATCCGGGAACTTCCGAGTCGAGAGATGCTCTGTTGGGAATAAGGAATGTGTATATGGATCAAAACGATTTGGATGGCTATTTGAGATATGCTAATAGTCTGGGTAGTTTTGCAAAGGTTGAAGAGAGAGAGCAGGATTCGCTGTCGTTTGTGTCGGCTGAACGCTACTACATGAAAGGTGATTGCGAACAAGCCGTTTATCGTTTCAAAAACTATATAAAAAACTATCCGCAGGGTATGTTTCTGCTTGATGCCAATTTTTATAAAGCCGACTGCCAGTTTAAAGCCGGGGAATTGAGTGAGGCTCTGAGTTCGTACGAGTATGTTGCTAACAGGGAGCAGAGTCTGTTTACAGAGGAGGCACTGTTGCGTACGGGAGAGATATACTACAGAAATGGAGATTATGAGCAGGCATTGAAGAATTTTGTAAGGCTGGAGATGGAGGGTGAGCGTGAAGAGAATCGTTTGGAAGCCAAGATAGGCCAGATGCGTTGTTTAACAAAGCTCAAGAGATATAGTGAGAGTATAAATGCTTCGGAGAAGGTGCTGCTATCGGCTAAGATAGGCGATGAGATTAAAAGAGAAGCAATTTTTAACAAGGCCGTCTCATATTACGAGTCGGGTGAGATAGATAGTGCCTTAGGTGCTTTTAAGCAGGTTGCCGGAAATACTAAAAGTAAAGAGGGGGCAGAGGCAAAGTATCTCATTTCCAGGATTTACTATTCAACGTCACAACCGAAGAAGGCAGAAGAGGAGATTTTTGATTTTATTGATAAGGGTACTCCGCACCAATACTGGCTGGCCAGAGATTTCGTTCTGCTGGCAGATATCTATCATGATTGGGGCGAGAACTTTCAGGCTATACAGTATCTTGAAAGCCTAAGAGATAATTATAAAGGAGATGATGATATTCAGGATATGGTTAATGTCAGAATCTCTTCATGGTCGGTTGAGAAAAAACCGATAGCTCCATCAGATTCACTAAAAGGTGAAGGAGAATAGATGGTTAGTACAATTCAAAAAAAGAGTGTGTTGAGATTTTATCACTTGAATATGTAAAGACAAACAACAATGAAAATGAAATTAAAACTCACAAATAAAAACTCACTATTATTAATTCTTGATAACTCGGTAATCAGGAGTGTAAAACCTCTATTGTCTCCTCCCCTTAGGGGAGGCCGGGTGGGGCTGCTATTCCTTGCTGTTTTGTTCTCTTATACACTGAATGCTCAGAAGAAAGATCCTATTAGTAAGGATGTAAAGGTGGTAAAGGCATACTCACCCTCTCTGTCCGACGCTTTTAAGATGAACAGGATGCCTGTTCTGAATGACTCTATTTCGCTTAATACGGAATTCAAATATTCGATTCTTAGTAAAGCAATGATTACAGGTTATAACATTGAGCCCATTACTCCGGCAAAAATTGCCAAAGAGAGGCAGAAGAGTCTTAAGTCATCATACCTGAGAGCAGGAATAGGGAACTATAACTCTCTTTTTGGAGATTTGAGCTATAATATTCTACAGTCTGAATCTTTTGTTTTGGGGCTGAATATTGGCCATGTTACATCGTTAGGTAATCTTTTGCTTGAGAACGATGAGAAGGTTGATGCACCATTTCATGACACTTGGGGCGATGTTGGGTTTAATTATCTGTTTGATGACAAAACCTTGTATGCTGATATAAATTTTAAGCATAATATTTATCACTACTACGGATATGACACTATGGATCCCAACCAATCCTATTTTGTGCCCGGATATGCCGATAAAATACCGCAAAATCTATTGCAGCCTGATGCGAAACAGAGGCTGTCGGGAATAGATTTCCGAATAGGGTTAAAGAACAATGAAATTAGAGATGATAGGGTTAGCTACGACATGTCATTTGGCTATGGCTCATTTGGTAATCTGACTGGTGTGTTACAGAATGGCTTTGATATTGGAGGTTCTGCATATTTCCCAATTGGGACTATGGGGTTTGCTGTTGATGGTGAGGTGAGGCACAATAATACTTCTGTTCCAGATTCAATAGAGCCACTCTACTATTTTCAGCAGCGTAAAAATACCCTGATTGGAGTTTCGCCTAAAATGGTTTTTGTCTTTGATAGGGGAAGGGTTAATGTGGGATTACTGTTTTACGGTGAGTTAGATAGTTTTGATGACCAGTTTCAGGTTGCCCCTGTACTGACAGGTGAGCTTAATATTGTTGAAGGTGTTATTTCGATGGAGGGAGGACTGAAAGGTCATTATAATCAAAACGATTACAGAACAGTTCAGTACGAGAATCCATTTGTTTCTCCTGACCAAAATATAAAAACTGCTTTTTATGGGTTGGATCTTTTTGCAAATATAAAGGGTAACTTTAGTAAAAGTACATCATTTAGTGCAGATGTATCCTATGCAATGTTTATGAATGAACACTTCTGGGTAAATAAGTCTTATCTCTACGGCAATGTTTCAGACCTTAACTTTAACTATTTAAATCAGTTTGTACCTGTGTATGACGATGGTAGCTTACTTACTGTTTCAGGTGAGTTCCTCTATAATCCTAACAAAAAATTCAATCTGTTGACTAAGGCTACATATTACGGATGGAATACTGATAGCCTTTCTAGAGCATGGCATAAGCCCGAAATGGAATTGATGGTTAACAGTCGTTTTAGCCCAGTTAAGGATCTTTGGATTGATGCCGGGTTCAATGTTATGGGTAAACGATATGCTTTTGATCCCACAGCTATATCAGAGAAGAAGCTTGATGCTGTTTTCGACCTTAGTTTTGGAGCAGAATTCTATTATAATTCGGTGTGGTCTTTCTTTGCACGTGTCAATAATCTGGCAGCATCGAAGTACTATAAATGGAACGGTTATACCATGCAAGGGGTAAATGTTCATGTCGGTATTGGGATATCTTTTTAACAGTTTTTCGTACGCCCCTGTAATATTCAGTTTTTCAGCATCTTGCAGTGCCTTGCATTGTTGATAAAAAGATATGTAATCAACTCATTCACATCGTTTTTTTTGGTATATTTGCTCATTAGAAAAAAATAGCCGAATTATCGGTTTTTTCACTTTGAGGTTTATCAAAAATATTAAGGAAAATGAGTGATAAGGAGAGTAATAAATTGCAAAATAAAGGCGATTATTCTGCCAGTAGTATAACAGTTCTTGAAGGTCTCGAAGCTGTTCGAAAAAGACCTGCGATGTATATTGGAGATGTGGGAGAGAAGGGTCTGCATCATTTGGTGTATGAGGTGGTTGATAACTCTATTGATGAGGCAATGGCAGGCTATTGTTCTAAAATAGATGTTGTAATAAATGAGAACAATTCAGTTACTGTTAAAGATGATGGTAGGGGTATTCCTGTAGATCATCACGAAAAGGAGGGGAAATCAGCACTTGAAGTTGTAATGACAGTATTGCATGCAGGTGGAAAGTTTGACAAGGATTCCTATAAGGTGTCAGGAGGTTTGCATGGTGTTGGTGTCTCTTGTGTGAATGCTCTTTCGTCTAATCTGAAAGCTGAAGTTCATAGGGATGGTAAAGTATATGTACAGGAGTTTCAAATAGGAAAACCGGTTGGAGCTCTTAAGGAGGTTGGAACAACTGATGTGACCGGAACAATTGTAACTTTCCAGCCTGATGATTCAATATTTATCACAACACAATATAAGTATTCAATTCTGGCTAATAGGCTAAGAGAGCTCTCTTTCTTGAATAAAGGAATTCAGATTAGCTTAACGGACAAGCGTGAAAAGGATGCTGATGGGAATTTTAAAATTGAATACTTTCATTCTGAAAGAGGGCTGGAGGAGTTTGTAGAGTTTATTGATGAAGCAAGAGAACGTATTATTGACAAGGTTATTCATATCAGCACTGAGAAGAATGGTGTACCTGTAGAGATTGCTCTTCAGTACAATACCTCTTTTAGCGAGAATATATACTCCTATGTGAATAATATTAATACAATTGAGGGAGGTACTCACCTTACAGGTTTCAGACGTGGATTAACCCGTACGCTGAAAAACTGGGCCGATAAATCGGGGATGCTAAGTAAACTTAAATTTGATATTAATGGCGATGATTTCCGCGAAGGACTAACTTCTGTTATTTCTGTTAAGGTTGCTGAGCCTCAATTTGAAGGTCAGACTAAAACCAAGCTTGGTAATAGTGATATCAGTCTTGTTGTCGATCAGGCAGTGAGTAGTATGCTCTCGAATTACCTTGAAGAGAATCCTAAACAGGCAAGAGAGATTGCCAATAAAGTTATTCTTGCTGCTACAGCCAGACATGCGGCTCGCAAAGCTCGTGAGCTCGTACAACGCAAGAGTGCTCTTACCGGAGGAGGTCTCCCTGGCAAACTGGCTGACTGCTCAGAAAAAGACCCGGCACTATGCGAGGTTTTCCTTGTGGAGGGAGATTCGGCTGGAGGTACTGCTAAGCAAGGTAGGGATCGTAAGTTTCAAGCAATATTGCCATTGAGAGGAAAAATACTTAACGTAGAGAAAGCTCTTCAGCATAAGGTGTTCGAAAACGAGGAGATTAAAAATATCTTTACTGCCCTTGGTGTAACCATGGGAACAGAAGAGGATAGTAAGGCACTGAATCTCGAAAAACTGAGGTATCATAAAATTGTGATTATGACTGATGCCGATGTGGATGGAAGCCACATCACAACACTAATTATGACATTCTTCTTTCGTTACATGAAAGATCTTATCAATAACGGATATCTCTATATTGCTACTCCTCCTCTCTATTTGGTTAAGAAGGGTAAGAATCAGAGTTATTGCTGGGATGAGAAGCAACGTAGAGAATTTATTGAACAGTATAGTGGGGGTAAAGAGGATAGCGTTCATGTTCAGAGATACAAGGGTCTGGGTGAGATGAATGCGGAGCAACTGTGGGAGACAACAATGAACCCTGAGCAACGTACGCTACGTCAGGTAGCAATTGAAGGTGCTGCTGAAGCAGATAGAACATTCTCAATCCTGATGGGCGATGATGTTCCGCCGCGCCGTGAATTTATTGAACAGAATGCTACCTATGCAAATATTGATGTGTAGGAGTGTTGATTTGTTGATACGGTAATATGTAATTAGTCGAACGTAATAGCCCTTCAAGAGTTTCATGCTCTTGAAGGGTTTGTTTTTTGTGTAAAGAGGCTGAATAGGATACAATGATTTATTTTTACTTAGTCCTCCGTGAAAAAGGTCGTTTTAATGTTTAACGTATTGATTTATAGGATGTATTTATTGAAAACTTCCTATTTTACATGTTGATTATTTGCAAGGTTATTAAGAAGTTAGGTATAATAGACAAAATTTAGGCTATTTTCGAGTGGTTATGTTCAAGTGGACAAAATTTAGGCTCTATTTTTCATGAAAATTTGCACCTTAGAAT
>Ga0256831_1000743_pt1 | contig 17199 bp, 13 predicted proteins | sample 132544metaG_FD_189087 | JGI IMG/M metagenome (GOLD analysis project Ga0256831, IMG submission 189087) | Hydrothermal vent microbial communities from Lau Basin, Pacific Ocean - 132-544 | ecosystem: Environmental > Aquatic > Marine > Hydrothermal vents | place: Pacific Ocean: Lau Basin | collected...
GTTACCAAGGTTATCTTTCTCTAATCTCTCTTTAGTATTAACTTTTTCGTTAATATCCACAACACCTTTTTTAGCTGGTGTAGCTGGAGCATCTGTTTTAGCAGGAGCAGTTTTAGCAGGAGCATCTGTTTTAGCAGGAGCAGTTTTAGCAGGAGCAGTTTTAGCACCCCCTAAAATTTCACTAGCAATCGCTTCAATATCAGCATCACTAAGTGAAGCTACTTGCCCTTTCATAATGCCTTTCATAGCACCACCGTAAGAACCATCTTTGTAACCTTTTAATGCAGTTACAATATCAGCTTTACTCATCTCTTTTACTACTTTAGATTTCCCCATCGCCTTTTTCTCAAAGGTTGCACCGTGACACCCTTTACATGCTGCTGTACTAGCACCATAAAGTGTTGGAGCCAATAGTGAAGCTAAAGCAATTACTTTTACAATTTTTGTCATTTTCATTCCTCCTTAATTTTTATCAATTCTCTTTTTTGCAAAAGAGCGTATACTAAAATTAAGAGCATCATCACCACAGACATCAATACAGCGACCACAGTTGGTACACTCTCCATCTGTAACTTGAATACTCTCTTTGTTAACCATATGTAACACATGATTTTCTGGACAAACTATTTTACATTCCATACAGTTTGTACACGCCTCATGGTCATGGTCAACCCTAATTAAACTCATTTTTCCGATGATTGAGTAACTTGCACCCAAAGGACACAAGTGACCACACCAACCATTTTTAACACCAAAGAGGTCAAAAAGAAAGATTGCTACAACAACAGCAATCCCTGAACCAAAACCAAAGATAATACCTCTTTGCATGATGGTAATAGGACTCAGCACTTCAAATGCAGATATTCCTATAACAGCTGAGACAATAATACCCAATACCATTATCCAATACCGAGTATTACGTTTCAAAAATTTATAGTTTACCTCTTCTTTATCAAGCTTTAGTTTTCGTCTTAGCCAATTGGCTAAGTCTGTCACCATATTTATAGGACAAACCCAAGAACAGAAAGCTCTTCCACCAACAACCATATAGAAGATGGTGATTATCAATGCACCTAAAAGTACATCTGCACCTAACACAAACCCTGTTGCCAACACTTGAAGTGTCGTATAAGGGTCAGCTAAGGGGATAAAGCCCATAAGTAGAGATGAACCAAACGTTCCAGCCAACATTTTCCAACCATAGGCATTTGCACCAAAGTACAATGCCAAGATGATTACCTGAGTTGCTCTTCTAAGGAGTAGATATTTAATCTTATTCATTAGTATAAATCTCCTGAGTTAAGATAGTCAGCTGAACTTTGATTTGAACGCTCTGTTGTTGTCTCAATAGCTTTTGCATCTCCTACACGCTCTTGGTCTTTTTTGTCCCAACCTTTAACATAGTGGTCACCTGCTTTCCCTTTTGCTGTCTCATTTGGCAGTACAAAAATAGCAGGTTTCTCTGTCACACACGCCTGTTCACAAAGTCCACAACCTGTACATGCATTGTCATTTACAATAGGCAACATAAAGGTATGTTTACCCGTTCGCTCATTTCTATGCATCTCAATGGTTATAGCTTCGCCTAAAAGAGGACAAGCACGATAACAGGCATCACACTGAATCCCCCAAAAGGCAATACACGACTCTTTATGCACCACTGCTAATCCCATAGAAGCCTTATTTATGTCCAATTCTCCCTTATCGTTAGATACGGAGAGTTGGTCTAAAGCTCCCGATGGACAGACAGGAACACAAGGAATATCTTCACACATATAACATGGAACTTCAGTTGGAATAAAAAATGGTGTACCAATTAATCTATGGTCACCACCCTTTGCCATCTGAAGTGTTCCTTGTTTAGGAAGTCCTGTCTCTTTGTCTAGGTTTGTCTCTCTGTTTTGACACGCTTCGGCACAGAGACCACACTTTATACAGGCTCTTAAAAAGTCATCCTCTTTAATCGCTCCAGGGGGTCTAAGTACCAGTGGCGATGCTTTTACCTCATCGGTATAGCCACTCCACAACAATCCACCAAGAGCTGTAAGACCTACGCTTTGAAGAGTCGTTGCCATAAACTTTCGTCTGTTGTTGTCGGAGTTAGCCATCATCTACGCCTTATAAATCTTAACTGCACACTTCTTGTAGTCTGTCTGTTTAGACATTGGACAAGTAGCATCAAGACATACTTTGTTAATAAATACTTTCTCATCAAACCATGGTACAAACACCAATCCTTGAGCAGGTCTGTTACGTCCTCTTGTCTCAACTCTTGCTTTTACTTTACCACGACGAGACTCTACCCAACAAAGACCACCTTGTTTAAGACCTTTAGCCTTAGCATCTTTAGGGTTCATATAACATAACGCTTCAGGAACAGCACGGAAAAGCTCTGGAACTCTCATGGTCATTGTACCTGAGTGCCAATGTTCAAGAACACGACCTGTACATAACCAAGTATCGTAAGTCTCATCTGGCATTTCAGGAGGATCCATGTACGGTCTAGCAAAGATTTTTGCTTTGTTTGGAAGTGCTTTTTTACCTAGCTTCTTATCTGGAGCCGTTAAGCTACCTTGGAGAAGATTTTTCGCCAATTTCCCGTAGAATGCGTGAGTGTTATCTGTTCCCTCTTCTTTAACAGCTTTTGCTGCGTATGGGTCATACTTAACGTTAAATCTCCACTGTGTCTCTTTACCATTAACAACTGGCCATTTAAGTCCACGTACTTTATGGTACATATCAAACGGAGCAAGGTCATGTCCATGTCCTCTACCAAATGCTGCATACTCTTCAAATAGGTATTTATGAATAAAGTGACCGTAACCTTTAAATACTTTACCATCAGAACCAACAACATTTCGACTATCACCTAAACACTCAGAGTTATCGTAACCTTTTTGAATAGGGTCAGCTTGGTCAAGTTTGTACGATTTAGCAATTTTGTTGTTAAAGAGAATATCAAACATGGTTGTCTCTTCTGTATACCCCATTTTTTTCGCCTCTGCAATTACAGATGGAAGTGCTTTCTTTCTAGGCCCAGATGGTGCTTGTTCACCCCAAAGGTCTTTAACCGTAAATCTTTTAGAGAACTCAGCCCACTGCCATGTATCAGACATTGAGTCACCTACAGGAAGAACTTGTTGTCTCCAGTGCTGTGTACGTCTTTCAGCATTTCCGTATGCACCCCATTTTTCATAAATCATCGCTGTTGGAAGAACAAGGTCAGAAACTTTAGCTGAGATACCAGGGTATCCATCAGAAGTTACAATAAAGTTGTCCATCTCTCTAGCTGCTTTAATCCAGTGCGTAGCTGACGCAGAATCTTGGTACGGGTTACAAACGTTTACCCATGCAAATTTAACAAGACCATCTTCGATATCTCTGTGGATTTTCATAATGTGCTGTTTACCAACGCCATTAAGTGTTCCCTCTGGAATCATCCATTTTTTCTCTGCAATTGCTCTGTGTTTAGGGTTCTTAACCATCATATCAGCAGGTAGTCTGTGTGTAAATGTACCAACTTCTCTAGCAGTACCACACGCACTTGGTTGACCTGTCAATGAGAATGCACCTGAACCTGGAACGGCTTGTTTGTTAAGCATAAAGTGAACGTTGTATGAGAGTGTATTTACCCATGTACCACGTGTATGTTGGTTCATACCCATTGTCCAGAACGATACTACTTTTCTATCTTTTTCAATGTAAAGGTCAGCTAGTTGTTGAAGTTTTTTCTTAAATACTTCAATATCTTCGTTAGGGTCACCTTTTACAATCTTAGCTGTATAGTCAAGTGTATATGGCTCTAACGATTTTTTGTAATCTTCAAACGAGATGTGCCAGTGCTTAAGTGTTCCTGGAGTATTCTCCATAACATCACCCTCTTTGTACCCAAATGGTGCAAGTGCAGGTGCTTCTTTAGCAGAAACTTTTTTCTTCATCTCTTTGTTAATGGTTTCCATCTCTAATTTAGAGTATTTACCATCTTTAATGGATTTATCTGATGCTCGTCTCATACCGTAACCGATATTAACAGGGCCCGCTGCAAACACCATGTTTTTATTTACAAAATCCCAGTCGATAATATCCTCTTTACCACCACCTTTTTTGTCTCTCATTACAATTTCACGAGCAACGTAGTTCCAAAGTGCTAAGTCGGTGTTTGGTGAGAACAAAATCTCTGTATCAGCAATATCAGAAGTTCTATGAGTATAGGTTTGAATAGAGATAACTTTTACTCTCTCTGGGTCTGAAAGTTTTCTGTCTGTTACACGAGACCATAAGATTGGGTGCATCTCTGCCATGTTTGAACCCCATGAGACAACAGTATCTGTAAGCTCAATATCATCGTAACATCCTGAAGGCTCATCAATACCAAATGTTTGATAGAAACCAACAACAGCAGAAGCCATACAGTGTCTAGCATTTGGGTCAATAGCGTTTGAACGGAAACCAGCTTTCATCATTTTCTGAGCTGCATAACCTTCCATAACAGTGTATTGACCAGAAGCAAATACTGCTACACCCTCAGGACCAGAAGCCTTAAGTGCTTTTTTAGCATGTTTTTCCATCTCATCAAAGGCACGTTGCCAAGAGACAGGTTTAAAGTTCCCTTTTTTATCAAACTCACCTTTGTCATTCATTCTCAACAATGGTTGTTTAAGTCTATCAGCTCCATACATGATTTTAGCATTAAAGTAACCTTTAATACAGTTAAGACCTCTGTTTACAGGTGCTGCTGGGTCACCTTTTACTGCAACAATTTTACCACCTTTAGTTGCTAACATAATACCACAACCAGTACCACAGAATCTACACGCTGCTTTATCCCATCTCCAATCTTTTTGAGCCTCATTTGATGATGCTTCAAGATTTGATGGAACAGCAATTCCTACTGCAGATGCTGCTGTCGCTGCTGCTGCACTTTTTAGAAAATCTCTTCTATTCAAAGCCATACTATTTCCTCCTAGTTTAATTGTTCTGTTATATTAAATATATATTAAAAATAGAACTAAGAATTGTATCAAATTTTTATTTAAATAATATATATTGATTATAACTTCGCGTTAATACTAACATAAACCATGATTCTCAATAGTTGATTTAAATCAAGTTGTTATACATAGATGTCCTATTGATTTTTAAAAAACTATCAAAAGCCCAATCAAATAACAAAAACCCCTAAGTAATGGTCTTTGTTGTTTAAATTTATGAGTTGTAAGCCATCAAGCAAGAATATATTTTTTTTTCACTATTATTTGATTTATAAAAAAACAAGGATTTTTAATATGATGAACTACCCAACATTTTTTGATACTCTACCAACTATCACACTCAAAGACCCTCTCTCTAATTTTTTAGGAAGCTTTGCTGATGGGATTGTAGAGTTTAGCTATCTTGATATCGTCAAAAGTGCAGGACACAGCTGTCCAACAGTAGCAGGTGCATACATCTCTACTCTAAAAGGGATAGAGACACTCTATGAAGATGAGATGCCAATAAGAGGTAATATATCTGTAGCATTTAGAGATGATGTAGCAAAAGGGGTTACAGGAGTTATCTCCAATGTTGTCACACAGATAACAGGAGCTACAGAGGTGACAGGATTTAAAGGATTAAATGGAAACTTTGCACGACATAGCCTAATGGAGTTTAATGCTAAGATAGATGGTGAAATTCTATTTACACGATTAGATACAGGTGCATCAGTTTTGGTAAACTATGACCCAAGTTCAATAGGAGCAGACCCAAAAATGCAAGAGCTTATGGGAAAGATGATGAAAGGGGTTGCTACGGCTGATGAGAAACTAGAGTTTGGTAAAGTTTGGCAACAGAGGGTTTCAGATATTTTTGATAATATCGACAAGGTCATAAGCGTCAACGCCCAATAACTATTTTCGATATCTATCTGTTTTATTAGGATATTGTAACTCCTTCAAAAGAGGGGTTATCTTTATCTTCTCTCCAAGTAGATTCATATAGACCACATAGTTGGTCAATACCTTTTTCCCATACTCTTTTGACTCCTCATAATCAACCAATTCCATACTCAAATAGGGTTCATACTTTCCACGTTTAAAGAGATGCTTTGAGCGAATGGTTCTTCTTGTGAAACCTATTCCTCCATTGTAAGCGTAGGCTATAAATAGTGGGTGATATAGTTTTCTATTGAGATAATTTAGATGCTGATTGGCATAGCTTATGGCAACATAGGGGTCAAACATTCTGTCCAAATCCAACTTCTCTTTACGCTCTTTTGCTAAGTGTTTAACAAGAAAGGGCATAATTTGCATCATACCCAAAGCATACGAAGTCGAGACAGAAGCAGGAACAAACCGACTCTCTTGTCTTCCTATCGCATAGAGTAGTGCCATTCGTTCTTTTTTATACCCTATCATCGCATCAATATAAGGTATAGGGTAGTATGGTTTTTTATATTTGTAAGCTTTTTCTTTAATATAGGAGTAGATACCTGTAGAATAGTAAGCGTTATATTTTTCTGCTAATTTATGCAAATTATTAGGATGCTTTTTCATCTCTATTTTAATTTTTTCCCAATCAATAGGGTTACGCAGGTCAAAGTTAGCAATAAGCCTCCAAGAGAGTTTAGGACTAATAACCTTTGGATAATTCTTATTTAAAATATCTCTTGCTCGTAAGGTATAGAGGTTAATAGAGCTACTTTTTAAAAGTTTTTTAAGATAACTTTTATCCTTAGTCAGGAGATAAAACCAAAAGTTACACTTGTCTATTTTAAAAGAGGTTTTAGTCTTTTTTAGAGCTACAGCTAGAAACTGCTCTGCTTTTTTAATATTAGAGAACTCTACAGCATTCATCGCCAATAGAAAATTGGACTTAAAAGACAAATGATTACTCGCATCAACATTAAGCAGAGATTTCTTTAAGTAGTGTAACTTATGGGTGGTAACAATAAGAGAGATGCTCTTTTCAAACTGCTTCTCTTTTACAAGTTTTTTTAAATTTTCTACTGAAAAGGAGTGGTTAAAATTTTTTATACGATATTTACTTTTACAGTTGTTAAAAATATAACACTGTGCCTGAGGTTTTAACGTCTGTAGTACATCAAAAGGCTTCTTGTCACTCATCACTTTTAAAACATCAGAATATTTTCCCTGTTTTAAGATACGCTTATAGAGTTTTTTTAGGCTCTTTTTACTTTTTTTACTAGCTGTAGCAGGATAGATAATATAGTTTTTAGGGTCTACATTCCTCTTTTTTACTTTTGTACCAGTGGGAACATATCCAACTTTTTTACGAATAGCTCTTTGAAGTTTAGAGTTTTTTCTTTTTGTCCACTTATAAGCTTCTAGTGCCTCTTTTTTACTACTATTTTTATTTTGTAAAAAACGCCATATATAATAGTCTTTTGAGATACTACTTGGCATAGATTTAATCTCTTTAAAAGAGTAAACCTTAGCAGAAAGCAGAGTAGCAAAGATGAGAATAAAGAGTATGCTCTTTTTCATAATTAGAGAGAGTATGGGCGACTACCCACACAAGACTTTACATAAGAGAACGCATCATAAGCGTATCAATAAATTGTAAACCAAAGATAATGACCAAAGGAGAGAGGTCAAGACCAGAGAATACTACAAATGGCATCTTCTGACGAATAAAAGTAAATACAGGTTGTGTCAAACGATGAAGTATCTCAACAATAGGGTTACGTGGGTCTAACTGTACGAAGGAGAGTAAAGAGGCGATAATAACCACCCAAATATATAAAGTAATAACCGAATGTAAAAGACCAGCAATAGCGTAAAGTAATGCACTCATGATGCAACCTCCAAAATATAAGATTTGATAAATGGATAGATTTTACTAAGTTGTGGAGATTTCTCTCCCCCTGTTAGTAAAACTCTAAGTGGATTAAATAGATTTTCATCTTTTAGTTCACTCTTTTCCATTATATGTTCTGTTAACTCATTAAATGTCTCAAAAGCAGGGGCATCCATAATGATTTTTTCAATAATCCTCATCTGCTTACCCCACTCACCATCAAAGTTTTTAGGCTTAAAGATAGGAGTAATTTTACCCTCTAACTCCTTAATCGTACTCGCCTCTTCAAGATAAACTTTAGCCAATCTTCCAATATCAGCATCAGCAAATCCAAAAAGAGTTGAAAGCTCTCTGTTGTCAATCATTTTGAGATGCTCTCTGTTGATATGACGCAATCTATCCATATCAAACTCAACAGCACTTTTAGAAATCCTATCCAAATTAAACCACTCTATCGCTTCAGGTAGAGTAAAAATCTCTTTTGGAGCATTTGAGTTTCCTAAAAGTAACAGATAGTTCACTATAGCATCAGGGATAAACCCCTCCTCAAGTAACCACTTAAGCGTAGAGGGATTGTTATCGTTTAAGATAGAGGGCAAAGAGATATACTCTGTATCCCTCTCATACCCTAAAGCACGTTTAATATATTGATGTTTTAAGGTATCAATAGGATGCTCCTCTGAATAGATAATCAACTCCACATCAGAGAGCATATCATCACACGCACAAGCAAAATCATGAGTAGGGATACCACTCTTTTCTAAAATTGCAAAAGAGCCTACCTCATCAGATGTTTGTTTAAAACGTATCACAAACTCTTCACCACTCTCTTTTAAGGATGCGTACTCCTCTTTACTCAAGGTATCACATTCACCTAAGCAGGAATCCAACCCCTCCTCTTTACATCTACAGATAAACGCCTTATCCTCTTTTAGTAGTCGAAGTGCGAGGTTTTGATGAATTCTAAGATGTTCACTCTGATGATAGACACTGTCATGTTTAATGGCAAACTTCTCCAAAATCATCATAATCTCTGTATCTTTACCTTCAATACTCTTTTTGGTATCTCTATCTGCAATACGCACCAAAAAACTCTCTTTTTTCTGTTGAGCAACAACATAGTTTAAAATGGCAATACGAAGCTCACCAATAAGCATATCACCTGTTGGTGATGGGGCAAAACGAAGCATTCTCTCTCCTACAAAATATTGCTGTGATTATAGGATGTTTTATATAATAGACATCTTGCAAAATCAGGAACCGATGGCTTTAGCCTCGCTCTATTCGGGACTAAAGTCTCCGATTCCAAAAAATTTTACAAAATATCTAAACCAAAAGATAAGCAAACTCCTCAACCCAATCTTCCCAAATAGCAGAACCCTCTACATTTAATCCATTTTGTTGCATATCTTTTACAAGCATCACCGAGAACTCTTTAGGCAGAGTCAATGAAAAGGTAAGTGCATGGTCTATCTTCTTTATATTTTCATCCTGTTTTATCTGACTAACAACTCCTGCAATCAAGGCAAAGAGAACTTGACTGTCATGCTCCACTTCAACCTTTTCACCCTCTAAAAGTTTGGTGATATCGGGCAGACGATGCATCACTTTTTTAAAAGAGACAAATGCTGTAGCAGTTTCGCTTCCAATCGCTCCTGATATCGTCTCTAAAAGTAGAGTAGCCTCCAATCCTGATGATAAAATCCTATCTACATACTCCCATGAGCGAGGAGTAGGAAAACTTTTCTGATTTGAAGCAGGGTCAAAATCAAACAGTCTACTACTATCATAGTGCAAAAAAGCGATAATTGAGCTATCTATCCCACTATCATACGCCCACTTTTTCCAATCTTCAAAACCAACCTTCATACTAAGATGCACAAAACGGTTTGCAAGTGGTGGAGGCATTCGGTAGACCACCCCTCTGTCACTCTCATGATTTCCAGCGGCGACGATACTCCACCCTTTTGGTAGCTCATAATCCCCTACTCTTCTATCAAGTACCAACTGATAGGCTGAAGCTTGAACCGATGGGGGAGCTGTATTAATCTCATCTAAAAAGAGAATCCCTTTTGAGTTGCTATCTTTAGGTAAAAAGTTAGGAGTAGCCCAAACGGCTTCATTCCTCTCTTGGTCAAAGAAAGGAATCCCTTTTAAATCCGTAGGGTCAAGCAGAGAGAGCCGTAAATCTATAAACTCCAACCCCTTATCATTGGCTATCTGTCTAATAATCGAAGATTTACCAATCCCTGGGCTTCCCCATACAAAAACAGGTATCTGACTCTCTATGAGCTTATCTAAACTATCTTTTATCTCTTGTGCTTTCATTTTTTACTCCTATTTTTGAACAATACTATCAAGATATGTTTGGTTTTGAGTCATAAGCATAATAAGCTCCGAATCCAAAGCAAACACCTCCAGATAGAACAGCTCAACCGATGGATTGAGTGCTAAGCATCTATTTAGCTCATGCTCATTGCGTAAACAAAGCTCTTTTAGTCTCTCTTTTGGTGTGCTAGGATTGGTGGCTATATTTTTAAGAACCTCTCTACTACCACTCCTATAAAACTCCTCTAATAATAGTTTAGAGATATTGGGATTGGAACTTAACGGAAGCATAAACTCATCACCATATCTCTCATATAACCCCTCCAAAAGCACCTCATCTAAAAGGATATTTGATGCTAGTTTATAATCTAATGCTCTATTTAGACCGATTAAATCTTTAACTACAGTTGCTATATTTTGATTTTCACCGATATAAGACAAAATCTCATCACTAAACTCTTTTTTTAAAATACAAGCTAACCGTTTTTCATCTAACTCTTGAAAGGTTAAAAGTGACTTAACAATCTCCTCATCTTCTCCTAAAAGCTCTTTAAAAAGAGTCTCATCTAAGCTACTATTTTGAGTTAGCATCATCTTTATCATCTCATTAGCTTGGTTATAGATATGCTTCTGCTCTTTTAGATTTATAGCGTTATTACACGCCAAGAAGCTGTTAATTCTAACATCATTAAAACTAAGTAGATATCTAATGCTTTCACGAGAAATCATTGAGTTTAAAGCGACCAATTCACGCAAATTTTTAGGAGAAAAGTCCTCTTTACGGCTCTGTTTTATCTCATGGTTTGGCATGGTAAGCATAGCATCTAAGATGGCTGACTCTTTGGCATCTCTAGCGATATTTGAAAGCGTAATGGGTGAGTAGACCATAGCAGGGTCACGAAAACCATCGGGTCTGTAAAATCTATCCACAAAAGTAATGGTCACGTCACGATTTTCATCACTCTCATAAACCCCCTCCTCTCTCCAATCGTACATTTTAAAGAGTTTAAGATAGACCTCATCGCTAAAAGAGCTATTTTTAAGAAGACGCTTTAGTCTCCCTTGGTTATTAGATAGTTTAAGTGACATTATAAGGCTATTGGGCTTGATATGTTGGGTATAAAACTCCTCAAAAAGAGACAATCTAAACTCAGGAACTTTTGCACTATAAAGCTCATAGGAGGTCTCCTCTTCCAAAGGGGTCATCATGGTACTAAACACAACAAAAGCTATCTCTTGCCCCATGTACCTATTGGTATACTTCATACCTTGTGCTTCTAAAAAATTGCTTATCTCTTCATCTGTAAAATTGGTGACACGCCCTAAAAAGAGAGCCGTACCACCCTGCTTTTGCATAATAGTTTTTTTGAGTATATTTTCCATAAAATTATCATATCCAAAAAAGACTAAATTACTCCTATTTGAAAAGCAATAACTTTTCTGCTAGAATTATAAACATGGATAGAGATAATAAATTATACAAGAGAAACCTATGAATTTTATAGACCTACATTGCGATACAGCATCACTACTTTTAGAGACAAAAGAGCATCTAAAACAAAATAGCCTAAAAATAGACATAGATAAACTTCAAAAAGGAGAAGCCTTAGCAGAGTTTTTTGCGATGTATATCAATAGTGCAGAAGTAGAAAGCCCTTTTGACCACTGTGTTAAGATGCTTGATAATTTTAAAGATGAACTCGCTTTAAACCAAGAGTATATCTCTCTTTGTAGAGACTATGATGATTTGATAATGGCTCAAAAAGAGAACAAAATAGGAGCATTTTTAACCATAGAGGAGGGAGAAGCGATAGAGGGAGATGTTCATAAGCTACGATACTTTAAAGAGCAAGGCATCTCTCTTATCACCTTAACGTGGAACTATGAGAATGCATTAGGGTATCCAAATTTTGAGTGGAAGTATCAACACAAAGGGTTAAAAAGAAAAGGGTTTGAGGTAGTAGAGGAGATGAACCATTTAGGAATGCTCATTGATGTCTCACACCTCTCTGATGGAGGTTTTAAAGATGTGATTAGCCACTCTAAAGCCCCAATTATGGCTACTCATTCCAATAGTCGAACCATGACAAACAACCCTAGAAATCTATCTGATACGATGTTAAAAAAGTTAGCAGAAAACGGTGGAGTAACAGGTATCAATTTCTTTAATAACTTTTTAGTAGAGGGTGAGTTAAAAGATAAGCTAGAGGTCTCAACTGTTGCTGATATGGTTCGACATATTAAACATATTAGAGATGTTGCAGGAGTTGAGGTTATCGCTCTTGGGTCTGATTTTGATGGGATTGGCAACCCTGTGGAGATAGAGGATATCGCTCAAATGTCTAAACTCTCTGATGCTCTCTTCTCAAATGGGTTTAGTAGTGATGATATTGAGAAGATATTTTATAAAAATAGTATTAGGGTGATTAAAGATGTTTTGAAATAGAGCTTTAATCTAACCTAAGTACAGCCATAAATGCCTCTTGTGGAACGTTTACAGAACCAATAGCTTTCATACGTTTTTTACCTGCTTTTTGCTTATCAAGTAGCTTTCTTTTACGGGTAATATCTCCACCGTAACATTTAGCTGTTACATTTTTACCAGTTGATTTAACGTTTGTTCTAGCGATGATTTCATTTCCAATACTCGCTTGAATAGCAACCTCAAATAGCTGTCTAGGGATAAGCTCTTTTAGGTTTTGAACAAACGCCAAACCTTTGGTTCTAGCTCTCTCTCTTGGAACGATTATTGAGAGGGCATCTACCACTTCACCTGCAACTTTAATGTCAAGTTTAATCAAATCCCCTGGTCTAAAACCAATAGGCTCATAGTCAAAACTCGCATACCCTTTGGTGGTACTTTTGAGTTTATCATAAAAGTCTAAAACAATCTCATTCATCGGTATATCATACTCTAAAAGTACACGTTCAGAGTTTATATAATCCATTTTAATCTGCATACCACGACGGTCATTTAGAAGCTTAATCACATTTCCAAGGTAATCATTTGGCACTAAGATAGTAGCCTTTATATATGGTTCATAGATAGTATCTATCTGCATCGCAGGAGGTAAATCAAATGGATTTTGAATCTCTATTTTTTCCCCATTGTTTTTTAAAACTTCATAAACTACCGTTGGTGCAGAGGCGATAAGTTCAAGGTTAAACTCACGCTCTAAACGCTCTTTTATAACCTCCATGTGCAACATTCCAAGGAAACCTGTTCTAAATCCAGACCCCAAAGCCAATGAACTTTCAGGCTCAAAAGAGATAGAGCTGTCATTTAATTTCAACTTATTGAGTGCATCCCTTAAATCTTCAAACTTATCTGTCTCAATCGGATAAATCCCTGCAAATACAAAAGGTTTAGCAGGTTCAAAACCATCAATATAGTTAGGTGTTGGATTTTTAGCATCGGTTACAGTATCCCCAACTTGAAGTCCATCAACAGTCTTTTGACCTGTAACTACAATCCCTATTTCACCTGTTTTAATTTTAGAGGTTTTGATAGGAGCTATAGGGTTTGGATACATCAAGTCTAAAACCACATGCTCCTCTTTGGTACTCATAATCTGAATCTTTTGACCCTTCTCTATGCTACCTTCATAGATACGAACTAGTGCCAAAGCACCCAAATAGTTATCAAACCAAGAGTCATAGATTAGAGCTTTACAAGAAGCACTCTCATCACCACTTGGAGCAGGGACACGAGCCACAATATCCTCAATAAGTTCAGGAACACCCAAACCTGTCTTTGCTGAGACCAAAGAGTGTTCTGTACAGTCTATACCTATAGCATCCTCAACCTCTTCAAGCACTCTTTCAGGTTCAGCAGCAGGTAGGTCAATTTTATTTACAACTGGCAACAACTCCAAGTCATTCTCCATAGCAATGTAAACATTGGCAATGGTTTGAGCCTCAACCCCTTGTGCTGCGTCGATAATGAGTAATGCACCTTCACTTGAAGCTAAAGAGCGACTAACCTCATAAGAGAAATCAACGTGACCTGGGGTATCAATGAGATTTAAAATGTAGTGTTCTCCATCATTTGCAATGTAATCTAATCGAACAGATTGAGCTTTTATAGTAATTCCACGCTCTTTTTCAATATCCATCGTATCCATCACCTGTGCTGACATTTTTCTGTCTGAAACGGCATTACACTCTTGGATAATTCTATCAGCTAGAGTCGATTTACCATGGTCAATATGAGCAATAATAGAGAAGTTTCTAATATGCGATTGAGGTATATTTTCTATCATTAATTTGTCTCAAATAGGGAATTTACGCTCTCGTTATTATAGACACGACGAATCACCTCACCTAGCATTTTTGCTGTTGATAGAACTTTAATTTTACTACAATTACCATTTTTAAGAGGAATAGTATTGGTCACCACCAACTCATCTAGCTCACCATTTTTAATACGCTCAAACGCAGGGCCAGAAAGAACTGGGTGTGTACAACACGCCATTACAGAAGTTGCCCCTTTAGCTTTAAGTGCAGATGCAGCTTTTACCATAGTTCCTGCTGTATCAACCATATCATCTATCATAATGACATCTTTACCCTCAACATTTCCAATAATATTCATAACCTCTGACTCATTTGCTTTTTCTCGACGCTTATCGACAATAACCATCTCTAAGCCCATAGTCTTTGCAAAATATCTAGCACGTGCAACCCCACCGATATCGGGACTTGCTACAATTGGATTTTTAAGGTTTTTGGCTTTAACATAGTCATTGAATAGAACAGCACCATAGAGATTATCTACAGGTATATCAAAGAAACCTTGAATCTGAGAAGCGTGTAAATCAACAGTTACTACCCTTGTAATCCCTGCTGTCTCCATAAGATTTGCTACCAATTTAGCAGAAATTGGAACTCTTGGCTCTGCTTTTCTATCTTGTCTTGCATAACCATAGTAAGGAACTACGGCTGTAATAGAACGTGCAGATGAACGCTTAAGTGCATCAACCATAATAAGAAGTTCCATAAGGTTAAAGTTTACTGGAGCTGATGTAGGCTGAATAATAAATACATCTTTACCTCGTACACTCTCTTCAATTTTAACATTTATTTCGTTATCTGAAAACTTTGTAATTTTAGCTTTTGAGAGTGGTTGGTCGAGATATTGTGATACCTCAAGGGCAAGTTCTTCGTTTGCAGTACCTGAAAAGAGCATATATCCTGTCATGTTTATTATACCTTATGTTAATTATTATGCGAATTTTACCCATTTTTTTATAATAAAAAGATGTAATGTAAGTATTTTTAGATAAAATTAACATAGAAGGATATCTTATGTTTCAAATTGTATTATCTCTTGTCATTGGGGTATTTATTGGATGGAATTTTCACCTCTTTTATATATCTCTTTCACCTGAAAACCTAATCCCACAGAGTCTAACACTCTCTAAAAACTATGAGCCACAACCTATGGAAGAGGCTATATTGCCAAAAACTGTATTGCTATCAAAAGAGGAGAATATATCAGAGAAATCAGAAGCAAATCTAACAACAGTTCCTAAAAAATTTCTCAACCTAAAACTCATTGATAAACGCATTATTGAAAAAGAGTCAAATCAGAAAGAGTCAAATCAGATAAACCATGTTAAGAGTGCCTATTTTCAAGTTCTATTAAAACAGAATAATTTTGCTGATGCTATGGCATTTTATATGGAAGGAACTCCTGAAGAGATTAAAGCCTATAAGCTTATTTTAAAAGTCTATTTTTATGATAAGGCATCCATATCTCTAAATGAGACAATAGAACAGCTCTTGCAATATATTGATATAGAGCCTATAAACTTAGACTTTCAACTCTATCTTGCCAAAATATATTATGAGAATAATGAGTTTACAAAATCTATTAACTATCTCTTTGAACTACAAAACAGCTATCATGATAAAGAGTTACAACTCATAACAGATAAGTTAAATACAACTATTGAGGTATATATTAAAAAATTAAGTGACTCTAAAAATATCTCAAAACTTATTCTTTTTTTAGAGGATATCATATCTAAAAGTAGTACACCTGACAAATATATTATCCAACTAGCAGTTCTCTATAAAGATTTAGAGATATATGATAAAGCAGAGGAGATTCTTTCAGAGATAAACAGTGATTCAACTTACAACAATAGAGCATTGAGTATCATAAGAGAGATTCAAATCCATCAAGATGAAAATAGACTATATCAATATATCATACCTCTAAACAAAGTAGGTTCTCATTTTACAGTTAATCTAAAAATCAACAATATCCCTTTAACTCTTCTACTTGACACAGGTGCTACTTATACTTTTATAGATACAGATAAAATCCCTGATTTAGAAGAGGGAGAAGAGATTTTACTAAACACAGCAGGAGGAAAGATAACAGGTGAGTCCTATTTAGCTGAAACATTAACATTACAAAACCTTGAATTAACAAATTTTCAAATTATAGTTGCTCCATTTAAAGAGCAGAGTACTGATGGACTTTTGGGAATGAACTTCTTTCAAAAATTTAACTTTAAAATAGACCAAGAGAGAGCCGTACTTTATCTAGGCAATAACTAAAAAATATGATAATATTCCAAAAAAGGAGTTAAATTATCATGTTAAATAAGAGTCTTAATCTAAAAACCCTAATTATAGGTGCTGGTGGTGTTGGAAATGTGGTAGCATTTAAGTGTGCTATGAATGCTCAAAGTTTTGGAGAGATTACCTTAGCTAGTCGAACCCTCTCTAAGTGCAATAAAATTGCTGAAGATATTTTAAAAAAAACCGATATAAAAATTAAAACAGCTCAAATAGATGCCGATGTGCTAGAGGATATGGTGGCTTTTTTTCAAGAGTTACAGCCCAATATTGTCATTAATGTGGCTCTTCCTTATCAAGACTTGACAATTATGGATGCTTGTATTGCGTGTGGAATAGACTATCTCGATACTGCCAACTATGAACACCCTGATACAGCAAAATTTGAGTACAAAGAGCAGTGGGCAAAAGATGAGCAGTTCAAAGAGGCAAACATCATGGCTCTTTTAGGAAGTGGTTTTGACCCAGGTGTGACCAATGTTT
>Ga0256831_1000744_pt1 | contig 17194 bp, 16 predicted proteins | sample 132544metaG_FD_189087 | JGI IMG/M metagenome (GOLD analysis project Ga0256831, IMG submission 189087) | Hydrothermal vent microbial communities from Lau Basin, Pacific Ocean - 132-544 | ecosystem: Environmental > Aquatic > Marine > Hydrothermal vents | place: Pacific Ocean: Lau Basin | collected...
GTAGAGGATGGGGCAGAGGAAAAGGCTGGGGAGCCAGGCTCGGTTACTGCCCATGGACGGGTAGGCCAAGCAGAAGGGCCCTCCGCTGGTTCTACGGCTGGTGGTGAGGCCTTTTCCTTTAATTTCTGGAGGCATTGACATGCCACGCGGAATGGGTAGAGGTTATGGGAGAGGGGGTTATTACGGCAGGAGGGCTTATCCCTTCGGGGGCTTTTACGGGATTCTTGACCTGTTAATCCTGCTCGGAATACTGTACTTCCTGTTCAAGCTGTTCCTCGTTGCCCTGCCGTATGCCCTCGGTCTGGTAGTCCTCCTCCTCATCAGGTCACTCCTCAGAAACAGGAGCTTCGGTTTTTGCGGGCCTTTTTGAGCCTATGCAAAATTTTTTTAAGTTCGGGCTATCTAATACAGCCGGAGGTGGTGGAAAATGAGGATTATCGTGTCCACAGTGAGTGGTGGCCTTGACGACCGCGTCAATCAGGCCTTTGGGCGGACTCCAACCTTCACGATAGTTGACGTTGACGAAAACGGCAAGATAGTGAATGTTCAGGTCGTTCCAAACCCCGGCTACTCCCAGCCGAGGGGGGCGGGCGTTACCGCGGCTCAGTTTGTCATAGACCAGGGAGCCGATGCTGTCATAGCGGGCCAGTTCGGGCCAAACTCATACGGAGTCCTCCAGACTGCGGGAATAAGAATGTTCTCCGCACCACCAACTATGACGGTTAGGGAGGCAGTAGAGGCCCTTCTGCGCGGAGAACTGCAACCCGGAATTCAGGGAGGAGCGGGAATGGGGCCCGGCAGGGGCATGGGCAGGGGACGAGGCATGGGTCGTGGATGGGGACGCGGCGGCTGGTAAGGGTTGATTTTTTTCTTTTGTTTCTGTAATATTGGTTCACAGTTGGTGTAATAAAAACTGCAAGAAATTGCACACGTAAAATAAAAACTCAAACCTTAATCCTCTTCCAGACCGTTCCCTCAGGTGTGTCCTCAAGCTGGATTCCAAGGTTCCTCAGTTCGTCCCTTATCTTATCGGCGAGGTCAAAGCGCCTCTCCTTTCTCAGCTGGGAGCGGACCTCGACGAGGAGTTCTATCAGTGCCTCCTCGTTTCCGGCCTTCTCTTCCCTGAAGTAGTCCTCGAATATGCCGAAGACCTCGCTGACTGTTTTAAAGAACTCCCACGCTTTTCTCAGAATGCTCTCCTTAGGAGTCTCGACCTCCGTTAGGTAGCGGTTTATGGCGTTGCTGGCCTCGAAGACTGCCTTTAAAGCCTCGGCCGTGTTGAAGTCGTCGTCCATTGCATCATAGAACTTTTTCCTTGCATCTCTGATGGCCTCGTAGGCCTCAAACTCCGGCTTTTCCCAGCGGAAGGAAATCTCCGCTTTTTTCATCGCCACGCGGATGTTCTCAAGGGTGTTGTAAAGCCTCTCAAGGTTGTTCTTGGCGTGTTCAATGCCCTCCTCGCTGTAGTCGAGTGGCGAGCGGTAGTGCCTCTGGAGCACGAAGAGCCTTATCACCTCCGGGTCGTAGCGCTTGAGGAGTTCCCTCACCGTTACGAAGTTGCCGAGGCTCTTGCTCATCTTCTCTCCATTCACCATGAGGAAGCCCGTGTGCATCCAGTAGCGGACCCACTCGTGCCCGAAGCAGGCCTCGCTTTGAGCTATCTCGTTCTCGTGGTGCGGGAAGATTAGGTCGTTACCGCCACCGTGGATGTCGAAGCTCTCGCCGAGGTATTTACTGCTCATGGTGGAGCACTCTATATGCCAGCCAGGTCTTCCCTCGCCCCAGGGGCTTTCCCACTTCGGCTCGCCCGGTTTCGCCTTCTTCCAGAGGGCAAAGTCCTCGGGGTTCTTCTTTCCTTCGCCCGGTTCCACGCGCGCCCCCTTGACGAGGTCTTCGAGCTTTATCTTGCTGAGCTTTCCGTAGTCCTTGAACTTCCTAACCTCAAAGTAAACGCCGTCAGAACCTTCGTAGGCGTAGCCTTTCTCTTGGAGCTTCTTGATGAAGTTTATTATGTCATCCATGTGCTCGGTAACGCGAGGATAGATATCGGCGGGTTTTACCTTCAATGCTCCCATGTCTTCCAGGAAAATCCTGAGAAACTTTTCGGCGAGTTTTTTCGGGTCCTCGCCGGTTTCGTTGGCCCTCTTTATGATTTTGTCGTCTATATCCGTGAAATTCATGACCATAAGAACGGTGTAGCCCCTGTGCTCAAAATAACGCCTGACGACGTCAAAGGCTATGTACGTCCTCGCGTGGCCGAGGTGAGGGTAATCGTAGACAGTCGGGCCACAAACGTACATTCTAACCTCGCCTTCGCGGAGCGGTTTGAACTCCTCCTTCTGCCTCGTGAGGGTGTTGTATATCCTAATCGCCATTCCCACCACCGGGCCCTTTTGGGAGGGGTTTTTTATTAGCTTATCGTTGCGGGAAAGCTTAAAAACCAACTCCACAACTCGGGTTAGAGCCTGAAAAGGGGGTAGTGAAGATGACCAAGGTTGAGAAGGGAGACGTCATAAAGCTCCGCTACACCGGAAGGATAAAGGAGACCGGCGAGATTTTTGACACCACCGATGAGGAGATAGCGAAGAAGGCTGGAATATACAGGGAGGACGGCGTTTACGGGCCCGTCCCGATAGCCGTTGGGGCCGGTCATGTCATAAAGGGTCTTGACGAGGCTCTGGAAGGGCTCGAGGTCGGCAAGAAGTACGAGATTGAGGTTCCGCCGGAGAAGGGCTTTGGAAAGCGCGATAGGAAGCTCATAAAGACGTTCACCCTCGGTCAGTTCAGGAGACAGGGCATAATCCCCTTCCCGGGAATGCCTGTCGAGATTGAGACCGAAGGGGGAAGGAAGCTCAAGGGCAGGGTTCTGACCGTTAGCGGAGGTCGCGTTAGGGTGGACTTCAACCACCCCTACGCTGGCAAGCACCTCGTTTACGAGGTTGAGATTGTCGAGAAGATTGAGGACCCGATAGAGAAGGTCAAGGCCATGATTGAGCTCCGCCTCCCAAGGGTTGACGCGAACAAGGTCATAATCGAGGTCGGCGAGAAGGATGTAGTCGTTGACTTCACCCCTGTTAAGGAAGAGGTTGACAGGGGAACCCTCGCCCTCGGTGAGATTCTCCTCGAGAGCGACCTGAAGTTCCTGGGTTACGAGGAGATAACCTTCAAGCCGAGCGTTGAGGAGCTCCTCAAGCCACCTGAAGCTGAAGAGGAGGCCGAAACCGAGGAAGAGGAGAAGGCCGAAGGTACTGAGGTTACCGAAACCGAAGAGAAAGCTGAAGAGGCTCAGGAAGCCGTTGATGAGGTCGAAGAAACCGAAGAAAAGAGCGAGAGCAAAGAGACTGAAAAGGCAGAAGAGACCGAGGAGAAGGAGGAGAAGCCCAAGAAGACCAAGAGCACCAAGGGCAGGAAGACCAGGAGAACGACCACTAAGAAAACCACGGGCAAGAAGAAAGCCAAGGCTACCGAGGAGAAGTCTGAGTGAAGTTTTTAACCCCCACTTTCAATCTTATTCCTTAGGGGGTGCGCATGGCGAGTCGCTTTGAAGTTCTTCTTCAGGACCTCGGAAGCCGGTTCACAAAGGACGACATACCCAAGATTAGAGACGCACTGCTCGCCCTGAGGCGCGTTATGGAGATTCCAGTTTCTTACCTTAACCCATCGAGTGGCTATCATCCTGTTGTTGTGTTTAAGAAGCGCTTCGGCAGGGTTCAGAAGGAAGTTCCTGTCTCGATACTCGACCTCAAAATCCTGAACCGCTACAACATGCCGGGCTGGAGAAGGGAGGTTGAGTTCTGGCTCGACAACGACGTCGTCATTAGGGAAAACCTCTATGGAATGGAGGCCCTCCTCATAGGCGACCCTCGCGGTTTAAACAGGCTGAGTGACATCATCAGGAGGCTGGCCCAGTATATGAGCGTCCGCCCTTCAAAGCTCGTGCTGTTCTACAACACGATTTACATGGACTACGGCGGTGGGCGATACATCCAGCTCCTCCTAAGGGGTAACGACCTCGAGGTCAGGCTCATAAGGATGAAGCTGAGCGAGGCATCGAGCTACCTGGGGAAAGCCATCGAGTACATGGATTCGGCCTTCGGAAACAAAAACATTGACTTTTACAAGCTCCTCTTTGCCCACGCCTCCGAAACATACAGCTCCTTCGACTGGTTCTTCCACCGCTACATCTATCCGAGGCTGAACCCCGAGCAGAGGGAGTTCCTTGAGGAGATGCAGGACTACAGGAACTTTCTCCGCCTGCTTTACGACCACATCAACAGGCTCAACAAGGACAGGATAGGCGACGAAATTGGAATAAGGGTCATCAGGAGGGCAAACCCAAAGAGACCCCTCGAAATTGGAATTGCCTTCACGAACAGGGGAATAGATGTAAGGCGCTACGTCAACACGGCCCAGATAAACTTCATGGTGTGATACATGGAAAAGAACTTCCTCCTATATCTCGTTCTTCTCCCCCTGAGTTTCGCCCCCTGGTTAATTCCATCTACGTTCTGGGGGCACGTTGCCGTTGTTCTGTTCTTCTACCTCGCTCTTCCTCTCGTGATTTCCAGGGCGCTCGGCTTTTCCCGGGGGGAAGTTGGCCTGACTCTACCGAGGAGAGAAGGGCTTAAGCTCTTTCTTCTCCTCTTTGTTCTCTCGATTCCTCTCAGCATCTACGGGGCAAGGATACCCTCGATGAGGAGCTATTATCCAGTTTTCCACTACTCCGGCCTTACAACCTTCCTCCTCGGTGAGCTCGGGATGGGGTTGATAATGCTCGCCCACGAGGCCTTTTACAGGGGTTTTCTGCTCTTCCCCCTCTCCAGGAAGAACGAATGGCTCGCGATAATCCTTCAGGACATTCCCTATACAATCGTCCACATTGGAAAACCGGGGATTGAGGTGCCCTACGCCTTCATAGCCGGGATAATCTTCGCAAAAATGGATTTGAAAGGAAAGAGCTTCCTGCCGAGCTTCCTTCTTCACTGGCTCGGCTCGGCCTTCTTCGACTTTCTGTGCGCCTCAAGCTTCGCGGTTCCGTAGCCAACGAAGAGCACCTTATCGGGGTCAAGGGCCTTCAGAACCTCAGGCCTGTGGGTGATTATTAACGCCGTTATCCCGGCCTCGCGGATTATTTCTGCGACCTTCTTGGCAACCCTCATGGCCGTAAGCGTGTCGAGGTGAGCTGAAAACTCATCTATAAGGAGGAGGTTGGGCTTCTCGGCCAGGAGCGAGGCTATCTTTGCCCTCTCCTTCTGTCCCGTGCTCAGCTCACTGTACTTTGCCCTGTAGAGAACGGCATCGCTCAATCCAGCCCTGTTGAGGACCTCAACTGCCGCGTTAAGGTCTTTAATCTTTCTGTAAACGTGCTCCAGAATGCTCTCGGAGCCAAAGCTCGGCTCAAATTCACCCGGAATCATTACGGAAACCTTGGCGTTCTCGGGGACATCTATCTCTCCACTGGTAGGTCTAAAGCGCTCCTCCCACCAGCCGTTGGCCGAGCCAAGGATAAGCCTCAGCAGGGTCGTCTTCCCGGCACCGCTCGCTCCAACGACCGCTATCAGTTCGCCGGGCTTTATCTCAAAGTTGAGGTTCCTCAAGACAGGTCTCTGGATAACGCGGTGCCTGACGCCAAAGGCCTTCAAAAGCTCCTGTATCTCCTCAGGCAATCCTTTGATGTCAAGCTCGCTCTCAAATACCTTGGAGACGTTTTTGAAGACTATTGGGCCCTTCAACGGCTCAACCCTTCCGTAGCTCGGGCGCCAGAGCCTCCCATCTTCGGGCGCGTAGGGGTCCTCCTTCAGAAAGCGCTCTATGTACTCCCTGGCCTCTTCCGTGAGGGGATAAAACAGAACGGGCCTTCCGCTGGCAGTTTCCCAGAGGAACTTGAAACCGACCTTCTCGAAGAAGGGGTTGTAGCGCGCCATCTGGGCTATGGTTTCAACTATGTGCTTCCTCTTCCTCATCTCGGGAATCCTTCTCTCCGCTATCCAATCAAGGGCGGACTTAACGCTTAACTGGCCCAGACCGTCGGAGCGGTAGTCGGGGTGAACTACAACTCTGGCTATTCTCGCGCCGGCGGTGTTGGTCTCAGCCAAAGCCTTCCACTTGGCCTTTTCCCAGAGATAGGAGCGGGCTATTCTTTTCTTTCCGTATTTACGCTTCAGCTCCTCGTAGAGTTCCCTCATTATCCTCTCCGGCCAGAAGGCCGGGTGGAACCACTCCTCAGGAAAGACCTTCTCACGTATGTTCTTCTCAACTTTACCGTTCGGTAAACGGCGGTGCATTAGCGGTATCGGGGGGTCAACGCGGACGTAACTTAAAATCCTCGGCTCATACTCCTCCCTCTCAACGAGTTCAAGAATCAGGAAGCGTGAGGCTGGGGTTGAGCCTTTTATCTCAAGAATATGGCTTTCCGCACCGCAGATTGGACAGTTCTGCTTTGTGTTTGCTTCAAAGATGTGCCCGTTCTCACACCGCCACAGGGCCACTTTCTCCTTCTGGCTCGCGTAGTGGTATTGCTCGAGCTCCGCTATTGCCTCGAAGTCGCTCTCGTATTTGGCTTCCCTGGCCCTTATCTTGTAGGTGTAGAGTAGCTCACCGGTGAGAGGAGAGTAGCGCTTTGCCTCAACTTCCTTCTCGAAAAGAGGCCAAACTGGGATTTTATCCCCTTCATAGAACTTCCAGAGCCGGTAGTCATCAAAGTCGAGAACCTTAAAGCCCTCCTTCTCCTTGGGTCTGCTTATTATCTCAATCTCAACCTCGTCCCCACTCAGAAACCACTGGGCGACGTTGCCCGTCATGTAAAGGCGGTACTTCTCGCCCTCGGCCTCAACTTCCAGAATCCCGAACCAGCGGTGCTTGAAGCGGGGAATTTCACTACCCGTAACTTTGCCCCTCACGAGCATGGAACCACCGGGGAAAATAGGGAAGGGAGGTTAAAACATTAGTCCTAGAAACAGGGCTTAATGTTTTTATTGTCACAGGTTTAGCGTTAAAACGGTGGTTTCAATGGAAGACCCCTATGCCTGGATGGAGAACCTCAGCGATGAGCGCGTTTTGAAGCTCGTTGAGGAGGAGAACAAGCGCTTTAGGGAATTCGTCGGAGAGCTTAGCGACGAGCTCTTTCCCGAGGTGTGGGAATACTACTCGATGCCCGTCATCTACAACACGAGGCTCACGGAGAGGGGCACAATCGCGATGTACAGGGAAAGGGACAGACAGGTCATCAGGTGGCTCGACGGTAGGGTTGTTGTCGACTCGAAGGAACTGGAGAAGGAGTTCAACGATGAAATCCTCCTTCAGACGTTTTCTGTCGATAAGGCCGGCAGGTTTCTGGCCTACAGCTTTTCCATGGGCGGTGCCGACGAAGGGATAACGAGGATAGTGGACCTTAAAACCGGCGAAATCCTCGAGGAATTCAGGCCCTCGATAAGGAACGTCGTCTTTACTGACAACGGCTACTACTTCTCGCGCTTCTACAGGCACGGCGAGACTCCCGACGGGACCAGAGCTCCCGCGGTGAGGCTCTTCTTCAAAGATGGGAGCGGGGAGAGAATGGTCTTTGGGGAGGGCCTCGGCTCCGGCCACTTTCTCTACCTGAGGGAGAGCACCGACGGAAGGACGGCGATGCTGACCGTTACACTCGGCTGGAACAGTGCCGAGATTTACACGGGCCCGATTGACGAGCCGGAAAAATGGGAGAGGGTCTATTCCGCCGAAGTCCCCGCGGAGCCGATAGATGTCGTCAACGGCAGACTCTACGTTCTGACGAGGGAAGGCAGGGGCCTTGGGAAAGTGATTTCCATCGATGGTGAAAAAACGATTGAGGTGATTCCCGAAGGGGATTTCCCCCTGGAGTGGGCGGTAATAGTCGGGGACAAAATCCTCGCCGGCAGACTAGTCCACGCCAGCCACAGGCTTGAGCTTTACTCGCTCGGTGGAGAGAAGCTCGACGAGATAACCTTCGACCTGCCCGGAAGCGTCTACCCTCTCGACAGCGATGGGAAGAGGGCCCTCCTCAGGTATGAGAGCTTCACCGTTCCCTACAGGCTCTACGAGTTCGATGGAGAGCTCAAGCTCGTTGAAAAGCAGGAAGTCGCGGGCGACTTCAAAGTTGAGGAGGACTTCGCCGTCTCGAAGGACGGGACGAAAATCCACTACTTCCACGTGAAGGGGAGCAAAGACAATAAGAGGGTCTGGGTCTTCGGATACGGTGGCTTCAACGTTTCGCTGACACCGAGGTTTTTCCCGCAGGTTATCCCCTTCATCAAGCGCGGTGGAACCTTTGCAATGGCCAACCTGCGCGGTGGCAGTGAGTACGGCGAGGAGTGGCACCGCGCGGGAATGCGGGAGAACAAGCAAAACGTCTTCGACGACTTCATAGCGGTTCTTGAAAAACTGAAGAGTGATGGTTACAAGGTGGCCGCGTGGGGAAGGAGCAACGGCGGACTTCTCGTTTCGGCGACGCTCACGCAGAGGCCGGACGTCATGGATTCGGCTTTAATTGGCTATCCGGTTATAGACATGCTCCGCTTCCACAAGCTCTACATCGGGAGCGTCTGGATTCCGGAATACGGCAACCCCGACGACCCGAAGGACAGGGAGTTCCTGCTGAGGTACTCACCATACCACAACGTCAGGCCCGCCAGATATCCGCCGACGCTCATCTACACCGGTTTACACGACGACAGAGTTCACCCAGCCCACGCGCTGAAGTTCTTCATGAAGCTGAAGGAACTCGGGGCGCCGGTTTATCTCCGCGTTGAGACCAAGAGCGGTCACATGGGTGCATCTCCAGAGACGAGGGCAAAAGAGCTGACCGATTTGCTGGCTTTTGTTGTAAGAACACTTTTTTAATTCCAAATTTTAGCCAACTTTTTATTTTTCAAACCATCTTATTCTTCATCATTGTTTCGAAAGGTATTCGAAATGAACATCAGAGGATAAAACTTTATATTGGTAAAAGCCCTAAGAATAATGGCTGAGAAACAATGGTTGCAGGGAGGATTTCAACCGGGGTGCCTGGGCTAGATGTAATGCTTCATGGGGGTTTCATTCCTGGGAGGGTCTACCTTGTCAAAGGCTCTCCTGGAACAGGAAAGACAACCCTTGCGATGCACTTTGCAATGGCCGGAGTAGCCAACGGAGAGAGCGTGTTGTACATAACTCTCGAGGAGCCGGCAGAAAATATAAGAGAGGACTTCGGGAGGATGGGGTTTGACGTCTATCACGACGAATTCACTCTCATAGATGCGACACCAACAACGGAACACTACGTCCTGGTTGAAGACTTCTTTGAAACATTTGCCAAGAACCTCAACAAACTTACCGAATCAATAAAAGAACAGTTCCGAGTAAAGAGATATTCAAGAGTAATCGTCGACCCAATTACCATGCTAAAACTTGCCAGCAAGGAGGAGATGGACTACCGCAGAGCTTTTCTGACTTTTGTGAAAAGCATGATGAGACTAAGGGTTACTGTTCTCTTGACTTCCGAGCTTGAAAGAACTGACATAGAGGAATACCTTGTGAGTGGAGTTATCGAGATGAAACTCCTTGAGCGTGATGGAAAGCTGATGAGGGCAATCAAGGTAACGAAGTTCAGAGGGAGTGGGTTTGACAACGTTATCAGGCCCTACGAGATAACCGAGACCGGAATGGTCGTCCATCCGGACAGAACCGTCCCCTGAGGGATTAAAATGCTACCCCCCGAGGTAAAATCCATTCTGGAGGAGCTCCGCTCCGAGAGGATACGCGGTGCCAGCTGGATGGCAAGGCGTGGTGCGGAGGCATATCTCGTTCTTGCCGACCTCTTGGAGGGAGATGAACTGAGGAGGGCACTTCTTGAATTAAGAAGGGAACTTCCAGCCATTAATCCGACGATGGCATCTCTCTACAACCTCTCGCGCTTCATTCCAGTAACAGAGAATCCAATTCTAGTTAAATCGAGAGCCGAAGAATTTATCCATCTAATTGACGAGGCAAAGAAAACAATCGGCAACATAGGTAGCGAGCTGATTGATGACGGAGACGTTGTCATAACACACTCCTTCTCCTCGGCTGTTTTTGAGATACTAAAAAGCGCAAAAAACAAGGGGGTAACCTTCCGGGTTATACTCACAGAGAGTGCTCCCGACCACGAGGGAATTGCACTGGCAAGCGCCCTTGAAAAAGAGGGAATTCCATTCGAGCTCATAACCGATGCTCAGCTCGGACTTTTCGCAAAAAAGGCTACGATTGCAATGGTTGGAGCGGACAACGTAACAAAGGACGGGGCCGTAATCAACAAAGCCGGGACTTATCTCCTAGCCCTTGCATCTCATGACAACAACGTTCCCTTTTATGTCGCGGCTGAGAGCTTCAAGCTCCATCCAGAACTCAAAAGTGACGAGGTAGAGATACTCGAGAGGCCCTATGCGAGGCAGGGTTATCGCGTTAGGAACTTTCTGTTTGACATTACTCCATGGAAATACGTCAGGGGCATAATTACAGAACTTGGAATCCTCGTTCCGCCGAGAGAAATTTAAAAAAGGGGAAGAATCAGTTCTCCCCGACGAGCCAGAGGAGGGCGCCCTTGATGAAGGGCCAGTTGCTCTTGATGTACTTTCCATAATAGGCATCGCTCAAGGCCTTGCTCGAGCCGTAGACAACTATTCTGCCCTTTCCGAAGGTTACCGCCGCGGCAACAACGGGTTCGCTTCCCTTCTCGTAAACAATGTTTCCATTGGCATCAACCGCGTAGGCGCTTTCGTAGCCCTTGATTATCCAGACTGCATTTCCGGTAACCTTGAGGGTGTCGCCGTTGTAGTACATCGTCCAGTTCTCGGGAATGAACTTGGTTATTGAGCAGTTCCTGTTGTAGATTCCAACGAAGGGATAGTAGGGCTTTCCGCTGTTCCTGTTGTCGTCCATGAGCTCGGTCTTCTCAAACTGCACTCCCGTTCCTTCGAGGAGCACGTTGAGGTCCTCGCTCAGGTACTTGTACCAGTCGCCTGCAACGAAAAGAGCTCCTCCGTTCTCAACGTACTTTCTGAGAGCGCTTATTTCCTCATCGCTCAGCTTAGTCTTGGGGTTAGTGAGTATAACAACGTCGTATTCCTTCAGTTCGTCGTATGTGAGCGGGGCGTAGGTGACGTTAACTTCCCAGCCGAGTTCCTCAATGTCCTTCTGTAGCCCGGTAAAGCCGTATCTGGTGAAGTAGTACTGGCCGTGGGAGAGGTCGATGAGGACTTTGGTTATGTGTATGGTGTAGTTCGCCGTCTGGTTTGCTATGGTTCCATTAGAAGGCGCGGTTACGTTTCCAGTCGTTTGGTTCGTTTGGGTCTGGTTCGTCTCGTTCATCTGCGGGTGACAGAGGGGCTCGACCTTGACGAGCGTCTCCTGAAGGACTGGAAGAACTTTTTCAATCCTCTCGACTACATCCTGGGCCAAGAAGCGGGCCTTTCTTATGTGGACCATAACGGAATACGTATAGAGCCTGTTTCCTGAAAGAAACAGTGCAGTCCTGTTCTTCATCTCAAGGAACTTGGCATATTCTGCCTTTGTTAGGTTGTAGTTGGTCTCAATCCACCTGACGTCATCAGCTAGGTCGCCGAGATTTACACCGCACTTCTCGAGTTCCTGAACTGTGGCTGTGAAATTGGCGTAGAGCTCGTCAAGCTGGGGTGCAATCTTCTTGTAGCCGTTTTCGTAGAAGTACGTGAGGCCATAGAACAGCCTGTACGGGTTGACATAAACCTGAACGCTCTTGGTTATGAGATCGCTAACACCGTTTCCAACTATTTCAGCTGTGATGTTGTACTGGCCCTCCGTCATTGGTATCCATGTCTTGACAATCGTCTTAGTGCTCTTTGGCTGAAGTGTTATGTTCTCAATGTAGAGGGGAACGCCGTTTATCTTAAGGTAGAAGGTAACGTTGGTCTCAGTATCTCCCCCGTTTGAAATGCTGACGTAGATGTTGTCCGGGATTCCGGAGTAAACGGGCTCATTTACCACAAGGGAGCTAACTGCAACGGGGACGTAATAGGATATCTTTAAAACCGGTTTGTCAAGGGCGTTTTCTCTTGAGTATATCCAAGCGTAGTTGTATATGCTCTCATTTACAAGCTTGAGAACGAAGCTGAAAACACTCTGCTCAGGGAATTTTGCCCTAATGTAGCTTGTGACGTTGAAGCATACCCAACCTTTGGAGAGGGTTTTGTTATCAAAAAGAACCCCCGGTTTGGGAGCGGGATTCGTGTAGATTTCCTTCCAGTCATTGGTGATGTTATAGATGCCCACGTTCATGGGAGTTGAGAAGTATTTTATGTAGGCAACATAAACACACACCTCAGCGCTTGCTATTTCTGCGGCCCTGGGTATTTCAGAGAGATTGAAGCGAAGATACGTGCGTTCTCTCTGATAGTAAGAGCTGTTTCCAATAGCGAGCTCATATTTCCCGGAATATTCATGATAGCTATACCACTTGTAATACTGTCCCTTGTAGATGTAGCTGTAGGCGTCCGCACTTGCTGTCACGTTGACTGTTTTCACAACATATTGGCCCGTAGATTCGGTGGTTGTTGCAAGTGCAAGTTTTATTCCACCCACTGGGGCAAAAACCATTAATAGTAGTAACACAACAGCAACTGCCAGGCGCCTCATGACATCACCCGCGTATTCTTCATAAACTACCTAAAAAGCTTTCCGGAAGCCTAATAAACAGGAATATGTTAAACCCTGCGGTGAAAAACATGTCCGTGACAACGAAAACCGGCGATAAGGGATTGACGGGTTTATTTACTGGCGACAGAGTCGCAAAGTATTCCCCAATAATGGAGGCCAACGGAACCATAGACGAACTCGATAGTTTCCTCGGAGAGGCAATGCACTACGTTCCTGAAGAGATGAAGGGGATAATAGAAAGGATACAGGTTCAGCTCTACGAGTTGATGGGCGAGCTCGCCAGCAAGGGCAAATACTCCAAAATAGGCGATAAAGAAATTAGGTGGCTGGAAGAGCTAATTTCAAAATACGAGGAAGAGTTCCAGATGAGAGTTTTTGTCTTGCCGGGTTCAACGATAGGCAGTGCAAAGCTTGACATCTGCAGAACGATTGCCAGAAGGGCCGAGAGAAAGGTTGCCAAAATCGTCCTCGAGTACGGCTTTGGAAAGAACGCCCTCGTTTACCTGAACAGGCTCAGCGATTTGCTATTCCTTATGGCCAGGGTTATAGAGAAGCGCGAAGGAAAGCTCAGGGAAGTCAAGCCGACTTCCTGAACTCTTTCATTCTTTCCTCATATTTGTCCCTGAGGAGCTCCTCAACTCTGCCTTCGATGTCCTTTAGAGCTTCAATGGCGCCTTCTATAGAGGAACTAACGACGGCAACGCCGAGTCCTCCCATCCTGCGTATCGCTATGACCTTTTTGCCGTTTTTGATGAATATTTCAAGTTCATCCTTCTCGACTCCGAGTTCTGGGGCCTTTTTCTCGACGTAGTGGAGGATGTCCTCTATGTGGGCTCCAAGATTCTCGTTTCCCTCGAGGCTCAGACCATCCTGCGTGATGACCATCTCGTATATCTCTGGCTTTTCCCTGCCCCAGAGAAAAGATAATATCTTTACTGGCATTTTCTCACCTCCAAAAGGAAAAGAAATCAGTAGAGCATTTCATTAAGTTTTGGAAGAACTTTTCTGAGCTCGAGCTTCATCCTTCCAAGGTTAAGGCCTTCATCTCCAATAACAATGAGGTAGTAGTCCCCCCCGATTGGGTTCACGAAGGTTCTTGCGTTCTTGTATTCGAGTATGGCCTCCTTAAGTTCGCCGGCCCCGAACTGGTCTCCCATCAGCTTTATTGCAGAGACCAGCTCGTGGAGAACTCCGGCTATAGCTTCCCTATCGAGGTTCTTTTTCATTGCCGATTCGATGACGAGGCCGTCCTTGTCAACCACTATGGTCCCTATGACCCCGTCTATTTCGAGCATGTCCGTGAGTATCTTTCCCATCACGAGGTCCACCGCCGCCATGGGTCCCACCCCAGGTTTAGAAACAAAATGTAACTTAAAAATTTTACGCTTTCTCTGGCCCACTCACCTAGGTGCAACTTCCGAATCCCCCGTTAAAACGTCCCTGTACCTTGCCCAGTAGTAGAGCACCACAGTCCCCATTCCTGTCCAGAGACCGAGCGAGACGAGCCACGCTGGGAACCTGTCGAGGAGCGGACCGACAGCGATTAGCCCAAAGGGGCCGGCTGAATGCATAAGCACAGCCATAGCTGAGAAGACCCTTCCGCGAACCTCGCTCGGGACAGCGCGCTGTATTCTGGCTGTTATTGGGACGTCGATAAAGGCCGAGAGAGCACCCCAGAGAACGTTTACTATTGCAAGGGCAAAAAATGCCGTATCTCTGGAAAAGTCTGAGAAGGGGCTTATCAACCACGTAAAGACGAGTATTAGCAAACCATTGAAAAGGAGTGCATGAAAGAGGTATCTACCAGCCTTCCTGCCGAATTTAGTTGCTATGAGCACATTCCCTATCAGGGCCCCCGCCATGAACATGCTTTCCTGAAGGCCGAACTGGTAGCTTGAGAACTTCAGGATTTCCCTCATGGCATAGGGCATTAAAACAGCTCCAAAGGGCTGGGCAAAGGCTATCATGAATATTGCAAAACCCATGAGCGTCCAGAGGTAGCGGTTCGACCGGATGAAAGATATACCCTCCCTTAAGTCCGACACTACCTGAGAAAAGCCCTCAATTTTCTTCGCCTTCCATTCGTATTTAATGAGGATTTCAAAGAGACCCGAGCCGAAGAAGCTGACGGCATTGATGAGGAGTGCCAGGGCTATTCCCCCAACCGCGTAGATGAAGCCACCAAGGGCCGGACCGACGAGGCGGGCAAAGATGTTGAAGGAGCTCGTTATGGAGTTGGCCCTCTCAAGCTCGTCCGGATCAACGAGGTCAGGAAACATCGCGCTCGTTGATGCTCCAAAAAATGCTCCCATCGTGGCCATGACAACCTGAACAACGAGGAGTTGCTTGATTGATAGCAAATTGAATGCCAGAACTCCGAAGAGAAGAACTCCGCGCGCCAGGTCGAAGCCGACCATCAGGTGCTTTCTGTTGTAGCGGTCTCCAACCACACCTGCAAAGGGCATGACAATCAAAGCTGGCACCATCTCAGCTAGAATAAATGCCGTCATCATTGCCCCGCTGTGCGTTTTGTCGAGAACGTAGAGTGGCAAAGCAACATCCTGAACCGCCCAGCCGAGCTGTGAAATAAAGCGACCAAAGGCGAAGAGCCAGAAGTTCCTGCCGAGCCCTTTTCGAGTTTCCATCCAAGACCCTCCACCGAATTAGTGAATTTATTAGACAATTCGGTAATTGTTTAATCAAATAAGCTCTATCATGACGTCATCGTTCACCGTGCTAACTCCCACCTCAAAGGTCCCCTCGCCTACGACCGGATCATCTGGGTCTATGCCGATGAACCGAACGTCACCGTTCACGCTTTTCGCCCTAATCCTCGCATCGCAGAAGTCCGTGAGGCGGAGAACGATATTGCCGTTAACACAGCTCGCTTCCACGTCGCCTTCGAGTTCCTCGATGGTTATCTCAAGTTCTCCGTTGACAGTTGAAGCTTTGAGTGGCCCAGCAACGCTTAGATGGGCCCTAATCCTTCCGTTTACCGTCGAGAGCTCCTGAGCTTCACAGTTTTCCAAGTTAATCCTTCCGTTTACGGTTGATGCTTTCCTGAGGGCCACTTCCCTCGCCTCAAGCTCGCCGTTGACGTTCCTGAAGTTAACGGCCGTCCCCTTTGGGAGTCTCAGTTCAATCTCGGCCCAGCCTTCGGAAGGCTTTGGAATGAAACCGAGCAACTTTTTACCGATTAACCTCTCCTTAACCACGAGCTTCTTTCCGACCTGTTCTACCTCAACTTCAACGTCGCCGTGAAGGGTATAGTTCACCTCGACGTGGTCGTTTTCCCAGCCCTCAATCCTAACCCTGCCGTTAACTGCCGTTACCTCGACTTCCCTGACGTTCTCAAATTCCATTGTCTTCACCCCAGATAGTCCATCAGCTCGTCAATGAGTTCCTTCACGCGCTTGTTCAGGAGCGTCCTGTCGATGCCCAAACCTTCAATGAGGCCGGCGCTCTGCTCCTCGACTATCTCCTTCGCCTTCCTCACGACGAGCCTGTAGGCTCGCTCGTCCTCTATGGTGTAGGTCTTCCCTCCCGTCCTTATTCTGACTGTGCCGTCCCTCGCAGAGATTACAACGTCCTCGATGCGTATCTTTGCCCTGCCTTTCCCAACGGTGACGGAAACGTCGCCCGAGCGGAGAGATACGGAATCGCCCAGACTCAACGTCTCGTCTCCGCTCCTGTAGGTGACCCTGTTGCCTTCTACTTCAATCGAGAACTCATCGGTTTGGATTTTCAGCCTGTCCCCGACTTTTGTGAGCTGGAAGCCGTTGCGGAGCTCCTTGATAGTAAGCATCTCCTCCGGTTTCTTAACCTTGCCATCGTGGACGTGTATCGGCCCGACTTTGACCTCCTGGCCGGTAGGTGTTTCAATGACCTCGATGAAGGGCAACTTGACGTACTCAAAGTCCTCGCCCTCGTAAACCTTGATTATTCCGAGGTCAACTGCCATTGAACCTTTCTTGACCTTCCTGTAAAGCCTGTCCGGGTCGATTAGTCTCGATGCCATCTCAACAAAGGCCTCGTCGGCTTTAACTTTCTTCCCAACTTCCAGCTTGCCCCATACTGCAACTGGACTTGAGAGGACTTTCTTTATCTTCCCGAGAGGTGTGTTGGCCTCAACCTCAACGCTTCCGTCTATAACCCAGCCGACCATTTTTCCGCCGAACTTTACTGGATAGGCCTTCCCGCTTCCCCTCAGGATTACATCGCCGAAATCGGCACCTATGAACTCATAGGCCTTCTTCTCGACCTTCCACTCAAACCTGTTACTCTCGGCCCTTCCCAAGAGTAGACCGGCTATTGCCAGCACAACCGAGTAGGCGAAAGCCCTGCCTGCGAGGTTGTGAAGGTTCTCTGGCATTCCAAGCCACCCACCAACGTAGAGGAAGAGGGCCGTCCAGAAGAAGGCCTTTGAGAGGGCAAATATAACCCCGCTGAGTGTAATACCGAACCATTTGCCAACCCCCAGCAGTTCGAAGGAGAATATCAGCGCGATTATCGCGTAAACGAGGTATTCGTT
>Ga0256831_1000745_pt1 | contig 17189 bp, 11 predicted proteins | sample 132544metaG_FD_189087 | JGI IMG/M metagenome (GOLD analysis project Ga0256831, IMG submission 189087) | Hydrothermal vent microbial communities from Lau Basin, Pacific Ocean - 132-544 | ecosystem: Environmental > Aquatic > Marine > Hydrothermal vents | place: Pacific Ocean: Lau Basin | collected...
GGAGGGGGCTTCTCCCTAGCTCAATCCCTTAATGTTCCCATCCTTATCGATATCCATTTTTGCAGCAGCCGGTACTTCGGGCAGGCCGGGCATTCGTAAAATTATTCCTGCAATTGGAATAATGAAACCTGCTCCGGCAGCAATCTCAAACTCCCTGATGTTGATGTCGAAATTCTCAGGACGCCCCAACAGCTTCTCGTCATCAGAAAGTGATTTTTGTGTTTTAGCCATGCAGATAGGCATATCACAATACCCCATTTTGCGAATGTGTTTCAACTGTTTTTTTGCTTTGTTTGAGAATATCACAGACTTAGCTCCGTAAATAGTGCTGCTTATTTTCTGAATCTTTGTCATTACATCATCATTCAGTTCATAGGTTGGGGTAAATGTTGTTTTACACTCCGAAGCTGCTTGTGTTACCTTCTCTGCTAAAGCCATTGTGCCCTCACCACCCTTTGCAAATCCATCCGACACCTCAAAGCGCACATTCTGTTTTTTACAACTCTCTTCTACCGCTTTAATCTCCTCTTCGCTATCTGCATAAAAACGATTAAGAGCTACTACCATTGGTAGTCCGAAACTTTTAATTGTATCAATATGTTTTTCCATATTTACAACCCCTCTTTTCACAGCTTCGGAATCTGTTACATTGAGCTCTTTTAGTGGTCGGCCACCATGATATTTAAGAGCTCTGATGGTTGCCACCAGTACAACTGCCTTTGGAGAGATTTCTGCCTCACGACATTTTATGTTGAAAAATTTTTCAGCACCAAGGTCAGCACCAAACCCGGCTTCCGTTACAACATAATCGCTATGCGACATTCCCATTTTTGTTGCAATAATTGAGTTGGTGCCCTGTGCGATATTTGCAAATGGGCCACCATGAAGTATTGCCGGGTTACCTTCCAGTGTTTGTACCAGGTTTGGCTTGATGGCATCTTTCAACAGAATAGCCATTGAACCTTCAGCATTCAGGTCTCGGGCAAATACAGGTTTATTGTCGTAGGTGTCGCCAATATAAATATTCCCCAACCGCTCTTTAAGGTCGTTCAGGTCGTGACTCAAACAAAGAATTGCCATCACCTCTGAGGCTGCGGTAATATTGAATCCTGTCTCGTGAGGGATGCCACCGGTCTTGCCACCCAAAGCTGCAACAATATTCCTTAGTGAGCGATCATTCATATCGATAGCACGTTTCCAGATTACTGTGCGTGGGTCTATTTGCAGACTGTGTGATTTGCTATGGAAATTATTATCAATTAGTGCAGAAAGGAGGTTGTTAGCTTTCTCAATAGCTGCGAAGTCTCCGGTGAAGTGCAGGTTAATATCTTCCATCGGAATAACCTGAGAGTATCCACCTCCGGCTGCACCACCCTTAATGCCGAATACCGGCCCAAGCGATGGCTCCCTCAATACAACAACACTTTTTTTGCCAATTTTATTTAATCCATCCGAAAGGCCTATAGAGACGGTTGTTTTACCCTCTCCGGCCGGAGTAGGTGTGATGGCTGTAACCAAAATAAGGTTTGATTTGTCTACCTTGGTCTCGGAGATGTGTGAAAGTGGTATCTTTGCTTTGTTGTTACCGTAATACTCTAACTCATCACTTTCTATCCCAATCTTTTCTGCAATATTTTTAATGTGCAAAGGCTTTACTCCCTGAGCTATCTCTATATCTGACTTCATAATTCTATTATTTAGCAAATCAATATAGGAATTTTTTTCTAATATATATACTAAATCCACTCTACCCATTAATTTAATAGCTTGGGATGTGTCAATATTGCATATAGAATGTTCTGGGTAATAGCTGGCAAATGCACGGCTAAAAATAACAAATACACTAAAAAAGTTAAAAAACAAACAGAAAAGTTTGTAATAGTGGAAAATGTAACATAAATTGTGGTGGTTTATATGAACAGATAAACTGTTAAGTGAATTTATTGAGCTGAAACATGAGTTCAGGGAAAATATATTAAATTTATGAATGCATCAGCAGGAAATAGGGGAGACAAAATTCGATCGGATTGTTGGGTCTCTGTTGAATTAACAAATTCCGGAGGTTTGGATGTTCGTATCAAAAGTAAAGTTGAAAGGCTTTTTGGTAAAGAGATAGAGCAACAGATTAAAGATATTTGTGGCTTCTTCGAAATTGAAAATGCAGTTGTTGAAGTAGAGGATAAAGGTGCTTTAAAATGGGTTATTGCAGCTCGGCTTGAAGCAGCCATAAGAAAAGTTAAAAAGATTGATTCCGGCTTCCTTTTCCCTTCGGTTAATTCTAATGCGGATTATCATCCCGATGATGTGCCTCGTTTCTCCCGACTATATATTCCGGGCAACTCACCCAAACTGATGCTGAATGCAGGAATATATGGAGCACACGGAGTAATTCTTGATCTTGAAGACGCCGTTTCTCCAGACAAAAAAGCTGAAGCACAAATTCTTGTTCGTAATGCTTTGAGGTCGGTCGACTTTTACAACACTGAACGAATGGTACGTATCAACCAACTTCCTGCCGGACTTAAAGATCTTGATTTCATTGTTGAACATGGTGTTCAGTTAATTCTCATTCCTAAGTGTGAGAAAGCAGAGGATGTGGTAGTAGTTGAAGAACGAATTAAAGAGATATCAGGTGATGACAATGTTATATACCTTATGCCAATTATAGAGAGTGCCCTCGGAGTAGTAAATGCTTTTGAGATTGCTTCTGCTTCTGTAAGTATTGTTGCGGTTGCAATCGGGCTTGAAGATTACACTGCAAGTATTGGAGCACAGCGAACGGATGAGGGTAGGGAGTCGTTTTACGCTCGCAGTGCAGTTGTGAACGCAGCTCGTGCTGCCGGTGTACAACCAATAGATTCAGTTTTTTCTGAATTTGAAAACATGGAATTGCTTAAAGCCAATGCTCTGAACTCCAAATCACTTGGTTTTGAAGGTATGGGATGTATTCATCCGGCGCAGGTAAAGGTGGTGAATGAGGCATTCTCGCCTGATGAAAAAGAGATTGAAAAAGCACGAAAGATAGTTGAAGCATACGAAGATGCACTGGAGAAAGGTTTCGGGGTTGTATCTCTCGGTACTAAAATGATTGACGCTCCCGTGGTCAAACGTGCACAGAAGATAATTGATATGGTAACTAAATTGAAATAGTTTATCAATTATGATAAGAAGAACTAATAGTAACAAAAAGAGGTCTGCATCTCCTTCCCATAAAGGGATAGGTTGGGAGGGGGCAATAAACACAGCAGGCCGACTGATCCCCGAAGATATTAACGGTGAAAAGGTCACTCCTTTTCAGGGGGTAGGTAAGTTCATATCCGAAGGTAGAAGGTTTGGCCACAAAATTCCATCAATGGCTAACTTTCCTTCTGATGGCAATAAGCTTGTTGCCTCACTTAAGGAGGCTCTGGTTAAGTCGGGGTTAAAAGATGGAATGACAATCTCGTCACACCACCATTTCCGTAATGGAGACCTGATAATTAATCATGTGTTTGATATTGCAAGTGAGTTGGGGATAAAAGGGCTTCGTTGGTTTCCTTCTGCATCATTCCCGTGTCACGAGCACCTAATACAATATCTCGAGGATGGAACAATCTCTCATATCGAGGGCTCAATGAATGGGCCTCTCGGAAGATTTGCATCTGAGGGAAAGATGAGTAAAGTTGCTGTTTTGCGTTCTCATGGAGGACGATATCAGGCTGTTCAGGATGGTGAAGTAAAAATTGACATTGCCATAATAGGTGCTGCCTGTGCCGACCCTTTTGGAAATGCTAATGGCCTAAACGGTGATAGTGCCAGCGGATTGCTTGGCTTTGCCCTTGCCGATTCTCAGTATGCCGACAAGGTAATTGTTGTGACTGATAACATGGTAGAGTTTCCATGTGTTCCGTGGCAAATTCAGGGAAATTATGTCGATTACACCGTAAAAGTTGATAAGGTTGGTATTCCGGAAAAGATTATTTCAGGTACTACTCGAATAACTAAAAGTCCGGATAGACTGCTTATAGCGGAAATGACCGCTAAGTTTTGTGAGGCAGCCGGTATTATCAGGGATGGATTTAGTTTCCAGACCGGTGCCGGAGGAACTTCTCTTGCCGTATCGGATTATTTTGCCAAGATAATGAGAGAGAAGGGTATTAAAGCTCGCTTTGCACGTGGTGGAAGTAACAAATATCTGGTGCAGATGCTGGAAGAGGGTTTGGTTGATTACATTCTCGATGGTCAGACCTTCGATCTGGATGGCGTTCGTTCAATGAGGGACAATCCAAATCATGTGTGGACAAGTCCGTTTACCAGCTATAACTTCCACGGAAAGGGTAATTTTGCTCAGTTGGTTGATGTTGTAATTCTTGGTGCAACAGAGGTTGATGTTAATTTCAATGCCAACGTGGTCACTCATTCTGATGGTTATCTGTTACACGGTATTGGAGGATGGCAAAATTGTCTCTTCTCCAAAACAGTTATTCTTCCCCTACCACTCTTCCGTGACCGAATTCCTGTTATAACAGATGAGGTAACAACTCTTTGTGGTCCCGGTGAATTGATCGATGTAATCGTAACTGAGCGTGGTATTGCAATCAATCCTCTCCGAAAAGATTTGCTGGAAAAAGTAGAAGGAAGTGGGTTACCACTAAAAACAATAGAGCAATTGAAAGAAGAGGCCGAGGCTATTTGTGGAAAGCCACAAAAACCGGAGCTCTCCGATAAAATCATCGCAGCTATTAAATGGGTGGATGGAACGGTGATTGACGTTGTAAGGCAGGTGAAGAGGGAAGCCCCACCCAACCTCCCCTAAGGGGAGGAGATTGGTTAGTGCATATAACGAAAATAAGCCCTGTAGGGGCGTAATATTTATAGCCCAGGGCAACGCCCTGGGTATAAAAGAATTAATGAATCGGTTTTGGCGCATGTTTTTGTTCCGCAATAGCGGAATACAAAAACTGTGACAAAACAAAAACGTTATCAAAATTATGAAACGAACAATCGTAACACTTCCGGGTGATGGAATCGGAAAAATAGTTTTAAGCGAGACATTGCGGGTTCTTGATGCCGCAGCTTTTCAGGCCGAATATGTAGAGGGTGATATAGGTTGGGAGTTCTGGTGTAGTGAGGGTAACCCTCTGCCACAGCGAACCATCGATCTGATTGAGAAGCATAAAGTAGGTCTGTTTGGAGCAATAACATCTAAACCCAAAGATGATGCAGCTAATGAACTTACCTCTGACCTCAGAGACAAAGGATATGTATACAAAAGTCCGATTGTAGCATTGCGCCAGCACTTTAATATGGACATTTGTCTGCGTCCTTGTAGAACCTACAAAAGTAATCCGTTGAATTTCATCTACCGTGGTGCTAATGGTAAGCCTGTTGAACCTTTGGTTGATGTTGCTGTGTTTCGTCAGAACACGGAAGGATTATACGGAGGTGTTGAGTGGAGTAATCCTCCTGATATTGTCTATGAGGCATTGATGACACACCCTCAGTTTGTTAAGAATTTTGGCAAAGTCCCCAAAGAGGAGTTATCTGTCTCCACCCGAATCTTTACACGAAAGGCAACTGAACGTATACTTCGGGCAGCCTTTGAACATGCACGCAAATACAAATACAGGTCGGTTACCGTTTGTGAAAAGCCCAATGTTATCCGTGAAACATCAGGTATAATGTACAAGATGGCGCAACAGATGCAAAAAAGAGATTTCCCTGAAATTGAACTGTGGAATACCAACATAGATGCTCAGATGATGTGGCTCACAAAAAATCCTGATAATTATGGGGTTATTGTGGCCGGAAATATGTTTGGTGATATTATCTCTGATGGTTTTGCCGGATTGATTGGTGGATTGGGTTTTGCCTGTAGTGCTCAGATGAGTGAGTCGGGAGTGGCTCTGTTCGAGCCTACGCATGGTTCGGCTCCTAAATATGCAGAGTATGAAACCCCCATTGTAAACCCGATTGCGATGATTGAGTCGGCCTGTATGATGCTTGATTATTTGGGAGAAGATACAATTGCCAAAAAGATACGAGGAGCTATAGCCACAGTCATTGAAGAGGGCAAAGTACGTACTTACGACATGATGAAAATGGCAGGACGACAGGATGTGGTTGAAAAAGGTGCAGCCTCTACCATCCAAATGACTGAGGCTATCATCGGGAAGTTGTAAGGAAGCCCCTCCCAGTCTCCCGCGGGGGGAGGAGGAATGGATATTGTAATATTAGCTATAAAGAGGCAAAAACGTCTCTTGTGTGTCGAGACAAAGGCAAGCCCCAACAGGGCGAAATATTATAGCATAGGGCAACGCCCTATGAAAAGAAGAATTGAATGAGAAAAGAGCCCTGTAAGGGCGACATATTATACCCCGGGGCAACGCCCCGGGAAAACAAAAACGAAGATTCATGGAGATAAATAAACAAGCATTCGATCTATGGCCGGAATTGAATTGGATAGTAGATGAGGATTTAAAAATCAAAACGGCCAAAACATGGGAGCTGGCACTAAGTAGGAGTGTCCTTACTCCCGATGATTTGAACACAATACCCTTCACCCTTCTGTGTGGCCCCGATCTTAAGGTCTCCTTTATGAGCCATAAAAGAGCCGTTGTTCACATTGCGCGTGATAGTGGGTTTAAGATGAATGAGTTTTTTAAAGATGAACTACCCGTTAATATGGATGTGTTAATTGCAGGGGCGATACTGGCTGATGTTGGCAAACTTCTTGAGTATGAACTTGACGAAAATGGAAACACATTTCAGGGTACGTATGGTAAATATCTGCGCCATCCATTTTCTGGAGTATCACTGGCCGAGGAGTGTGGTATTCCTCCTGAGGTGTGCCATATCATCGCAACTCACGCCGGCGAAGGCGACATGGTAAAACGTTCTACCGAAGCCTACATTGTACACCATGCTGACTTTATGACTTTTTTACCATTCAAAAGCAGATTGCAATAGATGTCAATAATACCCAACGGGGTGTTATATGAGAAAAAAGGATCATGTTTAGTAATGAGCAGTTGTAACATAAGGTAGCCTAAAAGAGGTGCAAGCCTTTTATAGGGGTGCTGTCTATAAATGATTTGCTATCCTAAAAAGAGCCCCAACGGGGCGCAAGCTTATAACATAGGGCACCATCGCCCTATGAAAAGGAATGATAAGAACAACACGAGCCCCAACGGGGCTCAACAATAATAGCCCGGGGCAACGCCCCGGGAACAATGAGGAACGTAATCAGTTTTGGCGCATGTTTTTGTTCCGCGATAGCGGAATACAAAAACTGTGACAAAACAAAAACATCAACAACATGACAATAATAGAAAAGATAATAGCATGCCACTCCGGTAAAGAGAAAGTTTCTCCCGGCGACATCGCCGACATGGAGATTGATGTCCGTATTGCCCGTGACTTTGGAGGTTCCAATGTGGTTAAGAATATCAAATCTTTTTCCCTCAACGTTGCCGATCCGAAAAAGACATTTTTTACATTTGATACAAATCCTACCGGTTCAGACCAGAAATATGCTGCCAATCAGCAGTACTGCCGTCAGTTTGCCCGTGATCAGGAGATAAAAGTGTATGATATAAATTCCGGAATTGGTACTCACCTTGCCATCGATAAAGGATTGGCAGTCCCCGGTTCAACACTCGTCTCCACCGATTCACATGCCAACATTGTTGGAGCTATTGGAGCTTTGGGACAGGGGATGGGTGACAGAGATATTGCCGCAGCCTGGACACAGGGTTCTGTTTGGTTCAAAGTTCCATCAACGGTGAAAATTAATATCGTAGGAAACCGTCCGGCAAATATTATGGCGAAAGATATTGTGCTAAACCTGCTTCATCGTTTTGGTGCCAACTCACTGCTCGGAAATGCTGTTGAGTTGTATGGTAATATAGTTGATGATTTAACAATCGATGAACGGATAACTATCTCGTCAATGGCCACTGAGATGGGAGCCATAGCAATTCTTATCCCACCATCCGGCGAAGTGTTAGACTATTGTAAAGCACGGTACAGTGGAGAGTTTACACCTGTTTATGCCGATGAGGATGCTAACTATTCAGATGAGTTTACACTCGATGCCGGAGAGTTCTTTGTTGCTGTTTCAATGCCCGGAAAGCCGCATGATGTTGTTCCTTTGGAGAAGGTTAAAAGGAAGAAGATTGATTCATCTTTTGTAGGCAGCTGTACTGATGGACGTATGGAAGATTTAAGAATTGTAGCTGAAATTCTCAAAGGGCGATCAGTTGCTCCGGGGGTTGTTCTTAAAATTGTTCCTACTACAGATGATATTTGGAAAAGGTGTCTTGACGAAGGGTTGATAAAAATATTCAAAGATGCGGGGGTACTACTTGGAAATGCCGGATGTGCCGGTTGTGCGGCCGGACAGATAGGTCAGAATGGGCCGGGTGAAGTGACAGTTAGTACCGGTAATCGCAATTTTCCGGGTAAGCAGGGTAAGGGAGATGTCTTTTTGGCTTCACCGGCAGTGGCTACAGCTTCGGCTATTGCAGGTCACATAACCACGCCTGACGATCTGCCAAAGTTGCCGTCAATCTTTAAACCATCATCTTCAAAGAGAGAGGAAGCGCAAAAGCCTGATGAGATGAAGAGTATCGATAAACCGGTTGTTCTGGAAGGAAAAGTGTGGTTGATTAAAGAGGATAATATTGATACCGACATGATCTATCATAACAGCCACCTTGCGGTTACTGATATTAATAAGATGGGGCAATATACATTTGGAAACCTGCAAGGGTGGGAAGACTACACGAACAGAACGGAAAAGGGAGATATTATAATTACAGGGAAAAATTTTGGTGCCGGAAGTTCGCGTCAACAGGCGGTTGATTGTTTTAAAGCATTGGGAAATCAGTGTATTCTGGCTGAGTCGTTTGGTGCTATATATGAGCGAAATGCTATCAATGCGGGTTTTCCAATAATGACTTACAATGATTTAAAGGAGTTAGAATTGGAAAACAGAGACAAAATACGAATTGATTTGAAAGAGGGTATAGTCACTAATCTAAAAAATGGAAAGCAGATAAAGATAACTCTATTCTCAGATGTGCAAATGACGATATATCTCAAGGGAGATTTGCTTAGAGTGTGAGAGGAGAAGAAGAGCCCCTCCCTAACCCTCCCCGCCGCGGCGGGGAGGTAAAATGAATACGAAATACGCCCTGAATGGGTAGCTTATTTTAGCATGGGGAAACGTCCCATGAACATTGGGGGATGAGAATAATGTAAGCCCATCAGCGCATCGATTTACCCCTCCCGGCCTCACCTTTAGGTGATTAAATGATGGATTAAAAAAGAAACGATAATAGTTTTGGCACATGTTTTTGTCCCGCGAAGCGGAATACAAAAACTGTGACAAAACAAAAACGCTACCCCATGTCAGGAAAAACATTTGTAGAGAAAATATTCGAAGCACCGGTAGGCAGCATTGTTTTTAAGCGACCGGACATTGTTCTATCTCACGACAACACATCATCCATAGAGAAGATATTTCGTAAGATGGGTGGCGAAAATATTGTGGATCCGTCACAGCTTCTTGTGGTGCTTGATCACAATGCTCCGCCAACAAACAGCAAGTTGGCAAATGATTACATGAAGATTCGCAGGTTTGCAAAAGCGCAGGGGGTAAAACGCTTTCACGATGTAGGTAGTGGTATCTGTCATCAGGTAATGTCGGTGCATGCTAAACCCGGAATGATGATTGTGGGAAGTGACAGCCATACATGTACTGCCGGTGCTTTTAACGCATTTGCCGCCGGCATCGATCGTACTGAGGCTGCCGGACTTTGGCGAAACGGCGAGACGTGGTTCAGAGTTCCTGAAACAATAAAAATTGTACTTACAGGCATACTCCCTTCAGGGGTTTTTGCAAAGGACGTGGCTCTATACATCATTGGAATGATTGGTTCATCAGGTGCCGACTATCGCTCAATTGAGTATCACGGCTCCGGAGTGGATACCCTGTCTGTGTCAGACAGAATGACCATTTCGAATATGGCATCAGAGATGGGGGCAAAAAGTGCAGTCTTCTCTCCGGATGAGGTGCTTGAGAAGTTTATTGGTGAAAAGGTTGAAGGAGTATGGGCTGATGATAACGCTATTTACGAAGAAGTATTTAATATTAATCTAAGTGAACTTGTTCCTGTAGTTGCTTGTCCTCACCATGTGGATAACGTAAAAAGTATTGATGAGGTTATTGGAATCAGAGTAGAGCAGGCTTTGATTGGAACCTGTACTAATGGCCGAATTGAGGATCTTCGTGCAGCGGCAGCAGTCTTGAAGGGGCAAAAGGTCTCTCCCGGATTTCAACTTTTGGTCACTCCTGCCTCGCGCGAAGTCTATCGTCAGGCGATGAAAGAGGGGCTGCTTGATATTTTTATGGATGCAGGTGCATCTATTCTCACTGCTTCGTGTGGGCCGTGTCTCGGCACAGGCCAGGGAATACCTGCTGACGGAATAAATGTTATTAGTACAGCAAACCGTAATTTCCTTGGTCGGATGGGTAATAAAAACGCATCTATTTATCTGGCATCTCCTGTTACTGTGGCACTCTCAGCAATCTCAGGGCAGATAACTTCTCCCGTTGGTAAAACCGGTAAAAAGTTCCCGTTTAAAAAAGAGCAGTCAACAACAGTTGAAATTAAGCTGGGAGACCAAAGACATGTGAAGGGTGTGTGGGCATATAGCGATATTGATAATCTGAATACAGATCAGATGTTCGCAGGTAATCTCACTTATGAAGTCAACAGCTCTGATCCTGAAAAGATACTACCTCATCTATTTAAAGGTTTTGATGAGGCCTTTGCCGATGAGGTAAAAACGGGGGATATAATAGTTTGCGGTGCTAATTTTGGTTGTGGCAGTTCTCGTGAGCACCCATCAGTAGGATTAAAGTATGCAGGTGTTGAGGCAGTGATAGTGAAATCTGTTTCACGAATATTCTTTCGTTCAGCAATAAATCAGGGATTACCAATAATTGTTCTTCCTGAAGCTGTTGATGCCTACAGGTATGGTGATGCTGTATCTGTAGATTTCGAGAAGGGAGTTGTTAAAATGGGTGAGAAGGAGTTTAATTTCAACCCTTTGCCAGGTAAATTGTTAGAGATATTAGAAAAGGGAGGTTTGGTAAAAGCAATAAAGCAGTTAGGAATGAACCCATTCAGGGGTAAAAAAAAGCCCTGAAAGGGCGATGTAATTCAGCATGGGACAACGGCTCCCATAAACATTGGGATAATAAAAAATAGCACTGTAAGGGCGCAATATTATAACCAGGGGCAACACCCTGGGATTAAGAAAGAAACAATACTGGTTTTGGCGCGTGTTTTTGTTCCGCGATAGCGGAATACATAAACCGTGACAAAACAAATAAATGAAATTTTACACAAAATAATAATCTAAATTATAACCAAATGAACAATTACAACATTCAGGAAGCATTAAAACAGTTAGGCATAAAGGAGGTCAACTATGGTGTTTGCACGGGAACGGAGTGGAAAGAGACTCCGGGTGACATTAAAACCTCATACTCGCCTGCCGACGGCAAGGTAATAGCAGGAGTACTTCAGGGAACAAAAGAGGACTACAACGAGGTAGTGGAAAAAGCACAAGATGCATTCAAAACATGGCGTGTTATTCCGGCTCCCAAAAGAGGAGAGATTGTTCGTCAGATTGGTCTTGAACTGCGAAAGTATAAAGAGCCGTTAGCTGCACTTGTTTCCTACGAGATGGGTAAGATTTATCAGGAGGGACTTGGAGAAGTTCAGGAGATGATAGATATTTGTGACTTTGCTGTTGGGCAGTCGCGTCAGTTGTATGGATTTACTATGCATTCGGAGCGTGAGAGCCACCGTATGTATGACCAGTACCATCCTTTGGGTGTGGTAGGAGTGGTTTCGGCATTTAATTTTCCTGTTGCTGTATGGGCATGGAATGCAATGCTTGCCTTGATTGCCGGAGATGTTGTGTTGTGGAAGCCCTCTTCAAAGGTGTTGCTTTGTGCTGTATCAGTACATAAGATAGTAGCTGGTGTATTGGAGAGGAATAGTGTACCGGAGGGTGTACTTAGCCTAGTGGCAACAAGTTCGAAGTATCTGGGTGATGATATGTTTAAGGATAAGCGTTTGCCGCTAATCTCTTTTACCGGGTCAACATGGATAGGTAAGAAGGTTGGTCGTTTGGTAGGTGAGCGACTGGGAAAACAGATTCTGGAGTTGGGAGGAAATAACGCAATTATTGTCACCCCAAATGCAGATATGGATATGGTGATGAGGGCAGTGGTGTTTGGTGCTGTTGGTACTACCGGTCAGCGATGTACTTCTACCCGAAGGATTATTCTTCACGAATCTGTTTATGACACTTTCAGAGATAACCTGATAAAAGCGTACAAGAGTCTGAAGATGGGACATCCTTTGGATTCCAATACTCATGTTGGTCCGATGATTGACAAGAGTGCAGTAGAGACCTATCAGATAGCTCTTGAGCAGGTTGTTAAAGAGGGCGGTAAAATTTTATACGGTGGAAATATCCTTGAAGGTGAAGGATATGAGTCAGGATGCTATGTTGTGCCGGCAATTGCTGAAGCTGAAAATCATTTTAATGTTGTTCAGGAGGAGACATTTGCACCTCTTCTTTACCTAATAAAATACAGTACAATAGATGAGGCTATTGAGATACACAATGGTGTTCCTCAGGGATTATCATCAGCAATATTTTCCACAAACATTCACGAAACAGAACGTTTCTTGTCTGTTGAAGGCTCTGATTGTGGTATTGCAAATGTAAATATTGGCACATCGGGTGCTGAGATTGGTGGTGCTTTTGGCGGTGAGAAGGAGACCGGTGGAGGTCGTGAGTCCGGATCGGACGCATGGAAAGCCTACATGCGGCGCCAGACCAATACCATCAATTACGGTACAGATCTGCCATTGGCACAAGGCATAAAATTTGACATATAGAATTAAGCCCTGAAAGGGAAAGGAATCTCGATAGGAATCAAACTTACCCCTCCCAGCCTCCCCTGAAGGGGAGGTGATTTAGATGATAGATGGTAGAAAACAGAAGAGCCCTGGGCAACGCCCCGGTAATAAGGAAGTATATCGGTTTTGGCACATGTTTTTGTTTTCCGCATTAGCGGAAAACAAAAACCGTGACAAAACATTAAAATATAAAATTTTATGAAATTAGGAATAATCAGAGAAGAGAAGAATCCACCGGACAAAAGAGTACCGTTGATTCCCGAACAATGCAAATTTTTAATGGAGAGATATCCATCGTTGGAGGTGGTTGTGCAATCAAGTGAGGTTAGATGTTTTAAAGATGATGAGTACCGCTCAGCAAATATTTTTGTTGTTGATGATATCTCCGACTGTGATGTTCTGATGGGAGTAAAAGAGATTCCTAAAGATAAATTGGTTCCGGGAAAAACATACTTCTTCTTCTCGCATACCATAAAAAAACAGCCCTATAATCGCTCTCTCTTACAGGAGGTGTTAAGGCGAAAGGTAAGACTTGTAGATTATGAGGTGCTTACCGATAAGAAGGGTTTTCGTATCATTGGGTTTGGTCATTTTGCCGGATTAGTGGGAGCTTACAATGCTCTTATCACCTATGGTAAAAAGCACAAATTGTATGATTTGAAGCCTGCTAACCGATGTTACGATCTGAAGGATCTTAAGCATGAGCTTAAGAAGATTACTGTTCCTGATGTACGAATTGCCGTTACAGGAAGTGGACGAGTGGCTAATGGAGTGATTGAGATTTTAAAAGTGGCCGGTGTCAAGCAGTTGTCTGTTGAAGATTACCTCAAGGGAGAAAAGGCTGATACTCCTGTTTATGTTCAGCTAGAGCCTGGTGATTACAATGAGCATAAAGCAGATAAGGAGTTTGAGATGATGCACTTTTTCCAAAATCCTTTGGAGTATGAAGGTAATTTTAGGAGGTTTATTCCATTTACCGATATTCTTATATCTGCGGCCTATTGGGATCCTGATGCGCCGGTACTGTTTAGTAATGACGACATGAAAAAGGATGAATTTGCTATTGATGTGATTGCTGATATCACCTGCGATATTAAGGGCTCTATTCCCTCCACAGTTAGGGCTTGCACAATAGAAGAGCCTTTTTACGATTATGATCCACAGAGTGAGACAGAGAAGCCTCCTTTTTCCGGAGAGAAGCAGGTTACGGTTATGGCTGTTGATACACTTCCCGCTGAGTTGCCAGTTGATTCTTCCAGTGAATTTGGTGCGCAATTGATTTCCGGTGTTCTACCTTCTCTGCTTGAGGAGGATAGGCTGGGTGTGATTGAAAGGGCTTCAATTACCATGGATGGGAAGCTTACAATGAATTTTGAGTATTTGAGAGACTATGTTGAATAAATAGGACTTTTCAAGGAGTTAAATTATGGGATATCCATTAAAAAACAGTGATTCTTGGTCTTCACCCCAAAGGGTGGGTAAGAGGGAGGCTAAGATTTTAGTTATAGGAGCCGGGATGTCGGCTGCTCAACTAATAAAATATTTAGAAAGCCAATCTGCTGAAAACAGTTGGACACTAACCGTAGCAGATAAAAATATATCCACAATAAAAAAGAGTGTATCCGCTTCAACGAAAGTTGTCAGGTTTGACCTTCATGATGTTGTTAAGCGTGAGAAGTTGGTTAGTAAGGCTGATGTGGTTGTGTCGCTTTTGCCGGCAAGGTTTCATATTGATGTGGCACAAACATGCCTGAAGTTTGGAAAGTCTCTGTTCACTGCTTCGTATGAGTCGGACGAGATGAGAGAGTTGACAGCTGAGATTGAAAAGAAAGGATTGCTCTTTCTTAATGAGGTTGGTCTTGATCCCGGTATAGATCACATGTCGGCTATGCGTATTATCGATAGGATTAAAACTGACGGGCACAAACTTCTTGGATTTGAATCATTTACAGGAGGCCTTATTGCTCCTGAATCGGATGACAATCCATGGCACTATAAATTCACTTGGAATCCACGCAATGTAGTTGTCGCCGGGCAGGGAGGACACGCTAAGTTTATTCAGGAGGGTAAGTATAAGTATATCCCTTACAACCGCCTGTTTCGACGAACAGAGATAGTTAATATTAAGGGGTATGGTAAGTTTGAAGGTTATGCCAATCGCGACTCCCTGAAATATATTAAGCAGTACCATCTCGAAGGTGTTCCTACCGTATACCGGGGAACGCTTCGACGGCCGGGCTTTTGCCGTGCATGGAATGTGTTTGTTCAGTTGGGCATGACTGAAGATACCTACAGTATGGAGAATACTGAAGATATGACCTATCGTGAGTTTATTAATTCATTTCTCTACTATCATCCATCTGACTCCGTACGTACTAAACTGTTTTACTATATGCATATCGATCAGGATTCAGATATAATTGAGAAACTCGACTGGCTCGGAATATTTGATGACAAAACAAAGTTGGGTCTCAAGTATGCAACTCCGGCTCAGGCTCTTCAGCATATACTTATAAAGAAGTGGCAGCTTAAATCCGATGACAGGGATATGATTGTTATGTGGCATAAGTTTATCTATCGTGAAAAGGGACGAAGGAAACTAACTGAACTTACATCATCACTGGTGGTTGAGGGGCAGAGTCGTACTGATACTGCCATGTCGAGAACGGTTGGTTTGCCTCTCGCTATGGCTGTAAAGCTCTATTTAACAGGTAAACTGAACGTTACAGGATTACATATCCCGAATTTTAAAGAGATATATGAACCAATCTTGGACGAACTAAAAGAGTATGGCGTTGAATTTAGAGAGGATATTGGCGAGAAGAGTAATGTTGACAAAAGACCAGCTTTATGATTTCAGACTGTTTGTGAAAGTGTCGTAAAATTCTCTATTCCTTATCTTTCAACTGTTTTACCATAAATATTCACACCCCTTTTCACACTTCGGGCTGCAATGAAATAATCTTTTAATAGGTATAATAGACAAAATTTAGGCTATTTTCGAGTGGTTATGTTCAAGTGGACAAAATTTAGGCTCTATTTTTCATGAAAATTTGCACCTTAGAATAATTGATATATTTTTGTTTTTATCAAGTTAAACGGAAATAGGCTCTGCTGGAGAGCAACCTATCAGGGATAGCTTGATGACCGACAAAAAATGTCAAGAAAGAGGTGTTCTATTGGGCACCTTTTTGATATTTTTAAGAGGTCTTTATGCCTTCAAAAACTCATCAATAAATTTCTTTTTTCTTTCTATAGAAAGACCATTATGATTTCTGAGTTTGTTTTTTAAATCAGCAAAATGTCCTTCAATTGCATTGGTTGTATTTGGAATGTTTAAGTCTATATAATCATACCAGGTGAATAACCATTTGAGGTTTGTTTTTAAGCTTCGGTAAGCACTTCTTAATCTTTTGTGAGTATATGTACTTTTTCCTGTTTCTTCATTAACTGATCGTTCCTTTAAAAACAGCTCCCAACGCTTATGCCATTCCTTCAAAATACCTTCAAAAGATTCTCTATCCGTTTCAATCATTAGTTTCACAATGCCCTTTAGCTCAATAGCAGCAGGCATTCTGGGATTCTTTGTTAAGTATCTCCGTATTATAGCAGCCTGATGAAACTGACACATCTGCACAGGAATATCATTAAATGATTGTAGTAAGCCCCGTCGACCATCACAAACAATAGCCTTTGTAGTGTAACCTCGAGTTTTTAGCTCTTCTATCCCTTTTTGGTAAAGTTTATTTGTTTCTGTTTTAACGTAGTACTTCAAGAGATTTTCACCTGTAATGGCATCTTTAAAAAGCATTACGCCAAACTTAGTTCCCCAATAGGTTGTGTCCATTAATACGACAACATCACCAGCTAATTTTTCTGTAAAAGTAGCTGTATGTAAATCTATCTTGCGTTGAATAGTACGAATGGAACAATCATACTTTTTTGACAACTGTAAATAGGTTTGTTTCCCATCTTGATATTCTTTCCATATTGTTTCAGGATTAAGTCTAAAACCGCCTAAAAATTGCTTACCACAAACATGACATTTGTACAGCTGCTTTCCATTTACAAAGCCATTTTTTTTAGTAATTGTACTGTTACAATAAATGCATTTTTTTTGTTCATAACCTTTGATTTACTTCAAAGACAACAATAATAAGCATTACAGACATTTTGAGCCTAAATATTGTCTATTAAGCC
>Ga0256831_1000746_pt1 | contig 17181 bp, 18 predicted proteins | sample 132544metaG_FD_189087 | JGI IMG/M metagenome (GOLD analysis project Ga0256831, IMG submission 189087) | Hydrothermal vent microbial communities from Lau Basin, Pacific Ocean - 132-544 | ecosystem: Environmental > Aquatic > Marine > Hydrothermal vents | place: Pacific Ocean: Lau Basin | collected...
GCCTCCGCCCCGGCCGGGAGGGCCGGGGCGGAGGCCTTTCGGCGGAATCAGAGGCCTTTGCCGGCGGGCGGGGGAGGAAGGATGGCGGCGCCGAGGACGGCCCAGGACCCGGCATCCATGAAGGCCATGAGATTCAAGGGGGAAAAGGGGAAATCGGAACGCCAGGCGATGCCCGATTTCTCCAGGAAAAGTCCGCCCCCGTAACCATGGAGACCCGCCTCGGAAAACTCTTCGTCGGTGTGCAACAGCCCCTCCAGGCCGGGGACCCGGATGAACATGTTGGCCAGGGCAAGAAAAACCCGGGCCGTGTTTTCCCCGGTCCTGAGGAGGCTGAGGCCGTCCACGTAATAGAAGGCAAGGGCGGGGCTCGAAGGATTGGTTTTCCGGAATGCCTGATATTGGTCCCCGGCGGCCAGGGAGGGCTTCTTCCCGGCCAGGGCCGGCAGGAATCCCCGGGTCATTCCCGGCCTGGGGAAGACGAAGGCCCAGTTGTCCTTGAAGAGAAAGGTGATCCCCCCGAGCCAGGGACCCCGGTAGACCCGAAGCCCCTTGATCGTATAAGCCTTTACGCTGGGACGCCGTTTGACCTGGTCCTCCACGAAGGCCCGGGCCCTCTCCAGGAATTCCGGGGTCAACCGGACGGCCATCATCACGTCGGGGACGGGAATCCCCCTGTTGAACCGGAGGGCGAAACCGATGCCCCTGGCCCCGGAAAGGACCGGCATGGGGGAGAGTACCAGGGAGTCCCCGGCAAACCCGGTGACCAGTTTCTCCATGGGGATGCCGGAAGGGATCAAGCCCTGGCGGGAGGCCTCTTCCAGGAGAGGTTTCAAAGGACCGGCCAGGCCCGGCCAGTCGAAGGGAATCACGGCGAAGGCCGCCGTATCGCTCGGAAGAAACCGGGCGAACTCGTCAGGATCCAGGCTCCGGGCCAGGGAGGCCAGGTAGCCCCCGACAGGCTTCTTCGTCCTGGCCAGGAGGTCCGTCTTCCCCGTAGAGGGATCCCACTCCAGTTGGAGCCACTGCACCTGGGGGAGTCCCAACTCCGTCCGGGCCAGGGGCAAAGGCTCGGGAATCCACCACCAGGGGATGAAGCTCGGGTCCAAAACAAGGACCTCCCGGTCCGCCGGGGCTCCCTCCAGGACGCCGGCCCAGGGCTTTTCCGCCAGGGAAGGCGCGGCCCCGCGGGAGACGTTCTCCACCTCGAAGAGCGGCCAGGGGTTGAGGAAGCTCACAGCCAGAAACCGGCCGAACCTTCCCAGAAAAAAGACATCTCCGCCCCTGGACCCGACCTGGAGACGGAAGGCCAGGAACTTCCGCCCGTGGAAGGCGACCTCCTGGGCCTGAAAATTCCAGATCGCTCCCTTTCCCTGGAGAAGGGCTTCTTTCAACGCCTCCAAGGCCTTCCCGGCGTCCCCTTCCTTGGCTTCCGGGTATTCCAGGAGAAGGAGGGCCCCCGGGTTGAAGTTGATCGCCACCCGCCTGGGCCTCCGGGCGCTCCTCCCTCCTCCCCCGCCCAGGCCGAAGGGGGTTAGGGCCCACCAGAGGCGCCTGGGCCGGAGTTCCCCGGAAAAAACGGTCCCCAACTTTTTGAACAAGACCCCCGCCTGCTCCAGGACCTGGGGGCCCGCCTTTCTTTCCGCCTGGTTCTTCAGCCTCTCCGCCAGGGATTGGATCGTCTCCTCCAGGATCCGCCCCCGCTCCCCTTGGCCGTAGAGCTTCCACAAGGGATGGGCCTTCATGAGTTCCCAGGTCCTTGCGGGAAAAGGAGTTCGGGCCACAAGCCTGGAAGAGGCGGGGAGGAGGTCCACCGCCCGGGCCGGGGGCCTGGTGACCCGGCTCGCCTCCTGGGCGGGAAGGAGGGCCGTCCCCGCCAGGGCCAGGGCCGCGCAAAGAAAGGTGCCTTTTCTTTTCATGAACTGCATGGCTGCCTCCTTGGATGTTGGAAGGCCGGTCTGAACTTCATCCGAGCCGCGGACCCCGGATTTCGCAGGCGGGCCTACATTATTTCAAAACCAAGGGCCGGGAACCTGCCCGCCCCTTTCCTTCCCCTGTCCTCGGGGCAGGAAGAAAGAGGGAGCAGGGGAGGGGAAAGAAAATGGATTTTCCTCCCCTCCCGTGAAATTCCCCTCCGGGCCGGGCTTTTCATTGAATCATGATTTCGTGATACCTCGGCCCTGGAGCCAACCTGTGGAGATCGGACTCAACTGCTACGTGATGCGGGACTTCATGGCCCACTTCGCCAACCCCGTGCGCCTCAAGATCCTCTGCCGCCTGGCGGGAGGGTCCGCCTGCGTCACCGAGCTGGTGGAGGCCACCAAGGAGAAGCAGTCCACCGTCTCCCAGCAGCTCAAGAACCTTCTCCTGGCCGGGTTCATCGCGAAACAGCGGGAAGGAAGCCGGGTCTACTACCGGATCGCCCACCCGGCGGTGAGGAAGACCATGGAGTTCCTCCAGGGGCTCTCGGCGGAACTTCCCCAGTTCAAGACCCGGTCCGTTTTCGAGGCAAAGGAGTCCTGACATGGATCGTCGATGGCGCTCGATCTCCATCGCAACCCTCTTCTACTGGGCGCTCTGGCTCGTCCTGGTCCAGAGCTTCGACCCCCAGGAGATGATCGCCGGCGCGGTGGTGGCCTTCTTCGTGGCCTTCCTCTCCAAGGGAGAGCCTTTCACCACGCCCATCAACTGCCTCCTGGCCCCAAAGAGGATCCTTTATTCCATCATTTATGTCTTCTATCTCTTCTTCGCCATCGTCCGCTCCAACCTGGACGTGGCCCGCCGGGTGGTCTCGCCGAGCCTTCCCATCAACCCGGGCATCGTGAAGATCAAGACCCGGCTCAAGAGCCCGCTTGGGAAGATGATCCTGGCCAATTCCATCACCCTCACCCCCGGCACGCTCACCGTGGATGTCAGGGGCGACGACTTCTACATCCACTGGATCGACGTGGAGACCAAGGACGTGCAGGCCGCGACGGAAAAGATCGCCGCGGGCTTCGAGAAATACTTGGAGGTGATCTGTGGCTGACGTGATCCTCGAACTTGCCCTGGTCCTGGCGGGGATCGGGGTCCTGCTGGCGAGCTACCGCCTCCTCAAGGGGCCCTGTCCGCCCAGCCGGGCCGTGGCCCTGGACGTGCTCACCTTGATCACGATCCCCCTGCTGGTGGGGGCGGCGGTCATGACGGGGAGAGCCATCTACCTGGACGTGGCCCTGGTCTACGGCCTCCTCTCCTTTTTGGGCGTGGTCTCCCTGGCCCGTTACTTCGAGAAGGGGGTGTGACATGGCGGCCCACCATCTCGCCGGCGCCCTCCTCACCCTTCTTGGGGCCCTCTTCCTCTTTCTCGGGGCTCTCGGGATCGTGCGGATGCCCGACCTCTACAACCGGATGCAGGCCGGCACCAAGGCGACCACCCTGGGCAACATCCTGACCCTGGCGGGACTGGCCCTCTACCACCCCTCCTGGGCCCTGAAGATCGGGGTGATCGCCCTCTTCGTGCTGGTCACCAATCCCCTTTCCTCCCACGCCCTGGCCCGGGCGGCCCACGGCGCGGGCGTCCCCCTGACGGAGGGATCCGTCTCGGACGCCCTGGCGGAGGATCTTTCCCCGGAAGGGGGGGAGGCCGTGGAGTCATGATCTACCTGGACGTATTTCTCTGCGTTCTCACCGTGATCTGCGCCGTGGCGGCCATGGTCACCCGAAAGCTCGTGGCCGCGGCCATCCTGGCCGGGGTGGTCTCGCTGATCGTCTCCTACCTCTTCGTGAGGATGAAGGCCCCCGACGTGGCCATGACGGAAGCGGCCATCGGCGCCGCCCTCTCGACGGTCATCTTTCTCATCGCCATCCGCCGCACCGAGGAGGAGGAAAGATGAAACAGGTTCTCGCCATCCTCGCCCTCCTGGTCCTGGCCTTTCTCTTCGCCGGCCTGGTCCCCATGGCCTCCAAGCCGGGAAACGGCGCCGTGGGGGACTATTACGCCACCCACGGTATCGCCGACAACCGGGGCTCCAACCTGGTGACCTCCATCGTGGTCAACTACCGGGGCCTGGACACCCTGGGGGAGGTGACGGTGCTCTTCCTCTCGGTCATGGGGGTGGGCTTCATCCTCCGCCGCCGGGAAGGGACCCCCAAGTATTCCCCCGTCCCGGCGAGCCCCATCCTGAACACCGGCGCCAACCTCCTCTTCGGGTCCATCCTTCTGCTCGGGGCGTATATCTTCGTCCACGGCCACCTGACCCCGGGGGGAGGCTTCCAGGGAGGATCGGTCATCGCCTCGGGGGTCCTCCTCTTGATCCTGGCCAGGAGAGACCGGGAACTCTCCCATGACCTGCTGGCCTGGCTGGAGTCCCTCTCGGGCTTCGGATACGCCCTGGTGGGCCTGGTGGGGCTGGTCGTGGCCGGATCCTTCCTGGCCAACAAGGGCGTCCTTCCGCTGGGGACGTGGAACCGGCTCTTCTCCGCCGGCGTGATCCCCATCATCTATATCCTGATCGGCCTCAAAGTGGGGGCCGAGCTTTCGACCCTCCTGGACATCATGATCCGCGAGCCAGCCCCGGAGGGAGGAGGACACTGATGGACATCACCATGGTCTACATCGGAACCGCCCTGGCCCTGGTCCTGGTCGGGCTCGGCGGCGTCCTGCTCAAGAGGAACATCCTCAAGATGGTCCTCGCCCTGGACATCGTGGAGACGGGGGTCAACCTCCTCCTCATCGGGATCGGCTATACCCCGGGCCGTGAAGCCCCCATCGTGGACAAGACGTCCTTCTTCGCCGACCGGGCCAAGGAGACGGTCAACGCCGCCAACCTGGTGGACCCCGTCCCCCAGGCCCTGGTGCTCACGGCCATCGTCATCGGCCTCGGCACCACGGCCCTCATGCTCTCCTACGTCATCAGGCTCTACGCCCAGAAGAAGACCCTGGACATCCGGGAATTCGGGAGGCTGAAGTGGTAGACCCCATCTTGCTCATCGCCGTCCCTCTCGGGATCGCCTTTCTCCTTCCCCTGGTGGACCGCCTGGGCAGGGCCGCCTCCCGGTGGGTCCACTTCCTGACCCTGGTCTTCTACACGGGCGCCGCCGCCTCCTGGGCCCTGGCCCTCCACAAGGGAACTGTGGCGGCCAAGGACATCATCACCGCGAGCTGGCCGCCGCCGGTCGGCATCAACCTCCACATGGGGCTCGCCGAGGCGGTGATCCTCTCGCTGGCGGGAATCACCGGCATCTGCGCCGCCCTCTACCTGGTCCCGCGGGAAGAGAAGCCCAGTATCCGCTCCATCGTGCTCCAGGTCCTCCTGCTGGCGGGCACGGCGGGCCTCACGCTGACCCGCGACATCTTCAACATGTTCGTCTTTTTGGAGATCACCTCCATCTCCACCTTCGCCATCGTGCTCCTCGGAAAAGAGAAGAAGGCCCTGGAGGCGGGCTTCAAGTACATGATCCTCGGCGGGATCGCCTCGGTGCTGCTGCTTTTGGGGATCGCCTTCCTCTACAAGACCACGGGGACCCTCAACATGGCGGACATGGCCGCCAAGCTCCCGGCCCTTTTCACCGGCGGGGCCGCGGCCGCCCTGGTCTTCCTGTTCGTGTGCATGGTGATCGAACTCAAGGGCTTCCCCCTCAACGGGCCCGCCATCGACCTCTACGAAGGGGTGGAACCTGGGGTGATGGCTCTCATCGTGGGAACCACCCTGAACGCCGTGCTCTTCGCCTTCTGGAAGATCCTCCCTCTTTTCGGCGGCGCCGCCTGGGAAGGGGTGATCATGACCTCCGGGATGGCCACCTTCGTGCTGGGCAATCTCTTCGCCACGAGACAAAAGAAGGTCCGCCGCATGCTGGGCTACTCCTCCTCCGCCCAGGTGGGCCTGCTGGTCTTCATGCTTCCCCTGCTCCGCAACCACGTGGTGACCCTGGCCGCCCTGGGCCTGCTCCTTCTCAACCACACCCTGGCCAAGGCCTCCCTGCTCTGGTTCACGGGCATCCACGAGGAAGAGGAGATCGGCGGCTGGAGGGGGGCCTTCGCAAACAATCCCCTCCTGCGGATCCTCTTCGGCGCCTCCGTGCTCGCCATCGCGGGACTTCCGCCCTTCCCCGGGTTCTGGGGCAAGTGGTACGCCCTGGCCGGGATGGCACGGAGCCCCTACGCCTGGTGGATCCTTCCCCTCCTTCTTGGGTCCCTCCTTGAGTTCGTCTACTACTTCCGGTGGCTCAAGGAGTCGGCCCGGGGCGTCGAGCCGGCCCGGTCCGAGGTCGTGCCCTTCTCCCTCTCCGCGCCGCCGGCCATCTTCACGGCCATCGGACTGGTCCTCGGGATCCGCGCCCTCTACGGCCCCGCCCTGGGAGTGTCCTCCCAGGCCTGGCTCTGGATGTGGGCCGGCGGCATCCTGCTGGCCGCGGCCTTCCTTCCCGAGAGGGTCCAGGCGGGGCTCTCCTTCCTGGCGGTGCTCCTGGGCTCGATCCTCCTCTACTCTTCGGGCGCCCTGGCGCTCCATACGCTCAGCGGGTTTTTCACGAGCCTGGTCGTGATCGGCGCCCTGGTCTTCTCCCTGGCACGGCTCGGGATCCCCGCCCTTCACCGCAACTACCACGGCCTCTTCCTCCTCCTGGCCGGCTCCCTCCTCATCGTCCTGAAGACGGACTCCCTCCTGGGCTTCTTCGCCGGCTGGGAACTGATGACCTGGACCTCCTACTTCCTGGTCCGCCAGGGCAAAAAAGGCCCGGCCGCGTCCTATCTCTACATTCTCTTCTCCGGCGCCGCCGGTTTCCTGGTCCTCGGCGGGCTGATGACCGCCGTGGCCGGGGGAGCGGTCACGATTTCCGGCCTGGGCGCCCTCAGGGGAAATACGGCTCTCTGGGCGTGGATCCTCCTGGCCGCCGGCCTGGCCGTAAAAGTCGGCTCCTGGGGCGCCCACATCTGGGCCCCCGAGTCCTACTCCGAGGCCCCCGACGTCTTCACGCCCTTCCTCTCGGGCGTCATCTCCAAGATCCCCGTCTTCGCCTTTCTGGCCGTAGCGGCGAAAATCGCCCTTCCCGGTGTGACCACCACGCTGGGGACCCTGGACCCCGCCTGGGTGCTGGGCTGGATCGGCGGGCTTACGGCCTTCGGCATGACCCTGCTGGCCGTCTTCCAGGACGACATGAAGAAACTCCTGGCCTACTCTTCGCTCGGCCAGGTGGGCTACATCGTCCTGGGCTTCGCCATGATGAGTTCGCTGGGGTGGACGGCCGCCCTCTACCACAGCCTCAACCACCTTCTCTTCAAGGGACTCCTCTTCGTCACCATCGCCGGGGTGATCTACCGGACCGGAACCAGGAGCCTCAGCGACCTGGGAGGGCTCATCACCAGGATGCCCTTCTCCTTCTTCGCCGTCCTGATCGGAATCATCACCCTCTCCGGCGTCCCGCCCCTTTCGGGCTTCGCCGGCAAATGGCTCCTCTACCAGGCGGGGATCCAGAAGGGATGGTATCTCCTCACGGCCCTCGCCATGTTCGCCTCCATCCTGGCCTTCCCCTACCTCTTCAAGCTCATCCACTCCATCTTCCTGGGCCAGCTCAAGCGCGAACACCGGGAGATCCGGGAGGCCCCCAAGGCCGTGGTCCTCTCCCAGTGGATCCTGATCGCCGGAATCATGCTTCTCTCCGTGGCGCCCGGCACGGTGCTCGTTCCCATCCAGGAGGCCGTAAAGGCCTTCTTCGGAAAGGCCGCCTTCACCACCGCCACCGCGACGGAGCTGGCCACCGATCTCGGCTACTTCCACGCCATGGGGGTCATGTCCATGGTGGTGGTCCTGGCGGTGATCGTCCTGGCAGGCATCCTCTTCTTCCTCCCCAAGCACACGACCAAGGTGAAACAGCTCGACATCGTCTACTCGGGCGAGGTGCCCCCGCCCCCGGAGGAGATCCAATACGCGCAGAATTTCTTCCGGCCCTTCGAGAGGGCCTACTCCCCGGTTCTCCTTCCCAGGGTCAAGGCCTTCTGGAAGAGCTTCTCCGAGAGCGTCCTCTCCCTGGCCGAGGCGGGCCGGAGGCTCTATACCGGCGACGGGCAGACCTACATCCTCTACGCCCTGGGCGTGGTCCTCTTCCTGGTTCTCTTCATCTTCCCCGCCCCGGCCTCCTCCTCGTCCAAGGCCCCGGGCGGCAAGACCGGTTACATCGTCCCCGTTCCACGGAAGGCCCGGCCCGCAGAGGTGGGCGTCCAGGCCCCCCGGCCCGGCATCCTTCCGGGAGGTAAAGCCAAATGAGCCCCTCCGAATTGAGTCTCCTTCCCAAGCTCTTCTGGGTGGTCGTCTCCGTGGTGGGAGCCATCGCCTACGGGCTGGTGATCGGCGGCATCATCCGCAAGGTCATGGCCAGGATCCAGGGAAGGATCGGGCCTCCCGTATACCAGCCCTACCTGGACCTCTTCAAGGTCATCTTCCAGAGGACCGCCACCTGGCACGGATACATGTTCTACCTGGGCCCGGTCTTCCGGGCGGCGGGGGCCATCGGGCTCTTCCTGCTCATCCCGGTGGTCTTCGGCGATCCCCGATTCGACAACTTCTCCTTCAACGGGGACCTGCTGATGGTCATGTATTTCATGTTCTTCGGCTGTCTCGGCATGGCGCTCGGCGCCGCAGAAGGGGGGCATCCCCACTCGGTTGTGGCCATCACCCGCGGCCTCTCCCAGATGACCGCCTACGAACTCCCCTTCTCCCTGGCCGTGGTGGCCATCGCGGCCCAGACGGGATCGTTTTCGGTCCACCAGATCGTCGCCGCCCAGCAGGGGGGGGTCGGGCACTGGTTCCTCTTTACCAATCCCCTGGCGGCCGTGGCGGCCTTCCTGGCCTTCCTGGGCATGAACATGTATTCCCCCTTCGACATCGTCCTGGCTCCCCAGGAGATCCCCATCGGCCCGCCCACGGAGTACAACTCGGCCTTCATGTCCGCCATGATGTCGGGCCGGGCCATCTTCGGCGTGGCCAAGTGCGTCCTCTACATGGACCTCTTTTTGGGCGGCGCCACTACGATCCTCGCGGCGATCGTCAAGGTCTTTTTCATCTACTTCTGGTCCATCTTCGTGGGGGCCGTCTTCCCCAGGTTCCGGACGGAACAGGCCGTCCGGTTCTTTCTCGGCTGGCCCACGGCCGCCGGCGTGGCCGCCGTGCTCGCCGTGATGCTCTTCTAGGAGGTTATCCGTGGACGACAAGATCGTGAAACCCGAGCCTCCCCTCGGTGGTCCTCCCCAGGGCTCGCGTCCCCACGCCCCCGTGGGGGATGGTTGCTTCCTGGGCGAGGAAATGAAGCCCCAGGCGCCCTCCTACAAGGAGGCCCTGGCCAGGATCAAGAACTGGTTCCGGGCGAATTCGCTCTGGGTGATGGCCTACGGGACGGGCTGCGGCGCCATCGAGCTGAGGCCCCTGGCCACGGCCCGGTTCGACATGGAGCGCCTGGGAATCGCCATGCGCCCCACGCCTCGCCAGTCCAACGTGCTCATCGTCTCGGGCTACCTGGCCGTCAAGAGCCTCAAGCGGGTCATCCGCTCCTACGAACAGATGCCCTCCCCCAAGTGGATCGTGGCCCTGGGCTCGTGCACCATCAACGGCGGGATGTACTGGGACTCCTACAACACCATCAACCGCCTGGACCTCTACCTTCCCGTGGACGTCTACATCAACGGCTGCATGCCCAGGCCCGAGGCCCTGGTCGCGGGCTTCCAGGAATTGATGCGGCGCATCAAGAAGGGCGAGGCCGACGGCTGGCGCCACTACATGGAGAACCTGGACTGGTACAAGGAAAACCAGAAGAAGATCATCACCGACTGGGATCTTCCGGAATACAACTGGTGAGGGCCCGATGAAAGAGATACTGAAAGAGATCGAGGAACGCTTCGGGCCGATCTGGGAGAGGGTCCAGAGGCCCAAGCTCGCCCAGGTGGGGATCGAGCCCGCCAAGGCGGTGCCCCTGCTCACGTGGCTCAAGGAGCACAGGGGATACGTCACCCTGGTCCATCTCTCGGCGGTGGACTGGATCGAGCAGGGCGAGTTCCAGCTCACCTGGCTTTTGGGAAACCCGGAAACGGAAGAGCGCCTCATGATCTGCTCCCGGATCGACAGGGAGAACCCCGCGGCCGAGACGGTGAGCGGTCTTTGGCCCCAGGCGGTCACCTACGAGCAGGAAATCAACGAGATGTTCGGCGTCTCCTTCCCCGGCTCCCCCCGCCAGGGGGTCCCCTTCATCCTGGAGGGGTGGAAGGACATTCCTCCCATGCGGCGGGACTTCGACACCGTGGCCTTCGTGGAGAAGCACATCCCCGGCAGGGAGGGAAGGAAGCATATCGACACCAGGACCTATATCGGCGAGAAATTCGGCGAGAAGGGATATCTCCATGACTGAGACCAGGGAGAGATCCAAGGAAGTCCAGATCTGGTTCGGCCCCCAGCACCCGGGAATCACGGGCAACATGTCCGTCCAGACCTGGCTGGACGGCGACACCCTGACCCGGGGAATCACCCACGTGGGCTATCTCCACCGGGCCTTCGAAAAACTCATGGAGAGAAGGCTCTACATCCAGTCCTTCCCCATCGTCTGCCGGATCTGCGTGCCCGAGCCGGACACCAACGAATGGCTCCTGGCCTCCGCCCTGGAGGAACTCTCGGGCCTGGACCGGGAGGTCCCCGAGAAGGCCCGCTGGATCCGGACCCTCGTGCTGGAGATGTCCAGACTCGGGGCCATGCTCATGGTGCTCGGCGGCCACGCAGGCTCCATGGGCCTCGGGCCGGCGCCGCAGTGGATGATCGCCTTGAGGGACCTCGTTCTGGACCGGTTCGAGGAACTTACGGGCGGGCGGGTCTACCACATGTACATCGTCTACGGCGGGGTGCGCCGCGACCTGCCCGAGGGTTTCGCGGAGCGCATGGAACAGACCCTGAAAACCATCGAGTCCAAGCTCCCGCTGATCGACGACGTGATCTTCGGCTCCGCCGTGTTCCGCAAGCGCGCCATGGGCGTGGGCGTGGTCCCCCGGGAGTGGGCCTTCGAGATGGGGATCTCCGGGCCGGTGATCCGGGCCATGGGAATCCCCAAGGACGTCCGCAAGGACGAGCCCTACGAAAAATACGCAGAACTGGACTTCGACGTGGTCACCGAGGAGGGCTCGGACATCTTCGCCCGGGCCATGGTGCGCCGCCGCGAGATCCAGCAGTCCATCGACCTGATCCGCCAGATCCTGGCCAGGATGCCCAAAGAGGGCCCCTACTGCGCCGAGCTTCCCAACATGCTGGAGTGGACCATCCCCGTGGGCCAGACCTACGTGCGGGCCGAATCCAGCCGGGGCGAGATGGGCTACTACGTGGTGACCGACGGTTCTAAGAAGCTCAGGAGGGTGCACGTCCGGGGCCCCTCCTACGTCCACGGAGTCTCCCTCCTGGAGCGCCTGATCCCCGGAACCAATATCGCCGACCTGGCTCCCTTGATGGTGTCCCTCCAGGTCTGCCCTCCGGAAATCGAGAGGTGAGAGCATGAGCCTCAAGCACGTTCTTCAGCCTTTCAACGCCTGGGTCCAGGCCTTCTCCAAGCCCTACACCATCCCCATGAAGGACACCATGCGGCCCGGCGCGGACCGCTACCGGGGATGGCACATCAACGACGTGGAGAAGTGCGTGGGCTGCGGGACCTGCGCCGACATCTGCCAGAACGCCGCCATCGACATGGTCCCCGTGAAGGACCCGGTCAAGGGGGACTCGGGGCTCAGGCCCAAGATCGACTACGGCCGCTGCTGCTGGTGCGCCCTTTGCGTGGACGTCTGCACCACCGGCTCCTTGGGGATGTCCAACGAATACACCTGGGTGGAGAAAGACCCGGAGAAGTGCCGCTACACGCCCGGGGTGGACGCCAAGCCCTGGGACGGCTCGGAGAAAGGCTGGCGCCAGGAGGAAGGCTTCTCCCTCATCGTCAAGGACCGGGTCCCCATGCCCATGCTCGATCCCAAGGAGAGGATCAAGACCTGGGCGGAGGTGGTGGTCGGCTACTCCGTGGAGGAAGCCCGCAAGGAAGCCGCCAGGTGCGTCTCCTGCGGTCTTTGCGTGGCGGCCTGCCCGGCCCACATGCACATCCCCGACTATATCGGCGCCATCAGGGACGGTGATTTCGAAAAGGCCCTGGACTTCATCTACGACAACAACCCCATGCCGGAGATGTGCGGCAAGGTCTGCACCCGCCGGTGCGAAGGAGTCTGCTCCGTGGGGATCCAGGGCGAGCCCCTCGCCATCCGCTGGCTGAAACGTTTCGCCACGGAACAATTCGAGGACTTCGCAAAAGTCCTCCACCCCGAGGTGAAGAGGGTGGGGGAGGGCAAGAAGGTCGCCGTCGTGGGTGGAGGTCCCTCGGGGGTCACCGTGGCCTACTACCTGGCCGTCCGGGGCTTCGAGGTCACCATCTACGAGGCCCTGCCCCAGCTCGGCGGGGCCACCTTCTTCGGAATCCCCAAGTACCGGTTCCCCATGCCCTCCCTTGAAAAGCAGGTGGACCTGCTCAAGAAGGCGGGGGTGAAGATCGTGACCGACCACAGGGTCGAAAAAGACGAGTTCCGCCGCCTGCTCGAAGAGAACGACGCCCTCTTCTTCGGCACGGGCCTCATGAAACCCTACAAGCTCGGCGTTCCCGGCGAGGACCTGGAGGGCGTGATCTACGCCCTGGACCTCTTGCGGGACCACCACGTGGGCAAGAAGGTGGAAGTCGGAGAGTCGGTGGTCGTCGTGGGCGGAGGAAACGTGGCGATCGACGCCTCCCGGGTCTCCCGCAGGCTCGGGGCCGAGGTGACCATCGCCTACCGCCGCAGGCGGGAGGACATGCCCGCCGACGACGAGGAGATCGAGGACGCCGAGGCCGAGGGCATCGAACTCGTCACCCAGTCCATCCCGCTTCGCGTGGAAAAACTGGAAAACGGAAAACTGGATTTCATCTGGGGCCCGGCCGAGATGGTGCCTCCCGACAGGCCCGGCGGCCGCCCCAAGCCCAAGCTGATCGAGGGCGTGGAAAACCACCTCCAGGTGGACCGGGTGATCGTGGCCATCGGCCAGAAGGGCGAATTCGAGTGGATGCCCGAGGAAGTGGCCGAAAAGGTCGTTACCTCCCGGGGCTGGGTCGAGGTGGACGAGACGGGCATGACCCAATGGCCGGGCATCTTCGCCGGCGGAGACCTGGTGAACTCCACGGCCGACGCCATCTCGGCCATCGCCGACGGGTTGAAGGCGGTGGAAGGAATTCAGCAGTTCACCTTGGAGGGGCTCTCGGTCTCCAAGTCCTGACAAAAGAGGAAATTACAGATATGGAATTCAATTCCATCCAAGAGGTCCTGGATTTCGCCGTCCGGCAGGAGCAGAAAGCCGGCCGTTTCTACGGGTTGATGGCGGAAAAGAGCACCGACGTAGTGGCCCGCAAGTTCTTCCGGGAGATGGTTGGGGAAGAACGTAAGCACGAGGCCAAGCTCAAGGCCATCAAGTCCGGAAAGCTCTCGGGCTTCTCCGGGCAGGGGACCCCCCAGATGAACCTCACCGAGGTCCTGGGAGAGCCCGTCTTCCGGGAGGACATCACCCTCCAGGAAGGCCTGATCATCGCCATGCGGGCGGAAAAGGACGCCTACGAGATGTACGAAGGCCTCAAGGCCTTCGCCCGGGACGAGGAGCTGAAGAAGATCCTGGAAGGCCTGGCCGCGGAGGAACTGGAGCACAAGGCCAGGATGGAGTCCATCTACGACCAGGTGGTCCAGCGGGAGAATTGATTTCTCCCCGGGACGGGCCGGGGCCTTGTTCTGTGGAGGATCATGGCCAATCATGACCGGGTCCCCCTCCACGTCCACCGACACGGGAGCCCTGCCATGTCCAAGATGGAAAAAATTCTCCTCGTCGCCCTGGAAATGGAAAAACAAGCCAGGGATTTCTACGAAGACCAGGCCCGCCGCGCCGCTCCGGGACCAGTGAAATCCACCCTGGAGTGGCTCTCCCGCTGGGAAAAGGAACACGTGGACCTGATCGAGCGGCACCTGGAGGAAGGGGGAGAGGATGTCACCGCGCCGGAAGAAACTTCACCTCCGGCTCCGGATTTCCCCTCCCAGGCCGACCCTGCCAGGGCCGCCTCGGAACTTACCGTTCTGAGAAGGGCAATGAACCTGGAGATGGACGCCCGGAAGTTCTACCAGGCCGCTGCCGACAAGGTGGAAGATCCCAAGGAGAAGAAATTCTTCAAGTGGCTCGCCGGGTGGGAAGAGCGCCACTGGAACCTCCTGGACCGGCATTACAGGGAACTCTCCAGGGAATACTGGAACGAAGCGGGCTTCTCCCCCTTCTGAGACATCCCTCTCTACTCTTTCATTTCGCCTGCCGGGAATCGATGTATCCCCAGGCCAGAAGAAGGAGCAGGGCCGCCGCGGAAAGGTGCGCCGCGATCCCAGGCCCCGTCCCTCCCGCCACGACGCTCTCGATCTCTCCGGGCGTAACCAGCTGGTCCAGGAGGAGACCGCCGAAGAACGCGCCGGCCAGCATGGAACCCAGGTAGACCAGGCAGGTCCGCTTCCCCATGATCTTCCAGATCGTCCCCACCGTGGCCGCGTTGGTGGCGGGTCCCGTCATGAGCAGCGCGAAGGCCGCGCCGGGGGAGACGCCGGCCAGGATGAGGCCCGCCGCCACGGGAATCGATCCGGTGGCACAGATATAGACGGGCACCCCCGCCGCCATGAGAAGCAGGACCTGGAGCGGGCCGGGGGGGACCAGGCCTGAGAAGAAATCCTTGGGAAGGATGGCCGTGATGAGGGCCGCCGCGAGAAGGCCCGCAAGGAGAGGCCCCCCGATCTCCCGCGGAAGGGTGACGAAACCGTAGCGGAAGGCCCCGGCCAGGAAGTTCCTTTTTTTCGCCTCCTCCTCGCAGCACCCCCCGTGACAGGCCCGGCCCGCCGGTTCGGCCGAAGTCTCCCCGGAATGACTTCCCTCCTCCGCCGGCCCTTCCAGGAGGGAAACCGCGCTTCCCCCAAGGAGGCCGCTCACCAGGGCCGCCAGGGGGCGGAAGACGGCGAAGACCGGCCCCAGGAGGGCGTAGGTCGCCAGGATGCTGTCCACCCCCGTCTGTGGCGTGGAGACCAGAAAGGCCGTCACGGCGCCACGGCCGGCGCCGTGGTTTCTAAGGGAGGCGGCCACGGGGATCACACTGCACGAACAAAGCGGAAGAGGAACCCCGAAGGCCGAGGCCTTGAGGATGGAAAGAAAGCCCTTTCCCCCCAGGTGGCGTTCCACCGCCGCCGGGGGGAGCAGAACCGAAAGAAACCCCGCCACCAGGAACCCCAGGAGGAGGTAGGGGGCCATCTCGGCCAGGACCTCCCAGAAGTTCCCGGGAATCTGGAGAAGCCATTCCGCCATGTCCGCACTTCATCCTCTCGGCCCGGAAGGGCCGGGCCGAAAAATAATCCCTGGGGCGGGAAAAGCGAAAGCACAAGGCCCGCCTTTCTCCCCCGCCTCCTCCCCGGGATAATGCCCCCTTCTTCCCGGAGGAACAGGTGTCCCAGCTCCTTCCCTTGGTCTTCGGTGTCCTCGCCGCGGCCCTCCACGGCCTGGGGGCCCTGGCCGCCCTGGACGCCATCTTCCACTCCCGCACCTCCCAGGGCGCCATCGCCTGGTCCCTTTCCCTGGTGATCTTTCCCTACCTGGCCCTGCCCCTCTACCTGGTCTTCGGGGGGCGGAAGTTCTACGGCTACGTGGAGGCCCGCCGCCGGGGGAACCAGCAGATCCAGCACATCTTCAGCCTGGCCCGGGAGTCCCACGGGGGAGGCATCCGGGCCGAATTCCCCCCGGGGGAAGAACGTTTCCCGGCCCTGGAAAGGCTGGCCCGGATCCCTTTCTCGGGGGGCAATTCCACCCGCCTCCTGGTAAACGGGGAGGCGACTTTCCAGGCCGTCTTCGAAGCCCTGGATTCCGCCCGGGACTACATCCTGGCCCAGTTCTACATCGTGAGAAACGATGAACTCGGGAGGAGATTCCGGGAGCACCTCGTCCGGGCCGCCCGCAGGGGGGTCAGGGTCTATTTCCTCTACGACACCATCGGGAGCTATCACCTGCCCCGCTCCTACCTGGAGCCCATGCACGCCGCAGGAATCCTGACGGCCGGGTTCACGGGCCGGGTCAAGGGAAGGGGGAAGCCCTTCCAGGTGAACTTCCGCAACCACCGGAAGATCGTGGTGGTCGACGGGGAGGCGGCCTTCGTGGGGGGCCACAACGTGGGCGACGAATACGTAAACCGCCATCCCAAGCTCTCCCCCTGGCGGGACACCCACGTGGAGGTGAGAGGACCGGCCGTCCTCGGCGTCCAGCTCGCCTTCCTGGAGGACTGGTTCTGGATGACCCACCAGGCCCCGCCTCTTTGCTGGACGCCCCGCCCGGCGGAACGTCCGGGCAACCGGGTGCTCGTCCTTCCCAGCGGCCCGGCGGACGACCTGGACACCTGCGGCCTCATGTTCACCCAGGTCATCCACTCGGCCAGAAAACGCCTCTGGCTGGTGAGCCCCTACTTCGTCCCCGACGAAAAGGTCATCGGCGCCCTCCAGCTCGCCGTGCTGAGGGGCGTGGACGTGCGGATCATGCTCCCCGAGAGGACCGACCAGACCCTGGTCCACCTGGCGGCCTTCACCTACCTGGAGGAGACCCTCCCCTTCGGGATCCGGGTCTTCAAATACAAGGAAGGTTTCCTCCACCAGAAGGTCTTCCTCGTGGACGACGACCTGGCCGGCGTGGGGACTGCCAACCTGGACAACCGCTCCTTCCGGCTCAACTTCGAGATCACCCTGCTTTTCGCCGACCCGGATTTCGCCCGCCGCGTGGAGGAGATGCTGGCCGAAGACTTCTCCCGCTGCAGGGAACTGGACATGGGAGAGATCGACAGAAAACCCGGCTGGTTCCAGGTAAGCGCCAAGCTCGCCCGCCTTTGCAGCCCCGTGCTTTGACAGGGAACCCCGCAGGAAACACTGCAGATGGCGCCCCGACGCTCGTCCCGGAATCAAATCCGACCCCTGCAATCCCTCCTTCCCCCCGATCTTCACAAAAAGCCGTGAAGAGCACGCCCGAGGGAGGCGAAGCCTCCCGAAGGTCGTGCAGGGAAAGCCCAGGACTCCCGGATCCTCCCGCCTGTGCAGCCCCGTGCTTTGACAGGGAACCCCGCAGGAAACAC
>Ga0256831_1000747_pt1 | contig 17170 bp, 14 predicted proteins | sample 132544metaG_FD_189087 | JGI IMG/M metagenome (GOLD analysis project Ga0256831, IMG submission 189087) | Hydrothermal vent microbial communities from Lau Basin, Pacific Ocean - 132-544 | ecosystem: Environmental > Aquatic > Marine > Hydrothermal vents | place: Pacific Ocean: Lau Basin | collected...
GCTAAATCCCGAAAGAAAATATATTATAACATTGATAAGGCAAAATTCAAAAATGACCCAAAATTGTTTGAAAAATTGGAAGGTGAGATTTGGTATTTCAGAACAAAATTTTTGAAATTACAATATCGAGTATTTGCTTTTTGGGATAAAACAAGCAAAATAGACACTCTTGTAATTGCAACGCACGGAATTATTAAGAAAACTCAAAAAACACCTAAGTCAGAAATAGCAAAAGCAGAAAGAATAAGAAAAGAATATTTTAAAAATAAAAATCTTTAGTGATGGGAAAAAAAGGTAAAATGAAGATGATGAGTTTAGACCAGATGAAAGATATGCATCTAGGGAAGAAAGGTACTATTGAAAGAGACGAGTATGAAATGGAGTTGAGGGTTGAGATTTTAGGTGAAATGATAAAGACTGTAAGAAAAGAAAATCATTTGACACAAGAACAACTTGGAAAATTAGTAGGTGTAAATAAGTCTCAAATTTCAAAATTGGAAAGAAACACCAAAAATGTTACAATAGAAACTATTTTAAAAGTTTTCAGAGCATTAAAAACGAATATTAAATTTACCCTTGAGCGGTCAAATGAAAATTTAGAAATAGCATAAAACAGAAACACTAAAAGTTAACAATGTTGAGTATCAAACATTAGACACAAAAGTAGCTACTAAAAAGCTTTAAATAAAAGTGTTTAATACAAAATTCTCGCTTTAATTGTGTGGGGTATTCTTTTAAGCTCTTTTAAAATTATTTTATCCAAACCGCTTTCAATATCAATTATTACATAACCAATGTTCGTGTCGGTTTGTAAAAATTGCGATGCAATATTTATCTTTTTTTCAGTAAAAACAAAGTTAATATCGTTAAGCACACCGGGCATATTTTTATGAATATGCAAAAACCGTTTTTTTGTCTGGTTCGGTTGTAACGAAATTGGCGGAAAATTAACTGTTCCAATTGTAGAACCGTTATCGCTGTAGCGAATTAATTTTTCGCTCACTTCCATTCCAATGTTTTCCTGTGCTTCCGAAGTGCTTCCGCCAATATGCGGCGTTAAAATTACATTGTCGAACTCTTGCAACACCGAGTGAAAAGGTTCGCTGTTCGATGCAGGCTCTTTGGGGAATACATCGGCTGCTCCCCCCGCCAGTTTGCCGTCTTTTAACGCTTTGGCAACAGCATCGTAATCAACAACCGACCCCCGCGAAGCATTAATTAAAAAAGCACCTTTTTTCATCTTTGCTAACTCTTGTGTCGAAATTAATTTTGCCGTTAATTCGGTTTCGGGAACGTGTAGAGTTACTACATCTGCAATTTGAAGAAGTTCGGAAAGCGAGTTGCAGGCAATTGCTTTTCCCAAACTGAGTTTTTTCTCAACATCGTAATAATAAACATTCATCCCCATCGCTTCGGCAAGAATAGAAACCTGCGAGCCAATGTGTCCGTAGCCCACAATTCCGAGGTTTTTCCCTCTCACTTCAAACGAATTACGTGCTGCTTTTAGCCACTCTCCACGATGTGCCGCAGCATTTTTTGCAGGAATCTCGCGCATCAACATCACTGTTTCGGCCACAACAAGTTCGGCCACCGAGCGTGTGTTCGAAAATGGCGCATTAAACACCGGAATTCCTAGTTGTTCGGCCGCCAGCAAGTCCACCTGATTTGTTCCAATACTAAAACATCCCACGGCAAACAATTTTTTTGCTTTTTTCAGAACTCGTTTTGTAAGTTGTGTTCGCGAGCGAATTCCAATAATATGAACATCTTTAATCTCTTGCTCCAAAACATCTTCATCGAGGGCTGTTTTTACATATTTTATGTTGGTGTAACCGGCTTCATTAAAAGCTCGTACGGCAGATTCGTGAATTCCTTCAAGCAATAAAACACGAATTTTATTTTTATCGAGAGAGAATTTTTTGACCATTTTTTTTGTAAAAATAGAAACCATTATCTTATCCTGAACAAAAAAGTGAGAATTGTTTTCAATTATTAATAAAACAGCCATAAATTTAAGAGAGATACTCCATTGAGATTAAAAATATTATTGTAATTTTCTGAAAATTAGCTAAACGCTTTTCAAGAATAAAATTTAATCTGATGAAGAAATACATCCTTTCTCTCGACGCAGGTACCACAAGTAACAGAGCCATTCTTTTTAACCATTCAGGAGAAATTGTAAATCTGGCACAACAAGAGTTTCAACAAATCTATCCGCAAGCCGGCTGGGTTGAGCACAATCCCGAAACCATTTGGGAAACGCAATTGCAAGTTATTCGTGAAGTGATGAGCAAAGAGGGAATTTTGCCAACACAGATTTCGGGAATAGGAATTACTAACCAACGCGAAACGACCATAATTTGGAACCGGGAAACAGGCAAGCCAATTTCTAATGCCATTGTTTGGCAAGACCGGCGAACTGCCAATTTTTGCGACGAACTAAAAGCTCGCGGTTTAGAAAAAACTTTTACCGAAAAAACAGGATTAATTATTGATGCCTACTTTTCGGGAACTAAAATAAAATGGATTCTCGACCATATTGAGGGAGCACGCAAATTGGCAAACGAAGGGAAACTTGCATTTGGCACTGTAGACAGCTGGCTAATTTGGAAACTAACAGGAGGGAAATTACACATTACCGACGTAACCAATGCAAGCCGAACACTCCTGTTCAACATTAATACTCTTGAATGGGACAGGGAATTAATGGAATATCTCGATATTCCGGAAGAAATTTTACCCAAAGTAAAATCGTGCAGCGAGATTTACGGAACCACAAAAAAAGAGTTGTTCGGAGAAGAGATAAAAATAGCAGGAATAGCCGGCGACCAGCAGGCAGCACTTTTCGGACAGATGTGCATTGAAAAGGGAATGGTGAAAAACACCTATGGAACCGGCTGTTTTGTAATGATGAACACCGGAGAAAAACCGATTATTTCGAAAAATAAGTTGTTAGCCACCATTGGCTGGCAAATCGATAATAAAACCACTTATGCACTCGAAGGAAGTATTTTTATTGGTGGTGCCGTGGTACAGTGGCTGCGCGACCAGTTGGGAATAATTAAGTCGGCTTCTGAAATTGAAACATTGGCAAACACAGTAAAAAATAATGGTGGCGTATCGTTTGTTCAGGGGTTTGTGGGGCTGGGTGCGCCGCATTGGGACCAATATGCAACAGGAACAATTATTGGATTAACCCGTGGAACAGGGAAAGCTCACATTGCCCGTGCTGCACTCGAAGCCATTGCATTCCGCTCGATGGAGGTAATTGAAACAATGGTAAAAGATTCGGAAATTGAACTGAATGAGCTACGTGTCGACGGTGGCGCATCGTTAAATAATTTACTTATGCAAATACAGGCAAATTCAATAAATACGAAAGTAGTTCGGCCAACAGTTACCGAAACAACTGCTCTCGGTGCTGCCTATTTTGCCGGATTAGCAACCGGTTTCTGGAATAATATCGACGAAATAAAAAACCAGTGGCAGGCGAATCGGATTTTTAATGCTGAAAATGATTTAACCGAAACCCGGGAAACAATTTTGCAATGGCAACGCGCCATTGAAAGAAGCAAAAACTGGAACAAAGAATAAATACTATCCTGAAAATATAAGTTGTATAAAGAAAAAATTGAAACAGGGAGCAATATGTAAAACAGTTCAACTCTGAATTAATTATAAAAACAGAAAACTTTGCATTTCAAAATGCATTGTATCAACAAACGTGTATGGCCTATGAATCGGAATTCAGTTTTAAAAAAAGTTAAGAAAAAGACAAAAGAGTGGGACATTGTAATTATTGGCGGCGGTGCAACCGGTTTAGGGTGCGCTGTTGATGCAGCTTCGCGCGGATATAAAACGCTTCTGCTCGAACAGTCCGATTTTGCAAAAGGAACATCGAGCCGTAGCACAAAATTGGTACACGGCGGTGTACGTTACCTTCAGCAGGGCGATATATCGCTTGTTTTCGAAGCGCTGAACGAGCGAGGACTAATGTTTAAAAATGCTCCTCATTTAGTTTCCAATCAGTCGTTTATAATTCCAACGTACGAGTGGTGGGGAGGACCGTTTTATACGGTAGGATTAAAAGTTTACGATTTTATGGCCGGAAAACTCGGGCTTGGCCCGTCGAATATGCTTTCGCGCGAGGAGGCAATTCATGCACTTCCAACCATTGAAACCGACGGATTAAAAGGTGGAGTTATTTATCAGGACGGGCAGTTCGACGATTCGAGAATGGCAATTAGTCTGGCACAAACGGCTGTTGATTATGGCGCATCGGTACTCAATTATTGTAAGGTTACAGAATTAATAAAAGAGGGAGAACTAATTTGCGGGGTGGTTGCAGTAGATCAGGAAACCGGAGAGAAATATAAGATAAAATCGAAAACTGTAATTAATGCCACCGGTGTTTTTGCCGACAGTATTATTAAAATGGACGAACCCGTAAAAAGTGATATTATCGTTCCGAGTCAGGGAGTTCACCTTATTTTAAATAAAGAATTTTTACCCAACGACTTTGCAATTATGGTTCCACACACTTCCGACGGCCGGGTTATGTTTGCTGTTCCCTGGCACAGCCACGTTGTGGTGGGCACTACCGATACACTGGTCGAAAATCCATCGCTCGAACCAACTGCGTTAGATTCGGAGGTAGATTTCCTTCTTGAAACTGCCGGGAAATATCTTGTAAAACAGCCCACGCGAAAAGATGTATTGAGTGTGTTTGCAGGACTACGACCATTGGCAAAATCGGAAGATGACGGAAAAAAGACAAAGGAGATTTCGCGCGGCCATAAAATTATTATTTCAATAACCGGACTAATTACAGTTATTGGAGGTAAGTGGACCACCTACCGGAAGATGGCAGAAGACACCATTGAAAAAGCAATTATGCTGGGGGGATTACCCGAACGCGACTGCATTACCAAACACTTGCCTATTCACGGTTTCAGAATGGATGTTAATCCGCACACCGACCTTTTTGCTGTTTATGGAATTGATAAAGAAGAGGTAATTGCGCTGGGCGACGAAGAGAAACAGTTATCGGGTTTGTTAAGCAAAAAACTTCATATTTATAAATCGCAGGTTGCCTGGGCGGTACGAAAAGAGATGGCCCGAACGGTTGAAGATGTTTTGGCTCGCCGTATTCGTGGGCTTTTTCTCGATGCACGCGAAAGCATACGAATAGCACCGGAAGTTGCCGAGATTATGGCCGAAGAACTAGGCAAACCCAACAAATGGAAAACCGAGCAGGTTAAAGCATTTAAAGCGTTGGCAAAAAATTATTTCTTTGCCGACGAATAGATAAATCAATTTCAATAACAAAACAACAGATTATGACAGAGCTGTTTGGCGAATTTTTAGGAACATTTATTTTAATTCTACTGGGTAACGGTGTGGTTGCCAATGTAAATTTAGAGAAAACGTACAGTAAAGGTGGCGGATGGATTGTAATTACTGCCGGTTGGGGAATGGCTGTATTTGTCGCTGTTTTGGCCACTGCCGACCTAAGCGGTGCCCATTTAAATCCGGCGGTTACAATTGGAGTGGCAGTTGCCGGACTGTTCGATTGGATAAAAGTTATTCCGTTTATTATTGCTCAAATTTTGGGGGCAATGGCAGGGTCAGCAACTGTTTATCTGTTTTTTCGTAACCATTTTGCCATTACCGAAACTGCCGGGGTAAAAAAAGCTTGTTTTTGTACAGCGCCGGCCATTCGTAATTTCCGGAATAATTTTTTCTCGGAAGTTGTGGGCACATTTATATTAATCTTTGCAGTACTGATGATTTCGCTCCCTCAATTAGAGTACCATAGTTTGGGTAGCACAAAAGTGGGGCTTGGTTCGCTCGGAGCACTTCCTGTTTCGCTTGTGGTTTTTTCAATTGGAATGAGTTTGGGAGGAACAACCGGCTATGCAATTAATCCTGCCCGCGATTTGGGACCGAGAATCGTTCACTGGTGGCTTCCTTTAAAAAAGAAAGACAACACCGACTGGCAGTATGCCTGGATTCCTGTTTTGGGGCCAATTACCGGTGCAGTTATTGCCGCGCTGAGTTACCTTCTTATTTTGAAATTCAGTTGAGCTAACTTAACTTTTCGGTCAAACGTAGAATCTCCCATTTAGGCGAAACATTTTCGTATAAGATACGATAAACAGCCTCCGAAATTGGCATATTAACATTGTATTTTTTATTTATCTCATAAATCGATTGGGCGGCAAAATAACCTTCTGCAATCATATTCATCTCTAACCTTACAGTTTGTACCGAATATCCTTTCCCAATCATTGTCCCAAACATCCTGTTCCGGCTAAATTGCGAATAGGCAGTAACCAGCAGGTCGCCCAAATAGGTAGAACTTTTTATGTCGCGTGTAATGGGGCGCACCGTATCGACAAAACGTTTAATCTCCTGAATGGCATTTGCAATCAGCACAGCCTGAAAATTATCGCCGTAGCGCAATCCGTGCGAAATACCACTTGCAATGGCAATAATATTTTTAATTACCGAAGCATATTCGGTGCCCCAAATATCGTCGGAAATGGTTGTAGCTATGTAATCGCTTTTTATAAGCGCGGCAAAACTTTCGGCTTTCGCTTCGTCGAGACTTGCAATGGTTAAGTACGACAACCGTTCAAGCGCAACCTCCTCGGCGTGACTCGGCCCGGCAATAATTCCCATATTCTCGAGCGGTACATTAAAAACCTGATTCAGGTACTCAACCACCAGCAATTTTTTGTCGGAAACCATTCCTTTAATACCGGACAAAACATACTTTTTGCTGATGTCGGTTTTTAAATCTTTTAAAACAACCGGCAAATAGGCCGATGGAACTACCAAAACAAGAATATCGGAATCTTCAATAATTTTGTTGATGTCGGTATAAAAACTAATTCTACTGGTGTCGAATTCAATACTTCGTAAATAGCGCGGATTATGGCTAAACTTTTCGAATTGCTCAACCGTCTCAGGTTTCCTGAAAAACCAGTTGATATGGCTAACATTTTCAAGTAACATTTTCGATACTGCTGTTGCCCAGCTTCCACTACCAATTACTGCTACCTTGTTTGTTTTTATATTCATATCAAATATTTCGATTCGTAAAATTAGAAAGTTTTTTTGGTTTACTACGAAAAATTTAATCGGGTTGTAACCAAAATGTAATATCTCCGGCAATTTTGAGAATAGAAAAGATAGCGTTACCTTTATTTCTCAAGTCTCCTTTTTCGGGAATAGTTTAATTATTGATTAAAAATTTAGAGATGAAAAAAGTTTTAAAAATTACTGCGTTTATTATAATTGTTTTGGTTATAGGTATTTTAGGATACTCGTACATCAGTTTCAACTCGTATGCCCCGGCCGACCCCGAGGTTCAGGTTGATGAAAATGTGCAGCACTATTTTCATAATTCGTATGTAGAAAGCCGAAAAGCTTTCTTGGCGGAGGCAAAAAAAATAGAAGCTAAATTCGATAGTGTTCAAATTTTCTCGCGAAAAGTACCAAGCAGAATCGATACCAACTTAACCATCGACTTCTGTTATATTCCTGCACAGGGAAAGACCGATAAACTACTGATTATTACCTCGGGAACACACGGTGTTGAAGGCTACGTAGGCAGTGCCGTTCAGCAAATGTTAATGAGCGAAATTCTGACACCCGAGAAAGTTGATAACGTTGGCATTTTACTGGTTCACAGTGTAAATCCATTCGGGTTTAAATACATTAGGCGGGTAACCGAAAACAATGTCGATTTTAATCGAAATTGCGATATAAATAAGTCGCTATTCTTGTCGAAAAACGAAGGATACGGTAAACTTATTGGGATGTTGAATCCGACGGGGAAAGTAAATGCAGGCAGCATTAAAAATAAATTTTTTATGTTGGTTGCCATTAACCAGCTTCTGAAAAAGTCGATGGCAAGTTTACGGCAGGCTGTTTTGCAAGGGCAGTATAAATATAAAAACGGGCTCTATTTTGGCGGGTTCAGTTTCGAACCTCAACTGGCAATTTTAGGCAACGTTTTTAAAACTATTTCTACCGATTATTCAACCGTTTTTAATATCGACTTACACACCGGTTACGGAGCAAGAGGAGTAGCCCATCTGTTTCCCAATCCGATTGACGATAAGAAAATAAAATCGGGCCTCGAAACCATTTTTAAAGGTTATGAAATTAACTGGGGCGACTCGGACGATTTCTATATTATTAACGGCTCGTTTACCGATTACATTGGCAAGTTGTTAAACGACAAAACGTACTTCCCGATGGTGCTCGAATATGGCACTCTAAATTCGCAATCAACGGTGGGTTCTATCAAATCTATTCATAATATGATTCTCGAAAATCAGGGATTTCATTACGGATATAAAAGTTCATCCGACAGCATTAAAGTGATGCAATCTTTTATAGAGATGTACAATCCATCGTCGGAAAAGTGGCGTACAAAAATAATAAACGACTCTAAAATTCTTTTCAGAAAAACATTAAAGAATTATGCCGATTTGAAAACAAATTGAGGTGACTACTCAACAGAACTAATCAACTTAGCGTTCATAGTTCCATCCTTTCCCCCAAAGATATTTCTATAACAAGTCTGGGATATAAAGCTGCAAGAAACTATAAAACCAGCACCTTATCTCAGTTTAATTATTTGCCCCGGAACGGGTTGCTGTCCCGGTTTCATACGATTTCGGCGGTACAGTTTCTTTAACTTTATTCCATAAAGTTGCGAAATATAGTGCATGGTATCGCCTTTTTCTACCCGGTGTGTCGGCTGGTCTTTCGATGCTCTGCTTTTTTTATGCTGAATATAAACCACCTCATTTTCGCGCGGGCAATAACCGGCATGTTGGTCGTTGTATTTATATATTTCCCAGGCGTTTAAATCGAGTTCCTGAGCAATTATTTCGTACGTATCGCCTTTTTTTGCCACCACCGATTTTACCCCGTTTCGTTTTTTTGTTTCGTGCGACTGGAAAGGCGAAATAGTAAGTGTATTCGACATTCCTTCCCCTAAATCGTTTTGCTCCGAAGCCATTAACTCGTCGTAGCTAATCCGGTAATCGAGGCGATACAGTTTATAGGTTTCAATAATATGAATCAGTCGTTTTGCATAGGTTTTCGAAGTTGCGTAACCCGCTTTTTTTAATCCGTGTGCCCACCCTTTGTAGTCGGTTATTTTTAGTTTGAAAAGCGATGCATAACGTGGATTATTCATTAAAAAATTGGTGTGGTCGATGTACGAATCTTCCACGGTTTTATATTTTCTAAAACATTCGTGTTTTGCATCGTCGTCGTAATATACTTTTTTACCTTTCCACCCTCTTTTGCACTTTATTCCAAAATGGTTGTTCGATTTTTTTGCCAATTCGCTATTTCCATCGGCACTTTCGAGGCAGGCCTGCGCCATTGTAATACTTGCCGGAATACCACTTCGCTTCATCTCCTCAATGGCAAGAAGCTGGTAGCGATGAATGTAATCGATTCGCAACATTTGCGAAAACGAAAAAAATGAGGAAAAAATTAGAATAACCAACAGTATAAATTGTTTCATAATTTTATTTTCTGAATCGGGTTCAAAAGTAGACAGTTTACAGTTTTATAAAATGATTTTAAACTATTTTTATAAACAATGTAACGTGAATTGCAGCATATTTAGGCTCTGCTGAAAAACGATTAAACACATATCATACAGCCAGAAACCCTATTGGGCACTTTTAAAAGTGCAAGCTTTTTGTTTTGTTATATTAAAAATGCTTGCATTTATTTATTCTATGTTTCGAATATTTTAACAGCTCAGCTGTACGCCATATTTGTACCTTATTCAGTTTGAGGTATTTACATACATCTGCACTTCACAAAATCCAAATCTGACGCACATCTGAGCTTTTCAGCAGACCCTATTTAGGCTAATTGGAATAAAGTTGTAAATTTGAACAAAAACAAAAGCTATGCATAAGAAAGAGTTAACCATTGTTGTCTTGGAGTTTAATTCTGTTTCGGAATTGGCGGAAGCCGACCGTGAGCTGGTTTTTGCAGCCCGCGAAGCTTCGGAGAATGCGTATGCTCCCTATTCAGGATTTCGTGTTGGTGCTGCGTTACTTCTAGAGAACGGAGTTGTTGTAAAAGGGAACAACCAGGAAAATGCCGATTTTACCGACGGACTTTGTGCCGAGCGTGTTGCCCTTTTTTATGCCAATGCAAATTATCCTCAAGAAAAAGTGGTAGCAATGGCCATTTCTGCCAGTAATTCCAACGGGCTGCTTGTTCAGCCTGCCCAACCGTGTGGTTCGTGCCGCCAGGCATTGGTTGAAACCGAAACCCGTTTCCGCCATCCAATTCGGTTGATTTTAGATTCAGCTTCAAAAATTATGGTTGTGGAAAAAGCAGAGAGTTTGCTCCCTTTTGCATTTAAACCGGACTCACTGGAGTAAAACGCTGGTTTTTAAACATTTTTAAAAATTCGTTCCATACTACATCGTCGGGAGGGTTGGCAACAACAACCAGAGGAGTTTTTCGTACCGGATGAATTAACTCAATTTTCCGGGCGTGCAGATGAATTCCTTTATCGCGATTCGAACGGGGAAATCCATATTTCAAATCGCCTTTAATATGCAATCCTATTTCGCGTAACTGCACTCTAATTTGGTGGTGACGGCCCGTATTCAACTCAATCTCAAGCAGATGATAACGATCGATACTGGCCACGTGCCGATAGGTTAAGCTGGCAAATTTTGCCCCTTTGCGTTTTTCGTCAACCACATAACTCCGGTTTTGCGCTTCGTTTTTTAACAGGTAATTTTCAAGTGTATCCTGAAATTTCGGTGGCCGTTTATCAACAACCGCCCAGTACGTTTTTTTTACTTCGCCTCGCGTTTGAAAAAGCTTATTTAGCCGGGGAAGAACTTTCCCTGTTTTTGCCAGAATAACAAGTCCGCTGGTAGGGCGGTCGAGTCGATGTGGCAGTCCGAGGAATACATTACCGGGTTTGTTGTATTTTTTTTTCAAATAAAGCTTAACCACATCAAGCAGTGTTTCGTCGCCGGTTTTGTCACCCTGTACCATTTCGCCGCACGCTTTATTTATCGCAATAATATGGTTGTCTTCGTAAATTACTTTCACCGGTTATTTTTCATTTTTTTAAAAATATTGAACTTTTTGAAGCTGAAACGTTAAACTATATTTTATCCCACTCTTGCGGGCATCTCCTTCAAAGAGAGAAAAAGACAACCTTAAATCAGGCAGTTAATACTGTTCCTTTTCATTTGGGAAGTCCGACGATTTCACATCGTTAATATAGTTACCAACAGCGCCTTTAATTTCGGCGGCAAGATTATGGTAGCGACGTAAAAAGCGCGGTGAAAACTGCTGTGTAATTCCAAGCATATCGTGAATTACAAGTACTTGCCCGTCAACTCCGCCACCGGCGCCAATCCCTATTACCGGAATTTTCACCTCTCCGGCAACTCGTTTCCCAAGTTGTGCAGGTATCTTTTCGAGAACAATTGCAAAGCAGCCTGCCTGCTCAAGCATTTTTGCGTCGTCGATTAGTTTTTTCTCCTCGGCCTCTTCTTTGGCACGAACGGCATAAGTTCCAAATTTATGAATTGATTGCGGCATAAGTCCGAGGTGCCCCATCACCGGTATTCCTGCCGATAAAATACGTTGAACCGATTTTATTACTTCCGAGCCACCTTCAAGTTTTACCGAGTCGGCAGCAGTCTCTTTCATTATTCGAATGGCAGAATTTAATGCTTTTCGTGAATTGCCCTGATACGTACCAAAAGGTAAATCGACAACAACCAAAGCACGTTGAACCGCTTTTACAACCGATGCACCGTGGTAAATCATCTGATCGAGTGTGATGGGTAACGTAGTTTGATTCCCGGCCATAACATTCGATGCCGAATCGCCAACTAAAATTACGTCAACACCGGCTTCGTCAACCAGTTGTGCCATACTAAAATCGTATGATGTTAACATCGAAATCTTTTCACCACGCAGCTTCATTTCCGATAAACGGGCTGTGGTAACTTTCCTTATCTCTTTATGAACAGACATTAATTTTTGTTTTATTGTGATGCAAACTTAGGCAAAGCATTTGTTCTGCACAAACCTTTCTTCCCGGTTCATAACAATTCGTGCTTAAAATTCGTTTACTTTGACAAAATAAAAATTGGAATTTAACTATGAGAAATTTTGCAATTAAACCCTTCTCTTTAACGCTCTGTTTTCTTGTCCTTTCGTTTATTGTTTCGGCGCAAACAGAACAAAAAAACTCTGACTACCTGACCTTTAAAAAGAGAGAACTAAACTCGGGAATACGTTTTGGCGCAAACAAAGAGCGGGAAGAGCTTCGCACCGACGAGTCGCGCTACAACGAGGAGTTAACCACCGGAACAGCATCTTTTCAGGTTGCAAACAACTATGTGCGTTTTGCCGATTTTGTACAAGAGGAGTTGAATCTTAATTTTGAGGCAGGTCTCCTTTCAGGTTTTGGCAACTGGCTAGACAGTACATCGATAGAGAACAGGAGTGCCGACCAAAAGCTGTTTGGAGTACGAATGTCGGGGGCAATAGATTATTGGAACCGTTTCTATTACAATTCAAAAAACTATACACTAGTTAAAATAAACGGCTGGGGGCGTTACGACTGGTTTAAACAGAACTCACAAGGAACGGCAATCGATTCTATTGGAGTAGAAACCGGCTTTGATGAACGTTCATCAGAAATAAAATTCAGATATGGTTTTGAAGCAAAAGCAGGTTGGGGCCGCGGACGATTAGAACCGATGAACAACTATATGCTGGCACAATACATTTTAGAGAAATACTTTACGGGGCGTAACTTTTCGACTATTGAAATCAGACGGTTGGCCACTAAAATTGCTGAGATAAAAAGCAAAAGAAACATTAAAACAGGATATAAACATGAATTTGAAACCGAGCAGATTCTGACTTTTCTAAACGAAAAAATGATGTTAACCTCAGTTGAAAATATTGATAAAGAGTGGGAAATGGGTGAATTCTATCCCCGATTAAACGGCAGTAGAGTTGAGGGTGGCCCATTTTTTAAATATTATAACCGCGAACCCGATTTTGTTTACGGGGGTTTTATTCAATACAATAATTCGAAATACCGTAACTTAAAATGGAATCGTAATTTTAGTGCCAACGCAAGTTATAACGGATATAAAAGAGACGACTGGATATCGGGCGAAATAAATATCGGGTGGTCGTACTTCCCCGATTTAAAACGACAATTCGATTTTGGGGTTAAATATGTTCCGGGGGTAATCATCAGAAACAGTTCGAATACGGCAGATTTTTATCAGGGAGCTGTTCCGTATGTTGGTTGTTTTTCGCAGATATCCCGAAAAGCACGGGTAAACTTTTCTATTGCTTATCGTATCTCTTCCGATGAAAAGATTATGTTTCCCGGACCCGAATTTTCTTTGGCAATATACCGAAGCAGGTATTAAAGGGGAGAAAATATGGAACCCCGAGAAATTTAATTAAACCCGTAAAAATATTTTTTTCCTGTACATAAAATAAAGAAGCAACCAAACAACTGTAAGTGCTCCAACGGCAATAATCAGCTCGCCTGATTTGCCCAATGGTTTGGCTATCCAACCAACAAAAAAACCGGCAAGGTCATAGATATCAATAATCTTGCGAAACAGATAAACAAAAATTGAATTCATACCAATTACGCGAAAGTAAAAAGCCCATTTTTGGAATTTCCAGTGGTCGATTATAAGATAAAAAAGAGCAAGTAAAATAAAGCTAATTCCTCCGGCAAGCATATTAAAAGTCGATGTCCAGACTCTTTTAATAATCGGATAAAACGATGAAAACAGAAGTGCCAGAATAATTAATCCAACTCCTGTTGCTACCAAATATCCTATTTTTTGCCAGTCGGTTGTTTTCCTCCGTCGTAAAATATTTCCGGCAATGGTTCCCAACAATGTAATTCCGGTTGCCGAAAGGCTGCATAAAATTCCTTCGGGGTCGTAGGTAGTTTCATATAATCTACCCGGCAAAAATAGTTGGTCGATAAAACTATTTATCGAGCCCGTTTTATCTAAAACACCTGCACCGAATCCTGGCACAGGAACGAGTAGTTGCAATACTCCATATCCGACAAGAATACCGACAACCCAAATTATCCGGCTGCGAAACGATTCGAAATAGATAACAATTAACGAGGCAAAAAAGTATCCAATACCAATTTGGGCCAAAACACTTGCCATTCGGGCATCTGCAAAACCATTCTGAAAGACACCATTATAGAGTAAACCCAAAATAATTAACAGAACCATTCTTTTAAAAACTTTCCAGAATAGGTTTTTCTTGGGAACATTTTTTTCGAGTTTACCTTTAACTGAAAATGTAATGGCCACTCCCGAAATAAACATAAACAATGGAAAAATCAAATCTTCGAAATGAAAACCGGCCCAGGGAGCATGTTCCATCTGTGTTTCGAGCCAGGTTGCACCGGCCATTCTCGAAAGTAAAACGACCAGATAACCACCTCCCGTAATCCAAAACATATCAAATCCCCGGAGTACATCTAACGAATACAAACGTTGCTGGGGCTGGCTTTGTAACGATTTTTTTGCCATTTAATTTAGGTTTAATTGAAATGAAAATTAAAAGTTTATTTTTTAAAAGAGGGCCAAAGGTAATAATTTGAATATTTCTCGCAAAAACTATCTCGTTTCTGTCTTTTTGTCACCGCTTTTGACAGATTTTTAGCCACAACGAAATAAACTCGTGCCAGTTTTGCACTGAAATTTCAATTAATTCCAATGGCATAATCATTGATAAAAGCAAGTCGTAAATTTTTATGAAATAACAATTAAAATATATAACAATGGGAAAAATTATTGGAATTGATTTAGGAACCACAAATTCGTGTGTTGCTGTAATGGAGGGTAACGAACCTGTCGTTATTCCTAACAGCGAAGGAAAAAGAACAACTCCTTCAATTGTTGCATTTGTTGAGAATGGCGAACGTAAAATTGGCGATCCTGCCAAACGTCAGGCAATTACAAATCCAACAAAAACCATATCGTCGATTAAACGTTTTATGGGCGAAACTTTCGACCAGGTATCGAAAGAAGTTAAGCGCGTTCCATACAAAGTTATAAAAGGCGATAACAACACTCCACGTGTTGAGATTGACGATCGTAAATATTCGCCGCAAGAAATCTCAGCTATGACACTTCAGAAAATGAAGAAAACTGCTGAAGATTATCTTGGACAGGAAGTTACTGAGGCAGTAATTACCGTTCCGGCATATTTTAGCGATTCGCAACGTCAGGCCACAAAAGAAGCCGGTGAAATTGCAGGATTAAATGTTCGCAGAATTATTAACGAACCTACTGCTGCATCGCTTGCATACGGTATGGACAAAATGGACAAGGACATGAAGATTGCCGTGTTCGACCTTGGTGGCGGTACATTCGACATCTCTATTCTTGAATTGGGTGACGGAGTTTTCGAGGTAAAATCAACCGATGGAGATACACACCTCGGCGGAGACGATTTCGACCAGGTACTTATCGACTGGTTAGCCGATGAATTTAAGAAAGATGAAGGTATCGATTTAAGAAAAGACCCGATGGCTTTGCAACGCTTAAAAGAGGCTGCCGAAAAAGCAAAAATCGAGTTATCGAGTTCGTCGCAAACCGAAGTAAATCTGCCATATATTATGCCGGTTGACGGAATACCAAAACACTTGGTAAAAACCTTAACCCGTTCGAAATTTGAGCAGTTGGCCGACAAATTAATAAATGCCACAATTGAACCTTGTAAAAAAGCATTGAAAAATGCAGGTCTTTCGGCAAGCGATGTAGACGAGGTAATTTTGGTAGGAGGATCGACACGTATTCCTGCTATTCAGGAAAAAGTTAAAAATTTCTTCGGAAAAGAGCCTTCGAAAGGAGTAAACCCCGACGAGGTTGTTGCAATTGGTGCAGCCATTCAGGGTGGAGTTTTAACCGGAGAAGTAAAAGACGTTCTACTGTTGGATGTTACTCCGCTGTCGTTGGGAATTGAAACAATGGGTGGCGTAATGACAAAACTAATTGAGGCAAATACAACCATTCCGACAAAAAAATCGGAGTCGTTTACTACTGCTGCCGACAATCAACCATCAGTTGAGATTCATGTTTTGCAGGGCGAGCGTCCAATTGCCTCAGGAAACAAAACAATTGGTCGTTTCCATTTAGATGGTATTCCGCCGGCACCACGTGGAGTTCCACAAATTGAAGTAACTTTCGATATTGATGCAAACGGTATTTTGCATGTAAGTGCAAAAGATAAAGCAACCGGAAAATCGCAATCAATTCGTATTGAAGCTTCATCGGGTTTGTCGGAAGAGGAAATTAACAAAATGAAAGCCGAGGCCGAAGCAAATGCCGAAGCCGACAAGCAGGCAAAAGAGACTGCCGATAAAATTAATCAGGCTGACAGTTTGATTTTCCAAACAGAAAAACAGTTGAAAGAGTTTGGCGACAAATTGCCTGCCGACAAAAAACAGCCGATTGAAGATGCATTGAAAAAACTAAAAGATGCACATGAAAGTAAAGATTTGGCTGCTATTGATTCTGCAATGGCAGAGTTAAATACAGTATTCCAGGCTGCTTCGCAAGAGATGTACAACGCTTCGCAAGCCGAAGGAGGAGCAACTCAGGAACCGCAAGCCGGTACAGGAGAACAGCCTACCGACGACGGAGAAGTTACCGACGTTGATTTCGAAGAGGTAAAATAATAGATAGTATTGGGTAGTTTACCCCGATACTTAGAGAATAAAAAGCTCTGCCAAAATTGGCAGAGCTTTTTTTTATCAATTCAACTTTCAGGTTGATGGGGCAATTTAAAACTTAATAAAACGACTTTTCTTCTTCCGGAGGTCATACTCTTTAGTTTGATCAGAGGCGTATACAGAAATCCTGTTCACAGCGATGGCCTCGGTCGGTGAGCCGGAAAACAAGTGATAACGACGTTAAAAAATTACTGTTGTTTGAGGAGGTTACGACGAGTTCAGTAATTTTAGTCGTTATTGCGTAGCTTTTCCGAGTGAAGCGAACGCAGCCTTGGTTTTTTTGTTTACTTTTTGGACTAAGCCAAAAAGTAAAATCCGCCCGATAGGGCAAAAGTA
>Ga0256831_1000748_pt1 | contig 17168 bp, 13 predicted proteins | sample 132544metaG_FD_189087 | JGI IMG/M metagenome (GOLD analysis project Ga0256831, IMG submission 189087) | Hydrothermal vent microbial communities from Lau Basin, Pacific Ocean - 132-544 | ecosystem: Environmental > Aquatic > Marine > Hydrothermal vents | place: Pacific Ocean: Lau Basin | collected...
AACTAAGAGGTTGTCAATAAAAAACTCCGTAAAGCTGTCACGGCTGCCCACCACGATCGGAAATTTATTGTAACACGGCCTCAACATCACGGACAAGCAGGGAATGGGGAACAAAGCCGGGATATTTCTTTACCACATGCCCCTTTCTGTTGACCAGAAAAGATGTTGGGATTCCGGCGATACCACCAAAGGAGCGTGCCGTTGCCCGATCAGCCATAAGGACGGGATAGGTGATTTTCTCATGCTGAACGAGTTTGGCAACCACCGATGCACCACCCTCGTCAACGGAAAGACCGATAACGGTAAAATCTTTGGATTTGTATTCATTGTACAGCTCAACCAGATTGGGAATTTCCTGACGACAGGGCGGACACCAGGTAGCAAAAAAAGTTACCAGGATAACCTTACCCTTAAAATCTCCACTATCGACAACCTTGCCGTCGGTCACGGACGGCAGAGAAAAGTGCGGCATAGTTACAGCCGCAGATGCACTTGAAAATCCGGCAAAAAATAACAAACCAACGGACAACAATATAATCGTATATGAACGAAATGTAGAAAACATATATCTCCCCGTCAAATAGAAAAAAGACGAATTTGCTACTCCAAATAACCAACAATTATGAAGACGCAGTTAAACCGAGACACATCTTTCTGTCAACAGGGAACAGATTAGGCACTTAAGGTACGATCAAAAACACCCGCATACTTTGAATTAAATTTCAAAAACGAAACTCGCGAGCCAAATACACGGCCTGCACGCTCAGGCCTTCAGATCAAGGACATTCTTTTCCATTTCGTCCATTGCCTGCAAAGATCGAATATTGGCCAGCAGAGCGTGCTGATCAAGCATCATTTCTGGTAGTTCCTCGGTAAGATCAACGTTGGACTGCTCAACCATTCGTTTTCCCTGCCCGGTTTCCTCCATGGTCTGCGGGCCCGGCGTTTCTACTTTCTCAACTTGGGCACCAACGCCCTGCGGCTTTTCTTCACTGAGAAGAACCCGGCTCTTCCTGAAGCCGGATGTATTCATATTGGCGATATTATTTGCATTGTTCTGCAAGCGCATTCCATATGCCTGTAGCCCGGAGAGTGAAGCATATCGTCCTGAAATCATCGTGTTTACCCCAAACCTATTAATAATTCGCCCTACTTTCAATAATTATGCAAAAAACGATCCTGTCCCGACAATCCTGCTTGCATATCGAAAAAAAAATCTTATAAATACTTCGACGAGACATCAGCCGCTGATTCTTTGATTACCACCTTGATTCAAAAAAAACCAATGGCGAAACGTAAGCGTTCGCTGGAGTAACGGAGTTGAGCAGGCCTGTACCACGGAAGAGTTAACAGGAAATGTGGGTTTTAACAAACAAGGCCGGGCCGAATTATATGGCGGCACATTTTCGTAACGAAAATGTAACATTTTTCTTATTCAATCACATTGAGTCACGGGCAACAATCAGGAAATAATTTGCCTCTTTCCCCTCTTCCGTGTAGATAAAGGTGATGGCGTCGTAAAAACTTCGATCTACTGCGTCGTGTGTTCCGGGGCGATTCACAACATACTACCTGTATAGTTGAGACCCGCCCCGGAACACTACTCCTTGTACATCTATGTTTTTACTTAGCCATCCTGAAAATTATTTGGACTTTTTACGAATTTATCAAAGGTGGCGGATCGAGTTATCTTTTCTCAATTCACCGACAAATATTCCAACGCAAACACAACGATCTCGACAATGAAACATTTATATATATTCTGTACATTGGCCCTTCTTTTTGTCTATTCAGCGATACCTCTATCCGCTGAAGTAGTTGATTGCTGCGTAGCGGTCGTCAACGATGATGTCATAACCCTCTCCGAAGTTAACGAAGCGGGCAAACCCCTGTTTACCCGGGTAGCGGAACAAACTCCTCCCGGCAAACTGAGCGAAACACTCCAAAAAGCCAGAAAAACGGTTATTGAAAAACTCATCGACAAGAAGCTCCTCCTTCAGGAGGCCAATAAATACAAAATGACGGTCTCTGATGAGGAGGTTAACAAGGCCCTGCAACGAATTCTCAGCCGAAATCACACAACCACTCAACAGTTCCGCAAACAGCTTGCCGCTATGGGACTTAATGAGAAACAGTACAGAGAAGACCTGAAAGACCAGATTCTCAGCGCAAAACTCGTCAATGTCGCCGTCCGTTCCAAAGTTATCATTCCCGAAGAAAAAATTATTGATTACTATGATATGCACTACACGGAACAGGTCGGTGACGGCGGCTATTACATTCTCCAGATAGGGTGTACCTGGGATGGTGGAAAAACAGGATCCGCCCTGAAAAAGGCGAAAGAGGCTGCCCGCAAAAAAGCGCAACGGGTCCATAGTCTTGCCGTTGCCGGTAAGGATTTCAAAAAACTTGCGGAAGAATACTCGGACCTGCCCTCGGCATCCGACGGCGGCGACATCGGCGTATTTCGTGCAGAAGAAATGGCTGATTCCATGCGTAAGGCGGTGACCTCTCTGAAGCCCGGTCAGATAAGCGCGATTGTGGAAACGCCGTCCGGGTACCAGATTTTCAAGCTGCTTTCCAGTCAGGAGGGTCAGATTATCACCAAGGTACCCTATGAATCCGTCAAGGATGAAATCCGGGAAATTCTCTACCGGCAGGAGATGCAGAAACTCTATAAAAACTGGATGAAAGAACTGCGGGCACAATCCTACATCAGGGTTTTCCAGGGAAAATAGCAGGCAACATGCAATGAAAAACGGCGAAAACCCCTTGAGGTCCAGGCATGAGTGAAAAGCATCCTTCTCCGGAACGGAACATGGAGATATCTCCCGGCCGTTACTTACTAAAGCTGCGACGGGACAAGAAATTAAGCGTCGAAGAGGTCTCCGAGGCGACCAAAATTTCCATTAAAAATATCCGGGCCATTGAGCAGGCGTCTTTTGACCAGCTTCCCGCAGACACCTTTGTCCGCGGCCTGGTTACTCTGTATGGCAATTATCTCGGCATCAACGGCAGTAAAATAGCCGCTGAATTGCTCGCTGAACGCAAAAAGCATTCCACCGGATCCAGGCCGCAGAACCTGGCCATGAAAACAATTCCACCATCCACTCTAGCCCCGAAAAAGCTTGCCGAGCCCTCTCACATTTCGTCGGCAACCGTCGCCCTGCTGCTCTTTGCCGCCATAGTCCTGTCCTTTACCGGTTTTTGTCTCTATACATCATGGAATCCCTTTTCTTTTCTGTCAAAACAGACCAGCAGTATGCAGGTTTCCATTCAGAAAATGTTCGGCGGCGATAATTCGCAACAGCAGCAAACGGAGGGGAAAAACACACCGACGAATACCGGTACAGGCGGACGGGAAGACATGATTTCCGACGGAAGCCAGCAATCAGGAACAATGACGGAAAGCGACGCAGCCGCAACAAAGGAGCAGGCGGAGTATCCATACCGACTCACGGCCCACTTTATTGAAGATTGTACGGTGACGGTGTCGGTAGACGGCGAAGAACCGGTCAAGAAGAGATATACAAGCGGCCAGGCCGCGCACTGGCAGGCAAGACAACAGCTCAAGATTACTTTTGATACGCCAAAATCCGCAACCCTGTCCCTCAATGACGCCCCGTTGTCCTTCCCAACATCGGAAGACGGCAGGCCGCCATCGCTTTTGCTTCCAGACGACGTCTTCGATCATCAATGACCAACCGGCAATCCCCTGCCATTGTCCTCCAGGTGTCCGCCCATGCTGAAGCTGATAAAATTGTTACCCTGTTCTGTCGGGATCTCGGCAAAATAACCACCATAGCCAAGGGGGCCAAACGCAGTAAAAAACGCTTCGTCAATAAGCTGGAACCCTTTACATCCCTTGTCATCAGCTGTCGTCCCCCAAAAAAAGGCTCCCTGTTCTTTCTGAACGAAGCAGAACTGGTCAATGCCCATCTCTTTTTGCGCCGTCACTATACAGGCTATGTGACCGCCGCCTTTATCAGCGAACTTGTCCGACTATTCAGCGGCGACCAGGATGGCGACCCCGCTGTTTTCGCTCTCTTGTCCTGGGCACTGGAAGCGCTGGAACAGCCGAAAAATCATGGAGTCATTGCTGCGTTTTTTCTTCTGCGCCTGCTGGATGCCTGCGGCTATCAGCCGCAGTTGACCGGATGCGCCGCCTGTGGTGCATCCATTGATCAACAACCGGATTTTACTCTATATCCGGGTAACGGTACCCTGCTCTGCCTTCGTTGCCGGCAGCACAGCAGAGAATCGTCTCTGCATCTCACGCGACAAACGCTGAAATTTCTCTCCAGCGGCCAACAGGTCCAACTCTCCAGATTGACAAGCCTGCACATGTCGAAAAGCAACGCATATCAGGCCCTGCGGGTACTGTGCAATTACAGCCGTCACATCCTCCAGCAGGACATTCATTCATGGAAGCAGTTGCAGCTGCTTATGCAAGGCGTTCCGATCGGAACAGGACATCCATCTCAACTGCCGGCAACAATCAGGTACCCCGAATAAGCTCAAGGAGTTCCTCGGCGCTGATTCTGGCCCCGACATCGGATCCTTCAAGCAGGGAGTTGGCAAGATCCCGCTTTTCCTGATGCAGACGGACAATCTTTTCTTCAATGGTATTGGATGTTATCAACCGATAGACCGTGACCGGTCTTTTCTGGCCTATGCGATGGGCACGATCGGCCGCCTGGTCTTCCACCGCAGGATTCCACCAGGGGTCCATATGGAGAACGTAATCGGCCGCCGTCAAGTTCAACCCCAGTCCACCCGCCTTCAGGCTGATGAGAAAAAGATCCCCTTCACCGGCCTGGAAACTCTCCACCTGCCGTTGCCGCTCCCGGGCGGGAGTGGTGCCGTCTAAATATTTATAGGTAATTCCTTTTTCATCAAGCAGCTCTCGAATAAGCGCAAGATGGCCGGTAAACTGACTGAAGACCAGGGCCTTATGCCGACTGGCAATAAGTTCTTCCACAACCTCGGCAAATACCCGCAGCTTGGTCGATGGTATTTCTATATCTTCGGAGATGAGGCGGGGATTACAGCAAGCGCGACGCAGACGCATAATTTCCGCCAGGATACGAAGATGCCGGCCTGTTTTTTCCGCGTTTCCCTCGATATTTTCCATGGCCTGCTGCCTTAAGGCCTCGTAAAAGGCGACCTCCTCAGGACTCATCTCCACCCGCAGGGTAATTTCCGTGCGCGGCGGCAGTTCCTCAAGAACCTGGGATTTAATGCGGCGCAGCATAAAGGGCCGGATGAGTTTTTTCAGCTTTCGACGGGCAACCTGATCATGGTGTTTTTCTATGGGGATACCGAAACGGGCATTAAATCTTTTATAGGTCCCCAACAGACCGGGATTAATAAAGGAAAAAAGATTCCACAACTCCCCGAGATGATTCTCTATCGGCGTACCGGTGGTGATGAGCTTGAACCCGGCCCTGAGCCGCTTTGCCGCCTTGGACCGCTTAGTGGCCGCATTTTTAATAGCCTGGGCCTCATCCAGGGCAATGCATTGCCAATCCACCTGTTCAAGCAGCTCAACCTCCTGCTGAAGCAGGGTATAACTGGTGACCAGCAGGTCATACTTGCCAAGACCGCGTATCACCTCTTCCCGGTCAAGACTGCCGAGCATATGCAGTTTCAGCGTCGGCGCAAAACGATTCACCTCCTGTTCCCAGTTCATGCACACCGAGGTGGGCGCAACGACCAGGGTCGGGCCTTTACCGGCAAAATAAAGAATAACGGCCAACGACTGCAGGGTTTTACCCAGTCCCATATCATCGGCAAGGCAGGCCCCGATACCAAGCCGAGCCAGACGAACCATCCAGACAAACCCCTCAACCTGGTAATCACGCAATTCCGCCTGCAGGGTCGAGGGTACCTCGGGCACAAAATCCTGGGCCTCGTTAATTGCCTGCAGACGTTCACGCCAACCATCGTCCACGGTTGTTTTTGCCTGTCTGGTCAACTCCTCCAGGGCCGGGGCCGCGAGAGGATGAACATAAATTTCATTTTCCGCCCTCCCCTCTTCACCAAAGAGGATAAGCTCTTCCAGGCGATTACGAAACTCCTGCGTCAGGGCGAGAAACTGGCCGTCCCCCATTGGGATAAAACGACTGTGAGACTTTTTCACCTGCTCAAGCAGGGATTTAAGCTCGATGACCTCATCCTGATCGACCTGCAGATGTCCGCTCAGGGAAAACCAGTCCTGCTGGCTGGTCCGGATATTGAGATTGAGCTGATTAACGCCGGTCTGCCTGCGCACGGCGATCTTTTCGCCCTCCGGCCATTCCAGAACAACCCGGTCACGAATCTCTTCGATCTCCAACAGGGCCTGCAGACATTCCTCAGGATCAAGCAGATGCCATTCCCGCTCATTCTCCTGTTCAAGATCAATGGCCAGATCCAGCATGGGACAGCTTTCTTCGACCTCACGTGCCTTTTCTTCTTCAAGCAGCAGGTTCCTTTTTGTCTGCAGGCGCCGGCCTTTGACCTCGGCCATGATATTGGTCTCGCCGACACCCGGTTTCAGGTAGGGGCCGGCATGGGAAAAGGGCTGCACAAACATCTCCAGACGAAAGCCACTGCCATACGGAATAATATGGATATGTGGGGTCGCGTCTGCAGTCACAAGGGTAATATTCTGCCCCTCGCCGCCGACATCAATGGAGGAATGTACCGTCATGAACGATGCAATATTGCCGATTGCATCCAGAACCTGACCGCTGGCCTCTATGGGAACCCGCAGACCGTCCCGGCCCGTTATCTTAGCAACCCGTCTGTGTTCATCCGTGATACGGACAATGCGAAACCGGGTCGGCGTCTCCTGCCAGACCACGACTTCTCCCTCGCCGATATCCCGGATAAAATGAATAAACAGTGTCTCCCCATGCGACTCGACCACCAACTCGGGTTCTCCGGCAACGAGTTCCACCGGAGTTTGCGGTGAATGCTCAAGAAAGACATGGGGGTGCCCGATAATCGCAAGCAGGGCCTTTTCCATATTAAAGCCGTAGCCGCTTATCTTCCCGCTTCCTTCAATGATCGGCTCAATGGCGGCACAGATATCCCTGTCCTGGTCGGAAAGGTAGGGAAACCCATCCGCCTCCGCCAGTCTGTTTAAACCAATAGTCCGACCCTTGCTCCACTGGCCGGAGGCCTTTCTTTTCTGCTCTTTGGGTGTGAGAACCAGCGAATTATCGGCAAACCGAACAAACCAGGAAAGCCTGGTGGTCTGCTCCTGCCCTCTGGCCGCCCGCGTCACCTTTATCAGTTCCTGCAGACTCTGCTTCCATGATTCATCCGGTGAAACAATATGAACAATCGTCCCGCAACCAAGCTCCGCGCGCATTTTCTCGGCCCAGGTCCTGTTCTCCTCCTGTTGCGGATCAATTGTGGCCAGCAGTTCCGACGCCTCCATGGCAAGCCAGAGAAAACCGTTCTCCCTTGCCTGAATATAATGCGCATGCAGGGCCTTCTGTAATTCCGAAGGGATCTCTACCCCAATCCAGTGCAGACAGAGGATGGAGATAAGCGTGGAAAGGCTGCGCTCCTCAGCCTTTAACTGCTCGGAAAGGGCAAGCATATCAGGCAAATCATCCTCAACAGAACGGGCATAGGCATCCAGAAAGCGAAAGGGCAACTCTTCAGGGCACCCCTTACAGGAGGCCAGGACAAGGGTGGTGGCCCCGATAACCGCCCGCAGATCGCCCTCCTGTCCCCGCGAGAGGAGGGCAAGCAGACAAAATATACCGGTCAAACCGAAAAAAAAGGTTCCCCCTTGCCCTGCATATTGATTCAGACGTTCAAGGTCTTCCTCAAAAGAGACCAATCCGGTCTCACTATCACCCAACAAAAATGCCGCCGTTCCGGAAAATCCCGACCCTAGAAAAGAATCACCATGCCGGGCTATAAGGTTCTGCAATGCATCAAACCGACCCTGGAGCAGGTAGTATCCGGCCAGCATACGATGAAAGGGAACCTGCTCAATAGCGGAAATCGTCAATGCCGTATCATCTTCAAGATAGTTGAGGACCTCGGGAAAGTGAACAAGCCGCTCCATGGAATAACGAAAAATCTGATCGAGCAGAAAAAACTGCATTGAGCCGGGCAACCCTCCAAACCACTTGGCATCAAAAGGATTGGTAACGATTTGAACGGCCGGAGATTCCATCTCCAGACGGCTGCCGCAATGCTGGGCAAGAAATTGTCCACTCTCATCGATTTTATCAAAATCACCCGTATAGACGCCGATACGAAACTGGCGCATGGCTCGCCAGCACCGGGTTGTCCATTTCCCGTACATATAGGAAACAGGCGCTTCTTTTTCAACCAGACCTGCAAAATCAGCAAACCAACCTTCCTGCTCACTCTTCCGGAGCAGGTATTCAGATAATTCAGATACACACTGATTGTGTAGATTCAGGAAGCCTGCTTTACGCAGATGTTCAATGCTGTCTTTTATCTCGGCACGGCTGATCTGATAATGCCCGGCAAGGCCGATACATTTAGTTAAAAATGTAACCGAAACCGGTTCATAGATGATGGAGATACATTGCAGCAGGTAGCGGTCAAACGGTTCAAGTTCACCAAGAACTTGTTTCAGGTCGGCGGGTACATTCATAGAAGTTCATCCAAAAAAACAGCGGTAAATAAAAATAGGAGCAACGGAAAAAAGAGATAAGTGGTCACGGGCACCCCGCTTTCGGAGTCCCCCTGCGGTCGCTTACCTGCACGGTCACGATCGCCCGAATAGAGGGGCTATCGGAGTCTCAGCTACGCTTTGCTTACCAACGAACCGCGCCTGCACAGGTAAGCAGACTCCGAAATCGGGGCACCCATGCCAACTTACAATCCTTGGTAAAATGAAAACGGATGGTTATATGCCCTGGACCATTTACAAAAAGAATTATCCAACAATACGCCGAATTTCGCTTCAAATTCAGGGCAATAAAAAGGCCCCCTGCGCTGCAAGGGGCCTGCTCATATGGAAAACCGACAACCCGGCCATGTGGATTATTATTTACTTGAGGATTGCATCATTGGTCCATATCTCCGCCTTTTTCTGCAGATCAGCCAGCCAATCCATAAGCAACCGGGTCCGCTGGTCGGCAAGTAACTGTTTGCGGAGCTGTTCCTTTATTTTTGCATCCACGCCCTTACTGTCCTGCCGGTGTTCCACGACCTGGTAAATATAATAGTTATCGCCTACCTTAAGCGGATGCTCCGGGAACATGACTTTCGGAGACAGGGAAAAGGCATCTTTGATAATCTCACCGGGCACATTACCCGCCCGTGGCGTACCACGCTTGATAAAATCCGTCTGAAGAACATCCTTGCCGGTAAGTTTTCCCTCTTTTTTTGCCTGTGCGAGCAGCTTATCCGCCGCTTTTTGCGCTAAAACAACAGCTTTTTCCTTCCGGTAATCACTGACAACCCGCTTACGCACATCGACAAGAGGCGGCACAACAGGCGGTTTAATATCTTCAACAAACAAAATCGCATATCCTTTATTGACCTCTACCAGGGAGCTGAGCTCACCCTTGCCCAGGGCAAAGGCTTCCTTAACAAAGGCGGGATCCGACACAACGCCGTCGGGAAGATTGGAACGGGAGAAAAAATCCGTCTGAATGACCTGTACTCCCTTCTGCTTTCCATATTTCCCCAGGCTGCCGGCCCGCATGATACCCTCATAGGCGGCGGAGGCCTCTTTAAAGGCCAGGGCTTTGGCCTCTTCCTTTTGCACTTTCTCAGCCAGTTCATCCTTGACATCGGCAAAAGAACGGGTCACCGCCGGACGAATCTCCTCCAGTTTGATGATATGAAAACCAAAGGGAGAACGTACCAAGCCGCTGATTTCCCCAGGATGCAGAGAAAAGACCGCATCGTCAAAGGATTTAACCATCCTGCCACGAGGAAAGAACCCAAGATCACCGCCATTTTTTCCGGTCGGCCCCTCTGAATACTTTTTGGCAAGGGCCGCAAAATCTTTACCTGCCTTGGCAAGGGTCAGAATTTTTTGGGCCTCCTTTTTCTTAGCGGCAACCGTCTGCTCATCCGCCTGCTGATCTACCTTAATGAGAATATGACGGGCATGTCGTTGTTCAGGGATCCGATAGGCATCCTTTTCTTTTTCATATCGGGCTTTCAGCTCATCATCACTCACCTGCACCTGCTTCATGGCCTTGTCGGCATCAAACAGAAGATATTGCACCCGTATTTTCGGCTCGGTGGTATATGCTTGTTTATGCTGCTCATACCAGGCGGCAAGTTCGGCATCCTTAATCTCCACCTTATCCTCAAAATCAGCGCTTTTTACCTCTTTGACCGCGAGTTTGATCTCTTCACCGGCAAAAGCAAGCCATTTATCCAGTTCGCTTTCAGGCAATTCCGCAAAAGAACCGACTGCCTGGACAACACGTTTTGTCAAAGCATCATTGAGCAGGCTGCCTTCAAAAGAAGTAGGTGTCAAGCGATTTCGGGCAAGAATCTTTTTATATCGCTCAAGATCAAAATGACCATTTTTCTGAAAGGCAGCCATTTTTTCAATTTGGTGTTGTATGGTTTCCTTGCTGACTTTCAATCCCATGGCGGCTGCGCCCTGTCGCAGTAGTTCTTCCTGAACCAGCTGCCCGACAACCCGGCCTTTTAAATTAATTTTATCAAAAAATCCAGGAGGAACCTGCCCGTTAAACTGACGCCGATATTTCTCCACAGCCTGATCATAGGCCTGTTGATATGCCTGAATGGAAATCTCCTGTCCATTAACAACGGCAATGGAGTTACGATTTCCTCTCATGCTGCTGCCGACGCCCCAAAAGACAAAGACCACCGCTATTAAAAGAACCAGGCCCTGAATCAATGTTGACTGGGCTCTATTTCGTAAAAATCTCAACATAATATACAAACTCCATGGAAGAACAATAATACTGCGTGAAACGGCCGGCGCATGAAAAATGCATTATGTTCAATTTTCAGGCAAGTTACCAGTGAAAAATGCACTTCGGATATCTCGACATGAAAGCATGGCCGAATTGATTTTGCCGCTTCAGGGTCACTGAGAAAAAAATCACCCAATATTGCCTGAGCTTTTGCTTCAGATTCAAGGCGTGAAAAGGGACGCATATTGATACGATGTAAATCTTTTCACAAAACATTGGAGCTGGAACAAAAACTAACAGGAGGGAATTTTTTTCACCGGGGTCCTTAAATGTGGGGTGCAATCAAAAAAAACTTCGTCGAAGTGCGTGAACAATGTGACATGTACTGAATCAACCTGATGTTAATTTATTAGAGCCGGCGATCAAACAGCAGATTATTATCCTTTGAAATTAAGCGGTTACACGATCAACTTAAGGAGAGACAACTGCTTCATCCTGGAAAAAAATAAATGGCCATGCTTGACAAAACATATCAGTTAGAGTAAGAAATTCATGTTTTTTACTCGGAAAATTTTTTACATCCATATAATTGTCTAAGGAGGAACAAGATGGCAACAATTGAGCACAATGGCAAGAGTTACGAGGTTGATGAAGACGGATTCCTACTCAACGGCGCTGAGGAATGGGACGAAAACTGGGTTGATTACGTAAAGGGCGTTGAAGGAATCAGTGACATGACCGACGAGCATCAGAAGGTTATTGATGCCCTGCAGGAATACTACAAGAAAAACGGTATTGCTCCCATGGTGCGTATCCTCTCCAAGACAACGGGTTTTCCCCTGAAACGCATTTACGAGCTGTTTCCCTCCGGACCTGGTAAAGGCGCCTGTAAAATGGCCGGCCTGCCGAAACCAACCGGCTGCGTATAATACGATTACATCTCAGTTTGTGAAAAAAAAGGAAGGCTGCTTAGGCAGTTTTCCTTTTTTTTTGTCGCTGATACCTTTCTTCATTTCTTCTTTTCAGTCCTCCTGTAGGTCAGTTAGTTCCGCTACAAGCTGTTCATGTACCTTTTCCACCTGCTGTAGATAATCCTGCTGGGTCAAAACAGCCCCTTGTAATCCGCCACGCAGATTGATCTCGGTCAACCAGACCTTTCCTGCAGGAGAGACCAACAGATCAATATGCGCATAAGGGAAATCCGCCCGTGCCATAATCCGGCGGCAAATCGCCATCTGCATTTCCGATAGCGGCCAGGGTCTGCTCACGCCTCCGAAATGGAGATTATGCCGAAAATTATTCGGATTGTGCCGTTCATAGGCCTCTACCTTCTCCCCAAGCACAACCACCCGTACATCCCTGCAATCCGGATAAAAGGGCTGAACAACAAAGGGAAAGCAAAGATTCCCCAGAACCGCCTGGGTATAGACATTTTCAATGGAAGAAAAACGAAGGATACCAATGCCGCCATTGGCCCGGTCAAGCTTACAGATAACAGGAGTTGCCTCTGCAAAGGCACCTACAAGGTGCAGCATATCGTGCTGATCATAGGCAACACTGGTTCCCGGCCCCATGAATTCACCCAGCAACCTGGCCTGCAGTGCTTTGGAGCGGCTGCATAATTGAGAAATTGCGGATGGAATCAGATGGATACCCCGACTGACCAGATCAAGCAGCAGGGATTCTTCGCCGGCATGGAGACGAATACGACCGACAACGATGTCTCCGGCCTTAAGGGAGTGAAAGTCGGCAAACAGCGTCCGGTTATCGGTGATGATACGACCGGCCATATCAATTAAAAGATCATATCCAGAAAATGGCTGTGAAAACCGGTCATATCGGCATTGCACTTGCCGCACAGCAGGACGACCTCGCCATGGATATCGGTCTCATTTTCTTCGGGCGTAAAGCTGCCATCATCATTTTGCCGGTAGCGGGTCGTCACAGTGACATTCTGCGCCAGTTCGAGAAAATCTTCACTGTTGCCGCAAACAGGACAGGTCAAACGGCCACTGGGTCGACCAGTTGGAATTTTAACTTTTTTCTTCATCAGATCAAAAAGAATACGGCTTGGGTGAACTTTGATGGCAACCAGGAAAGCCAATGTACAGAAAAGCCAACAGTCCCAACCGATAGCACATACTATCTACCGGAAATACCAGTCAAAGCAAGAATCCTTGCTTTAAAATCTAAATACTCCGAACCGGTTTCAGAAATAAGATTGGCAAGCGAATAAAAACGATTTGTTGATGGCGATTCTCGATGCGCCATTGTTTCGTTAAAATTTTCAACATTCACAACAGTCCAGCATTCCACATAACCAGCAGCTTTCGCTTTCTGATGGCTTTTTTCTGCTTCACCGACACGATTGTGAATATTAGAAAAGTCAGTGCCTGCTTTGACTTCTATGGCAATTTTATTTTGAAAATTTCCTGGGGCTATTTCTTCCTGGATGACAATATCCGGGTCGGGAGCAAATTTAATGACGACTATTCTCTGAGAGGCATTCAATATTTTAATATTACTTTCGGATGATTTAATCGTCGCATGTTCAACTATATTCTGGATAGCTTCAAAAACCCTGACAATACCCTTTATTCCCTTTTTAACATTTGCTCCGCCACGCAATTGAGGGCCAACGGTAAGAAGAGTTAAGTCGTCAACTACTTTTTTACTGATCCGTTTGACGCCTACGCCTTCAACAAGTTGGCACAAACTTTTCACTAATGCCCCACACAGTTTCGGCAATGAATCCTGCTGTTTCTTAGTAATTACCCCTCGTTCTTCCATTGTTTTGTAACCAGTTAGCCCAAATTTTAAAGTATAAAAAGATTTTTGGCTAAAACCCAGTAAAAGACGGTAATATCCTAAAAGATGAGGATTCGTTTGTAATAAATACGGGGTTGGGAATACCAATTCACCCCGCAAACCATGTTGTGCAACAGCTTGTAAACTTTCAGAAGGGACATATTCCGATAATTCCCTATCAAGTTGCGCGATGTCTAGGCCGGCTACCGTTTCTTGTAAAGCCTCTTGTAAGCATATCTGCCGTATTTGGCCAAGAGCAAAGGAAAAATCTATTTGCAATTGCGGCAAAGGTATATTGATTTCTGCCATTATACAGCGACCCTAATAATATTATTTTCCAATAGTTCCAGCCTTTCCATGGCAAGAGATACATATTCCGAGTGTAGTTCTATGCCGATATATTTTCTTTGGTGAACCTGGCAGGCAACACCAACAGTGCCAGTCCCAAAAAAAGGATCGAGCACATAATCGTCTCTATGGGTAGTGGCAAGAATACAAGGTTCAATTAAATTCGTTGGGAAAGTAGCAAAGTGGGCGCCTGGAAAAGGTTGGGTATTAATACTCCAGACACTGCGCCGATTTCGGAGCTTACCATTTACACCAGGTTCTTTAATGGCATTGCGATTATAATAATACTTTTGAGACTTACTGAACATAAACAAATATTCATGTGATCTAGATGGCCTATCTTTAACACTTTCGGGCATTGCATTTGGTTTTTCCCAGATAATGTCACTTCGCAAATACCAGCCATCATCTTGCAGGGCAAACGCGAGACGCCATGGAATACCCAGCAGGTCCTTAGGCTTCAGGCCTGATGGAGTATCGGGGCGGACAGACATAGCCCTGGCTGGATTTTTTTTATCAGGAGCACGATATCCCCTATTACCACTTGTATAGCCATCGCCAACATTTAGCCATAAAACTCCATCAGATTTAATCACCCGTTTTATTTCAGAAAAAATTGTTACCAATTTATGAATAAACTGCGTCAATGATTTCTCTAGGCCAATCTGACCATCAACCCCATAATCTCTAAGGCCCCAATAAGGCGGGGAGGTGACAACACACTGGATTGATTCAGAAGGAAGACGATTTAAGGCATACAGAGCATCACCTTCAAGAATAACAGAACCCGTTAATGACAATATTTCCGGTTTTGATATTTTTTCCCTCTTCATAAAAACTTTATAACCGAAACGAGTAAATGATTCAATTTTAGACAGTTAATTTTGGACGTCATCATTACCATCAACCATATCGGACGACAAAAGAGGAATAGTCATTACATTGGTCTTCCTCACTGAAATCAACCGCCGTTACTTCCGACATGGGCGAACCCGTATGCAGCCAGGCAAGCAGACTATCCACGTCTTCGGGCGCCCCTTCGGCAACCACCTCCACCGTGCCGTCAATCAGATTGCGCACCCAGCCGCAAACACCGAGCCGATGGGCCTCTCTTCTGGTATAATCACGAAAATAAACGCCCTGCACCCGACCATGCACAACCGCATGTATACATTTTTTCTCCATGTACCACTCCGGATTTATACACGGGCACCCCTATCCCCTGTGCACCAGGGCCAGGAATTCCTTTTCACTCAAGATGCGAATACCACGCTCTTTTGCCTTTTTCAACTTACTGCCCGCTTTTTCTCCCGCCACAAGATCAGTCACCCGATTACTGAGTCCGGACACAACCTGGCCGCCGAGTTCTTTGACAATCTGCTTCGCCTCATTACGTCCCATGGACGTTAGCGTACCGGTAAAGAGAAAAACCCGGCCGGCAAGAGGCTTTTCTCCTTTGGATGGCGGCAGGATCGTCACTCCCTCGGCAAGAAGCTCGTTGATCATGGCCCTGGTGGAAGGATCGGAAAAATAATCAACCAAGCTGCCGGCCGCCTGTTCTCCTATCCCCTCAACATTTAAGAAATCTTCTTTTTTTGCCGCCATTATATCCGCCAGACTGGCAAAATGGGAGGCCAGCAGCTGGGCGGTTACCTCCCCCACATACCGTATCCCCAGGGCCCCCAAAAAGCGGGCCAGGGGCATACGTTTGGCTTTTTCCAAGGCTGAAATGACATTTTCAGCCGACTTTTCTCCCCAGCCGTCAAGACGAGCGAGATCTTCCTTTTTCAGACGAAAGAAATCGGGAATATCACGGACAAGCCCTTCTTCCATCAGCTGTTCAACAGCCTTTTTTCCCAACCCTTCGATATCAACACCGCTCTTACCGGCAAAATGAATCAAGCTCTGCAACCGCTGGGCCGGACAGTGGGGATTGACGCAACGAATGACGGCCTCCCCGCGGGCACGGACCAGGGGATGGCCGCATACCGGGCAATTCTCGGGAAAAACAATGGGTTTTTCCTTGCCGGTCCGTTTTTCAACAACAGGTTTAATCACCTCGGGAATAACGTCACCGGCCCGTTGGATGAGCACCGTATCTCCGATTCGCAGGTCTTTGCGCTCTATTTCATCCTTGTTATGCAGTGTTGCCCGCTGCACAACCACGCCTTCCACGTTCACCGGGGCAAGCAGCGCCACCGGCGTCACCGCACCGGTACGGCCAACCTGAAAATCGACGCCGATTATTCTGGTTGTTGCCTGGACAGCGGGAAATTTCCAGGCAACGGCCCAGCGGGGAGCCCGGGCGGTGTTTCCCAGCCGCTTCTGCAGCTGGAAATCATCCACCTTCACCACCATACCGTCAATCTCATAGGAAAGATTTTCCCTGATCGATAGAAGATGGTCGTAGCGCTGTTCCACTTCCACAAGACCGTGACAGAGTTTAATATGCTGATTTACGGCGAAACCAAGTTTTAAGAGCCAGGGGAACAACTCACTCTGGCGGCCGCAGGGCACGGCATCAATATCGGCCACGGCATAGACGAAAAAACGGAGGCCTCGCTCAGCCGTTATCCGTGGATCAAGCTGACGCAATGAACCGGCGGCGGCATTGCGTGGATTGGCGAACAGGGGTTCACCGGCATCCTGGCGGCGACGATTTAATTGCGCAAACCCCTCCTTGTCCATGTACACCTCGCCCCGGACCACCAGTTGCCCTGGAACGTCCATGCCGTCTTCATGCAGCCGCAAGGGAATATCCCGCACTGTTTTCAGCTGTGGGGTAATATTTTCTCCAATCAGGCCGTCCCCACGGGTTGACCCAAGTACAAACACCCCCTCTTCATAGACCAGCTCCACGGCCAGGCCATCCATTTTGGGCTCGGCAATATAGGTCAGAGGTTGGTCACTTTTCAGATAACGATGCAGTTTTTCTTCAAATTCTCTAAGCTCGGTCCGATCAAAAATGTTGTCCAGGCTGAGCATGGGAGAGACATGGGAAACCTCTTCAAAAGCGGACAGGGGCTTGCCGCCGACCCGCCTTGTCGGCGAGTCCGGCGTGACAAGCTCGGGATAGCGCTCCTCCAGTTCAAGCAGACCTCGAAACAACCGGTCATATTCCGC
>Ga0256831_1000749_pt1 | contig 17167 bp, 20 predicted proteins | sample 132544metaG_FD_189087 | JGI IMG/M metagenome (GOLD analysis project Ga0256831, IMG submission 189087) | Hydrothermal vent microbial communities from Lau Basin, Pacific Ocean - 132-544 | ecosystem: Environmental > Aquatic > Marine > Hydrothermal vents | place: Pacific Ocean: Lau Basin | collected...
GGAAAAACATTGACTTTTTAAAGTCTATCTTAGACGAAGGGCTTTTAGTTAGAAGGGTAAACATACGGCAGGTTATGGTTTTTGACGAAACGCCTATAGCCGAAATGGTTAAAAGGCCAAAAACGAAATACAGAAGGGAGTTTGAGAAGTTTAAGGAATGGGTGAGGGAGAACTTTGACCTGCCTATGATGAAGAGGGTTTTCCCTGTTGGAACAGTAATAAGAGACGTTCTACTTGAAGCCCACGACGGAGCCCACACCTTAGGAAGGCAGATAGGAACCTACCCGATTCTGGTTAGAATCCCGGAGAAACTGGAACTTTTCAGATCAACAGACGTTGTCGTTGTGGGCCATAGAGAGAGGTCTGTTATCGGCATTCCAGTTCCGATAAAGATAAACGAGATATCGTACAAGCTCCTCTCTTACATTCCGGGTGTTTCAAAGAAAACGGCCTCTGAGATTGTTCTTAAAAGGCCCTTTAAGGATAAGGGGGAGCTCCTCTCTCTCTTCCCCCAGCTTGAAAAGTTTGCAGACGAGATAGAAGTGTGAACTTAAACTATAAGAGAGGGGGAGCTCCCGCTACCCCTCCAAAAGCTTTGCGGCCTCTTTCGCCGTTTTACCCTCATGAACTATTGCAGCGATTGCCCTTACGATCTTCTCCGGATCTTCGTGCTGGAAGGCGTTTCTTCCGATTGAAACACCTTTAGCACCGGCCTTCATGGCCCCTTCAACCATCTCCAAAATCTCCATGTCGTTACTCATCTTAGGACCGCCTGCTATAACAACCGGAATGGGGCACCCTTCAGTTACCCTTCTGAAAGTCTCAGGGTCTCCTGTGTAGGCAACCTTAACGATGTCTGCTCCAAGCTCTGCGGCAACCCTGGCACAGTGGGCTACAACGTCTGGGTCAAAGGGGTTCTCTATGTGCTCTCCCCTTGCGTACATCATGGCAACAAGGGGCATACCCCACTCTAAACACTTCTCGGAAACCCTACCAAGGTCTTCAAGCATCTTATCTTCGTTCATGTCCCCAAGGTTAACGTGAACAGAAACCCCATCTGCTCCGAGCTTTATTGCCTCCTCAACAGTACAGACCAGTACCTTTGAGTTGGGCTTAGGAGAGAGGTTTGTACTGGCAGAGAGGTGAACTATAAGTCCAACGTCTTTTCCACCCTTTCTGTGGCCGTGGCGAACCAGACCTTTGTGGATGATAACTGCATTGGCTCCACCGTTTGCCACCTTGTCGATGGACTCTCTGATATCTATGATCCCAGGAATGGGTCCCATTGAAACGCCGTGGTCCATAGGAATAATGACTGTGTTCCCCGTCTCCCTGTTGATAATCCTTTCCATCCTTATAGCTTTTCCTATTTTCATAACGGAAACCTCCGAACGTATTTTTCAGATGGATCTGCTATAGGGTGGGATTTTACGAAATTTTAGAAGTGAACTACGCCCTTCCCTCCCCGAAGGGAGGGAAGTAGCTCTCGTAGGAGAAGAGGTACTTCTCTATGAAATCACAGAGAACGTGGCCGAGGGTGATGTGAACCTCTTGAATCCTTGGAGTTGAAAAGCTCTTTACGATAAAGGCGTGGTCAACAGCTCCTGCCAGCTTACCGCCGTCTCTACCGAGGAAACCTACGGTAAGTATCCCCATCTCTTTCGCCTTCTCAACGGCTTTTAGAACGTTTTCTGAGTTGCCGCTGGTGCTTATGCCTATTAAGACGTCTCCCTCCTGCCCCAGCGCCTCAACCTGCCTTTCAAAGATTCTATCAAAAGAGTAGTCGTTGGCAACGGCGGTAAGGATTGAGGTATCGGTAGTTAGAGCTATTGCAGGAAGAGCTCTCCTCTCCATGTTAAACCTTCCAACGAGCTCTGCCGCTATGTGCTGGCAGTCTGCAGCAGAACCTCCGTTTCCACACAGGAGAATTTTATTCCCGTTCTTTATCCTTTCTGCTATCTCTTTGAAAACGGTAAATATCCTCTCCCTGTTCTCCTCTATAAACTCCCGTTTAAGGTCTGCACTCTCTAAGAAGCTGTAGTATATAAGCTCCCTCATGCGTTCATAGCCTTTAAGAAGTCTTCGTTTGTCTTGTACTTCCTGAGCTTCTCAAGGAGGAACTCCATGGCCTCAACGGGAGACATGGAAGTTAAGAGCCTCCTCAGTATCCAGACCCTGTTGAGCTCCCACTCAGGGAGGAGGAGCTCCTCCTTCCTGGTTCCCGACTTGTGGATGTTTATCGCCGGGAAGACCCTCCTCTCAACCAGAGACCTGTCGAGGACGATCTCCATGTTACCGGTTCCCTTAAACTCCTCAAAGATAACGTCGTCCATGCGGCTTCCCGTTTCAACAAGGGCCGTTGCCAGTATCGTAAGGCTTCCACCCTCCTCTATGTTCCTTGCAGCTCCAAAGAAACGCTTGGGCTTGTGGAAGGCGTGGGCGTCAATACCACCTGAGAGTATCTTTCCGCTGGGAGGAGTGAGGGTGTTGTAAGCCCTTGCAAGCCTTGTAAGCGAGTCTAAAAGGATAACGACGTCTCTCTTGTGTTCAACCAGCCTCTTTGCCTTCTCAATAACGATCTCTGCAACCTGAGCGTGCCTTTCCGGTGGCTCGTCAAAGGTTGAGGAGATAACCTCGTCTGCCAGAGTGTTCCTCTTCATGTCGGTAACTTCTTCAGGCCTCTCGTCTATAAGGAGAATGATAAGGTAAGTATCGGGGTAGTTGGTCTTTATGGCGTTTGCAATTTTTTGGAGGAGAACGGTCTTTCCGGCCCTAGGAGGAGCAACTATGAGTCCCCTCTGTCCCTTTCCAACGGGGGTTATAAGGTCAACAACGCGGGTGGAGAGCTCCGACGGGTCGTGCTCAAGTCTGAACCTCTCCATAGGGTGAAGGGGTGTTAGCTGGTCAAACTGAGGCCTCGACTTTGCAACCTCCGGAGGCTCCCAGTTTATGGCGTGGACCTTTAAAAGTGCGTAGTACTTCTCCCCCTCTTTGGGAGGACGAACCTCTCCTGCTACGGTATCACCGGTTCTCAGTCCAAACTTCCTTATCTGAGACGGGGAAACGTAGATGTCGTTTGAGCTCGGCAGGTAGTTGTTCTCTGGAGATCTGAGGAAACCGAAACCGTCGGGAAGGACCTCTAAAACGCCAACCCTAAAAATAGAACCTCTTCTTTCAGCGTCTTTCTCAAGGATTTTCTTTATAAGCTCCTGCTTTTTTACCGACTTTACTTCCAGTCCTAGTGACTTTGCAATCTTCCTCAGGTCAAAAATACTCATCTTCTGAAGCTGTTCCAAAGACAGACCTTCGGCTAAGTTTTCAGCCATGAACGGCTCCCTCCAAGTAGTTTCTTAATAGGTAGTGTCCTCTTCTTCTTCCCTTCCCTTCCCTGCAACTTTTGAAACCCATATACTGAGTTCGTAAAGAACGAGCAGTGGAAGGGCCATCATGATTTGGGAAAAGGCATCTGGCGGTGTGAGAAGTGCTGCCACTACAAATATTATAAGAATTGCAAATTTTCTGTTTTTTTCCAGCATCCTGTAATTTATTATCCCTAACTTTGAAAGCAACCAAACAACTACGGGAAGTAGGAATACAAAACCAAAAGCCAGTATCATCTGGATCACGAAAGAAACGTAACTTCCGACGGTAATTTGAGGAGTAAGCAGGTCTCCCATAAATCCAAGCAGGAACCTTAAACCAAACGGAAGGATAACAAAGTAGGCAAAAGAAGCTCCGGTAAAGAAGAAGAGCAGAGAGAAAAACATAAAGGGAAGGATAAACTTCTTCTCGTGTTCGTACAGGCCGGGCTCTATAAACTTCCACACCTGGTAGAGAACGTAGGGTAACGCTATCAGTATCCCAGCAAAGAAAGAGATCTTAAGGGCGGTAAAGAAAGCCTCGGGAGGAGACAGGAAGATAAGCTTTCCTTGGAGGCTCTCGGGGAGGGGTCTCTCAAGGAAAAGGAGTATCTTCTTCTTGAACGGCCAAGCGACGAGAAAACCTACAACTATCGCTACAAAGGACTTAAAAAGCCTCTGACGAAGCTCCTCTATGTGTTCGGTTACCGGGAGCTCCTCTTCGGGGGTCTGGTAGTTCTTCTCAGGCATCTCCTACTCTTTTTTATTCCTTAACCTTTATTTTCTCTACCTTCTCCTCTTCTTTCTTAACCTCTGCCTTTGCCACCGTTTCCTCTTTCTTTGACTCTTTACTCTCCTTTTTCTCCTCTTCTTCGTCTATTATCCCGGCAGAGGCCTTCCTGAACTCGTTTATCGCCTTACCTGTAGAGCGGGCAAGTTCAGGGAGTTTTTTTGGACCAAAGATAAGAAGGGCAATTACAAGAATAATTATAAGCTCCTGTGTTCCCAAACCGAACATGGTTCCTCCAGAAAATTAGGATTTTGTAGCTGCCTTCAGACTGGAAAGGAGCTCCCTTAAGCCGGCTAAGTCCCAGGACTCTACCCTTTTCACGACGGCGCTTCCGACAACAAAGCCATCAGGGCTATTATACATCTGCTTTATGTGTTCCAGTTTTGATATTCCAAAACCCACTACGGTCCTTTTCCCCGTAATCTTTTTCACCCTTTCAATGTCCCTCTCTATCTCTCTGTAGGCAAGTTCCTCTCTCTCTCCGGTTATTCCCGTAACGGAAACGTAGTAGATAAACTCTCCGGTTGCCTCCCCTATCAGTTTCAGCCTCTCGTCTGTACTCGTTGGAGCGGCAAGGAAGACGGGAGAGAGTTTCAGAGACTTTACCTTCCTTGAGAAGTCCATTCCCTCTTCGGGAGGAAGGTCCGGAACTATGAAACCGTCTGCTCCGGCAGACTTTGCATCTCTTATGAACCTCTCTTCGCCGTACACGAATATCGGGTTGTAGTAGCCCATCAGTATAATGGGCTTATCGGTAAACTCCCTCAGCTTTGAAACCAGCTCCAGAACTTTACAGGTGTTTGCTCCTGAAGAGAGAGCTCTCTCGTGGGCTTTCTGAATCGTAGGGCCGTCTGCAAGGGGGTCGGAAAAGGGCATCCCCACTTCCACCATGTCGGCGTACTCGAGTATGAGCTTGAAGAGGTCTAGAGATCTCCTACAGTCTGGATCGCAGGCTGTAGCGTAAACTATGAGGGGCTTTTCCCCTCTTCTCTCCAGCTCTTCAAACGTTCTGGCTATTCTTTCCATACTTTCTCCAGAGGTAGTAGGCTGAAAAGAGGAGCAGTAGAGCAAAAACAGAAATTAACTTATGGCTAATAATAGTTGAAATCAGCTTACCTATCAAGTTGCCGAGAAAGAGGTAAGAGAGGGCCCACAGGAGGGCTCCCACCCCGTTGTAAACGGTAAACTTGATGTAGCTGGGTTTAAAAGCCCCGATAACAACGGGAAGTACGGGCCTAACAACGGGAAGAAACCTGCCGATAACGAGGGAGAGCTCCCCTTTACTCTCAACGAAGCGCTTCACCTTTTTAAAGTCTTCCTCTGAAACGCCAAACCGGGAAAGGATTCTTCCCAGGTAGTGCTCCTCCAGGAAGTACCCCATAAAGTAGGAGAGCTGGTATCCGAGGAAAGTGCCGAAAGAAACGCAGAGAACGAAGGAGAGGGGAGATATAACCCCCTTGGCAACGAGAACTGAGGAGAGTATAAGGACTTTCTCAGCAGGAAGGATAAGCCCTAAGAGAAAGGCCGTCTCAAGGAAAGACCAGCCAAAGAGAACAAGACAGGTAAACTTCGGATGCTCCTCTATAAAATGGACGCTACTGTTTACAAGCTGGTAGAGGGTAGAGAGTTCCACTTGACACCTAAAGGGCTCTAAATTAAACTTTCCAATCGCACAACGGCCAATTATAGCAGGAGGTTGAGATAATGAAACAGGGAATTCACCCCGAATACAGGGTAACTAGGGTAACTTGTGCTTGCGGCAATACCTGGATAACCAGGTCAACCAAGTTCCCAGAGATCAAAGTTGAAGTTTGCAACGCATGCCATCCGTTCTTTACGGGAACTCAGAAGCAGAAGGTTGTTAGAGGTAGGGTAGAGAAGTTTATGGCCAAGTACCAGGGTAAGTACTAAGATGAAGGTGGAGCTCCTCTCCACAACTAAAGACTACCTGAAGGTTGTTGCAACGGCGGCCAGGGTCTGCTACTCGGGGCTGCCGGTTGAGGAGCTCCTTTCACGCTACTCAGAAGAGGAGGACAGAGCCCTCGTAGAGAGGGTGGTCGGAATGGGACACCTCTCTGTAGTTGAACACGCAGTATTTACGTTCAAAGTTGACAAATCCTTTAAAGAAGAGCTCTTCAAAATTTTCATGGAAAAGCCTTTTATAAAGGTAAGTGAAAGGGAAGACTCCTTCATAGTCTCTTTGAACCTGAGAACGGCGGCGGAGCTCCTCTCAGAAATGCCAGAGCTTGAGTTTACAAAGGCGATAGAGCCCTTCATCCCCGATTTTGTCAAACCGAAAAGTTAACAGATATCCCCTCCCCCTTTAAGAGCTCTCCCCTTGCCCTCTCTATCTCCTCTCTATCAACAGCCCTAACGAGAACCGGTTCAAGCCCCAAAGCCTTTAGTCTCTCCTTTACCTCTTCAAGGTCTATCCTCTTAAGGAGCTCCTCTCCTCCCCAGAGCTCAAGGGAGATGCTCTTCCCCAGGAGCCTAAAGAGAGCCTTAAACTCCCCAAGCTCCGTTTCAACCTCAACAAAGGCAGAAGAGAAGTTTCCAGCGTCAGACCTGTAAAAGACTCTTCCCTTAAAACCCTCGTCAACGTAAATGGGAACCTCTACAACCCCCAAAAGGGCGTAGAGGCCGTAAAGCCCTATAATACCGTTTATCAGCTCCTTTACGGAGGCTGCGTCTGGCAGCTTTACTCCCTTCCTCTCAAGTTCAGACCTCACCTCTGGCTTTAGAACCAGAAGGAGAGAGAGTAAAAGGTGGGGTGAGAAGACCTGAGGAGAGGAGAGAAACTGCTTAAAACCGGAAAGGAGCTCCGGGTACTCCCTCTCAATAACGGGAAGGAGAGACGAGAAAAGCTGTGGGTCTGGCAGTTTAAGAAAACCTTTCAGGAGTTTGGGGAGTTCCTGCCTGAGAACTTCTGAGAGCTTGCTGCTTACTGAGCTAACCAGGGAGAGCTCCAGCCTCTCCTTCCCCCCCTTTACCCTCAGAAGGACCTCTTCGCCGGGGAGGAAGTTCCTGTCCACTTCAAGCTTTGCCGTAAACTCGGCATCTCCAATCCTGAACTTTCCCCTCCCCTTTCCCTCATAGCCGAGGAAAACCGCCTTTAAGAGGGTTTCAAACTCAGTTTCAGCTTTCCCCTTCTGCTCCCCCTTTGTTATCTGAGAGAGGAGTTTCTTCATCTCGTGGTAGGAGAAGTTCTCAAGCTTCAGGGGGAGGTCTCGGCTTATCGCCTCTACGGGGATAATCCCCTCAATCCTCCTTATCTCCACGCTCCACCTACTCAAACAGGTCTGTAGAGAGGTAACGCTCCCCGGTATCGGGAAGAACCGTCACAACCCTCCTTTTAACCTCCAACTCTCTGGCAACCCTTAAAGCAGCTGCAACGTTTGCTCCGGAGGAGACACCTGCAAGGACTCCAAACTCCCTGGCAAGCAGTCTGGTGTAGTGTTTAGCCTCCCGGTAGCTTACCTTCTCTACCCTGTCAATCAGTGAAGTATCAAGAACCTGAGGAACAAAACCGGCACCTATCCCCTGAATTTTGTGGGAGCAGGCCTTTTCGCCGGAAAGGACAGCACACCCCTCAGGCTCAACGGCAACACAGGTGCAGTCGGGGTTCTCCTCCTTAAACCGCCTTGAAATTCCGGTAAAGGTTCCCCCCGTCCCGATTCCGGCAACGAAGAGGCCGGGAAGAGCTCCCATCTGCTCCAGTATCTCAACGGCGGTAGTCCTGTAGTGAACTTCCGGGTTAACCGGGTTTTCAAACTGCCTGGCCGGGAAGTACCTCTCAGGCTCTTTCTCCACAAGCTCCTTTACCTTCTCAACGGCTCCCTTAACTCCTTCCTCCGCTGGGGTTAAAAGGAGCTCCGCCCCGAAAGCCCTCAGTATCCGCTTCCTCTCCTCGCTCATGTTCTCAGGCATTGCTATTAAACACCTGTATCCCTTTGCAGCACACACCAGAGCAAGCCCTATTCCAGTATTACCGCTGGTGGCCTCAACAACCGTTTTCTCCGGCGTCAGCTCCCCCCTCTTCTCTCCGTCTTCAACAATGGCAAGAGCCACCCTGTCTTTTATAGAACCTCCTGGGTTGAACATTTCAAGCTTCAGGTAGAGCTCCACCCCTTCAATCTCAACCCTTAAAAGGGGGGTGTTCCCTATACCGTCAAGGATACTTCGCAACAACCTCCTCATCTGGTAGCTCCTCTAAAACGAAAACTCTTTTCTTTCTCTTAACCGTCTCTCCCTTTACTTTACCAAAGAGGCTCTCCTTAAAAACGAAAAACCCACTTACGTGCTTTGCCGCCTTCCTGAAGAAGAAGTCTGTTAAACCGAACTCCTCCTTCAGCCACCTGAACTTCTCTTCTGGAAGACCCCGAAGGAGCTCCCCCCTGTACAGAAACCTGACCAGGTTATCCTCCAGGAACTCCCTCAAGAACCTGAGCTTAGAATCTCTTGTTAAGTTCCTCTTTACAGCCCCGTAGAGGTCACTCTCAGAGGTAAGGTAGTCGGCAACTATCCTGATTATCTCGTTAATTCTGTCGGGAACTACGGAAACAATCCCCTTGTAGGTTATTCTCCTGTGCTTGAACTCGGGAAGGAGCTCCCTCGTTGAACCTTTAAGCCTCTGTGAAGAGTCAACAATTCCACCTACAACGATTAGCGTGTTTTCGTCAACCTCTTCGTGGGTAAACTCCTTCTCCCCCGAAGGGTCAAGAACTATCACCTGAGAGTAACCTGAAACCTCCTCCCTTACCGGAAAGGGGATCTCAGGGGAGAAGAAGCTCTCCATAAACTCCTTCCCCTCTAAAGGAGCGTTAAAGACGAAGAAGTTCTCCGGAGTAAAGAAGTCCTTAACGGTTCCGTAAGCTATCTCAAGCTGAACCATGAGAGACTTCCTCTCAGAAGGCAGAAGCCTGTCAAAGAGGGAAAGGTCAACGGCAAAGTCGGGGTAGCGAAACTCAAGTTCGGAAAAGTCAACGGAGCCCGGCCTCCTGACAACGGCTGCGTCTGCCTCCACTTCACCTCTAAAGGCCAGAAGCTCAACCTGGCCACACTGAGCAACCACCTTCCCCGGCCTTATCGGCTCCTCAAACTCACTGGCTTTAAAAACTCCGTACTCCCCCTTAACCAGCCTGTAGGCCAGCCTGTTGAAGAAGTCTCCTCTTCCCGGGTTAAAGAGGAGTTTCGGCCTCTTTATGCCCTCGGCTGCAAGCTTCTCTGAAACAAGAACCTTAGGCGTTTTAAACTTCAACTTCCACTCCAGCAGTTGTGAACTACCTACAACTTTAGTCGTAGGCTTCTGAGGGAGTTTTGTAGGTTATCCCTACCCTTATCCCTCTGGGTGGGTTCACACCACCCTCTACTCCTATCCCTGCTATTTGCAGGGATTCGGAGATACCTTTCCCAAACTCGTAGATTCTTACCCTTACTACTTTCTTAAGTCCCGTCACAAGGTCAAACCACTTCCTTTTAAACTTTCTTAAGATGTTTCTCGCTCCGTTAACGTCTGCGTTAATGAGTCCTTTAATTGGTGATAGGAAAAGCCCTCTCCTTACCCTCCTTCCGTTACCTTTGTTCTCTTTTTTAACTCCTGCATTTTCGTCGCAGGAGTCGGTAACGGAAGTATAGCTCTCATCTATCAGCTTAACTCCTATCCCTACCTCTTTAAGCTTGTATCTTAAGTATTCTGTTACTTTCCCGTGGGGTAATAGCTTAAACATCTGGTTTACAAAGTCTGGAAGGTTATTCTCCTTGTTCTTTGACTCCTGAACTTTTCCTATTACTACCGTCTTTACTCCTTTTCTTACTGCAAGCTCCTTTATCAGATTGCTGACCTTATGAGCGTAATCCCTCAGTAGGTTCCTGACACTTTTCCAAAGTTTGTGAAGTTTCTTCTCTAACTGTATTGTCGGTAGTCCTTTCCTCTTAAGGTTATCAAGTCTTTTCTGCAAATTCGTTATCTTTTTGAGCTTCTTTCGCAGTAACGTTTTTAATCCTCTCCCGTCTATTATGTAGGAAGTAGAATCCTCTTCCACTACACAGGTGGCAAAGTTTGATACTCCGTAGTCAATCGCTAATACCTTATCTCCTTCCAGTCTAACCTCTGGAACCTTTCTCTCATACACTACTACCGCTTTAAAGCTTACTTGCCCGTATGATTTATACGGAACTATCTGAACGTTAAGAATTTTGAGGTTTTCTAAATCCTTATACCCCGTCTCTATCCATAGGTAATCAGGTGAATACCCAAACTTTTTGAACAGGTGTTCTTTTAAGTTCTTTGACAGCGAAAGTCTTATCCTACTCCCCTCTATTCTGAATCCTGTTTTGTCCCAAATTACTACTCTGTGAGGAATTTCGGGATTTACGTAGCTCGGTGGTTTAACTGTTTCTACTCCTTTCTCTTTGAACTTCTCAGGGTCTTTTAGGAACTTGAAGAAGTTATTCCATCCTCTTGATAGCTCATCAAGGACTATTTGAGCACAGCGGGATTGTAAGGAACGTAAGTGTAGGGATTCATCTTTGAGTTTGTTGTAGAGGTCTCTGTAATCAGGTTTCGCTAACTTGTTCTTTATGAGGTAGTTTGCTTGATTCCAGAGTCTTCCAGCGTGGTAGGTGAGGTATCCGAGAATTATCTGCTGCTGGTCTGTCAAACGGTTTAACTCAAAAACTATCGCTCGTTTCACTTTCCTTGACATTCTTTTATGTATCTCCTAATCGTTTCAGCAGATACGTTTCCAGCAGTTCCAACGTAGTAAGATGGTGTCCAAAGGTGTCCACCACAAAGCTTTTTCTTAAGTTCTGGAAACTCCTTGAACAGTTTCCTTGCTGTTATTCCTTTGAACAGCTTTACAAGGGTTGCAGGAGCAAACTTCGGATGTGCAGAGACGAAAAGGTGGACGTGGTCGGGCATTATCTCAAGCGCAAGTATTTCAAAACCATACTTATTCGCTATCTCATGAATTAGGGTCTCTAATCTCTTTGCTATTCTTCCTACCAAAATTGATTCCCTGTATTTCGGCATCCAAACTATATGGTATGCTGTATGATAGACACAACCCTTGGTGCGTTTAGCTTCTATCATACTCTTATGGTATATTACCGCTGAGTCAAAGTCAACACCCATCCGGGGTGTCGGGCTGTATCCCCGTTTTTAAAAGCGGGGTTTTAGCCCATCGTTTTTCTATAAACTTTAACTCAGAATTTTAGAAGGAGGAGAGATGAAGAAGGGATTGGCGGAAGTTCCGGGTGTAAAGTGTGGAACTGCAATTGCAGGGATAAAGAAGACCGAAAAGCCGGTAAACAGGCCAGACCTTTTAGTAGTTGCAACAGAGGAACCCTCAGAGTTTGCAGCGGTGTTTACTAAAAACGACGTTAAGGCAGCCCCCGTTAAGGTAAGTATGGAGATAACCGGAAAGGTCTCAGGAATAGTTGCAAACAGCGGAAACGCCAACGCCTGCACCGGAAAAAGGGGAATAGCCGACGCCCTTGAGATGTCTAAGCTAACCTCTCAGCTTACGGGAAAGGGTAAGTTCCTTGTTGCCTCAACCGGAGTAATCGGCGAGCCTATGCCGATGGAGAGGGTAAGAAAGGGAATTGCCGAAGCTGTTAAAAACCTTGGAAAGGCAAAGGGTGAAGAGCCAGCTCTGGCAATAATGACGACAGACACTTTCCCCAAGCTCTCCTTTAAAGAGGGGAACGGATTTGTAATAGGGGGAATTGCCAAGGGAGCCGGAATGATAGACCCGGCCATGGCCACAATGCTCTCCTTTGTTGCAACAGATGCAAAAGTCTCTAAGGAGCTCCTCCAGAAAGCCCTTAAAGAGGCGGTTGACATCTCGTTTAACGCAATAACAGTTGACGGAGACATGAGTACAAACGACTGTGTCTTCCTCCTCTCTACAGGCAGGAGCTCCGTAGAGATAACCCAGGAGAACTACGGTGAGTTTAAAGAGAAGCTGACGGCCGTTCTGAAAGAACTCGCGTACCAGATAGTAAAGGATGGGGAAGGTGCCACAAAGGTTGCAAGAGTTGTGGTAGAGAGAGCAAAAACCGTAGAGCAGGCAAGGGCCGTTGCAAGGAAGATAGCCCTCTCTCCTCTGGTTAAAACGGCGCTTTTCGGGTGCGACCCCAACTGGGGAAGGATCGCAGCAGCGGCAGGGGCCGCTATGGTAGGGGTTGAAGAGGAGAAGATGGAGATCTACATAGGAGAGTTCCTGCTGTTTAAAGGGGAACGGGCAGATTACAACGAAGAAGAGGTGTTTAAGTACATGAAAGAGAACGAAGAGATACTCATTAAGGTTGTTCTGAACCAGGGAGAAGAGCAGTTTGAGTACCTTACCTGCGACCTAACCTACGACTACGTGAGGATAAATGCCGAGTACAGAACCTGAAGTTCTGCTGATAGACGCAGGGAACACGAGGGTAAAGGGGGCTTTCTACAGCAGGGGAAGAATTGTTCCAATCTTTTCTTTAAAAACAGAGGAGGTTCTAAGGAGAGGGGAGCTCCCCCACCTAAACTTCCCCAACGCTGCCGCAGCCTCAGTAGTTCCACAGGTAACAGAGATTATTAAAAGAACTTACCCGGGAGCTCTCATCATCTCCAGCCGCCTGAAGCTCCCCTTTAAAGTCTCCTATAGGGGAGAACTGGGAGCAGACAGAATAGCCAACATTGCAGGAGGGCTCAAGTACTCAAACAGTTTCATCGTTGTAAGCTGCGGAACCGCCACAGTAATTGATATCGTAAAGGAAAGAGAGTTTGTTGGAGGCTACATACTCCCCGGAGTTGAGACAATGGCAAAAGAGCTTTACAAAAGGGGAGCTCTCCTTCCCGAAGTTAAACTAGAGGAACTTTCGCTAAAACCGGGAAACTCAACAGAAGAGTGTATTAAGGCCGGAATATCAGTAGCAACAGCAGGAGCTATAGAGAGCGTAAAAAAACATTATCCATTCCCCCTTCTTATAACCGGAGGACTTGGAGGAAAAGTAGCAGAAGTAATCGGTGGGAACTTTCTAAAATGGCTTACTTTTGAAGGGATACTGGAGGTATGGAAAACAGAAAGGGGGGAATCTACCCCCCGATAACTTACTTGCCAAAGATCTCCTTAGCAGCAGCTTCAAGAGCAGCCTTGTTGCTCTTGAAAGCAGCCATCATAGGATTGTTTGTCTTCAGAGCTGCCTCAACAAAAGCCTTTGAATTCTTGAACTTAGCCTTGAGCTGAGCCTTTGAAGGAGCCATAGAACCGTTGTGGCATCCAGCACACTGAGTCTCCCAAACGCCTGCGGAAGCCGGAGCTGCAAGGAGAGCTACTACAGCAAGAGCTCCAAGAACTTTCCTCATTTTCTACCTCCTTGAGTTAGTTTTCCTGGGTATCAATTTATTTGTAGAAGGAGTAAATGGCAATGATTATAAAATTTTAATCAAAATCTCACCTCTTTTGTAGGAACAGAAGGAACTTTAATTATTCCTCTATCCCTCCAGATAAACTGGAGGGCATTTGTAGGACAGGCATCAACACACTCAGCACAGTTCCAACAGTAAACGCTCTGGCTCTCTCCAACGCTCGGCTTAATACCCATGGGGCACCTCGTATCACACACCTTACACCCTACACACTTGCTGGCGTCGTACCTTATAACCAGCTGCCTCCACTTTCCTATAAGGGCCAAAGTTGCCCCAAGGGGGCACAGGTAACGGCAAAAGAGCCTTCTCGTTAGAAGGTTCAGAAGAAGAACAACTACAACTATAGCAATCTCAACGGTTATGTGTTTGTAAAAGACGTAGAACATCGTCTCCCTTCCAACGAGCCCGGGAGGAGACCACCAGACAAACAGAGGGTAGCCGATTATCATCGTAAGCATCAGTTCTGTAACGAGAGCAAACCAGAGAAGTCTCTTAGGAAATCGAATAAGGTCGGGGCGGTACTTCAGCTTAGTTCCCCACTTTGGAATAAGGCCGAGGATTTTATCTGTTAGAAGAGAGAGGAACTCAATCGGGCACATCCAGCTACAGAAGACCCTTCCCATAAGAAAGGCCAGAACAACAGGAACAACCATTCCTATGAGAGAGGGCATGTAGAAAGATTTGGCAGTAAGAATCGACTCCAAACCCTCAAGGGGAGAAACTACCCACAGGTTACCAACGCCTAAAGACTGAAACCAGCCCTGGATAAAGTTTATATCCCAGTAGTAGTTCGTAAACGGGTTTCCAACAACAACAATGAAACAGGCTAAAAGGAAAAGGTAGCGCCAGATTGTTATCCTCTTCCAAAAACTCTTCCTGGCCAACTCACCACCTCTTTACGATTTCTTAATGTCTTCCAGCTTAATCTCTTTAATCTTTTTCCACTTAATAGGCATTATCGTTATGGCCTTCTTTCCTTTGTTTTCGTACCAGGTATCGGCAATACACGAGTAAGCACAGATACCGCAACCGGTACAGTACTCCTCAACTATGTAGGGTCTGAAGTCGTGATCAATCTTTATTGCTACTCCCGAAAAAGGACACACAGAGAAACAAGTTTTACACATAAGACCGGTCTTATCCTGCTGCCAGGTTACGCATATCTGTCTGTTTATTACGGCAACGCCCATTCTAACTTCTTCCTTAGCACAAGGAACGAGGGAACCGGTAGGACACACGTAGACACACTTCATACAGAGGTAACAGGGTTTCTCCATTACGTTTACGTAGGGGGTTCCTGAAAAGACTCCACCGCTTTTTACGTCAAAGTACTTTATGCAGTGGTAAGGACAGACCTCTCCGCACCTTCCGCAGCGGATACACTTCTGGGCAAAGTGCTCCTCTGGAACAGCTCCCGGAGGTCGAAGGATGTTAGGACCTATAGGAGACTTCACCATCGTTTTTGGGTTTTTTAAACGGGACAGGTCGCAGGAGGAGGTGAGAGCTCCCGACAAAAACGCCCCAAGGGTAACCTTTAAGAACCTTCTTCTTTCTTCAGTGGCTCTCTTTTTCCCCATTCTCGTCTTCTCCAAGCCAAGCTCTTTCTGCCTCTTTTTCTGCCTTTCTAAGTCCCCTAAACGGGTTCATTGGATAGATTTCTCCAGACTCTATTTTCTCAAACTCATCTAAGAAGTGGGCTTCAACAACGGCAAGCTGTAAAACGCCGTCTATAGCCTTTATCTGTTTCTCCATCTGCTCCAGCTCAGAATAGCGTTCGGCGTCAAGAACGACAATAATGTGATAAGCGTTCTCCTCCTCCTTTAAACCTCCCCCGTAAACCTCTACCCCAGGGATAGAAAGAAGTTCCCTTTCAACCTCTTTCCCTCTTTCTGGAACTGTTGTAACAACACAGCTGACAATAGGCATAAGACCACCTCTTCAAAAGATCATTATATACGAGAATTTAGATGATTGAGATTAAAAAAATAAAGAGAGGGGGGAGCTCCCCTCCCTTTGAAAATTACCTTTCGTTTGGATCAAGCTCGGCGTTGTGGAGGTAACCGCCCTTAACTTTCACGAGCTTAACCAGGTATTGCTTGAGCGGACGAGCAGGAGCGTACTTCTTGATACGGCAGGCACAGATCTTAAACTCAGGTTGCTTAGAACCTGGGTCAAAGGCATCAAGAGTACAGAAGTTAATCATCCTGCTTTTCTCCTGGTCGTACCAGTAGACAAAGACCATTCCTTCCATTGGACCTTCGTCTGTGGAGATCCTTGCCGGTATGATGTTCTTTCCACGGCGAGTCTCAATAAGAACCAGGTCTCCAGGCTGAATTCCGAGACGCTGAGCGTCTTTCGGGTTAATCTCAACCCAGGCGTACGGGTAGTCGGAAGCAAGCTCTGGAATACGCCCGGTCATTGAAGCTGTATGCCACATGTCAATAACCCTACCTGTTGAGAGGTAGAACGGATACTCAGCATCTGGTGGCTCAGCAGGACCCTTGTAAGGTCTGAGCCAGATCCAGAACCTGTAGCGGCTCTCAGGTGGTAGAGTTGGCAGGCAGTGGAGGTGACCGTAGTCAACAACTTTCCAACCTTCAAGGTGATGCTTCTTAACAAACTCTGTAGCAAGTGGGTCTTTACCAACAACGAACCTTCTGAGGGTTCCACCTTTTCTAGCAATCTCTACTGTTGGAGCAGGCCACTGAACACCGTCAGGTCTTTCAAGGAGAACTTCGTAAGTAGCACCGGAGAGGTCATTATCCCTTCCCTTGGTAACTTTTCCAGCGTACTCGTTCCACACCTCTTTAGAAAGAGTCCACCACGGATCTTTCTTGGCAGCCTCAATGAACGGAGCTACACACTGGTAAACTGTGTGAGCCCTTGCACGAAGCTTTGGATCACGCTCCTTCTTAAGTTTCTTAGCAAGAACCTGAGCAAACTCAACGATTATCTGAAGTTCTGGCCTACAGGAACCTGGAGCCTTAACGGCAACAGGTGTCAGCTGTGAACGGCGCTCCGTACATCCGTAAACACCTGTTTTCTCAAAGTGGAACGGTGTAGGAAGGATAAGGTTTGCAAACTCTGTTGTCCTTGTGGGGAATATCTCGTTAACAACTACAAATACGTCGTCCCTGGCAAAGCCTTCTCTGAACCTTCTAACGTTTGGAAGTGACTGAAGGGGAGATGTTTCTTCAATCCAGATGAAGTGGATAGGTTTAAGACCTGGGAACCTCTTTCTGTCTTGCTCCGTATAGGAGATAGCAGAGAACATTTTTACTGTGTGGTAACCGGGCTTTGGAGGAATAGTTCCCTTTGGAACACCCCAAATCTTCTCAAGTTCCTCTCTATCTTTCTTGCTCTTAACAATTCTGTGTCCAGGAAGGATGTGGCAAAGTCCTCCACCCTCACGAACACCACCACAAGCGTTCGGCTGACCTGTAAGGGAAAGTGCGTCAGCACCGTCCTTACAGATGTTTCCGGTTAAGAGGTGAAGGTTGGTAACGAGGTTGTTAACCCATACGCCACGGGTCCTCTGGTTGAGACCCATTGTCCAGATGGAAACGGTCCTGGTTGTAGCAAAGCGCCTTGCTACTTTACGGATCATTT
>Ga0256831_1000750_pt1 | contig 17165 bp, 12 predicted proteins | sample 132544metaG_FD_189087 | JGI IMG/M metagenome (GOLD analysis project Ga0256831, IMG submission 189087) | Hydrothermal vent microbial communities from Lau Basin, Pacific Ocean - 132-544 | ecosystem: Environmental > Aquatic > Marine > Hydrothermal vents | place: Pacific Ocean: Lau Basin | collected...
CGAGGAGAGAGATGCTGTTGTTTCGCTGGCAAAACAGTCGACACACCCGTTGAGCAATGCTGTTTCGAAATTTTATAAAGATGTAAATTATACTGCTCCCGACCATTTTGTTGAAGTTCTGGGGCGGGGTGTTTTCGGGAAAGTGAATGGATTGAATATCCGTCTTGGTGCAGAAGAGTATGTAACGAATAAAACAACCTGTAGTAAACAAAAAGCTTCGGTTGTTTATGTGTCTATTAACGATAAAACGAAAGGGTTTTATACTGTTAGCAATCAGTACAGGAAAGGTTTTGAGGAGGTTATTCGGACGTTAAAAAAGCAGTTTAAAGTTTATTTATTAACCGGCGACAACAATGGAGAGGAGGAGCATTTGTTAAATTATTTTGAAAAGCAAAATATGCAGTTCAATCAAAAACCGGGCGATAAAGCAGAGTTTGTAAAGCAGTTGCAAGAGCGGGGCGAAACGGTTTTAATGACCGGCGACGGGTTAAACGATGCGGGAGCTTTAATGCAAGCCGATGTAGCGCTTACAATTGCCGATAAAGTGTACCATTTCTCGCCGGCAAGCGATGCCGTTCTCGAAGCTGAAAAGTTTAGTCAACTTGCTAAATTTGTGCATTTTACAAAAACATCACTCAAAATTGTAAAGGTTAGCTTTTTTATCTCTTTTCTCTATAATGTAATTGGAATATCGTTCGCAATTTCCGGAAATTTATCGCCAATTGTGGCTGCTATTTTAATGCCAATCAGTTCGGTGTCGGTGGTCGCTTTTGCCACTTTTGTTACCCGGTTTGCCGGGCGAATAAAACTGTCTTGATGTACATCGTCCGTCCCTTAAAAGGGACGGCAAAGGATATTTCTGCACGATCAAAAATTGATTATACAAATATCCTTTGCCGTTGGCTTTAACCAACGGATTTATGGAATGCCAAAACCAATTGGGCTTCAGCCCTGAATAATTTATTCCAAAAAAATATGATTTTGATAGGTTTAAGGGCCCGGAGACTGGTTTAATCTTGGTGTCCGTCCCTTGAAAGGGACGGCAAAGGATATTCTTACTCCGACTCTAGAAATCATTCACGGTGTGAATTGTAAATTAAAAGCAGAAAAAATAATAACAACCCCGCAATTTGCAAGAAATCACGCCGTGAATTTTTACATTTATCCTTTGCCGTTGGCTTTAGCCAACGGATTATTGGTTAGCAAAAAGCTCCTCTTTTAAAAACCGGGCGGTAAACGATTTTTTGTTTTTAGTTATCTCTTCCGGAGTGCCGGTGCAAAGAATTTCCCCACCGTTTTTCCCGCCTTCCGGACCAATGTCGATAATGTGGTCGGCCACTTTTATAACATCGAGATTATGTTCAATTACAATAACCGTATTTCCTTTTTCAACAAGTTTGTTTAGCATTTCCAACAAAACACGAATGTCTTCGAAGTGAAGGCCGGTAGTAGGTTCGTCTAAAATGTAAACGGTTTGCCCGGTGTCGCGCTTTGCCAGTTCTGCCGCCAGTTTAACCCGCTGCGACTCGCCTCCCGATAACGTTGTCGATGATTGGCCAAGTGTAATGTACCCCAACCCGACATCTTTTAATGTTTTTAGTTTTGTTGCAATCGACGGAATATTCTCGAAAAAATCGACCCCGCTGTTGATGGTCATATTCAGTACATCTGAAATCGATTTTCCTTTGTACCGCACTTCCAGTGTTTCGCGGTTGTAGCGTTTCCCGTTGCATTTGTCGCAATGTACATAAACATCGGGGAGGAAATTCATCTCAATGAGTTTTAGCCCGCCCCCCTGACACGCTTCGCAGCGGCCACCTTTTACGTTAAACGAAAACCGGCCGGGTTTGTAGCCCCGTATTTTTGCTTCGGGTAACTGGGCAAACAAACTGCGGATATCGGAAAAAATATTGGTGTAAGTTACCGGGTTCGAGCGCGGTGTACGTCCAATTGGCGACTGGTCGACACGGATTACTTTATCGATAAATTCTAACCCTTTTACCGATTTGTAAGGCAGCGGATCTTTAAGCGATTTGTAAAAATGCTGACTTAATACGGGTTGCAGAGTTTCGTTTATCAACGTCGATTTTCCACTTCCCGAAACACCGGTTACACAAATAAATCTTCCGAGAGGAATTTTTAGATTAACCGATTTCAGATTGTTTCCGGTGCATCCCTTTAATTCGAGGAAATTGGTTTTCCCGGTTCGTCGTTTCGAGGGCACTTCAATTTTTTTTATGTTGTTGAGGTAGTCGGCGGTGAGTGACTTCATTTTTATCACTTCAGCAGGTGTTCCGGCAGCAACAATCTCTCCTCCGTGACGCCCGGCCAGCGGCCCCATGTCAATCAGGTAATCGGCATGCATCATCGTATCTTTATCGTGTTCAACCACCACCACCGAGTTGCCCGAATCGCGTAATTGTTGCAGTGCTTCTATCAGTTTTAAATTGTCGCGGTGGTGTAGTCCGATGCTGGGCTCGTCGAGAATATACAGCACATTTACCAATTGCGAGCCAATTTGTGTTGCCAGTCTTATTCGTTGCGATTCGCCTCCCGACAAACTGCGGACAGTACGGTCGAGTGCCAGGTAATTCAGCCCAACTCCCAGCATAAAACCCAGCCGGTCGCGAATCTCTTTTATCACTTCTGTTCCAATTTTTCGTTGGCGTTCGGTAATTCGCTCCTCCAACCCGTTAAACCATTCTCCCAATTCGTTTAAATCGAGCTGCGCAATTTCCGAAATATTCTTCCCGTCTATTTTAAAATGGAGCGACTCTTTTTTTAGTCGCATTCCGTTACATTCGGGGCACACCGTTGTTTTAACAAATTGGTTTGCCCACTTTTGTGCTGTTTTCGATGTATTGTCTTCGCGCTGACTGTCGATATATTTTATCACTCCGTCGTAACTCATCATGTAATTCATACTTGTTCCGAGGGGAGTATTTTTTAGCTGAATTCGTTCGGTTGTTCCAAAAAGAACTTCTTGCAAACCCTCTTCCGAAATATCTTTTACCGGTGTGTTTAGTGTAAAACCGTGCTTTTCGCCGAGTGCCTCAATTTGCCAGAAAATTAACGAATTTTTATAGGGCCCGAGTGGGGCAATTCCGCCTTTCGAAATACTTTTTGTTTTGTCGGGCATAATTTTGTTTAAATCGATTTCGGTAACGCGGCCCAGTCCGTTACATTTCGAACAGGCTCCTTGTGGCGAATTAAACGAAAAATTGTGTGGTGCCGGCTCGGCATACGAAATTCCAGTGGTGGGGCACATCAGCAACCGGCTGTAATACTTTACTTCATCAGTATCGTGGTCGAGAATCATTAAAACTCCATGGCCGTGTTTCATGGCTGTTTGCACACTCTCTTTGAGGCGTTTTTCAGAGGCATCGTCAACCACTAGTTTGTCAATCACCATCTCAATAAAGTGATTTTTATAGCGATCGACCTTATGGTTGTGTTTCAGTTCTGTTATTGTACCATCAATCCGGGCGTGTAAAAAACCTTTGCGTAGAATTTGTTCGAAAAGCTCACGGTAATGTCCTTTGCGCCCTTTTACAACAGGCGAAAGAATAACAATTCGTTTTCCTGCAAAGTCGTTTTTTATCAGTTGAAGAATTTTCTCTTCGGTATATTTAACCATTTTCTCGCCCGTGTTGTACGAAAAAGCTTCGCCAGCACGCGCATACAAAAGGCGTAAAAAATCGTAAATTTCGGTAACTGTACCCACAGTTGAACGCGGGTTTTTGGTTGTTACTTTTTGTTCGATTGAAATTACCGGACTTAATCCGGTGATTTTATCAACATCGGGGCGCTCCATATTTCCGAGAAACGATCGTGCATAAGCCGAAAATGTTTCGATGTAGCGGCGCTGCCCTTCGGCATAAATGGTGTCGAAAGCAAGCGACGATTTTCCGCTTCCACTTAACCCTGTAATTACCGTAAGCTTATTTCGGGGAATTTCAACATCAATGTTTTTTAGGTTGTGGACACGCGCACCCTGAACCACAATTTTTTCGTCGAACTCTGATACATTGTGTTGATTCTCTATTTCCATTCTCTTTTTATTCATGCAATTACGGTTGGTGTAAATAGTTTGCTCCTTTAATTATGGCTGGAATAATTATTTCGAAAGCGGAATTTTAATGACGTATGTTTTCTTTTTTGAATTTGTCAGGTGGTCATCGCGTAACCAGGGATTAAAATCTTTTAAGAGTTTATAACTGATACCATATTTTTTTGCAAAATCGGGGAAGTTGGCAACAGCACCATGAATTGTAATGTTTTTCGTTTTTATTATCGGGTATTTTTCGTTGTCGGCAACATAAAAACCATACCGTTCCGGATTTTCGATAATGAGTTTTAGCGCTGCAATACGGTAAACATACCGTGCCGTTTCGGTTGTAATTAAAAGGTCGTAATAGTTGTCGGTTTTTTGCCGAACCAACTGTTTCGAAATTCCCGACCTACCTCGATTGTACGATGCTGCTACCAATGTCCAGCTTCCAAATTTTTCGTACGAATCGAGCAGGTAGTCGCAAGCGGCATATGTTGCTTTTTCAATATGATAACGCTCGTCGATTAAGCTGTTTACTTCCAGCCCGTACTCCTGTGCCGTACTTTTCATAAATTGCCACAACCCAACCGCATGGGCAGGCGAAATAGCACGCGGATTTAATCCACTTTCGGCAAGTGCGAGGTATTTAAAATCGTCGGGAATTCCTTTCTCTTTTAAAATTGGTTCGATTACTGAAAAGTAGCGGGGAGTAAGTTTTAAATACCGGAGGGTTTGCGAATGAAAATAGGCGTTCGATAAAAGCTCGCGGTCGAGCGATTCCCGAATGTCGAACCGGTCGAGTGGCATTGGTTCACCGGCAAACGAAAAAGCCGTGGGAAGTTCTACCGGTTTAAAAATTGCTTTCTGTTCTATTGCCGGATTTGAGGTCTCGGGCCGGGCCGATGCTAAAATCATTACAACTACTATAAGATTTATCCCAATTATTACGGGTAGCAAAACCTTCCAATATCTTTTTTGTCTCATTTTGTTAAAGTTTAAAGTGCTTAAAAACAATTTGTTTCAGCATAATCTTGTAGGTTTTAACAGAGTTCAACAACTCTTTTAAAACGAATCTGCAAAAGTACTATTTACTATTCAGATAACAATTAAAAAAGAATACCAGTTTGGAGACTTTAACTCTAAATTGAGCGATTCAGAACAAAAAAGTTTGTCAATTGTGATATAAAAGGGAGTTACAAAGTTCCTGGATATTTATTCTCTGAAATATAGAGTGCTTTTTTTCTCTGCCTAATCTTTATAGCTTTGTATAAATCTAAAACATAAATTATGTCATTCAGGAAATTTTCATTGTTTCTGTTTTTATCTCTTTTCTTTTTTTCGTGTTCAACAAAAAAACAGCAACCCAACATTGTATTTATTTTGGTTGACGATTTGGGCTGGGCCGATGTAAAATGCAACTTTCCGGAATCTTTTTACGATACGCCAAACATCGATAAACTGGCCAAAAACGGAGTACGGTTTACCAATGCTTATGCGGCAAATCCGGTTTGTAGTCCAACGCGTGCCGCATTAATGACCGGCAAACATCCGAACCGTGTAGACATTACAGACTGGATTCCGGGCGACGACCCTAAAAAACGGCCACTCTTGGGGCCGCAAGACCGAAATGAACTTGCTTTGGAGGAGACAACCATTGCCGAGAAATTAAAAGAGAAAGGATATAAAACCTGCTTTATTGGTAAGTGGCATTTGGGCGATAAAGGTTATTTTCCCGAAGATCAGGGATTTGATATTAATATTGGCGGGCATCATAGAGGCAGCCCACCCGGAGGTTATTATTCTCCGTATAAAAATCCGAAACTTACCGACGGGCCAAAAGGAGAATACCTAACCGACCGGTTAACAACAGAAGGAATTAAATTTATTAACGAGAACAGCAAACATCCGTTTTTTCTCTACCTCGCTTTTTATACGGTGCATACTCCTATTCAGGCATCGAAAAAATTTATTGAAAAATATAAAGCGAAACGCGATAGTTTACACATTACAGAAGTGCCACACCGGCGAGAGGGTGAGGGGTGGACAAAACTACTTCAGGAGAATGCGGCTTTTGCTTCGATGGTTGCATCGATGGATGAGAATGTTGGACGGGTTTTAAAAACATTAAAAGAGAGGGGGCTTGATAAAAATACGTGGGTAATTTTTACGAGTGACAACGGAGGACTTTCCACACTTTACCGGAAAAATGCACCTACCAGCAACGGGCCGTTGCGTGCCGGAAAAGGGTGGTGTTACGAAGGTGGAATCCGTGTGCCGTTAATTATTGATGGCCCCGAAGTTGTAAACCGCGGCAGAACAACCGACCAACCTGCTGTTAGTATGGATTTCTATACAACAATTTTAACTATTGCCGGAGTTGAACACGCCGACAACGACGGGGTGAATTTGCTTCCGTTGTTAACGGAAAACAAACCGCTTAATCGCGATGTACTTTTTTGGCACTATCCGCATTATCACGGCAGTGCCTGGAAACCGGGTTCGGCATTGCGAAAAGGCGATTGGAAACTGATTGTGTTTTACGAAGATAATCGTATGGAATTGTATAACCTTGCTACCGACCCCGGCGAAACAACAAATGTTGCCGGACAGAATCCGCAGAAAGTTAAAGAACTTAAGAAACTACTCGATAAAAAGCTGGCAGACTCGGGCGCAAAATTTCCAACCGTAAATCCCGATTATGTTCCTAAAGATTAATGAGCTTATTTAAATTTTTAGCCTGTAATCAATGCCAAGAATGTTAATCGACGTTTTGTCTTCGTAATAATGTTGAAGCCGGTAGTAAACGCCAACGCGGTGAATTTTTCCTATTTTTCGTGAAAGGCCAATGTCGAACCTGCCTTTTGCAATTTGCTTTTTCGCTAAATTGTGGAAAATCTCGTAGCTGGTAAACGGAGTTAATTTGTTGCCTGCAATGTTGTACGATAGTTTTATACGCGGGCGAATTGTTGTAACTTTTTCATTCTCTTCTTTGTCGTTGTAATAGGTTATACGCGTACGAAACGAAGGACGAAAACGGCTGATATCTGTTTTAAATGTTGTGTCGAAAACCCAGCGGTTGGTTGTAACATTCTCTTTTTTCTTTACGTTTGTTTTTAGCCGGTAAGCTGCTGCAAACTCTAAAAATTTAAATGCTTTGTACGAAAGTTGTCCGTCGAACTGGTACTTGTCAACAGTAAAATCGTCTTGCAACCGTATTTCGGGAACGATACTGAATTCGAAGCGCTTAAAAAATCGCTTTGTAAATTCAAGCTCAATCCAAGTACCGAATTTATTCGTTTTTGCTAATCCCGATGAAACTCCTGTGATGAGGATAAGAAACAAAACAACTATTTTCTTCATGATTTGATTTCTCTTTTTGAATCCTGCTTTTTAACATCGAAAAAGATAACAATTTGCGCTACATCGCGTAAGAAATCAATTTTTTTTATGTGGTATCGTTTTATTTTTATTCCGGTTCTGTTTTCTAAATCTTCGAGTAGTTCTATCTCTTTCCCTTTATGAATATTTTCTATGTTTTCGTAAACAATAAGCAGCGAGTCCTCTTGTTTTAGCAGTAGTGCCTTCTCGAGTAGCCACAACGTGCTGATTAGTAATAAGTTTGCCAGTGCCAATTCAATGTATCCGAAATAGTTTTTCGAGAGTGCATTAATAACCGATACGGCAATAATTACAAAAAGGTAGGTCATCTCTTTGGGAGGTATCTGATCGGTACGATACCTGATTATACCAAAAATAGCAAATAGGCCAAGTGCAAAACCAAGCTCCATTTTTACATCTTCGAGCAGATAAACAAGGAGAAAAACGGCAACACTAATTGCAAAATAGCTAAAGTAGAACTCTTTCTTTTTACTAATCCGGGCATACAATACAACAACTAAAAAGGTGGCAACCAGATTAAATCCAAACCTGATGGCCATTAATGTGAAATTTTCGATAAGTGAGATATCCATTTCTTAACTAATTTTTTAAAGTTCTAATTTATAATATATCTGCGAATAAACCTTAGACGTGGTTTAAACGCGTTTTGTTTTAAATCGGGTTCGAGAAATGCACGCCCGGTGCAATATTTCGATAGCCCTCGTTGTCTTATTTTTAACGTTCGCAATATAGAAACCATTGGCGATGCTTTTAAGCTTTTGCCTCTTTTTAGCTCAAAAATAACAAGATTTTTAAGCTCGACTTTTCCGTTTTTATTCCAAAATTCAGGTTGAATATCGATGGTGCAACGGTCGAGTTTGTTTTTATGAATTAAAGTAATTCGGTAAAACTGATTGTTTAACGTTTTGCCCAATTCAGTTGAATGAAAAGGTGTTTTTTCTTTAAGAAAAGCACTCTCGGAATCAACTATTTTTTCGTCTGAAAAGTTACTTTCAATCCGGTTTTTTATTGTTCGTTTTTTATTGGTTTTTAATTTAATCTCAAAAAAATTGTTGTTGGTAGAAACATATGTTCTGCGTCGGACTTTATAGCGGTTTAGTTTCCGGTTGTGGTGTTTCAGATACATAAAGTTGTCGGCTGTGTCGAAATATACCGACCGGTATTGCATTAATCTGTTTCTGTTTATTTCGAGAATGTCGTAAAACGGTTCGGCAGCTTCCAGTAATTCATTTAAAAGAGAAATGTGAAACCAGTATTTTCTGTCAATACGATCCATTAATTTCACTTTATCGATTTCGGATAACGAAACGGGGTGAAATTGATTAATGATGGATTTAGTTTTTTTCAAAAAAAATAAAATTTATAAGGCGTTAAAAATGTTAGTAATTATTAAGTACAGCAATGATAAAAGTTACTATTTGTATTAATATGCTGCTTTTTGTCACAAATAGAGTAATTCGCCAATTTCTTTCATCGCTTCCGAAGCTTCCATCTCAATAAATATGTCGGTAATTGTATTTGTAAAATGTGAGGGTTGAATATTTATTTCAATAATCTTTGCTCCGGTTTCTTTAGCTACAATTGGAATATTTGCTGCCGGAAGCACCTCGGCATTTGTACCGATAATAATAAAAACGTCGGCTTTTTTTGCCTCTTCAAAAGCGTGCTCTTTTGCAAATTTCGGAATGGGTTCGTTAAAAAATACAATATTTGGTTTTAATATTCCTTTGCAAACAAAACAGGTGGGAGGCAAATAGTCGAGATTGGCGAAACTCATATCGTATTCCGACTGGCACTTCGTGCAAATTAGCTGTTTGTAGGTTCCGTGCAGTTCGTAAACTGTTTTACTTCCGGCTTTTTGATGCAGGTGGTCGATGTTTTGTGTTGTCACCGATTCAAGAAAACTTCGTTTTTCCATTTTTGCAAGCACAGTATGGGCAATATTTGGTTCGGCATCGCCCAGTTTGTCGTAAAAAATCTCCTTTATTTTTTGCCACGACTGTAGTGGTTTTTTATTGAAAAATTCAATTTCCAGGAAAATGGGATCGGTGGTGTTCCAAAGTCCGTTTTCGCCTCTGAAAGGAGGAATTCCGCTTGCAACAGAAATGCCGGCTCCGGTAAATGCAACTGCATATTTTGCAGTTCGTATAAGTTGCACAACTTCTCTTATTTCCGAGGAATTCATATCTGGTTTATTTGAAAAAGCGAAACTGTAAAAATAGGAAGTTAAACGAATTTACCTAAATAATGATTGGCATAATTTTAACTGGGGTGTAAAATCCTCGTTTTACGAATGCCGCTAATTCTCTCCCGAAATGTTTTTGGTAACCGTTACAGTTGTGTCTTCGTTGAATTTTATTTTGAAATTTAATTTTCGGAAAACAGAAATCATCGGTTTATTGTCGGTTGTTGTTTCTGCTGTTAACGATTTTATTCCTCTCGACTGTGCAATTTCCAAGCAATATTTTGTGATGGTAAACCCGAGCTCTTTTTTCTGCCAGGTATCGGTAATCAGAATTGCATATTCCATCATTTCTATGTCGGGGTCGGCAATTAAACGGCCAACGCCAATCAGTTTTTTTTCTCCTTCAATATTAACCTCAGCAACAATTGCAATTTCGCGGTCGTAATCGATAAAGCAGAACTGCGATGCAATTTCGTGCGAGTCGAAATAAAAATCGTATCGAAACCGGTGATAAATCGACTCCTTTGAACAACTTGCCAGCATTTCGAGCCACATCGGTTCGTCTTCGGGTTTTATGGGGCGCAATGTAATTTTTGTTCCGTCTTTTAAGGTTGCCTCTTTTATCAGGCTTTCGGGGTAAGGGCGTAAGATTAGGTGCGAGTACTCTTTCGCAGGTGTTTCAAGTAATTTTTTGTCGACCACAATTCGCGCGTCGAGAGCAATTACATTGTTAGGAGTAACAATAAGCGGGTTAATATCCAGCTCTTCAATTTCGGGATAGTCGGCTGCGAGGTACGACATTCGAATGAGAGCTTCGATAAGTTTGTCGATGTTTTTAGGCGAATCGCCGCGCCAGCCTTTTAGCAACGGATAAATTTTTAACGATTTTACCATCTGCTTTGCAAGCTGTTCGTTAAGCGGAGGAAATTCCAGTCGTTTGTCGTTAAACAGTTCGGCAGTTGTTCCTCCCATTCCAATTAACATTACGGTCCCGAAAACGGGGTCTTTTTTCGTTCCCACAATAAGTTCGACGGCATCTTTTGTATCTACCATTTTCTGAATGGTAACTCCCTCTATTTTTGCATTGGGGCATTTTTCGGCGACAGTTTTTATCATGTTGCGGAAATTTGCCCGAATCATATCGGCATTTTTAATGTTCAGTGCAACTCCTCCAACATCTGATTTGTGGGTAATGTCGGGCGAGTAAATCTTCATTACAACGGGGTATCCTTTTTTTTCTGAAATAGCAACGGCTTCGTCTTCGGTAGTTGCCGGTGTGGGGTGTGTTGTGTTTATTCCATAGTCGTTAATTAACATTTTTGAATCGTCTTCATTCAGCACTTTTGCCTTTGGAAATACGTTTTTCAGGTACTTCTCGCGTAGTTCATTGCGGTCGTATTGAAACGAGACCGGAACCTCTTTGGGCGTTTCGTAAAGCAGCTTTAAATTTTGCGAATAGTTCGAGAGGGTCATAAATGCTTTTATGGCTTGTTCGGGTGTCGAGAAACTCGAAATTCCGGCTTCGTTAAAAATATGAACTCCTTCGTGCATACTTGCTCCGCCCAGCCATGCGGCCATAATCGATTTAGTTGTTTTTGTTGCCATTTTTGCAATTGCCGTTGCCGTTGCGTTGGGGTCGGTCATTGCTTGTGGCGTTAGTAAAACTAAAACGGCATCTACATTTTTATCTTCCAGAATTATTTCTGTCGATTTTGCAAAACGCTCGGGAGTGGCATCTCCCAAAACGTCGATTGGGTTTCCGTGCGACCAGAATGGAGGAAGATAATCGTTAAGTTTTTGCATTGTTTCGTCGGAAAGTTTGACCAGCTTTCCTCCTAGTGAAATAAGCGAGTCAGTGGCCATAACTCCCGGTCCGCCGGCATTTGTAACAATGGCGAGTCGGTTTCCTTTCGGAATTCTTCGGCGACCTACCAAATCGGTAAAATCGAAAATATTTCCAAAATTAAAAACTCTTGCCAGTCCGGCTCTGCGGAAAACGGCATCGTAAATCGAATCTTCGGAGGCCAATGCTCCGGTGTGTGAAGCTGCCGCCGCTGCCGATTCGGGGAAACGCCCCGATTTGTAAACTATTATGGGTTTCTCTCGCGAGAAAGCACGTGCTGCCGACATAAAAGCACGTGCGTCGGAAATCGATTCGATGTATAGAATTATCGATTTTGTATTCGGGTCTTGACCGAAATAGTCGATTAAATCGCCAAAACTCACGTCCATCGAGTTTCCTATTGAAACAAAGTTTGAAAATCCAATGTTCGATTCGCATGCCCAGTCGAGTACCGAGGTGCACAGTGCCCCCGATTGCGAAATAAATGCTACATGTCCTTTTTTAGGCATTCCGTCGGCAAAACTCACATTCATATTTAATCCGGGAACCAATATTCCAAGACAATTTGGCCCGATAACGCGCATATCGGGAAATTTTGCTTTTTCAGCTTTAATTTGCTCTTCCAGTTTTTGCCCTTCGGGGCCGGCCTCTTTAAACCCTGCCGACATAATTATCACTCCGTGAATTCCCAGTTCTCCGCAATCTTTAAGTATTTGAGGAACCCATTTTGCCGAAGTCATAATTACGGCGAGGTCGGGCACTTTGGGCAGGCTTTTTACGTCGGGGTAGCAGGGAATTCCGAATACGGCTTCGCGTTTTGGATTTACCGGATAAACAACTCCGTTAAACCCTCCGCTAACTAAATTCCGTAACGTAATTCCTCCAACACTTTTCGGGTTGTTCGATACGCCAATTAATGCAATTCGTTTCGGTTTAAAAATGCTGTTTAGTTTTTTTATGGGCATAAGACAATTCTTTTAGTTTGTTATTTGTCGTATTAAAATCAAGCGAGTAGTTGTTGAATTATTTTATGTAAAGATTATAATTCAATGCCAAAAAACAATCTTGCTCATCGCTGTTTAACAACATATTTTATAACATTTTTTAGAGTCCTCGTTATTGACGTTTTTCTCTGTGTTGCAGAAATAATGGTCTGATTTAAATGACCAATAAATTTAATTGTTGCATTTGAAATACAGGCGATAGATGCAGTTTTATCTGTCGTAATCAGACAGTAGTATTTTTTACTGAATATTTAATTCAATAAAAAAGACATCCTCGCACGAAGATGTCTTTTCAATTATTGGTTGTTACCGTTTAACTTTAACTTTGGCGCCGTCTATAATTTCATCAACAACACCCGGGTCGAGCAGGGTCGATGTGTCGCCTAAATTTGTGGCATCGCCTTCTCCGATTTTTCGCAAGATACGTCGCATAATCTTCCCCGAACGTGTTTTGGGTAATCCGTGTACAATCTGAATTTTGTCGGGTTTGGCAATTGGCCCGATAAATTTTGTAACAGTAGCCCTAATTTCTCCTTCTATATTTTCTTCTTCTTCGTCGGTTAAATCGTCGCAAATTACGTAGGCATAAATTCCCGAACCTTTAATTTCGTGAGGATAACCAACAACAGCCGACTCGTTTACTTTCGGGTGCTGATTGATTGCATCTTCAACTTCTGCTGTTCCAATTCGGTGCCCCGACACATTAATTACATCGTCAATTCGGCCAATAATCCGGTAGTAGCCTTCCTCATCGCGTTTTGCTCCGTCGCCGGTTAAATAGAGTCCCGGGAATGTTGAGAAGTAGGTTTGGTAGCACCGTTTATGGTCGCCGTAAAGCGAGCGTAACATTCCCGGCCAGGGATGTTTAATACACAAAATACCTTCAACACTATTTCCTTTCAACTCTTTCCCTTCCGGGTCGACTAAAATGGGTTGAACACCCGGCAAAGGCAATGTAGCCAGCGAAGGTTTGGTTGGAGTAATTCCCGCCAACGGAGTAATCATAATTCCGCCTGTTTCGGTTTGCCACCAGGTATCGACAATTGGGCATCGACCTTTTCCAACTAAATCGTGGTACCAGCGCCACGCCTCTTCGTTAATGGGTTCACCAACGGTGCCGAGAACTTTTAGCGAGCTGAGGTCGTGTTTTGTTACCCATTCGTCGCCCTGAGCTACCAGCGCACGAATGGCTGTTGGTGCTGTGTAGAACTGATTTACTTTGTACTTGTCGACAATTTCCCAGAACCGACCTGCATCGGGCCAGGTTGGAATTCCTTCGAACATAATAGAAGTGGCTCCGGTTAACAGTGGCCCGTAAACTATGTAAGAGTGGCCGGTAACCCAACCAATGTCGGCTGTGCACCAGTACGTATCGCCATCGCTGTACTGAAAAACGTTTTTGAATGTATATTCCGAATAAACCATATATCCGCCGATGGTGTGCAACACGCCTTTGGGTTTACCGGTAGAGCCCGATGTGTAGAGTATAAACAGCGTATCTTCGGCATCCATCTCTTCGGCAATGTTTTCGGTTGAAACACCGTTAATTACATCGTGCCACCAAATATCGCGGTCTTTAAACCAATTTATATCTTCTCCTGTACGATTTAGTACGATTGTGTTTTTTACAATCGGGCATTTTTCAATGGCTTCGTCAACAATAGATTTTAGTGGAATTGTTTTAGCGCCGCGGTAACCCCCGTCCGATGTAATAATTACATTCGACTCAGCATCGTTTACCCGGTCGGCAAGTGCTGTTGCCGAAAATCCTGCAAAAACAATGGAATGAATTGCTCCTATTCTGGCACAGGCCAGCATGGCAATAGCCAGCTCGGGAACCATGGGGAGATAAATAGCAACCCGGTCGCCTTTTTTAACGCCAATCTTTTTTAGTCCGTTTGCAAACTGGTTTACTTTTTCAAAAAGTTCGCCATAGGTTAACCGAACCTCTTTTTCTTCCGGATTGTTGGGCTCCCAAATAATGGCTACCTGGTTTTTCCGTAAATGCATATTTCGTTCAAAAACATTCTCGGTAATGTTTAGTTTGCCATTTACAAACCAGTTTACATCGGGTGCATTTTCGCCTTCAAAACTATAGTCAAGCACCTTATCCCATTTTTTTCTCCAATAATGACTCTCGGCAATTTTTCCCCAAAATCCATCGGGGTCTGCAACACTTTCCTGATATTTTTGAAGGTATTCGGCTAAACTTGTAATTTTATTTACCATAATTATTAGGTTTTAAATGATTTAAATTCTTCGAAAAAAATGATTGCCAAAAATAGAATGGAAACAATCTTCGGAATTAAAAAAATAATTTCCGGGCTTGAAAGTAGTAAAAAAAAATCTTTTTTTAAAAACGAATTTTGTTAACGATGTGGCAATCGGGTTATGAATTAATTCATAAGTTTGATTAATGCAATCATTGAAATCGTTATAAGTCGATAAACTCTTTTTTATTGATTTGTCGGGTTTTGCAAAATAGAAGTTGTATTTTGTGTTTTGTTTCAACCTTCAAACAAAACAAGTTGTTTGGTTCTTTTTTATAAGATAAAAACTTTTTTATGATGGTATAAAACATAAAAAATTATGTGAAATGTTATCGATTTGGTAGTAACTTTCGTGTAACTTCGAATAATTTAAAAACGAGATGATGCATAATTTTAAAGATTTACTTAAAGCGGCTGAAAATCAGCCCCGTAAACGTTTGGTTGTAGTAAACGGAGTTGATGAAAACACACTGGAAGCGCTTGGAAAGGCAGTTGATTTAGGATTTGTGAGCCCGATTATTACCGGAGACAGAGAGGAGGTTTTAGATAAATTGGAAGCATTAAATATCGACACCGAGAAATACGAGATTGTCGATGCAAAGTCGTCGAGATCGGCTTCGGAGAAAGCAGTGCAGATGATTCACGACGGGAAAGCCGACCTGATAATGAAGGGGATGGTTTCGACCGATAAATTTATGCGTGTGTTGCTTAAAAAAGAGTATGGATTGCTTTCGTCGCGGGCAACACTTAGTCATATTTCGGTGATGGACAATCCGAATTACCACAAATTGTTGATTTTTAGCGATGCCGGAGTAATTCCATACCCCGATTTAAAACAGAAAATATTAATGACCGGCTACTTAATTCAAGCAGCACAACGCCTTGGAATTGCCAATCCGAAAGTTGCTGTTATTGCTCCCACCGAGCAAATAATCATTTCAATCCAATCGTGTATGGACGGAGCAACCATTGCAAAAATGTCGGAACACGGGCAAATTGAAGGTGGAATTGTTGACGGACCGATGGCTCTCGATGTAGCCATTAACAAACAGGCTGCCAAAATAAAAGGATTTACATCGGTTGTTGCAGGCGATGCCGACTGTTTGCTTTTTCCGAATATCGATGCGGCCAATGTGTTTTATAAAACCAATTCGAAACTGTGTAGAGCCGAAATGGCGGGAATAATTGCCGGAGCTAAAGTGCCTGCCGTGGTTTCGTCGCGTGGCGACAGCGAAAAAACGAAGTTAAATTCAATTGCACTTGCATCGTTAATTAGTTAATTTGCAAAATGGTTCGAATTCTTGCCATAAATCCTGGGTCAACGTCTACAAAGTTTGCCGTCTATTTCGACGAAAAATGTGTATTTAACAAAACAATTTCACATTCGTTTGAAGAGTTGCTGGCATATAAAACCATTACCGATCAGTTCGATTTCAGAAAAGGTTTAATTCTTGATTCTCTGGTTGAAGAGGGAATTGAAGTTGATTCGATAAAATTTATTATTGGGCGCGGTGGTTTAACTTTCCCTATCGAATCGGGTGTTTACCGGGTAAATAACCTAATGCTGAAACATGTGCAGGAAGGAGTGCTGGGGCAGCATGCCAGCAATTTGGGGCCAATGTTGGCCGATTATATTGCATTGCAAATTCCAAATGCGAAGGCATTTATTGCCGACCCTGTTGTAACCGACGAAATGGAGGATGTTGCAAGGGTGTCGGGGAATAAACTTTTTGAACGCCGCTCTATTTTTCATGCACTTAACCAGAAAGCTACCGCCCGTATTCATGCAAAAAAGATGGGCGTAAAATACAACGAATTACAATTAATTGTTGCCCATTTGGGCGGCGGAATATCGGTAGGCACGCATAAATTCGGACGGGTAATCGATGTAAATAACGGGTTGAATGGTGAAGGTGCGTTTAGTCCCGAACGCTCAGGAACACTGCCTGTCGGGCAATTGGTGGAGTTGTGTTTTAGTGGCAAATATTCGAAAAGCGAAGTACAACGAATGATTCTTGGCGAGGGTGGTTTTGTAAGTTATTTAGGAACCAACAATGCCCGTGAAGTGGAGAAGAGGGCCGATTCGGGCGACAAACAAGCGCAGTTTATTCAAGAGGCACTTTTTTACCAGGTGGCCAAGCAAATAGGTGAAATGGCTGTGGTTTTAGAGGGAAAGACCGATGCCATACTTTTAACAGGCGGGCTGGCTTTTAATGCAAAACTGGAAATGTATATCCGTAAAAAAACCGGTTTTATTGCTCCCGTGTATTCTTATCCCGGAGAAGATGAACTGGAAGCTTTGGCCATAAATGCACTTCGTGTTGCAAAAGGAGAAGTAAAAGCGAAAGAGTACCATCCGATTTTGTAAAATAACTATTTTTACGTTCTATAGTTTTAATCTAAACCTAAAATC
>Ga0256831_1000751_pt1 | contig 17164 bp, 13 predicted proteins | sample 132544metaG_FD_189087 | JGI IMG/M metagenome (GOLD analysis project Ga0256831, IMG submission 189087) | Hydrothermal vent microbial communities from Lau Basin, Pacific Ocean - 132-544 | ecosystem: Environmental > Aquatic > Marine > Hydrothermal vents | place: Pacific Ocean: Lau Basin | collected...
GGATTATAACTATGTTATATCGAGAAGTTTTTAACGAAGACACTGGTATGTTCCGGGTTGAGCAAAAAGGTCTTTTAGGCTGGTCATTCGTCACTGACCCAGCGACGAATGACTACCTCAATTTCAGCTCTCATGAGGAAGCTCAGAAATGGATCTGTGAGAAAATGGATTATAAAAAAAATAATGATCGTCGCTGGAAAGTTGTTAATTCCTGTTCATCATCTACAGATCTGAAAATTCATGGGGTTCAGGTTTAATACCTGCCCCATACTATAACGCTAACCCTGTAATTCATAACCAGTCCCTTCCTTAGACACATTTCAACCTAAAATATAAACAGATTTTGTGTTTTGAATATGGGTAATATTCACCAATATGTAGAATATAATTGATTAATATTAACCAATTCTTTAAAAACAATCATCATAGATTGAAAAAACATCGAAATATTAATAACTTATCATTATGGCACGATTAATGCTTTCATCCATTTACACATTTACAAAATGAAAATTTATAGATTAATAACTATTAGCAAAAAGTATCCTGATATGAACGGAGAAATAACATGAAATCAGTATCACAAAAAAAAATAATGAGTGTCGCCATTGCCAGTATTTTTCTAGTCGGATTAACCAGCCAGAATGCATTTTCAGATCAGGTTCAGGAACAAATAAGTATAACCAGAGCCCGAACTTTAGGTCCTGAAGCAGAGCGTGTTATCAGTCGTTCTGCCGCTAAGGTACTGCGTCAGATTGCACAGGCACGTACTGCCATTAATAGCGGTGATATTGATAAAGCAAAAACAGACGTATTAGAAATTATTATGCAACTTAATGTAATTAAAACCGAAATGCCTTATGCAAAGATCCATGATCATATTTCAGTTGCCAAAGAACACCTTAACTATGACACTAGTGAAGAAGTTATCAATGATCTGGTTCCCATTGAAGCATCTCTGGTGGAAATGGCGGAATATGTACCTGTAGCAAAAGCCCGTCAGCATATTAGACAGGCTCGTACACACCTGAAACAGGGCAATAAAGAAGCTGCCAGAAAATCACTGGATGCGGCTGATCTGCAAATGATATACACTGAAATTGATTTACCTCTTTCCAGTACAGAACACTATGTCGTCAATGCACAAAAAGCACTGGATAAAAATAATCCAAAAAATGCTGATCAAGCCCTTAAACAGGCTGAAAATGGTGTGGAATTTCTTTCTGAAATCGTAACTATGCCTGCCCTGAAAGTACATGAAACCATGGGGCAGTTATTAAAGAACTATGCGTCAAAAAACTATACTGCGGTAAAAAAACAGCTGTCTGAAATTGATAACTGGCTGAATAAAATATCTCAAAGTACCGATTCTATAACTCGGGATGAAGCGGGCCGCATTAAAACCAAGATCGATAGTCTGAGTCATGCCATTGGTCAAAAAGATAACGATTACACTAAGCAACTCGAAGCTTTGTGGCATCATAGTAAAATACTGGCTGAGCGTGAAACGGATAAAGCATCTATTGGATGGAAGAGTACCCGTCCTGCTGCTGACATACGAGCGGATCTCATTGACGCTAAACAGAAAGTTGCCTTTGCAGAAAACCTGGAATTTTATGCCAGGGCAGATCCTGAGGATATTTTTAAGTCTCTGGACGAGGCCAAAGCAATTCTTAAGAAAGTGACTATATTAAGTTCACTGGATGAGAAAGCTAGAAAGGAACTGAATCAGGCGATCAAAGAGATTGATATGATTCATAATAATACCCCCGCACCAAATCATCGCAATCTTTATGAACTGGTACGGGCCAGATTACGTGGATTAATTTACCATAATTATTAACAATAATGTTATCCTTATGATAAATCAAGTCATTCTGTATCGGCAACGACTGAATTAATCGTTAAGCCGGTGGTCAATCATAATGGCTACTTTTTTTCTACTTTCACCTCATTGCAGAGTATGTATCATGATATTCGGAATCCTGGTTCTGTGGTTATTAAGTACTATCGGTTTACTAATAATTACCGCATTAGTACCGGGTATCCGGGTACGTTCTACATCTGATCTGTTTCTTGCTTCTTTGATACTGGGTTTAATGAATGCCTTTATTCGCCCTCTGCTCTGGTTTCTGACCTGGCCTTTAACCGTTTTATCGTTTGGGCTTTTTGCTCTGTTTGTTAATGCTTTTATGATTCAGCTGACATCATTAATAGTACCCGGATTTGAAGTGGACAATTTTGGTAGCGCCCTGTTGGCAACTATTATTATGATTTTACTGGTTATTTCCGGCTTTATATTTATTCAATGGTTTTTATTTGACGGTGTACTCTGGTTTCAAATGAACCATATGCAGCCGGGTATTTCTATGTAGCTTAATAAAAATTTCTTGTAACTATTCAGCTAATTTAACTTTTACACTCTTAGTAACAGGTATTGGGTATTTCTTGATAAAATTTTGGCAGCAGGGATGCTGCCATAAAGCCTCCAGGGATGGATTCACGGCGTCTTTAGCAAGGAATACCCAATACCTGTTACGGATATTCGATTGGCTGAATAGATACAATTTCTTTTACCATTTACCGGTGATTTATTATGGATAATAACATTTCTAATAACAATCCTTTATCTGACGATGAAGTTCTTAGCATTCATGCCTGGTGGCGGGCAGCTAATTATCTTTCTGCAGGTCAGATATTTCTTCTGGATAATCCGCTGCTGCAAGAGCCTCTTAAAGTTGAGCATATCAAACCCCGCTGCCTTGGACACTGGGGCACGACACCGGGATTGAATCTGATTTATGCTCATATCAATCGTTTAATTAAACGTGAATCATTAGATACAATTTTTATAACCGGACCAGGTCATGGCGGCCCTGCCCTGGTAGCGAGTACCTGGCTGGAAGGCTCCTATAGTGAACTTTACCCGGAGATTTCTCAGGATAAAGACGGTATAAAAAAGCTTTTTAAACAATTTTCTTTTCCCGGCGGTATACCCAGTCACTGCGCACCAGAGACACCTGGTTCTATTAATGAAGGGGGTGAATTAGGTTATTCCCTGTCACATGCCTATGGTGCGGTTTTTGATAATCCTGATCTGCTGGCAGTCTGTGTGGTCGGCGACGGGGAGGCTGAAACAGGTCCACTGGCAACATCCTGGCATAGTAACAAGTTCCTTAATCCGGCACGCGATGGTGCAGTACTGCCTATACTTCATCTTAATGGCTATAAAATTGCTAACCCAGCGGTTCTGGCCCGTATTGATGCAGAGGATCTTATTCACTTATTTGAAGGATATGGCTACCGACCTTTGGTGGTTGAATGTGACGAGCCGGAGAAAATACATCAGTTACTGGCCGCAACACTGGATACGGCCATTGCTGAGATAAAATCTATTCAGAAGAATGCCCGGGAAAACGACAATTCAGACCTGCCGCGCTGGCCCATGATTATTTTAAAAACGCCCAAAGGGTGGACGGGCCCCAAAGAAGTCGATGGTCTTAAAATTGAGGGTTACTGGCGAGCTCATCAGGTACCTATTCCAGATGTGAGAAAGCCTGCACATATTAAAATTCTTGAAAACTGGATGAAAAGTTATAAGCCTGAGGAATTATTTGATAGTAACGGGCAATTGCTGCCGCACATTGCGGCACTGTCGCCAGAAGGTAATCAACGTATGGGAGTTAATCCTAATGCTAATGGCGGCCTGTTATTAAAGCCGTTACATTTACCGGACTTTAACAACTATACCTTAAGTTTTGACCACCCGGGTACGATCTTTGGTGAAGCAACCCGCCATATGGGCGAATACTTTCGCGACATAATGACGCTGAATGCCAAAGAAGCTAATTTTAGAGTCATGGGGCCGGATGAAACGGCATCCAATCGATTATCTGCTCTGTTTGATGTTACCAATCGTGCCTGGTCAGCACAGAAATTTGATTATGATGATCACCTCGCTGCTGATGGACGGGTGATGGAAATATTATCTGAACATACCTGTCAGGGATGGCTTGAGGGATATCTGTTAACCGGTCGTCATGGTTTTTTCTCCTGTTATGAAGCTTTTATCCATATTGTAGATTCCATGTTTAACCAGCATGCCAAATGGCTGAAAGTCTGTAATGAAATTTCATGGCGGGCCGACATTGCTTCTCTCAATATATTGCTAACGTCTCATGTATGGCGACAGGATCACAATGGTTTTTCACATCAGGATCCGGGTTTTATTGATCATGTGGTTAATAAAAAAGCGGATATCGTGCGTATTTATCTGCCGCCGGATACCAATACCCTGCTGTTTGTAACACATCAATGTTTGAATTCAAAAAATTTAATTAATGTTATTGTCTCTGGAAAACAGCCAGAATTACAATGGCTGACCAGAGAACAGGCTGTCAAACACTGTTCTGAAGGTATCGGGATCTGGGAATGGGCCAGCAATGATCAGGATGCAAAACCTGATGTCATTATGGCCTGTTGTGGCGATATACCAACTCTGGAAACCATGGCTGCGGTAGATTTATTACACCATTATGCGCCTGAACTCAGGATCAGACTTATTAATGTTGTGGATCTTATGACTTTACAACCCCATGAGGAACATCCTCATGGGCTGACAAATGCGGACTTTAATGCCCTGTTTGAAACAGATATTCCGGTAATCTTTGCCTACCATGGTTATCCCTGGCTGATTCACCGACTTACCTATCGACGCCAGTTTAGTCATAATCTGCATGTCCGCGGATATATAGAAGAAGGCACAACTACGACGCCATTTGATATGGTGGTGCGTAATAAACTGGATCGATTTCATCTGGTTATGGATGTGGCCGATCGGGTTGAGACAATAAGGGACCGTGCGGGTCATATTCATCAGGCTATGAAAGATAAATTAATTTCTCATCAGGAATTTATCACCACTCATGGTGAAGATATGCCCGAAATCCTGAACTGGACCTGGCCTGAACAGGATAAGATATAGGAGTATTTATGAACCCCACACCCTACGAATTACGTCCTGATCTGCCCGAACAATTAAGTGATTTAAAACGACTTGCACTGGATATCCGCTGGTCCTGGAGTCATGTGGCCGATGAATTATGGTCCTGTGTTGACAACAGACTATGGCAGCATACACATAATCCATGGATGATTATGCAGACTGTGAGTATGAAACGACTCAATGAACTGGTGGAAGATGACCATTTCAAACAACTTTTGAGGCAGCTACATGAAGAACAGTCCTTTGCTCTGAATCGTGAAACCTGGTTTAGTAACAAATACCCCGATAGCAATTTGCAACAGGTGGCCTATTTTTGTATGGAATATGGCCTTAGTGAAGCCCTGCCATTGTATTCTGGCGGGTTGGGAGTATTAGCCGGAGACCATCTGAAAACCAGTAATGATCTTGGGATCCCTCTGGTGGCAGTGGGCTTACTATATCAACAGGGTTATTTCAGACAGACCATCACCCCTCAGGGAGAACAACGGGAATTTTATCCTTTTAATGATCCCAGTCAGATGCCAGTTACTCCGGTTCGTGGTGCCGATGGAGAATGGCTCAATATTAATATCAAATTTCCCGGGCGGGATTTAATGCTCAGAGTCTGGCAGGTTCAAATTGGCCGCATACATCTCTACCTGCTCGACACTAATGTTCCTCTTAATACTCCTGCCGATCGCGGGATAACCAGTGAACTATACGGCGGCGGCACGGAATTACGTCTGCAGCAGGAAATGGTACTTGGTATTGGAGGTTATAATCTATTACATGAGCTTAAACTGACTCCTCAGGTCTGTCATTTAAACGAAGGTCATGCAGCATTTGCCATACTGGAACGCGCTCGTATTTTTATGCACACAGAGAATGTTGATTTTAATACGGCCCTGATGGCGACTCGTGCTGGTAATTTATTTACTACCCATACTCCGGTTGAAGCCGGTTTTGACCGTTTTGATAACCGGCTTGTTGACCATTATTTATCCTCCTGGGCACAGGCCAGTGATATTAATATCAGCCAGATATTAGCACTTGGACATAGTTCAAAAAAGGCTGTCCAGGATCCCTTTAATATGGCCTGGCTGGCCATTCACGGCAGTATTGCCGTCAATGGGGTCAGTCGTCTGCACGGCAAGGTCAGCCGGTGTCTTTTTCAGAACCTGTTTCCTCGTTGGCCCGGTTCTGAAATACCTGTTGGGCATATTACTAATGGTGTTCATATTCCCAGCTGGGATTCAGCACAATCGGATCAGCTCTGGACAGAGGTGTGTGGTAAAGAACGCTGGCGGGAAGAATTACAGGCATTACAGGCCTCCATATTTATGTTATCAGACAGCAAACTATGGGAAATGCGCCTGAACAATCGTTTAAACCTGATCAGATGGATTCGTCAGAGACAATCTGATCAGCAGGTTATTTGCAATTCTGCTGATGATATTCTGGATCCTAATGTGCTGACTTTAGGTTTTGCCCGTCGATTTGCTGAATACAAACGCCCTAACCTGTTATTACATGATCCTCAGCGACTGGCCAGATTACTTACCCGTAGCGATCAACCTGTTCAGATTGTTATTGCAGGTAAAGCGCATCCCAAAGATAATATCGGACAGGCATTAATAAAACAGTGGATTCGTTTTATTAATGATTTTCAACTGGGTAATCACCTGGTTTTTCTGGTGGATTATGACCTTCTTATTGCCGAGCAATTAGTAGCCGGTGTGGACTTATGGCTTAATACCCCTCGACGCCCGTGGGAAGCCAGCGGCACCAGCGGCATGAAGGTATTAGTAAACGGTGGATTAAATATTGCTGAACTGGATGGCTGGTGGGCTGAAGCCTATGTCGAAAATGTCGGCTGGTCGCTGGGTGATGGTCAGGAACATGATAGTGATCCGTACTGGGATAAACAGGAAGCAGAAGCACTTTATAATAAACTTGAACAGGAGATTATTCCTGCTTTTTATCAGCGTAATCAACAGGGAATTCCTGAACAATGGATCAGCTTAATGCGCCATAGCATGGGAGAACTGACCCCGCAGTTTTCCACTAATCGCATGTTACGTGAGTACACCGAGCAATATTATCTGCCTCTGGCCGAGAACTGGAAAAAACGCTGTGAAAACGGGGCACAGGAAGCAGTCGCCCTGCTTGACTGGCACAGAAAAATTGAACAATACTGGTCAGCCATTCATTTTAGTAATTTTCAGGTACTTAATGATAAAAAATATTATGAGTTTAAGGTACAATTGTATCTGGATAAACTGGACCCGGATTATATTCTGGTCGAGCTGTATGCCGATCCCTTAAATTCATCAGAATCAGCAGAGCGACATTCTCTGCAGCGTATTGAGAAACTGATAGGGGCAGTAAATAGTTATCTGTATATGATTAGAATACCTGCTCAACGCCTGGTAAATGACTATACTTTAAGGGTGATACCAGAACATCCTCAACTTGAGATCCCACTGGAATGCAAGCATATACTATGGCGGCAATAACTATATTTTCTGGCTTAAAGGAATAGAGAATTTGGCATTACAAGAAAATAATCCTGATAATAAACATACCGAACCAGGGGTACCTGATACCAATAGCCTTGCTCTGGATAGAACGGTTCTGGCTAATGAAAGAACTTATCAGGCCTGGATTCGAACCGGTCTGGCCGCCTTATTATCCGGTCTGGGTATTGAAAAATTTATGAATGATGCAGAACCGGTGTTACCGCTTCTGCTGGTAACCGTCATGTTGCTGATATTCAGTGGGGCTGCTTTTTTATTATCGGCCTGGCGTTATGGCCATCTGCATGTGCGTATCTCGCATCTTGAAGTTGATTTACTGCCAATCTGGATTGTTAAAGTTCTAAGTATTTTACTGGCCAGTTGTTCACTACTTTCTATTGTTGATTTATTAATTACAATTCCCAGATAAAAGTTTAACCAGGTATTTATTTTATGGCACCTATAAAAGCACAAAACAAAACTAAAACCGAAGCTAAAGCCAAAGCCAAAGCTTTTGGTCTCTGGAGTGCAATATTTCTGGGAATCGGCTCCATGGTGGGAGCAGGTATTTTTATTGTTATTGGTGAAGCCGGTGTTATTGCAGGTAATCTGGTTACTGTGTCATTTTTAATTGGTGGAGTTATAGCCTTATTATGTGGTTATTCATTGAGCAAATTGGCTATTCGTTACCCCAGTCGAGGCGGTATTATTGAATACCTTGTGCAAAGTTATGGACAGGGTATTTTCTCCGGCTCACTGGGAATATTATTTTATTTTGCCCAGTTAATTTCACTGGCTGCGGTAGCCAAATCGTTCGGCACCTATGCCTCTGCATTTATAAGTGGCACAGCAGATACCCTGTACAGTAATATTTTTGCCCTTGGCATTGTATTCTTTTTTGTCATTATAAATCTGGTGGGTTCAGCCCTGGTAGCCCGGGCTGAAAACCTTATTGTCATTGTTAAATTAACAGCACTTATTATTTTTACTGCGGCTGCTTTATATTTTATAGACCCACAAAACCTGGCCATTGACAGGGCGCCACATGCTATTAATATATTTTATGCTTTAGGACTTACCTTTTTTGCTTTTCAGGGATTCAGTGTTATTACCAATAGCGTTGAAGATATGTCCAACCCGCAAAGAAACATGATACTGTCCATGTTTGGTGCCATATTACTGGTGGCCGTACTGTATCTTTCTGTGTCCATTGCAGTATTTGGCAACCTGTCTCTGGATACTATTATTAAAGACAAAGATTTTGCTCTGGCAGAAGCGGCCAAACCTGCTTTTGGTGCCTGGGGCTTTAAAATAATGTCTGTCACAGCATTACTGGCAACGGCATCCGCCATCAATGCGACCCTCTACGCAGTCACTCAAATTAGTTATACTCTGGCAAAGGATGGCGATCTGCCTGAGATTTATGAATACAATGTCTTCCACAATACCGAAGGTCTTGTTATTTCCGGCCTGCTTATCATACCCTTAATTTTATTTTTAAATCTTGCTCAGATTGCTGCCATTGCTGCCATTGCTGTGTTACTTATACAGGGCTTTACTCATGCCGGACATATTAAAAAAAGACATGAAACCGGTGCCCGACTATTCTGGATTATTGCCGCAGTCACGGGTTCTACCGGTGCCGCTTTATTTGCCATAAGTTATACCTCAAATTCAATGCCCGGAATTTATTATTATATTCCCGGCGCCTTTCTGCTGGCCATTATTTTTGAACTTTTACTGCGTTTATTTAATAACAAAACCATAGAAAAACAAATTGTTTCAGAACTGGAAATTATAGAAGAAGATGTTTTAAAAAAATTGAAAATTTAACTTGCGCAAAGAGATCGCTATGAAAACTTTAAAACTTAGAAAAGTAGCTATTGATACTTATAAAGAGAATGTTGCGTATTTACATCGTAACTGCCCATTATATCGAAGTGAAGGTTTTCAGGCGCTTAATAAAATCGAAATCCGTGATGGGGCTAATACCTCTCCCGTTATTGCCGTTCTAAATATTGTTGATGATGAGAGCATTGTCGCCATTAATGAACTGGGCTTAAGTGAACAGACATTTTTACAGTTCAGTGCTACTGAAAATTGCTCAGTTTTTGTAGATCATGCTTCACCCCCGACATCAATACAACTGGTGCATGCAAAAATTGCCGGTGATTGTCTGGGTCCTAAAGATTTTCTGCATATCTGTGAAGATATTGTCCATAACCGCTACTCTAAAATCGAAATTTCTGCTTTTCTTGTGGGTTGTGCCGAAGGCGGCCTGGAACGAAATGAAATGTTGTATTTAACCCAGGCAATGGTTAACACAGGTAAAACCCTCAATTGGGGTGAACCCATGGTCGTCGATAAACATTGTATTGGCGGAATTCCCGGAAATCGCACCACCATGTTAATTGTCCCTATAGTCACAGCACACGGCATGTTAATGCCCAAGACATCCAGTCGTGCCATTACCTCCCCTTCTGGCACAGCAGATACTATGGAGGTGCTGGCAAAAGTAAATCTGGAACCTGATGAATTACGTTCAATTGCGCAGCAGCAGCGCGGCTTTATAGCCTGGGGTGGAACTGCCAACCTGGCCCCCGTGGATGATATTTTAATTTCAGTGGAACGACCACTGGCACTGGATTCCAGGGGACAGATGATAGCCTCCATATTATCCAAAAAGATTGCCGCCGGTTCTACACATCTGCTGATTGATATTCCAGTAGGCCCGACAGCCAAAGTTCATACTCAAACTGAAGCTCTGAAACTGCGTAAATTATTTGAATACATCGGCGATCGAACTAATTTAGATATTGAAGTGATTATTACTGACGGCCATCAACCCATTGGTAATGGAATTGGCCCGGCACTTGAGGCTCGTGATGTTATGCAGGTGTTAAATAATGAACCGCAGGCACCGGTTGATTTAAAAGAAAAGTCCCTGCAGATGGCGGGGCGAATTCTGGAATTTGATCCGGATGTTCGAGGAGGACAGGGTTATCATCTTGCTCGGGACCTGCTTGAATCCGGTCGCGCCCTGAAAAAAATGCAGGAGATTATGCATCTTCAGGGCGTGAACAGTGTTTCTGATGAGCCAGCCAAATTTAAATATGAAGTTACTTCTCCCCTTAAGGGGTATGTCAAAGAAATTGATAACTTACAAATTGCTCATATTGCACGGCTGGCAGGTGCACCTATGGACAAAATTGCCGGTATTGATTTACATAAAAAGCAAAATGCCTCGGTTGCAGAAGGCGATCCATTGTACACAATTTATGCAGAGTTTCATGCGGATTTTCAATTCGCTAAATCTTCAGCCCTTAAAAATTCCGGTTACACCATTGAGAGTCAAAAATGAATACCAGAAGCAATCAATCACAGACAATGGTCATTGGTTTTCCAGCCTATGAAGTACAGGCTCGACAATTTTCCGAGGCTTTAGATGTGCCTTATCACCCTATTGCTATCCATCATTTCCCGGATGGTGAAAGTAAAATTAAATTACCCGAACAGTTAGCAGAACAGGTGATCTTTTTTTATAGTCTGGACAGACCAAATGATAAATTAATCGAGCTTATTCTTGCAGCCTCCGGAGCCAGAAAAATGGGCGCAAAACATATCTCACTGGTGGCTCCCTATTTGTGTTATATGCGACAGGATAAGGCTTTTCATAAAGGTGAAGTCATCAGCCAACAGGCGATTGGAAAGTTATTAGCAGGCTATTTTGATAAGGTTTTAACCGTAGATGCCCATCTGCATCGTATTCATAAACTGTCCCAGGCAATTCCTGTTCCAGAGGCTATTAATATTACGGTTACCGATGCTATGGCACATTTTATTGAACAGCAAATTGAACAACCCTATTTATTAGGTCCGGATGGTGAATCCGAACAATGGGTTGCAGATATTGCAACCCATTACCAGATGGATTATGGTGTGGCCAGTAAACAGAGACTTGGCGACAGAGAAGTTCAAGTGACGGTACCGGAGGCATCCTATCAGGGGCGTAATATAGTGCTGGTGGATGATGTTGCCAGTACCGGTAAAACCTTACTTGAGGCAGCCAGATCGCTGGCAGACTATCAACCAGCCTCAATCTCCATTCTGGTCACCCATGCCCTGTTTGTTGAAAATTCCATGGCTCAGCTTAAACAGGCCGGGATCATTAATATCTGGAGTTGTGATTCCATTACTCATCCGACCAATCGCGTTAAACTGGCTCAATCATTAGCCAGTCATTTCAACTAGCATTTTTATTAGGACAGTCATTATGGAGCGTAGTATTTTAAAATCCATGCTTAAGGATATGTTACTGGCAAGAGCTTTTGAAGAACAGGCTGCCTATGAATACACACAGGGGAATATTGCTGGTTTTTTACACCTTTATCCTGGTGAGGAAGCTGTTGCTGTGGGGGTATTACACGCAGCGGAACCAGGCGATTATATCGTCAGCACTTATCGAGAACATGTTCATGCGCTGGTGCGGGGAATTCCGCCGGGGAAAATTATGGCCGAACTGTTTGGTCGTAAAGACGGCTGCAGTGGAGGCTTAGGCGGCTCTATGCATCTTTTTGACCAGCAGCGACGTTTTATGGGGGGCTATGGTATTGTAGGCGAAACCTATCCAGTATCAACGGGTATTGCTTATGCCATTGCCATGCGTGAGTTACCTGAAGCGGTGATCTGTTTTTTTGGTGACGGTGCAGTCAATCAGGGTACCTTTCATGAATCCCTGAATATGGCGGCTCTGTGGAACCTGCCTGTTTTATTTGTATGTGAAAATAACCGCTACCAGATTGGTACAGAGATCCATCGTCACTCAAAAGTCACTGAGGTTTATAAACGTGCCTGCGCTTATAAAATACCCGCAGAACAGGTGAACGGTATGGACGTGATCGAAGTTTATAAAGCCACCCAGTCAGCATTATTGCGAATTCGGGAAGGGACCGGCCCACAATTTCTTGAAATCGAAACCTATCGCTTACGGGGGCATTCTATGGCCGATCCGGGTAGTTACCGTCCCAAAGTTGAGGTTCAGGCCTTTAAAGATGAAGATCCCGTTACCGTCATGTTACAGGAAAGTCTGCCTGAATACCCCAGTGCCGAACAAATCAGTGCTATAGGCAAAGACAATATTGAACACCTGAGCGAACATATGCATCGAGAAGAATTAATCAGCCCAGAAGAATTTCAACGCATGAAACAACAGGTCGCTGAAACCGTTGAACAGGCCGTTCAGTATGCCCAGAAAAGTCCTGAGCCAAGCATGGAAGAAGCCTTTTCAGCACTCAATTGCAATCGCGGACAGGAGGTATTGATCTGATGGCCAATGAAGTTATGCTCTGGCAGGCAATGAATAAAGCCATGGATATTGAAATGGCCGCTGATAATAGTGTCTTTACCATGGGTGAGGATGTCGGTTTATACGGCGGCAGTTACCGGGTCACAGAAGGTCTGTATGCAAAATACGGAGAATGGCGAGTTCGGGATACGCCCATTTCTGAAGGTGGTTTTACCGGCTTAGGTGTGGGTGCTGCCATGGTAGGAATGCGTCCGGTGATAGAAATTATGACCATTAACTTTGCTCTGCTGGCCCTGGATGCCATTATCAATATGGCTACCAAGATCCCCTTTATGTCCGGTGGGCAGTTTCCCATGCCGCTGGTTATAAGAGTACCCGGTGGGGTGGCCAAACAGCTGGCGGCACAACATTCACAACGTCTGGAACATACTCTTATGAATGTACCCGGACTTCGTATTGCGGTACCATCAACACCACAGGATGCCTGGTGGCAGTTACGTCAGGCTATTCAAAGCAATGAACCGGTCATTGTTCTGGAACACGAACTGCTGTATTTCAGCAAGGGGTCTCTTGATACCAACCTTGACCCTGTTCCAATGCATCGTGCGCTGATACGAAAAAAAGGGGATGCCCTGACACTGATCAGTTATTCACGGTCCGTGCTGCTGGCACAACAGGCGGCTGAACGACTGGCTCAAGAAGGGATAGACATAGACGTAATTGATCTGCGCAGTCTGAGTCCCATTGACTGGCAAAGCTGTATTGATTCAATCAGTAAAACTCATCACCTGTTAATTGTAGAAGAAGACTGCGGCTTTGCCGGTGCCGGTGCTGAAATTGCGGCCACATTAAGTGAACGCTGTTTTTATGAGCTGGATGCGCCAGTACAGCGACATACCGGACTGGACCTCCCTACCCCTTACAATGGAACCCTGGAAGCAGCCACTATTCCAACTGTATCCAGTATTATTAATGCCGTAAAACAGCTTGTTCAGAGCGGAGAATAACTATGCCACGTGAAGCGTTAACATTACCGGTTCTTTCAGATACTATGCAAACCGGTCAACTCAGTGAGTGGTTAAAACAGCCAGGTGAGCCGGTTAAAAAAGGTGAAGCTGTGGCCGAAGTTGAATCCGACAAAGCGATAATGGAAGTTGAAGCGTTCAAAGACGGCTTTCTGGACGGTCCATTAGCTGAAACCGGTCGGGATATTCCTGTTGGAGATATCATCGCTTATATTGCAGACTCACCCGCCCCATCCAGGAGCGCACAAAATATTGATTCGCCTTCCGCCAGTTCATCCGAAACATCAACACCAGAGGTTCAGGCTAAGGATAAGCTGGAAGAAACCGTATTAACTAAAGATAAACCGTCTGTCCAGCCAGAACAGAGCCCGGTGTCGACGACTATTGCATCCACAACGGTCAATCACACAGATTCATCAAATAAACATCTAAAAGGGTTAAAAATATCTCCCTATGCCCGGGGACTGGCTCAGGAATTAGACCTGGATCCCAGGACAATTCGACCCGCTGCCGATGGAACCATTCGCAGTCCACAGGTCATTGCCGCCGCCCTGCAGGCCAAACCCGTTGAGCTGGATTATGGACCGCAGTGGCACTATAAATTATTTACCCCGACCCATCGTGCCATAGCCGATAATATGACTGCAACACTGGGAACTCCCACCTTCAGAGTGAGTGCCCGACTGTCTATGGATAAGCTGTTGCATACCGCTAACGAACACCGTTTATCCCTGACCCTGTTATTAGCCAGAGCACTGGCACTGAGCGTTACAAAATACCCGCAATTTAATGCCGCGTATACGCCTATGGCGCTGGCACAACGTAAACAGGTAGATGTGGGTATTGCCATGGACATTCCCGGCTCTCTACTAACGCCGGTATTACGTGATGCAGTTAAGCAATCCATCAACAGTCTCAGTAATGACTGGAATACCCTTAAGGCTAAAATAAAAGCCCGACGAATTAGCGCCAGTGATTATAAAGGTGCAACGATTTATCTGTCTAATCTGGGAATGTTTAAGGTTGTCACTCAGTTTGAAGCAATTGTTCCTCCAGGTGCAGCGGCAATTCTTGCCGTTGGCGCAATACAGGAAGACCATGCGGTATTTACTTTAAGCTGTGATCACCGAGTCGTCTATGGCGCCGATGCGGCCCGTTTTCTGGAGTATTTTTCACAGCTGCTGGAAAAACCCGATAGCTGGGCAAGATAGCTGAGCAACAAACTAACATGATCAGCTATTCAATATAAGCCGAGAGCACGGGCATCTTGCACCCATACTCCCGGATCACGGTGGTTTTTCTGTGTTTATTACTTCCAGTAATACAGCGCTGAGTCACCCAGTTGCTGTTCAATTTCCAGCAGGCGATTGTATTTTGCAATACGCTCACTACGACAGGCTGAACCGGATTTTAAATGTCCGCCATCCATGGCAACGGCAAAGTCAGCCAGGAAAGTATCTGCAGTTTCACCGGAACGATGTGAAATAAAATAGCGCCAGCCGGCATCCCGACACATTCTTACTGCTTCAATAGATTCTGACACCGTGCCTATCTGATTCAGTTTTATCAGTGCGGAATTGGCCGCACCCTGCTCAATACCTCGACGAATGTACTGGGTATTAGTAACAAATATATCATCACCCACTACTTCAATCTGATTGCCCAGTTCCTGAGTAAACTGTTTAAAACCATCCCAGTCCCCTTCTGCCAGAGGATCTTCCCAAAGTACAATAGGGTATTTTTTCACCCAGTCTTTAGCCATTGAAATAAGATCACTGCTTTGCATTTTACCTGCGCCAGACCATTTCAAATCATACGAACCGTTCATGTCTACAGCAAAAGAGTTCGCGGCACTGTCCAGAGCAATAGCAATATCTTCTCCCGGCGTATAGCCTGCCTGTTCTATTGCCTGAACAATAGTCTCTAATGCATCTTCGTTACTGTTTACATTCGGTGCAAATCCACCTTCATCACCAACACTGGTAGCCAGTCCCCGGTCATTTAATATTTTTTTCAGTACATGAAAGGTTTCTGCCACATAGCGTAGGCCTTCACGAAAGGTAGGCGCACCAATTGGAACCGCCATAAATTCCTGAATATCGACATTATTATCCGAATGTTCACCCCCATTAACAATATTCATACAGGGGACGGTTAATCTTTTTGCACCTGCGCCGCCAAGATATTGATATAAAGGCAATCGAGATGAACTAGCCGCCGCTCTGGCCACAGCCATTGATATTCCCAGAATAGCATTGGCACCCAGATTTGATTTATTATCTGTACCATCCAGATCAATCATAGTTTGATCAATTAAAGATTGCTCAGTAACTGCCATCCCAAGTAAAGCTGGTGCGAGTTTTTCATTAACATTAGCAACCGCCTGAAGTACTCCTTTTCCAGCATACCGATGAGTATCCTGATCACGCAGTTCAATGGCTTCATTTTCTCCGGTACTGGCCCCTGATGGAACTGAAGTAACGGATGTGGTTCCATCATCCAGATCAACATAAACACGGACGGTTGGATTACCTCGGGAGTCAAGTATTTCCATGGCTCGAATAGCGCTAATATGTGCCTGTTTCATTATTTATCCTTTAAAGTAAAAAATGCCAAAAGTATTTTATAAAGTCTATGAGTTTTTTACCAAAATTACCAGCCCTGTCCTGGTGAAAATAATTTTCAGGACGACACTTTTTTCACAGACAAGTGGTTACTGTTCACTATAAATTACCAGCGAAAAAAATTAATAAAAAGACTTGACATGGAGTTGACTCCAGGTAGTAGGCTAATGGTAGAAATACTAAACAGTTGTTTAACAGAGGCATTGAGTATGGACAATAAGGAAAAAAAATCACAAAGGGTATCTTTACCTGTTAGGAGTAACGAAAAAAAACAAACCGGTCTAACATGGTTAGCGCTCTTTGCTACCACAGGCACCCTGGTATGTTGTGCTATTCCTATAACCCTGGTTACTCTGGGTATGGGGGCAACGGTTGCTGCAATGGTGAGTAATTTTCCCTTTCTGGTCATCTTAAGCCAACATAAAATAATTGTTTTTGTTTTTTCAGCTATATTGCTGGCTCTGGCTGCGTACATGATGTATCGCCCAGGTCGTAGTTGCCCGCTTGAAGTAGAATTAGGGACTCTATGTAATAGAACGCAAGTATGGAATCATCGTATTTACTGGTTCTCTGTAGTTTTGTGGTGTATTGGTTTTTTTTCCGCATTTCTGGCACTGCCGTTACAGATATGGCTTGAGAGTTAGTAAATAAGGACATTATTTTAATCTGGAAAAATAAAAAAAAGGATATTCCAATGAAAAAATTAATTT
>Ga0256831_1000752_pt1 | contig 17162 bp, 14 predicted proteins | sample 132544metaG_FD_189087 | JGI IMG/M metagenome (GOLD analysis project Ga0256831, IMG submission 189087) | Hydrothermal vent microbial communities from Lau Basin, Pacific Ocean - 132-544 | ecosystem: Environmental > Aquatic > Marine > Hydrothermal vents | place: Pacific Ocean: Lau Basin | collected...
TTAATTTTTTCCAAACTCTTCCATTCCATCCATTTACTTTTTTAGCCCATTTCCTATGTAAACTTTTCGGGTCCAAAATAAACCTGGGTAAAGAGTCCAGCCCCTCTATTATAGTTCCATTTTCTTTATTATAGACAGCAAACTGCCTCTGCACTAGCTCTCGCACGAGCTGTTCAGCTTCAATCTTCGCACTCTCAAACAACTCTTGCTGTTTTTGTGCTATCTCCTCTTCTGTCAAATCCCTAAAATGAGTAGTCTCAACAACTTTCCCATTTTCAAAAGCATAAGTAGAAGCTAGAGGAATCTTGTCCTGTGGAATAGACTCCCCTGCAACAAAAGGATAAAATTCATGCTTCGCATAAGCTTCATCTCCACTCTTTTTTCCAAATCGGATAGCCACATAAGAGCCACCTTTTTGGATTTTAACAATACTTTTTTTATTAATTATTTTTGCGTAAAACATTTTTTTCCTTATACCAAAAACTTAACTATTCTAAAATACTCTGTACCTGTAGCATTCCCGACTGCTTCCACTGTTGTTGCTGTTGCTATACGCATACTATGCCAATAATTACCACTGGAGTCATTTGACGAGATATGCGTATTTTTATCCTTATCCACATCCACATCTCTTACTTTTATTAAAGTTCCTGCCCCCACGGTAGCCGTAGAATCAACAACCAAAAAAGTGTTTTTTATTTTGATAGGTAAACTGATACTTCCTGCGTATCCCCAAGATAGATTGTTTCGTCTACTTGCTGTATGCTCTGTTATCTCTACATCCACATCCAACTCTTCTAGTGTTATTGTTGCTTGTCTGTTAGCGTATGCTAAACTAGAAGCAATAGTAATATCTGTAGGTGTTGCCTTTACAGTAATTGGTGCATTTTTAGGAGAATAGGAAACGCCATTTTTTAAATATAGCGTAAAAGTAAACGCACTAGCTCTACCATCTGTACTCGATGTAACAGTATGCAGATTTAATGTAATTAAAGTTTTTTCTAGGTCTACAGGGCTATCAAATACTACAGTTTGAGATGTTTGAGCAGGAATATACAAACTGTAATTCTGCGTATTTGCCACTTCTACACAAGACCCAACTCCACCAAAAGGTAAAATATTCATTATGCAATCTCCTTAATATCACTCATTCCTAAACTTACAGTAAACACATCCTGTGCATCCTTTACTATCAAAAGCCTATCTATTCCACCCGTTAATTTTGGGGCTTTGCCCCTAGAGGAGAAAGTCCCACTTGGGTATGTAATCATCCAGTCTTCTCCATGCACGATATCTACATACATTGTGCAAACCTTTCCCTCAACAAAATTTACAAATTCTAGCTCCATGTCTCCTACGACATTTATTCTTAATACATCTCCAAGAAGAAAATCTATAGTAGTAGTAGCTGTAGAGTCTATTGTAGGCTGTTGTCTGTAACTAGAACCATCGAATGTTTTACCATTTGTATCTAGGTCTCCACCTAGCGTTGGACTCGTATCATCCACCACTTCAAACGTGATTTTTCTCCAATTTGCCGATGGTGGTTCATCTCCTATGTGTGTATCAGGAGGGGTAATAAGAGAGGCATAAACCACTCCATTATGCTCTACAGTAGATTGTGCAAAGTCGTCTGTATCGTTCCACTCCCCAAGCCATTTTGTGCCACATAGGGCTTTTACTGCTTCCAAATTGACATCTATTTCACTCTTTATTGTGTCAATTTGCTCTTTTGTTTTATCAATAGACTCTTTTTTTAGTCCTATATCCTCTAATGCACAACTCACATATTCAACTACACTATTCCCCCACGTCCTAAAAGTTGTAGTTATCCATGTTTTCATGTCTGTACAATTTTCTATTATCTTTACAGGGTCGGTTGGGTTGTCGTATGGTGCTACATACGGCGATAAATCATCAGGTTTATTACATTCTGCCATTTTTAAGCTCCTTTAGCTTTCAAAGTTACATTTATTTTTAGAGATAGTGGTTTTTCCCATATCCCACCAATTTGAGGAGTGTAATCGTTGTAAAACCCCATAAATACACTCAAATCTTCACCATTAAATCCCAAATCAAAGTAGCATAGTTGGGATTGATTTTCTAGTAAAATCTTGTTTAGATAGTTGGTATTTGGAATATCTATAGTGTCAAGCGTAACACTATAATCCCCATAGCTAACCCCACTCGTTGTGTCTAGGTTATTGTCTATCGGATTCTCTTTTAGCTTTTTGGTATTTTTTAAATTCGGAGTAACGTACTTTGTTACTCTTCCAACTGTTATGCTATTTCCTACTGCACAAGTTCCAACCTTTGCTATTTTATCCTCTACTACATAGAGAGTTATACGAATTTTAGGATATTGATTACAGGACGAAAAAAACAAAGAGTAGTTAGATTTTAAATCCCAAATTGATTGACAACAGTTACAACAATCAAAATTGACCCATGTAAATAAATCCTCTTCATCCAAAACATCTATCACATTTCCATCTGCATCTACAGACTCCACTTTTAGATTGTTTATGTTTTCCATATTGTTAATAAATAGGAAATTGGTTTGTATAGATAGACCCAACTCTATAACAATATTTTCACCCTCAACATACTCTTTTATACTTTGCCGTGTCGGTGTTGAGTCTCTGTAGCTCCAAGAGGATAAAGGGATAGCATACCAATCAGCACCACCATCAGGAGGATAGGCTTTTGTTTCATCTATCCCACACAAATATTTCATATTTAGGCTAGATATTTTAACCCATTGCCCTACTGTATACGCTCCGCCATCGACCCATTCGGACACGCTTTCTGTGTCAAAATTGTCTGAATCGCTGTCCGTTCCTGTAAACGTTTGAGTGTAGAGTTGTCCGTTATGGACTGTTTCAAAAACTCTTCTTGTTGGTACTGCCATTGTTAATCGAGGACAATTATTAGCCATTTATGATGCTCTCCTCTGTATTTCGTTCCGTCTGTTGAGCCGATGCCAGTTGCTCTCTAGCTATTGCATTCTGCTCTGCTTGTAGCCTATTTTGCTCTTTTTGCTCTGCTATCAAATCATTTAATTTTTTCTCTAAATCTTTGATTTGAGTAGAGTTGTCTTTTATATCTATTCCAAATCTTTGCGATATCACATTTTGAGCCGAAAAGTTTCTATCTAACATCGCTTGATTGATAGACTCTTTTAAATCATATCGCTCCGTAAATTGCTGTTGAACCATTGCCAACCGTTCATCTCGGATTTTTTGATCTAACCCTAAAGTTTCCCACAGTTGTTTTTGTTCTAGCATCTTCTCTTGATATGTTGCGTCTCTAGCTCCCTCTTGCATATAGAGAGCAAAAGGAGTTGTTGCATCAAAGTATTGAGCGTTTTGAGTCCAAAGCTCCTTGATACTTGCATCAACATCAGGTAGATTTTTCTCGTTTGTTTCGATAAGAGAATTAAGCATTTTTGATGTAGTTTCATCAATCGCAGAGACATCAAATTCTACAGTTTTTCGCTCATCTGGTGCATCAATCGCAGAGATTTTTTGATTCATCTTTGCGATATTTAGGAATGCTTCCATACCCCCAACTTCTTCTTTTTGTTGTGTTGCATAGCTAGAGAATACGCTACCCACTTCTCTATAATTTTCATCTTTTAGAAGCTGGTCTATGGTGCTAGATGCACTTTTTCCTATATCTGTATAGAAAGAATTAAACGATTTATACGCCCCATCTTGCATAGAGATTATGGACTCTCGGAGTTGATTTGACAGATTAATTTCCTCGTTGAGTTGCTTAATTCTCTCCTCTCCTGCTTTTATCTGTGCATCTCTCCAAGAGCCTATCATGCTCTCAATCTTTGCGTTGTCTTCACTGGAATCCCAATTGCCTATTGCATCGTAGATGTCTATACTATATACAGTTTTTGGTGTTTGATATTTCTCTGCATTTGTGCGTAGAGAGTCCAATGCACTCACACGGCTATCGTAGTCGCTTCGGATTCTGTCTACTTCTCCTCTTATCAAGCTCTCCATTGTTCCACGGATTTCAGTTTGTTGAGCTTTTAGGCTGTCTATATAGGCTTTTTGAGCCTCCGTAGCTCCTCGCATCGCATCGCCCAAACTGTCCCACAACTCTATCTGCTCGTTTGATATTGCACCATCCCCAACTGCTCGTGCATACTGCTCCAAATACTCTTTTGTAGAGATAGATTCTATTCCCAAATCTTCCAAACTTTTAGACAAAATCCCCATATTTTTATCTAAATCATAAAAAGTTTTTTCCTCACTACTCATGCCATAAGTAGTAAAATACTCTGTAAAAGAATCACTTTTTTCTGTAAGATGCTCTAAGTTTTTCTTCAAAATATCATCATACGCTTTTTGAGCTTTTGCTACTCCTAATAGAGCATCTCCTATCGCTCCCCAATTGTCTATCTGCTCCGAGGTAATACTGTCTATATCTGCTGTTGCATCTGCATACAAATCAGCAAAATTAGAAATATTTACATCTCCGATACCCTCTATTGCACCGACAGATTCAGCAAATTTATCCGTCTCTCTATTGATGAGATTTAGAGCTTTAGTGATGTTGTCTGCATCATTGTTTAAGCTAAAAAGCCCGTCTTGAAAAGAGAATAAATCATCTTTTATGCGATTGGTAAAATCCAATCGCATATCAGCAATCTCTTGTTCTTTTTTCTCTATATCTTCAAGTTTTTTGTACAAATCGGTAAGCGAATCTATACGAGATTGGTCGGCTTCTGTAATCTCTCTACCTCTACGAATTGCTTCGTAATAGATATTTTCTATCTCCTGTGCAACATTATCGGCAGAATGAGCTTGTTCCAATTCTGCCTGTAATGCATCTACTCTCTGTTGTTCCAAGTCGATGTAGTAATCAGTTTTGGCTTGTCCTAATGCTAACTCTCTCTCTCGCAAATCTTCAAGTTGTTTATCATCTATTCCAAGGAAGTCAACATTGATGTTATTCAACGCATCCATTTTCTCTGCGATGGTTTCAAACTCTGCAACAATGGAATCTATAGTGATACCAAGAGCATCGTTTGTGGATAATCTTGCATCCCCTTTGGCTTCGTTAATTAGCTTTTGGAGTCTGCTCTGCTCCCCATCTATCGCCTGTTGATTCGCTTTAAAATTATCCACAAGAGTTCGATAAGCCTCTTGTGTAATATCTACAGGCAACCCAATATCAAACAGTTGTTCATCTCCATTTATAGCTCGTGTCGCTCGTGCCAACTCATCCCAACCTGCATAATAATCGGAGTTCGCCATTTGATGTTGAAGTAGCTCAATCTCCCCCATATATTGCTCTTGACTTTTCCACCAGTTCGCCACAGAAGCTGGGTCTGTTGGGTCGTAAGTACCTGTATTTAGGCTTCTTTCTAAATCTTTTGCATATTGAGAGCCTTGCTCTTTTGCGTGTTGGAGTGCGTCTCCCAACTGCTCCCAAATTTTTATATCATCCTTGGAAACTCCATCCGCAACAGCATCTTGATATTGAGATGTAAATGTCTCTGCTGTTACAGATTCTAACCCTAAGCTCTGCATTGCCACACTAGCAGAGTTTATATCTTCGGATAGCGTAACGGGAACAACTGTTGCTAAATCGCTATATTTACTTGCCGATTCTTCCCCTAATTTTTGGAGTTCTCTCTGTTGCTCAATAAAGAAATTTCGCTTATTAGCATTAATTTCTTGCATCTGTTTTTCTTGCTCTGCTAATAAATCTCCGTAGGCTTTTTGAGTCTCTGCTACATTTTGTAGACTATCTCCTAGCCTATCCAACACATCAACTTGATGTTCAGTTGCACCATTTTTAAGCGTTTCTGTATATCTCTCGATATATTCTGCTCCTGTAATGCTTTCGAGTCCTGATTCTTTTAAACTCTCTGCATAAGCTATATTGGCTTTTTTAACATCATAGAGAAGTTTTTCTTCATCATTCAGATTAAACGTCTCATAGAATTTCTTGTAACTATCAAGACGATTTGATTGATTAAACGTCTCAATCTCTTTAATCTCTTTTGCCGTAGAAGATGCACGAGAAACAGAATCTTTGGCTCTTTGCTCTTCAATAGAGCGTATTTTCTTATCCTCTTCTATCAGAATTTGAACAAGGTCACGCCCCTGTTCAATCTCCAAATCTGTAGGAGGGGTGATGATAGGGTTGCCTCCTGTATCCATCCATCCCCCATCAATTCGGTCATTCCACATATCGCCAAAATTGTCGATTGTGACCCCATCAAGACCTAGTGACTCGACAAGTTGCCCTTTGTCGTATTGTAGACTTTGTAGGTCATTCATGCCGATTTTCGCTTGATAATCTGCGATAGATGCTATAGAAGAGTCAAGTGCGTGTGTGGCATTATAGAGTGCATCAGCCTGGGCGTTTAGACTTCCGATATAGTTATCCACTGCCCCTGCATTCTCCATGATGACGCTATATTGTTCTTCCCAAAGTGGATTGGATTGGTCGAGTCCATCTACAAGATTATTCATCTCTTCGACTGTTTCAGGAATAGACAAATTGACAGCTTCAAAAACCTCAATCAGTTTTCCCTCCGCGATTTTTGCCTGTTCTGCTTCGGTTTTGAACTTGGAAATATATGTGGATATATCCGTACTTAGAAAATCAAAACTTGTTTGAGATGTAATATTATTAAAGTCTACAAAACTTAATCCTACATTTTTAAGGTTAGAATTTATCTCACTAAATGCTTGTTTTTGGGCGTTTAATGCGTTTACATATGTGTTTGTAGCCCCTGCATTATCCATATACAACGCATAGAGTTTTTTTCCCTCTGTAGTAGTCAAATCTATAGCTTCTACTTGTTTTCTATACTCTTCGACAGAGAGAGGAACAGACTGCTCCATAGAACCGAATACGCTTTCCAAATCGCCAAATGCTAGTTCTAGTTGCTCTTTTTCTGTGTAGAAATTGTCGGTGTAGGCTTTTGTTGAGACAGACAAACGAGAAAAATCTATACTAGATGCAATATTCCCAAACTTTAAAGCAGAAAATCCAAGTCTCTCAACTTCATAGTTAGTTTGCTCTAGTTGCACACCTAATCTTTGCCATGTTGTACCAAGCTCTTCGCCCTTGACCCTAAAGTTTTCAAGATTGATGCCACCTGCATCTGCTAAAATTTCAGCTATTTTATTAGTTTCATTTCCAAAATAGCCGCTAAAATACTCTGCTATTTCATCAGCATTTTTTTCTTTAAAAGATTGCTTCATTTCTTCGGATATGTATCCACTCATTGCTTCGGCTATATCGGAGCTATCAACTCCAAGCTTTGCTCCTGTATCAAAAGAAGATGTAAAAATTTCAGCAAAAATACTATTTACATTATCTTCAATTCCACCCTCAATATCTTGGAATTTATCTTTTGTGGAGGATGAAGAGATAAATTTTAGATAAGTTTTTGAAGTCTCAATCACTTGATAAGACATCAAATCTAATCCACCCTCAACGATATCAGCATAGCTTTGTGCTATTGCCATAACTCCTGCATCTTTTAACTTAACGTCTGTATCCCCAACAATGCTCCGAACCAAAGAGGATGAAACATCATCAACAAACTCATTTGAACCAGTGTTGAAAACATCCCCTAAAATTCTCGTAAGTAGTGTAGATGGGTCAAGTGTTGATATGAAATCGTGGATATTATCCATATCAATCCCACTATTTCGCTCTAAACTATCCGTATGATAATAGTGTTTGTCCGTAAAATCTTGCCCTGTACTAAACTGATTTCCACCGAAAATTGCTTGATTACCAATTCCAACTAAGCTATTTTGAATAGCTTGTAAATGTTCAGCAGATTGTTTGGTATATTCGAGGTGTGGATGCATTACATCATTTAAGATTTGAGCGTTATCGTTCAAAGTTGAGACACTAGCATAGATATCAGCTTCGGACTTAGCAAAATCGGACATCGGTTCAGACAATGCTCCTCCGATTACTTGCCCTGCAACTGCTCCCATTTGTAGATACATATTTCCACTATTCATCATTGCAGAGTTTACAGCATTTGAGTCTATAGAGTCGAATGAAGCTTGAATATCTCCTGTTTGACTATATGTATTTAGGACATTTTGCCCTTGTTCTATAGCCATATTTTTAAATGATTCTCTTATTCTGCCTATCTCTTCTGTGATATCTCTTTGCTTTTCAAGAGCCTTTATCTGCTCGACAGAGACATCTTTCCCACGCTCTTTATACCATAGAGATTTTTTTTCATACTCTAATTGGTCGCCATAATCAAAATTTCCCAACAAATCTTGGTAAGCAACTTCACCCTCTATTTTCTTTTTCTGCTCCTCTTGGTACGCTTCAAATGCTTCTTTTTGTTTGGCATTTGCATCTTCCCAAGCTTTTGCATTCTCCTGTGCTATCTTATCAGAAACCTCTTTTTCAAGTTTCTCTTTTTCTTCAAGAATATTTTTGTACTCTATAGCATAGAGTTTTTCAGCTTCTATCTTCTCAATACCATTTTCAATCCACTCTTTTTTCTCTTTTCCGAGTTGGATTTTGGAGTACTCAAAATCTGATAGCGTGAGCTTTTGGAGTTTGTCTGAAAAATCTTCTAGCACTTTTTGCTTTTGAGCCTGTGCATCTTCAAACTCTTTTAGCTCTTGCTCTTTAGCATCAGCTATCTTTTTCCGTTGCTCCTCAACAACTCTATTGGCTTTTTCTGTACTATCAGCAATACTCTTTTGTCTCTCTGCTTCTATCTTTGCATACTCAACAGAGTACCATTTTTCAACTTTGATTTTTTCAGCACCAATTTCCGTGTAGTGCTTTTTCTCCTCATCAAGTTTTAAAATTTTATAGTCAAACTTATCCATAGTCGTCTGATTATACTCATCTTCAAACGATTTCAACTCATTAGAGTAGTCTTTTACCCCATTTTTAAGATTTTTATAAGCTGTAGCTTCGCTTTTAAGAGCTTTTGTGTGTGCTAGACTACTCTTAGATAGAGAACTCTTCTTATTTTTCTCTGCATCTTCTGCGTCTTTTAAAGCTTTTATGGATTTTGTCAATTGTTTAACTGATTCTTTACCCTGTTTATCATAGTCAGGCATTTTTAATTTTTTGGTATTTTTGACAAATGCTTCTCTTTGTCGTACAGATACTTTATAGGCTGTCTCTTCCATTTTGGCTTGGATTAGCTCGGCAGAGTGCATTTTTGCTATTATATTGCCTCTCTCTTTACCCAACTTTGCAAATTTGGCGTTTCCATCTGCTAGAGCTTGATGCATAGAGGCTTCCAGTTTGATAGATTTTTGCTCGTATTCATGGGCAGAACTTGCGTAATCATCATCAATAAAACTAAAAAAATCTGAAATAGTTGCCATAGAGGCGTAAAATTTTGACTGCAAATAATCCAATCTGCTAATCGCATAAGTGGAGATAGACGCTCCGAAGTACTCGAAACCGTTAGAAGAGAATTTAACTAAATTTGAGAAGTTTTCTAGTGCCATAGTCGCACCCATTGCAAGACCTGCAAAGTGTCCTAACGTCGTTATATTGGTATTTGCTTCGTTGTCAAATCCGACCAAATCGCCGACCAAATCGCCAACAACTCCACTAACATCTATGACAGCATTTCCCATAGTTCCAAAGCTACTTGCCGTTATCCCCACTATCTCAACGACTGTAGGGAATACAGCATCTACTCCAGTAGAGATACTGTTCAAGCCATCTACAAAAGTACTATTTCCACTTTGGACATCTGCTGTCCAGTTCATTACAGAATCGGACAAAAGAGAGTACATATTTGTACCCATCTCCAAAAAATGGCTCTCCTCGATAACAGCACTAGCCCAACCACCCTCCAGAGCAGATAGCGTTTTTTGAGCATCTGCATAAGTAGCAGATTTTTGGGCGAATGCTTCGGAAGTGGCTATATTTCCCTTTATGGCTTGTTGAGTGTATTTCTCTATTGCCTCTGCTCCAAGGTTTGCAACTCGGATGACACTCGCACCCTCATCTCCAAAAATCTCTTGGGCGATGGTCGCCTTTTGCATCCCGTCTGGGAACTTTTCAAGTCTTTTCAAAAGAATTTCCATACTACGTTCTGTAGTATACATCTTTTCTTTTGCAAAATCTTGGGAAATTCCAAGAGCTTTAAATGCCTCTTTTGCACTCTCTCCGTCTCGCTGGAACTCTGTTACTTTTGTTCCTGCATCTTTGAAAGAGTCTCGGAGTTGGTCTGTGGAAACGTGGGCTTTTGAGGCTATATATTCCCATTTTGTGAGGGTTTCTACGGATATGGCTAGTTGTTCTGCGAATGCCTTTTGTTCGTTTGTGGCTTGGACCGTTTCGTCGATGAATTGCTTGAGAGAGATGGCACTATATGCTGTTGCTAGAACTCCAACTGCATTGGTCATTATTTTTGTGGATTGTTCAACAACTCCCTCGGCTTTTTGCATCCCCTGCACTAGATGGGAAATGTCCGACTTTACATCAATTATTACTGCACCGATACTATCAGCCATTTTCCACCTTTGTTTTTTTATCTTCTTCCGTATTTTAAACGGAGTTTTTTCCTCATCTTTTCAGATTTGGACTCGTTTTTATTGTTTTCTTTAGTGTCTGCTCCCCAAATAAAATCGCTTGGGGAACTCTTTATGCCGTTTATATTCAAAAGGATTGAGGAGAGCTGTGCTATCTGCATCTCGTTTTTTGCATCTGCATCAGGTTCTTCAAAAAAATAACTCCACATAACAAGCTCTCTATGCGATATAGTAGAGAGGAGTTCTGCTACTGTTCTACCAAGTTTTAGAGCCAAGATGAAATAAAATCTATCTCTCTTGACTCCCTCTTTTAGTTTCCCTCTGTCTCCTGTTGATACTCTACATAAGATTTGTATATCTCATCTATTGCACCCATTCCACCATTTAATTTTCCCAACTCTGACATGGTCATTTTGGGTTCTACTAAGAGGTATGAGACTGCTCTTCTCTTAGAAAGTTGCAAATCAGATTGATTTGGTACTACAGAGCCATTGGTCACTGTTTGATTTTCAAATGCAATAGATTTGATATGATTCTCTTCATCAACAGTCAAAGAGTTTTTTATCTCTACTTTTGCCCCTCTAAGGGCTTTCACTTCGATATGTCGAGTTGAAACAGTAGTTAGGATATCAAAAGGATTAGACTTTTTGTTATTTTTTTTCTCATCACTCATTTTACTCTCCTGCAGGTTTTGGAATCATTCTTCTTTTTCCTAGAAACTCTAGCATAGCTTTTTCTTCATACTCTCCATCTCCATCATCAAGAGGAGATACATTTGTGACTAGAACATCTCTCTCATATCTTGTTCCTGTTCCTGCTGTACCGTCTCCATCATCTATCTCAACAGTAATAGTCAGCTTTATATCTTCATCACTTTCGTATGCTTCCCAAATCAGCACTCTTCCATCTGCTGCATCTGCTGTTCCTGCTTCCACTTCTGTTGCAAAATCATAACTGATAGAGCCGTTTCCATGCTCTCTTTTTCCAAGTTGTTTGCTATTATCATCTCCTGCTTCTGTAGGGAGAGAAGCACACGTTTTAGATTTCAATTTTCTCTCTCCAGGTTCAAGGAGGTTTTCCATACCAGTACAGCACCCTACAGCCTTGTTTGCCTCTATTGCTTCACCAACTTTTCTTACAAATACATCATATTTTTTTACTTCAATTCCCATTGTTGCAATCTCCATCATTTTTTTCTTTTGTGTAAAACTCTATAATCTGTCTATAGGTTTTCACTTTTTCTACATATCCATCTCTATAGGACAAATCGCCACTATAGTGAGGGAAACCTCTTATTTTCTCTATTGCTCTATCTCTTAGCTTTTTAGCTTTTATGGAGCTATTTTCATAGATATCTACTTGCCAACGGCTCTTGGTAGAGCCTATATTTCCACTCGGTCGCTCTTTTGGAGTACCTAACACCAAGGTATAGACCAAGTATGGCGTTTTTTGGTTGTCGGGTGCTATTTGGGGAAACACTTCGACATTTAGGGCTGTTAGTGCCTCATAAAGTAGCTCTTCTATCATCTCTTTAGCTTCTCTATCTCTTTGGGTATGCGTTTGGCATAGTATGCTTTTGTAGCTTCTATACACTTATCGGCTTCCATCTCAAAAGCTGGTCTCATAAATGGTTGAGCCATAACAGCATGACCATTTTTGGCTGTGTATCCCCATTCTATGAACGCTGCATAAAAGATACGTTGCTTACCATCTTTTGTATTTACAGAGTTTCCTGCACTTACGGAGAATTTGACAATATGCATATCTTTTGTTCTTCGTTTACGAATTTTTATGGACTTTTTTAAATCCCCCTGGTCTCGTGGTGCTAGTTGTCTAGCTTTTGTGAGGATTGGTTTACATCCTGCTCGGATTGCTCCTACTGCTATATTTTTTTGTACATTTTTTGGGAACTGTCTTAGAGCTTTTTTTATCTCTTTTACACCGTTGCTCTTGCTCATATTAGCTCCTCGCACATTAGTTCTAGCCATCGAGTTTTTTCAAAAAAATCCCTAACTGCTAAAACATTAAAATATCTCTGTTTGTGCTTTACTCGCATCTCGGGATAAACTCCCTCTGCATATCGAATAATAACTCTATGCGTAACAGAGTTTTGATGTGTATTTGCACTCATAAATTCTCTACCAGAGATGGGTTTTATCTCTGCATAAGCAGGGATGAACTCTATCCACTCATCATCACTTTCACCTCCTATTGCATCCTTTGTGTGCTGTTTTTTTTCTATAAGAACAAGATGATTTAATGCTCTTGCTTGTTTTGTTCTCATAGATAGTTCACTCTCAAACTGTCCAGCATTCTGTCTGTATATTTACTTCTTTCATTGTCGGGGAGATTGTCGTACTCCTCTGCAATTTTGGCATTTAGATACATCTCTACTCTGCTATCCATGCTCTCAAATCCTGCCTTAAAAGTTAGGATTATTTTTTTTGCATTTGGCAAATCTCCTGTAAAAAAAAGAGTAAAAGGAGTTTTTGTAGCTCCTAAAGGAAAAGAGTACTCTACTTGTGCAAGAGGAAGTGTTTGCTTCTCCTCTGCATTGTCTATGTACTCCACTTCTACTATCTCTGTTACAGGATTTTTTGGCAAAACTAAATCTCTAAAACTTCCGTCTATACTCCACTCAAAAGTGCTTATTCCTTGCAAAATAAGATTTGTAATTTCTTCTGCTTTAAGAAGATAAGCGTTCGCCATCATCTCTATTTGGGCGTTTTGATGGTCATCTAGCACCCTTAGATATGTTTTTATCTTTGCCAAATCGTAGACAGGAGTTAATGGAGATGTTAAAAGTTTTAGAGTTTCCATTAGTCGTTATCATCCTCCTGCTCTTCTATTTTATATTTCTCTTTTAAATCTTTTAGAGGCATAGAGCTTATGTCCAAGATTGCCATTTCAAGTCTGTTTTTTAGTTCGTCTCGCTCTACAATTAGCTGTTCATTTGCTTCAATTATCGCCTCAGCTTCTTTTTTAAACTCTTGCTCTTTTTCATCCAAAATCTTTTGGAGTTCTGGAGTCATAGAGACTTGTAGAGATAGAGCTGTAGTCTCTAGGCTCTTTGCTTTTCCGATAGAGATTAGAAATCTAGCATCAGATTTATTTACATCTCCCTGCCATCCTGCTTTTCTCTGTTTCCCATCAACTTTTGTTGGTTTTAAAAGTTCTATATTCATCTTCTATCCCTCTGTAATAGAGAAAGATTGGGCGTGTCGAATCCCTACATCTATATCTTGCCATGCACGAATTACAAGCCCACCTTGCTTTGCCATGGTCGCTGTATCTAGCACCAAATCTAAATTTGACCACATACCCACAAGCACATCTGCAAAGTTTCCAAAGATTGTTTTTCCTGCTGGGATAAGTGTTGTTGGGATAGACTTATACCCATTTACCATATTATTTTGATTCATCATCACCCCACTTCCTGCATCTGTGGGAGTGGTTTTCCAAGCACCATTGATACTTGGACGAGTTACATAGCAGGGTACTCCTCTTAGTGCATTATTTTCAGCCAACTCTGTTTCAAAATCCACAGCTTCTTTAAAAGTTGGTACTCCGTTGGCATCTACTACTGTTACAGTATTTACTCCTGTAGTGTGCAAAATTCCCGTCGGTTGATTATTTAATCCATCTCCTGCTAGTACCATTTTGTCTATCAAAAGTGCCATACCCGAACGGATGTCGGCTTCAATTAAATCCTCTACATAGGGATTTGACTGTAGCAATAATTTTCTAGTAATAGCAATAGAACCTGTGGCTGTGTGGGGAGTAAGAGTAATATTGTCGTAGTTTGCATCTGTAAGTGGGCTTTCGCCATCTTCTGCTACAAATGCGAACTCCATTCCCCCCAATGCTCTAGGAATATCTTGGTCTCCGACTAGATTTGGGATAAGCTTTGCACCCTGTTGCATTACAAAAGAGTCTGCTGTAAGAGCTTCGATGTACAAGTCGGCTCGGTGGTCTGTTCCGACCAATGCCCCACTATTTGCTTTACTAAGCACAGCTCTTTGTTGAATTTGTGGAGGAACTAGAATCCCTCTTGCTACTGTTCCACTTGCCTCTTCGAGTTTTCGAGATATCTCAACTTCAAATTCTGCCTCCTTAAAATTACCTGTTTCCAAAGCTCTTAGAACTTTAAACAGAGAGTATCTTTTTACCTCTTTGTCATCTAGCTTAAACTTATCTTTGTTTTCTTTTTGTCCAGAAACTAATGCTTTTCGCAGGGGTTTATCAAGCTCTTTTTCTCTAGCTTCTAGCTTTTCAAGTTGCTTAATCTGTTCATTCACTTCATCATACTGTCTATCATATTTCGTATAGAGTTTTGAGTCTGCTTCGCTTAAAGCCTCCCCTTTGGCTTCATTTAGAATTCTCTGCATCTTAGCATAGAGTTTCTTGCGTTTTTTTAGTAGTTCTTTCATTTCTCACCTTTCAATTTTAGTTGTTTTTTTAAAATATCTACAGAGTCACCACGGTTTTCGTCCTCTTTTTCTGTAGATTTTAAATTTTTTTCAGTTTTTTTACATTTTTTTAAATTTTTTTCTCTTTTTTTAAATTTTTTTGGTTTTTTCGTGGCTACTCCTCTCACTCCTGCTCCTACATCAAATCCAACGCCCACGGCAGAGAGTTCCAAGATGTCATAATCTGTAACTAAAACATGGGTTGATTCACCCTTTTTTTCGGTTACGATAATATCTCGGATGTTATAGCCTATAGAAACATCTACTAATGTTCCCTCTACATATTTCCTAAAGATTTTTTCAGAATCCTCATCTGTACCAAACACTACAGAACAGACCAGCTCATCTTTTTTAACTTTTGCATCTTCTACCCTACCTATAGCATTGTCAACAACAATTCGATGGTCTTTAAAGAACGTCTTAAGACGTTCAAGATTTGCACCATTTACGTCCAACTCTTCAACAAATGTTTCACCACTCCACCAATCATAACGCTCTCCTGCGTTGTCGGCTGATATCATAGTAAAGGGGATTTTACGCCCCTCTTCATCAATCTTTTTACTTCTTTTTTTGTTGCTTACAGGGCAGTTTGAAGTACAAAATCTAGTAGTATAGCCCACTCTATTCATACGTTTTATTATCTGCTCTTTAGTTCTCTTTTTCTGTTTTTTCTTCGGCATTGTCGTCGATATCCTTTCCCATATTTAGTGGTAAAATTGGGTCGTCTAGGTTCTCTAAAGAGTTTAGACCCTCTTTTCCTCTCACTTCATTTCTAGTAGCCCAGCCGTCGCGTATTGCTTGTCCATAGGCTGTGTATCTTGTCTTAATGTCCCCTCTTTGGAGTGCATCCATGTTGAGAGATGCATACAAACTTTGGTCTTCTCTTTGTAGTGCAATGTTCAAAGGTTGCTCTATACGCTTTACCATGGGTGTCATTGTGTTTGTTACAAATGCAATTCCTTGGTGTTCGATGTTGGAGAACGTAGAGTTTTTATTTAAATTTATGAAATGGTCTGGGACCCTAAAAATAGAGGCTATTTCAGATTTTTGAAACTCTCTACTTTCTAAATATTGTCTGTCATTGTTTGGTATATTAATCGGTTTATATGTCATTCCCTGTTCTAAAATTAAGAATTTTGAAGCGTTATCCAAAGAGCTGTAGTTGCTCTTTAGTTGTTCTCTCATATCTTTTTTATTCTTTTCTGCAACAACAGCAGGAGTTTCAAACACCCCACTTCCCAAAATCCCCTCTGAGAAGTGTTTGCTTCCATTCTCCTCTAGTGCTATAGAGAGACCAATCGAGTGTTTTGAGTATGCTATAGGAGAGAGTCCATGTATGCCGTCCAAAGTTCGGTATTTAAAATGGAGTACTTCATTTTTATACAATAGTACCGTAGTGTTTAGAAAATCGGATTTATATTTATATGCTAGTTCGCCATTTTCTAGCCGTACTATCTCCATATTGTCGGCTATCAAGGGATAAAAACCTATTATTTTGTTTCTTTGGTCTTTGATGATTTGAGTGTACGCATTGCCACGGCTCACGAGGTTCATAACTACAGATTCTAGCCAATCGTATTGAGTCATTTCGTCATTGGGGGATAGATTTAAGATATTGTAGAGCTTGTGGTCATAGGCTCTCTCTTTGTGCCGTCTTCCATCTACTACTGTTCTTCTCATCAAATTCAGGGGCATCATTGCTAAACTTTCGGCTAGAACAGCGTAGCAACTCATGACGGCTGTATGCGTTTGAGCCGTGGTGAGTGTTACGTCTGTCCCTGCTTTGCTAGTACCGAACATAGAGCCAAGCCATCCTGAAAAATTTTGGTGATAGTTTCCTGCTAGTTCTACTCCTCTAGTTTTGGACTCAAAAAGATTGTTTAGATTCATTTTTGAGCTACTTTATAGACGGAGTATAGAAAAGAGATTGGCAATAGAAAAAAGTTTAGAAAGAGGATAAAATCTGCTACAACTTTTCTGTTTTCTAAAGATAAAAATGGGAAAAAATAGAATGACATTGCTATTATAGCTATGCAGATAGCTAGTAGAATATGAAAAAATATTTGTTGCAATAGCTCTTTTGTCACTTTTTCTCCTTATTTTTGTTTGAATTTGATACTATATCTAAACTTTCCATACAATTGTATGGAAAAATTATGGTATAGGG
>Ga0256831_1000753_pt1 | contig 17155 bp, 11 predicted proteins | sample 132544metaG_FD_189087 | JGI IMG/M metagenome (GOLD analysis project Ga0256831, IMG submission 189087) | Hydrothermal vent microbial communities from Lau Basin, Pacific Ocean - 132-544 | ecosystem: Environmental > Aquatic > Marine > Hydrothermal vents | place: Pacific Ocean: Lau Basin | collected...
CTTCCGGCGCAGAGTCAATCTGATCAAAAGCTCTGGCTTCACCGCCGTGCTTTTCGGCCATACACTTGGTCATGGCTGCGGTTAATGTGGTTTTACCATGGTCAACGTGGCCAATTGTACCAACGTTCACATGGGGTTTTGTACGTTCAAATTTTTCTTTAGACATGGCTTTATCCTGAACTTTCTATTAATTAATTATTTTTACACTAACTATTTGTTAAAAACATTTTCACCGAATTGTTTACAAACCCGGATCTGAGGCTGTTTAACACAACCGTCCGGGGATGCTTGTAACATTTGCCGCATCTTATACCATATATTCAGGCAGAAGACACGAAAAATTTGTTTTTTTGGTGCTTTTTATTTCGCCGAGTTAGTTACCCGTGCTTCTTAACAATCGTTTCCACTACACTGGCCGGGGCTTCAGAATATTTACTGAACTCCATGGAGTAGCTGGCACGGCCCTGAGTCGCAGAGCGCAGATCTGTGGCATAGCCGAACATTTCCGACAGTGGTACATCGGCATGAATGATCTTACCGGCCGGACCGTCTTCCATACCCTCTACAATGCCGCGACGACGGTTTAAGTCGCCCATAACATCACCCATATAATCTTCCGGCGTGACCACTTCAACTTTCATCATGGGTTCCAGAAGCACTGGTTCAGCCATTTTGGCCCCTTCACGCAGGGCGTAGGAACCGGCAATTTTAAAGGCCATTTCATTGGAATCGACATCATGGTAGGAACCGTCAAACAGGGTCGCCTTAATATCCACCAGCGGGAATCCGGCAATAACACCGTTCTGCATCTGTTGCTGGATGCCCTTATCTACCGCACCAATATATTCCTTGGGTACGGTACCGCCGACAATCTCGTTAACAAATTCATAACCTTCCTGCGGTTCCAGGCGTAACCAGACATGACCGTACTGGCCGCGGCCACCGGACTGGCGAATAAACTTGCCTTCGGCTTCCACTTTTTTACGGATAGTTTCCCGATAGGCCACCTGCGGGGCACCAACATTGGCTTCTACGCCAAATTCCCGCTGCATGCGGTCAACAATAATATCCAGATGCAGCTCGCCCATTCCGGAAATAATGGTCTGCCCCGATTCCTCATCGGTTTTAACCCTAAAGGAAGGGTCTTCATGGGCCAGTTTGCCCAGAGCAATACCCATTTTTTCCTGGTCGGCCTGGGTTCTCGGTTCAACGGCTACTGAAATAACCGGCTCCGGAAACTCCATACGTTCCAGAACAATAATATTATTCGGATCACATAAGGTATCACCGGTAGTGACATCTTTCAGACCCACTGCCGCCGCAATATCGCCTGCACGCACTTCTTTGATTTCCTCACGGTGATTGGAATGCATTTGCAGAATACGGCCAATCCGTTCTTTTTTGCCTTTAACCGAGTTATACAGGCTGTCACCGGATTTCAGTATCCCGGAATACACCCTGAAAAAGGTTAAAGTTCCAACAAAGGGATCGGTAGCAATTTTAAAGGCCAGAGCAGCAAAAGGTTCATCATCGGAAGCATGACGTTCCGCTTCTGTTTCATTTTTATCATCAAGAACACCGGTAATGGCCTTAACTTCTGTCGGTGAAGGCAGATAATGCACAATGGCATCGAGCATGGCCTGTACACCAATATTCTTAAAAGCACTGCCGCAGCAGACCGGCACAATTTCAGTCTTCAGACAACGTTCACGAATACCCTGGTGGATTTCTTCTTCTGAAAGCTGCTCGCCTTCAAGGTACTTATCCATCAGTTCTTCATTGGCTTCTGCAGCTGATTCAACCAGATTTTCACGCCATTCTTCACACAGTTCAACCATGTTTTCAGGGATATCCCGCTCTTCATAGTTGATACCCATATTTTCTTTTTCCCAGTAGATGGCTTTCATTTTCACCAGGTCTACCAGGCCTTCCAGGTTCTCTTCCGCACCAATGGGTAACTGTATCGGTACCGGTGTTGATCCCAGACGGGTTTTAATCTGTTCTACTACGCGCAGAAAATCAGCCCCGGAACGGTCCATTTTATTGACAAAGGCCATTCGGGGAACTTCATATTTATTAGCCTGACGCCAGACAGTTTCTGACTGAGGCTCCACACCGCCTACGGCACAGAAAACCGCTACCGCACCATCCAGTACCCGCAGGGAACGTTCCACCTCAATGGTGAAATCCACGTGTCCGGGCGTATCAATAATATTAATACGATGTGCTTCAAACTGGTTATCCATACCTTTCCAGAAACAGGTCGTAGCGGCCGAGGTAATGGTAATTCCCCGCTCCTGCTCCTGCTCCATCCAGTCCATGGTCGCGGCACCATCATGCACTTCACCGATTTTATGAGACACACCAGTGTAGTACAGAATACGTTCTGTGGTTGTCGTTTTACCAGCATCAATGTGAGCCATAATGCCTACATTGCGATAGCGAGTAATCGGAGTTTTACGTGCCACTTTATAAACCTCTTAAGGATTCAACCTAAATCAATCAGTTCAACCTAGTGCGAATGTCCATAGCACTAGGTTGAACTGATTAATTTAGGTTTAATGCAAAAAGGGCGAATCCTTCCAGAAGAATGAATCGCCCTCTAATCTGACTTAAGACTTTCGACTTAAGACTTACTACTTTTTTACCAACGGTAATGTGCGAATGCTTTGTTCGCTTCTGCCATACGGTGAGTATCTTCACGTTTCTTGACAGCGGAACCCTTATTTTCCAGAGCATCCAGCATTTCACCGGCCAGTCTGCGGCCCATGGATTTTTCACCACGTTTTCTGGCAGCATCAACTAACCAGCGCATACCTAATGTAGCCTGACGTTCTGCACGAACTTCTACAGGTACCTGGTAGGTTGCACCACCGACACGACGGGATTTTACTTCGACGGTAGGACGGATATTTTCAATCACTTTGTTAAACAGTTCGACTGGCTCACCTTTGGTTTTCTCAACGACAATGTCCAGAGCACCATAAACAATTTTTTCAGCAACGGATTTTTTGCCGCTGAACATAATAATATTGATGAACTTGGCCAGGCTTATATCCCCAAACTTGGGATCAGGTAGAATTTCGCGTTTTACTGCGGCTCTTCTCCTAGACATAGGTAATTACCTTCTCTATTTGACAGTCTTAGCTTGTTATTAAATCAGAGCACTGTCTTAATTTCTAGAATACTTACAGGGGATGTCACAGGAAGATAATAGACGAAGCTATTACCCAACATTTCAGCCCTGTATGCGCTTTATTAATTTACTATTTTAATAAATTAAGATTTTGGACGTTTAGTACCGTATTTGGAACGACCTTGACGACGATCATCCACACCGGCAGTATCCAGAGTACCACGTACTGTATGATAACGAACACCAGGTAAATCTTTAACACGACCACCACGGATCAGAATCACGCTGTGTTCCTGCAGGTTATGTCCTTCACCACCGATATAGGTAGAAACTTCATAGCCACTGGTCAGGCGTACACGAGCAACTTTTCTTAAAGCCGAATTTGGTTTTTTTGGTGTTGTTGTATAAACACGAGTACATACACCACGACGCTGAGGACAGGCCTGCAGAGCGGGTACATTACTCTTTGTTATTTGACGTTTACGTGGTTTACGTACCAATTGGTTGGTAGTTGCCATAAACTTTCTTCTCCACACAATAAACAACAGGCCGGGAACGCCCCGGCCTGAAAGACGGACAAATATAAGGGATGTTCTTATATTTGTCAAGGTTTAAATTATCAAAAAATAAAACGGCTCAGAGTATTTAGATTTTGTGCCAGATCAAGGCATTTCCGCACGGAGAATGTGAGCGTATATTAATACGCGACCATTCGAGTACGGAAATAACGCCGAACTGGTGCAAAAGATGAATGCTCTGTGCCGTTTTAGGCGTCCAGCTTACTCATTTCTGACTGCATCTGATAACGCTCTTTATCCTTCTGTCTGCGCTTGCGGCGTTCTTTATGGAAGGTCAGACCGGTACCGGCAGGTATCAGGCGACCAACAATAACGTTTTCTTTCAATCCGCGCAGATCATCCACCTTGCCGCTGACGGATGCTTCTGTCAGTACCCGGGTGGTTTCCTGGAAGGACGCTGCAGAAATAAAGGACTCTGTTGCCAGAGAAGCCTTGGTAATACCCAGCAGCAGTCTTTCGAATGTTGCAGGCAGTTTACCTTCTTTTTCTACTCGTTCGTTTTCTTCAATAATGGCTGCAAATTCAACCTGCTCACCCTTAATAAAGTTAGTGTCACCGGGGTTAAGAATTTCAGCACGTTTAATCATCTGACGGATAATGACTTCAATGTGCTTGTCATTAATTTTTACACCCTGCAGACGATAAACTTCCTGAACTTCATTAACAATGTAGTTAGCCAGTTCCTGTTCGCCTTTCAGACGCAGGATATCATGCGGATTGGGCGCACCATCGGAAATGACCTCACCCTTTTCTACCGATTCACCTTCAAAGACATTAATGTGACGCCACTTGGGCAGCAGTTCTTCATATGGCTTGCCTTCCTTAGGCGTAATCACCAGACGCTGCTTACCCTTGGTCTCTTTACCAAAGCTTACCACACCTGAAATTTCAGCCAGAATGGAAGATTCCTTGGGTTTTCTGGCCTCAAACAGATCCGCAACCCGGGGCAGACCACCGGTAATATCCTTGGTCTTGGATGATTCCTGAGGAATACGGGCAACCGCATCACCAACCATTACCGTATCACCATCGGCGTGGTTTACAATCGCGCCGGCAGGTAAAGCGTACTGGGCTGGAATGTCAGTACCGACAATATTCAGATCATTACCGTCTGCATCAATCAGTTTAACCATTGGACGCAGGTCTTTGGCACTGCCGCTGCGCTGCTTGGGATCAATAACCACCAGGGAACTCAGACCGGTAATCGCATCGGTTTCCTTATTAACGGTGACCCCGTCAATAAAGTCAATAAACTTGACCACACCGGCCACTTCAGTAATAACCGGATGGGTATGAGGATCCCAGGTGGCAATCACATCACCGCCTTTGGCTTCAGAACCATCGGTGACCGTCAGCACCGCACCATAAGGCACTTTATAACGTTCACGTTCACGGCCATGAGTATCAACCACAGTCAGTTCACCGGAACGGGAAACCGCCACAATATTGCCGTTTTCCTGGGTCACTGTCTTGATATTATGCAGACGGATTGTACCGCTGGTCTTAATTTCAATACTGCTTACCGACGCAGAACGAGAAGCCGCACCACCAATGTGGAAGGTACGCATGGTCAGCTGGGTACCGGGTTCACCAATAGACTGGGCGGCAATAACACCGACCGCTTCACCCATATTGACCTTGTGCCCGCGGGCCAGATCACGACCATAACAGGTGGCACAGATACCAAAGCGGGTTTCACAGGAAATGGGTGAGCGAACCTTCATATGATCCACACCCAGTTCATCCAGTTGTTCACACCAGGCTTCATCCAGCAGAGTGCCCTTGGGAATAATGACTTCATCGCTGTTGGCCTTAATAACATCTTCAGCTACAATACGACCCAGTACTCTTTCACGTAAGGGTTCAACCACATCACCACCTTCAATCAGTGACTGGACCATAACACCCTGTTCGGTTCCGCAGTCATCTTCAACCACGACCAGATCCTGGGCAACGTCTACCAGACGACGAGTCAGGTAACCGGAGTTTGCAGTTTTCAGTGCGGTATCGGCCAGACCTTTACGAGCACCGTGAGTAGAAATAAAGTACTGCAGTACGCTCAGACCTTCACGGAAATTTGCCGTAATGGGCGTTTCAATAATGGAACCGTCCGGCTTGGCCATCAGACCACGCATACCGGCCAGCTGTCTGATCTGAGCGGCACTACCACGAGCTCCAGAGTCAGCCATCATGTAGACCGAGTTAAAGGAAGTCTGTTTAATCACATCACCTTTATCCGGAATGGTACCCTTAATATCATCGGGTACGATTTCTTTTAAGGGTTTACCGGACACTGGAGAAGTTGGTACATAATCAATTTCGATTTCATCAAATTCCAGGATTTCCATCATGGCCTTGGCGACTTCCTCATTGGCATGAGACCAGATATCAATTACCTTGTTATAGCGTTCGCCATTAGTCACCAGACCGGATTCATACTGTTCCTGAATTTCCTGAACTTCTTTTTCCGCTTTTTCAATAATGGAGTATTTCGCTTGCGGGATCACCATGTCGTTGACACCAAAGGAAGCACCGGAACGGGCCGCATAAGAAAAACCGGTATACATCAGCTGGTCAGCAAAAATAACAGTTTCTTTCAGCCCGACTTCACGGTAGCAGGCGTTAATTAAGGCAGAAATGGATTTTTTGGTTAAATCCTTGTTCATTAAATCAAAGCTTAGGCCTGGTGCCAGGATTTTAGATAAAATGGAACGGCCTACAGTAGTATCCACTACACGGGTGTGTTCAACCAGTTCACCATTGTCATCTTTCAGATATTCGGTAATACGGGTTTTAACCCTGGCATGTAATACCGCATGGCCGGTTTCAAACGCACGTTCCGCTTCCATGGCATCGGCAAACATCATGCCTTCACCTTTGGAGTTGATCAGCTCACGGGTCATATAGTAAAGACCCAGTACCACGTCCTGAGAAGGTACAATAATAGGCTCACCATTGGCCGGTGACAGAATATTATTGGAGGCCATCATCAGGGAACGGGCTTCCAGCTGCGCTTCAATAGACAGTGGAATATGCACAGCCATCTGGTCACCGTCAAAGTCAGCATTAAACGCGGTACAGACCAGCGGATGCAGCTGAATGGCTTTACCTTCAATCAGCACTGGTTCAAAAGCCTGGATACCCAGACGGTGCAGTGTTGGTGCACGGTTAAGCATAACCGGATGTTCACGAATGACTTCTTCCAGGATATCCCAGACTTCCGGGCCTTCCCGTTCCACCATTTTCTTGGCGGCTTTAATGGTTGTCGCCAGGCCGCGTAATTCCAGCTTGCTGAATATAAAGGGCTTGAATAATTCCAGAGCCATTTTCTTGGGCAGACCGCACTGATGCAGACGCAGAGTCGGTCCAACAACAATAACGGAACGACCGGAGTAATCCACCCGTTTACCCAGCAGGTTCTGACGGAAACGACCCTGCTTACCCTTAATCATATCAGCCAGGGATTTCAGTGGACGCTTGTTGGAACCGGTAATGGCACGACCGCGACGACCATTATCCAGCAGGGCGTCAACAGACTCCTGCAGCATACGCTTTTCATTACGGACAATAATATCCGGAGCATTAAGCTCTAATAAACGCTTCAGACGGTTATTACGGTTAATGACACGGCGATATAGATCATTTAGATCAGAGGTGGCAAAACGACCGCCTTCCAGAGGCACCAGGGGACGTAAATCCGGCGGCAGAACCGGCAGAATGGTCATAACCATCCATTCAGGCAGGTTGTTGGAATCATTAAAGGCTTCCAGCAGCTTCAGGCGCTTGGAAAATTTCTTTAATTTGGTTTCTGATTCGGTACCCGCCATTTCTTCACGGATATGCGCAATTTCCTTGGTGATATTGATAGCTTTCAGCAGTTCACGTACCGCTTCGGCACCCATACGGGCATCAAAATCGTCACCGTATTCTTCAATGGCATCCAGGTATTGTTCATCAGATAAGATCTGGTTTTTCTCCAGAGTGGTCATACCGGGGTCAATAACCACAAAGGCTTCAAAATACAGTACCCGCTCAATATCACGCAGGGTCATATCCAGCAGCAGGCCCATACGGGAAGGCAGTGATTTTAAATACCAGATGTGGGCTACCGGACTGGCCAGCTCAATGTGGCCCATACGGTCACGACGAACCTTGGACTGGGTGACTTCTACACCACATTTTTCACAGATAACACCGCGGTGCTTAAGGCGCTTGTATTTACCACACAAGCATTCGAAATCTTTAACTGGGCCAAAGATCTTGGCACAGAACAGGCCGTCTCTTTCCGGCTTGAAGGTACGATAATTAATAGTTTCGGGTTTTTTAACCTCACCGTATGACCAGGATTTAATCTTGGCGGGTGAAGCTAGTCCTATACGGATGGCGTCAAAATCATCGAATTGATTTTGCTGTTTTATGAGATTTAATAAATCTTTCAACTTGGTATCCTCTAGTGATGCGCCATGTGAGGGGGCGTAAATAACGCTCTCTCAGAATTTTTGTTTCAGAATGTCTTTAGTCTTTTTTTAGCGTTAAGCGTTAAATGCTAAGTGCTAAGTGTTAAGTGTTAAGTGTTAAGAAAAAGACTAAAGAGTTTCTGTAGTTAGTCGACCTGTTCCAGTTCGATGTCTATGCCCAGGGCACGTATTTCTTTTAGTAATACGTTAAAGGACTCGGGCATGCCGGCATCGATGCGGTGGTCGCCGTCTACGATGTTTTTGTACATTCTGGTACGGCCGGCTACGTCATCGGACTTAACTGTCAGCATTTCCTGCAAAGTATAGGCTGCGCCGTAGGCTTCCAGTGCCCAGACTTCCATTTCCCCGAAGCGCTGACCACCGAACTGTGCCTTACCGCCCAATGGCTGCTGGGTCACCAGGCTGTATGGGCCGGTAGAACGGGCGTGCATCTTGTCGTCTACCAGGTGGTTCAGTTTCAGCATGTACATATAACCGACGGTTACCGGACGATCAAACTTGTCCCCGGTACGGCCATCGTACAGGGTGGACTGACCGGACTCGTCATTACCGCCGAGTTTCAGCAGGCGTTTGATTTCGCTTTCTGCAGCACCGTCAAATACCGGAGTCGCCATAGGCACGCCGGCTTTCAGGTTGCCTGCCAGCTCAATGATCTCCGCATCAGTCAGACTGTCGAGATCTTCCCTGGTACCGGCACTCTTGTTATAGACTTCGTCCAGGAAAGCACGTAATTCCTTAACTTTTTCAGCTTCTTCTGCTTTTTGCTGCAGAATATCACCGATTTTCAGTCCCAGGCCGCGTGCTGCCCAGCCCAGGTGCGTTTCAAGAACCTGTCCGACATTCATTCGAGACGGTACACCCAGCGGGTTCAGTACGATATCCACGGTACGGCCGTCTTCCAGGTATGGCATATCTTCTACGGGAACAATGGTGGAAATAACACCCTTATTACCATGACGTCCTGCCATTTTATCGCCCGGCTGAATACGGCGTTTAACGGCCATGTAAACCTTAACCATTTTCAGTACGCCGGGAGCCAGATCATCACCGGCTACAATCTTCTTACGTTTTTCTTCGTACTGCTCGTCAAAGTCGGTACGGGCATGTTCGAGCTGTTCAGCCAGTTTACCCAGCTGTTCCTGCTTGTCGGTATCACGCAGCGTAATATCAAACCACTTGCTGCGCTGTTCCAGACCTTCCAGCAGCTCTTTAGTCACTTTGTCACCGGCTTTCATACCGGGACCGCCGTCAACCACTTCACCAATGACCAGACGTTCAACACGGCTGTAGGTATCTTCTTCTACAATCCGGTACTGATCATTCATATCCTTACGTACAGCTGCCAGTGCATCTTCTTCAATAGAACGGGCACGGGCGTCTTTTTCCAGACCGTCACGGGTAAAGACCTGCACATCAATTATGGTACCAACCTTGCTGCCGGAAACTCTTAATGAGGTGTCTTTAACGTCGGAAGCTTTTTCACCGAAAATGGCTCTCAGTAATTTTTCTTCCGGTGTTAACTGGGTTTCACCTTTAGGGGTCACCTTACCAACCAGAATATCTCCACCTTTTACTTCAGCACCGATATAAACAATACCGGACTCGTCCAGCTTGGCCAGTGCCGATTCACCGACATTAGGAATATCTGAGGTAATTTCTTCAGAACCCAGCTTGGTATCACGGGCAATACAGGTCAGTTCTTCAATATGAATGGTGGTAAAACGATCTTCGTCTACCATCCGTTCAGAGACCAGAATGGAATCCTCAAAGTTATAACCATTCCAGGGCATAAAGGCAATCATCATGTTCTGCCCCAGAGCCAGCTCACCCAGGTCAGTGGATGGGCCGTCAGCAATCACATCGCCGCGGGCAATAATATTGCCTTCCTGAACCAGTGGACGCTGGTTTATACAGGTGTTCTGGTTAGAACGGGTGTACTTGGTCAGGTTGTAGATATCGACACCGGATTCACCTGGCAGGGTTTCATCATCATTAACACGAATAACGATACGTGAAGCATCCACCTTGTCAATAATACCGCCGCGTTTAGCCACAGTGGCCACACCGGAATCTTTTGCTACAGTGCGCTCCATGCCGGTACCCACCAGCGGCTTATCCGCTTTCAGGGTCGGTACAGCCTGACGCTGCATATTGGAACCCATTAAGGCCCGGTTAGCATCATCGTGTTCCAGGAAGGGGATCATGGAAGCCGCAACCGAGACAATCTGTCTGGGCGATACATCCATATAGTCCACTTTTTCCGGCGGCTGGGTGCCAAATTCATTTAGGTGACGGCAGTTAACCATTGGGTCAGTCAGTTTACCGTTTTCATCCACCGTGGCATTGGCCTGTGCAATAACAAATTCTGCTTCATCAATGGCTGACAGGTAGTTCACCTGATCGGTGACATGGCCATCCACAATCTTACGATAAGGGGATTCCAGGAAACCATAGTCATTGGTACGGGCATAAACCGCCAGCGAGTTAATCAGACCAATATTGGGTCCTTCAGGCGTTTCAATTGGACAGACACGACCATAGTGGGTCGGATGCACGTCACGTACCTCAAAACCGGCACGTTCACGGGTCAGACCACCAGGGCCTAATGCGGAAACACGACGTTTATGGGTAATTTCTGATAAGGGATTGTTCTGATCCATAAACTGGGACAGCTGACTGGAACCGAAAAATTCCTTAATCGCTGCGGAAACCGGCTTGGCATTAATCAGTTCCTGAGGCATCAGGTTATCGGCTTCAGCCAGTGTCAGACGCTCTTTAACCGCGCGCTCAACCCGAACCAGACCAACACGGAACTGGTTTTCTGCCATTTCACCCACGCTGCGCACACGACGGTTACCCAGGTGATCGATATCATCCACAATACCTTTGCCGTTTTTAATATCCAGCAGAGTTTTAATGACGGCAATAATATCTTCATTGGATAAAGTACCCGGACCGGTCAGATCTTCACGGCCGATACGGCGGTTGAACTTCATACGTCCAACGGCAGACAGGTCATAACGCTCTTCTGTAAAGAACAGGTTATTAAACAGGGCTTCTGCGGCTTCTTTGGTTGGCGGCTCGCCAGGACGCATCATGCGGTAGATTTCCACCTGTGCTTCCAGCTGTGTGCTGGAAGTGTCGATACGCAGAGTTTCAGAAATATAAGGACCGGCATCCAGTTCATTGGTGTACAGGGTCTGGATTTCCTTAATACCGGCATTAAGCAGTTTTTCTATAATTTCTTCAGTAATTTCATCATTGGCATTGGCAATGATTTCTCCGGTTTCAGGATCCACTATGTTTTTAGCCAGCGCTTTACCATGCAGCAGTTCCAGCGGCATGTCGATGTATTTCATTTTGGTCTTTTCAATCTGACGTACATGACGTGCAGTCACACGACGACCAGCTTCGACGATAACATTACCCTTGTCATCTTTAATGTCAAAGTTAAAGGTTTCACCGCGCATTCTTTCAGAAACCAGTTTCAGTTCAGCCGTCTCGGCACTGATTTTGAAATCATCAAAATCAAAAAACATCTCAAGGATCTGTTCCGTATCATAACCCAGGGCACGTAATATAATAGTAGCAGGTAATTTACGGCGACGGTCAATACGCACAAAGACATTGTCTTTTGGATCAAACTCAAAATCCAGCCAGGAACCACGGTATGGAATGACCCGGGCATTAAAGAGTAATTTACCGGAAGAGTGGGTTTTACCCTTATCATGATCAAAGAATACCCCGGGACTTCTGTGCAGCTGGGAGACAATAACCCGTTCTGTACCATTAATAATAAAGGTACCGGTTTCTGTCATCAGGGGTATTTCACCCATAAAGACTTCCTGTTCACGGATGTCCTTAACCTTTTTCTTAGCACCGGAGTCTCTATCGTAAATGACCAGGCGCAGCCTGACTCTTAAGGGCGCCGAGTAGGTTACACCACGGGTGCGACATTCTCTTTCATCAAAGGCGGGTTTGCCCAGACGATAGCTGATGTATTCCAGACTGGCACTGCCGTTAAAGCTGACAATTGGAAAAACGGATTTGAAAGCACCTTCCAGACCGACTTCACGGCGGCCTTCAGGGTTTGCTTCTGCTTGTAAAAAGTTACGGAATGAATCGAGTTGTATTGCCAGTAAGTAAGGAACTTCCATTACCGCTTTAGAAGTTCCAAAATCCTTACGAATACGTTTTTTTTCTGTAAATGAATAGGCCATTTATTTTCCCGAGCAATCTCTGTAAAAAATACCAGGCTGCATTGTGATTATTCACTGCAACCAATATGAACTTCAAGCAGGGCTAAATCAAGTTGACCCCTATCGAGTTATTTCAACTATTTACCCTGTCTAATTCCTGAAGAATCAACAAGATACATAATTAAAACGTCTCTGCTTTCTAACTACTAATTTCAACTGTTTTAGAAACGGAAAAAGGCCGGAGATCTAAACCACCGGCCAGTTTCGGTTTTATCGTCCCGCTACTTAAAGTAGCGGGACGATAAAGATGCGCTCTGTCTTACTTAAGCTCGACAGATGCACCCGCTTCTTCAAGCTGCTTTTTGATGTCTTCAGCTTCAGCCTTGTCAACACCTTCTTTAACAGGTGCAGGAGCGCCGTCAACAACACCCTTAGCTTCTTTCAGACCCAGACCAGTAATCGCACGAACAGCCTTAATGACGTTTACTTTCTTGTCACCAACAGCAGTCAGGATTACATCAAATTCAGTCTGTTCAGCAGCAGCGCCACCAGCATCACCAGCAGCTGCAGGAGCAGCAGCTACTGCAGCTGCAGCAGATACGCCAAATTTTTCTTCCATTGCTTCAACCAGTTCAACAACTTCCATTACGGTCATATTAGCAATTGCTTCTAACATTTCGTCTTTAGTTACAGCCATTTTTAACTCCAAAATTTTTTTGATTATTCCGCATTGCTGATTCTTAAAAAAACAGGTCTTGCTGAATAATCGATTGGTTTACCATTAATAATTTAATCTTTCGTAGTGCCAAGCTAACTGCTTAACCCGCTTCTTTCTGATCGCGGACAGCCGCGACAGTACGAACCAGTTTAGCGTGTGGCTCTGCCAGAGTACGAACAAATTTCGTAACAGGTGCTTTCATAACAGACATCAGCATACTAATGGCCTGATCTTTAGTAGGCATTTTAGCAAGCATCTTAACGTCTTCAGGGGTCATTAATTTACCGCCTACAGAGACGATTTTGACCTGAAGCTTGTCATTGTCTTTCATGAAATCAACGATAACACGACCTGCTGCACCTGGATCTTCTTCTGAAAAAGCCAGAACCAGAGAACCTGTCAGGTCATCTTTGATACATTCGAAATCGGTTCCCTCAACAGCACGTCTTGCCAGGGTATTTTTAACAACACGCAGATAAACGCCGTCTGCACGAGCTTTCGCGCGTAATTCGTTCATATCGTTTGCATCAATACCCTGATAATCGGCACCTACGACAGAGTGTGCTTCAGCGGCAACTGCAGCAACTTCTGCTACAATCGCTTTTTTACCTTCAATAGATAAAGCCACTTAGTACTCACCTCTCGTTTATGATCACTGGATTCAAAAACATCCATTGATCGGTTGCAGGACAGGAATTTATCTGTAATTGATAAATTCTCTTTTACCGGTTGTTGTTTTTGCAACAACTAAACGATGATTTTTAGCATCCGAAGAGCTTAATTGTTCACCGTCTGCGCAGGCTGTTTCCGGTCAGGAAAACGATTAAGAAAGCGCCTTAAAGCTTTCACCTACGGTCTTTGACGTTTACCACAAGCTCTTGCGAGGCAAGCTGGATGCTTAATGGTAAACCAAAGTTCTTTTTTATTTGGTAGCAACACTACCCTGTTCAATTGCCAGGCCTGGACCATGAGTCGTTGAGACGCTGATCTTCTTTAAATAGACGCCTTTGGCAGAGGCCGGCCTGGCTTTCTGCAGGTCAGTAATCAGTGCTTCCAGGTTGCCTTTTAAGGCGTCTGCATCAAAACTAATCTTGCCGATTGAGCAATGAACGATACCACCCTTGTCCGCACGGAAACGAACCTGGCCGCCTTTAGCATTTTTAACTGCAGTGGTTACATCAGGTGTAACGGTACCCACTTTAGGGTTAGGCATCAGACCGCGTGGTCCCAGGATCTGACCTAACTGACCAACAACCCGCATAGCATCCGGTGTGGCAATAACCACGTCAAAGTTCATGTCGCCGCCTTTAACCTGAGCAGCCAGGTCTTCAAAACCGACCACATCAGCACCGGCTTCTTTGGCTTTTTCGGCATTATCGCCCTGAGCAAATACCGCAACGCGAACGTCTTTACCAGTACCATTTGGAAGCACGCTGGCACCACGGACATTCTGGTCGGATTTACGAGGGTCAATACCCAGATTAATGCTTATGTCTACAGACTCTTCAAATTTGGAATGAGGCAGAGACTTAAGTAACTCAACCGCTTCATCAAAACCGTATAATTTTCCAGGTTCGACTTTTTCTGCAATGACTTTCTGTCTTTTGGTTAACTTGGCCATGTTACTTCACTCCCTCTGTATTAAGTCCCATACTTCTTGCCGTACCGGCAATTGTACGTACCGCTGCATCCATATCGGCAGCAGAGAGATCAGGCATTTTAATCGTGGCAATTTCTTCTAACTGCTCACGGTTAACTGTACCCACCTTGTCACGGTTTGGAACACCAGAACCTTTTGGAATACCGGCGGCTTTCTTTAACAGAACAGCAGCAGGCGGTGTTTTGGTAATAAAGGTAAAGCTACGGTCATTAAATACTGTAATAACAACAGGAACGGGCATGCCTTTTTCCAGGCCGTCTGTTTTAGCATTAAATGCCTTACAGAATTCCATAATGTTAACACCGTGCTGACCCAGAGCCGGGCCTACTGGTGGACTAGGATTTGCAGAACCCGCAGGTACCTGCAATTTAATATATGCTTCGATTTTTTTAGCCATAATTTCCTCGTTTGGGTAATAACGCCCTGAATTGAATCAGTATAGGCTCCCCTGTTAATGCAGCCGGGTATTATACCCGACAAATAGCAATACCGCTATAGTTTTTTAACTATAGCGGTATTGTGTAAATAAGTATTAAGCTTTTTCGACCTGGATAAACTGCAGATCAACCGGTGTGGAACGACCAAAGATGCTTACTGAGACGCGCATTCTGCTCTTGTCGTAATCCACTTCTTCAACTACACCGTTGAAGTCGTTAAACGGGCCGTCGATAATACGTACCAGCTCACCCACTTCAAACAGGACTTTAGGTCTCGGTTTGTCAGTACCTTCCTGAATACGATTCAGAATCGCATCGACTTCTTTATCAGAAATTGGAGCCGGCTCATCTTTCTTGCCGCCGATAAAGCCCAGTACCCGTGGTGCATCCTTGACCAGGTGCCAGGTATCATCATTCATCTCCATCTGCACCAGGACATAACCCGGGAAGAATTTGCGTTCGCTTTTGCGCTTTTTCCCGCCGCGCATTTCAACCACTTCTTCGGTAGGTACCAGAATTTCCCCGAAAGAATCCTCCATACCATAACGGGCAATGCGCTCTTCAAGAGAGCGCTTGACTGCTTTTTCGTAACCTGAAAAGGCCTGTACTACATACCAACGTAATGCCATTTAATTATTTCCCCCAGCTATCCCTGACCAGTCAATAAGCGAACACCCCAACCAATGAGCTGGTCAAAGGTCCAGAGAATAATACCTACTACAACCACCATAACACCAACAGTCAGGGTAGTCTGAGTAGTCTCTTTTTTACTGGGCCACACTACTTTTTTCATTTCAACGACCGAGGCACGGATAAACGCAATAGCGGAAGCCCCTTTTTCGGTTTTAGCTGAAATAAGAAAGGCAATAATTACGGCGGCAAAAACACCCAGCACTCGATAAAGCACGGATAGTTCTTCCTGTGAATAATACACATACATAGATGCCGCAATGATAGCCACTGCAATAATTAGTTTTATTTTATCTGCCATTAATATGTCTTAATGCTGTTGAGAAGTACTTAAACCTGAATTAATTCAGGTTAAAAAACACTTATCGTTTAAAAAGAAAAAAGCACAATCCTGTTTCCATAAAGCATTTCGCCAATATCGCAAGAGTTGTGCTGCTTTCAAAATGTGGCAGGCCAGGAGGGAATCGAACCCCCAACCCCCGGTTTTGGAGACCGGTGCTCTGCCAATTGAGCTACTAGCCTGTGGTTTGAATAGTGCCTGGTTTAAGAGGCTTTAGGTTTTATTCAGGAAACCTTTTTTGCTTTCGGTTATTGCCTTTAGAGCCAACCCCCTCAATCCCCCTTTAAAAAAGGGGGAAGTGTAGAGGCGATTACTTATTCAATAATCTTAGCGACAACACCCGCACCAACAGTACGGCCGCCTTCACGAATCGCAAAGCGTAAGCCTTCTTCCATCGCAATAGGAGCAATCAGGGTAACGACCATCTGCACGTTATCACCCGGCATAACCATTTCTACGCCTTCGGGTAATTCACAGGCACCGGTGACATCCGTTGTACGGAAGTAGAACTGTGGACGATAGCCTTTGAAAAATGGCGTGTGACGACCACCTTCCTCTTTGCTCAGGACATAGACTTCAGCTTCGAAGATGGTGTGTGGCGTAATGGAACCGGGCTTGGCCAGTACCTGACCACGTTCTACTTCTTCACGCTTGATACCTCGCAGAAGAACACCCACGTTATCACCCGCCTGACCCTGGTCAAGCAGTTTACGGAACATTTCTACACCGGTACAGGTGGTCGTCTGAGTTTCCTTGATACCGATGATTTCGATTTCTTCACCAACCTTGATGATACCACGTTCGATACGACCGGTTACTACGGTACCACGACCGGAAATGGAGAATACGTCTTCTACCGGCATCAGGAAGTCACCGTCTACCGCACGCTCTGGCTCAGGGATGTATTCATCCATAGCAT
>Ga0256831_1000754_pt1 | contig 17150 bp, 6 predicted proteins | sample 132544metaG_FD_189087 | JGI IMG/M metagenome (GOLD analysis project Ga0256831, IMG submission 189087) | Hydrothermal vent microbial communities from Lau Basin, Pacific Ocean - 132-544 | ecosystem: Environmental > Aquatic > Marine > Hydrothermal vents | place: Pacific Ocean: Lau Basin | collected...
CGGCCACAGTTTGCAGCGTGTCGCTATACGTTCCAGCGGTATTAATCGACAAGCTCTCCCAGTTAAACGGCAGTGCCGAAGCACAAATATCGATGTCGACAGTGTCGCGGAACGTCGGGAGGATATCGAAGTTAACGGTCAGAATGGAATCGCAGCCAGCCACGGTTTGTAGTGTATCGCTAAATATTCCTGCCGAAGTAAGCGTTAAACTTTCCCAACTGTACGGCAGTGCGGTTTCGCAGACGGTTACATCGACAGTGTCGCGATAGGTTGGCAAAATATCGAAATTTAAAACAAGAATTGAATCGCACCCGGTAGCGGAGGTGAACGTGTCGCTGTAGATGCCCGGTACTGAATATGTATTTGTGTTCCAGATATAAGGAAGTTCGTTTTCGCAAGCCGTGTAATCGATTGTGTCGCGGGTTATTGGCGTTACAACAACCGAAATTGTGTCGGCATCGAAACAGCCGTTTGCATCGGTAACCGAATAGATGAATGTATAAACGCCATCGGTTGTTGCGGAGAAAACCGGATCGACAACATCGGTTTGAGAGAGATATGTTGCGCCGTCGCCACTCCAAACATGCGTATATGTTCCGGTTCCGCCTGTTGGATTTCCGTTAAGCTGCATGGTTCCGCCTTGGCAAACCGAAGCGACACTTGCCGATATGGAGGTCACCAGCTCCGGTGGTTCGGAAATATTAACCGAATCGGTAACGGAACACGAGATGGCATCGGTAACGGTGGCGATATACGTTCCTGCTGCGAGACCAAAAATCGAGTCGGTGGAAGAGCTGTAGCCATTTGGTCCCGACCAACTGTATGTGTACGGTTCAACTCCTCCGGTGGCAATTACTTTGGCATGCCCCGAGCTGTCGCCATAACAGGTGAGGTCGCCCTGAGTAAATGTAATTTGCGGATTGCTAAACTGAATATTTATCGCGTCGATTGCCGGCGAACAAGTACCGTTTACAGCTAAACCATTGGCAGTGATAGTTAATAGTACACTTCCAGCAATGCTGTCGTTGGGGCCGGGTGTGTAGGTGGGGTGCAACTGGTCGTCGAAATCGAAAGTTCCGTCGCCGCCGGTGGTCCAGGTAAGCGTGCTGTAATTGGTGGCCGAACTTCCCGACAAGATTACCGGGCTGTTGGTACAAACCACCCTGTCGTTTCCGGCATCGACAAACGGAGCTTCGTACACTTTTACGCGCCCCATTTCGAAGGTGTCGCAACCGTACTCGGAGAAGTGAAGGGTGAGAATGTCGAATTCGCCAACGGTGTTCCAGGTGTAGTTTATTTCGCTGCCCCAGGTGGTGTCGGCGGGAGCGTTAATATCTTCGAAGTCGGTATAGGGAGGATTGGCGAGTGTTACACCAAATGTGTCGAGGATGAACCAGGCGAATGAGTCGCGTTTTGTTTCGCCGTCGATGCGGTAGTCTCTGTTGGCGCCTGCACATACCGAGTCAACTACATAGGGGTTCTGGGCCGCCAGATTGACTGCCAGAAGGGTGAGAATTCCTATGTAAATTAACTTTTTCAACATTTTATCTTTTTTTTTGCCTCTTTTTTTTACCGCAGAGAGCGCTGAGTAGTCGCAGAGATTCGCAGAGCTTTTCTCTTTGTGTATCTCTGTGGTTAGTTCTTTTTCTTTTTTACCACAGAGAGCACTGAGTAGCCGCAGAGACTCGCAGAGTTTTTTCTTATTCTTTTAAATTACTATTAATACCGTACAATAAAGTTAAATCTTTAATTTTTATCCTCTTTTTTTTACTCTTCAAACTTTAAAATTGAACATTGTTTGTTGAATGTTCTTTTTTTTTGTTATCGCCGTCATTCCGGACTTGTTCCGGAATCTTTCGCCAAATTGTACGGACTTTCTCTTTCTCTTTTTTTAACGGCTAAAGCCATGTTTGCGTTTTGTCTGTTACCGCCAAGCTAAAGCATGGCGCAAAATATATTTTTTTAAACTCCGCACTAAGCACTAAGCACTTTGAACTTTAAACCTTGAACTTTGAACTCAGAACTTTGAACCTTGAACTAAGTTCTTCTGCCTTTCTTAACCCTTTTCCATACGCATTTACTTTTTTAAATAGATTTTCGAATTCGTTGGTTTTGGATAAATTAGTACCCCCACTTTTTGCGATGGTGTAGAGTTTACTATTCGGCAAACACCATTATCTTCAACCACTTCCATTACCCAAACATCGGTTTTTCCTTCGGGAAGCATTGGCATTGGCACTGTAAATTCCGACTCGGTAACTCCATTTAAATTTACAACATTAGTTCCATCTCCGTATGTATAAGTTACATCCCACGGTCCCATTCCGGTTAGTACAACTTTTACTTTGGCCGTTTCTCCAATACAGACCGAGTCGCCTTCTAAAAATGCCTCCGGTAAGTTTTCTAAAACATCGAGCATAAAGACAAGCAGGTTATTGGTACACATAACGTCATCCCAAACCATTATACGTAAGAAATAGCGCCCAGCCTCTAAATTTACCACCTGAACGGTAGAACCCTCATACATTCCATTTACGAAATATGGTACCGGTGTAACATCTCCATTTGTTTTTGCAAAGTTTACTGTTGAGTCGCGGTAAATATCCCATGTATATCGGTCACCCGGCCAATCTACTACACTTAATTCGATGGTGTCGCACTGATCGACCTGGAAATAGGAAACAGGTTTTTGCGCCGAAGCAGTTGCCACGGTCAGTACCATCAGGAGTGTTCCCAATGTTCGAAAGATTCTATTTTTTATCCATTGTTTCATTTAAAAGCTCTTCTTCTTCCGTCAACCGACGGGGAGGTTTAGAATTGTCTTTTTATCCTTTTTTTTACTGCAAACGGCATTGCGTTTCTTTTTTTTACCGCGGAGAACACTGAGTAGTCGCAGAGTACCACGGAGAATTTTCCAGTCCATCACAAAATCAGTCCTTCAGCCCTTCTTTTCATTCTGAAATCGACATTCATCATTCATCATTCTGTTTTTTTAATGGCTAAAGCCATGTTCGCGTTTTGTCTGTTCTCGCCAAGCTAAAGCATGGCGCAAAATATATTTCTTCAAACTAAGCACTAAGCACTCGGCACTTTGAACTTTGAACTCAGAACTTCTGCCTTCTGCCTTCTAACTTCTGCCTCTCTTTTAATCCAAAGCACTCCCTGTTCGGGATAAAAACCCCAAAAAAACCAACGCTGTTTTTTGCCGCTCGAACACGGCTTTCCCTGTGCAGGCAACCTACCGGTTTACCACGCGCAGTCATTCCCGACTTGATTGGGAATCGCACGATATTAACTGTGCCCTCGTATAAAAGAGATCTCTCCTTTACCGAGATGACAGGTGTAACTATAAATGGCGGTTTACCGCGTATTAACGGCTCGCCTCTGGGGTAAGGCCCGTGCCTGCTGCCATATCCGACCGCTTCGATCCAACTGGCATCTCCTGTTTTATTTTTCATGTGTTTAAAATTTAGAATCAAGATACAAGAGTCAAGACACAAGACAAGAAAGTTAGTGCTTTAACTTAATCATGCTCCTGTGTGTGAAATCTTTTATCATGAATGTTTCATTTTAATCATTCTTACTTCGTGTTTCTCTGTGTATTCTCTGTGTTTCTCTGTGGTTAGTTTTTTTTCTTACCACAAAGGCCACTGAGTAGCCGCAGAGTACCACTGAGTTTTTAAACTGTTTTTTACTTTTTACTTTTTTCATAACCAGCCAAGCTTTAAACTTAGCACTTAGCACTTAGCACTTAGCACTTAGCACTTCTTCCTTCCAACATTCTGAAATCGACATTCATCATTCATCATTCACTTTGAACTTTGATCTAAGAACTCAGAACTTTGCACTCCGCACTAATAAAAGCCCCGGGGCAGGCAAAGAAACCTCCGCCCGCAACCCGTTGCATTTTTATCTTTTGGTTATGAAAAAGCTTGTTTAATCATACGCTTTATTGTTTAGGTACTAAGTTAGTATTTGGATTAACTGTAGAAGTTGTTCCTTCAATAACAGTTGGACGCTTATCAATTTTCTGAGTAGAAGTATCATCTTGGTCAGCTGCATTTGGATTAGGTAATCCACAGTCTGTGTTTTGAACATCCCACATATTATTCGAGTTTTGTCCGTCCAATGTCATAAGCACAGTTTGATCTGCAAGAGTCTCAAAAGTATTATTTGCAACTGTAACTCTTACATACACTGAAACACCATGTTCAGTTGACGCAACAGAAGGATCAACCTCAATATGGGTAGTTCCAGATACTAAAGCAGTCCAGGTTGGAGGAGTTGTAGCCCATGTAGATGGAGCGGCATAGGTATATTCATAAGTTAATGTTTGGGGTGGTGTAGTTAATCCGGTAACAGCGAAAGTTGGAACCCAATAATCACTAAAGTTTGCAGCTATAAATTCATAATAGAGGTAGTTTGTTCCATAATCGTACAAAATTTGATGAGCAGCCGTATAGGATGCACCTTGAACATTATCCACACATTGCTCAACATCAGTACCATAATCTTTAATTGAGTTATCTGCTGGATCAATGTTTTTCACATCTACAACAAATGCGAATGTAGGATCTAACTCATAGATTTTAATGTTGTCTGCACAATCACCTATTGCTCCTGAAGCTGCATAATAACCAACAACAAAAGTTGGATTAGTTTGATAGGTTGTGTTTGCCAAAATAGCTTCAGACCATGTTATCGTAACACTATTTGAAGAACCGCTAGTTCCATAATTTGGAGTTGTATAATCCAATTGATTCGCAGTTTGTTTAAGTGAATCATTAGGAATTACTGCTCCATTAATAAATGTTGTATTTTTTGTTGCATACCAGTTCCAAGTACCTCCACCCGGTGTCGCATCAAGGGTGTAAGTATAAGGAATACCTGCAGATGGATGTAATTCGTCAGGTGAGCAAGCTACAGCCTGCGGATCACTGTTGTGTACTGCTTGCTGTCCATACGACTTAGAAGTTCCGGCAAAAATTAACGCCAGAGTAAATAATGATAAAATTAAAATTTGCTTTTTCATAATTTTTAATTTGTGAAGAACTTAATCTCTTTGTTTTTCTTTTCTCTTTTTGGGATAGGTGTTTTTTTACCCCTTTGTCCGTCAGTTGCCTGACATCTCCCCTCACGATGGGAGAGAAGAACGCTTCAATTTAAGCTGCCGGGTAGGTTTTGGCCTTTGGTCTTCGGGCTACTGCCTTCTAACTTCTGCCTTTTACCTTTTTATTATCCCTTTGTCCGTCAGTTGCCTGACATCTCCCCGCCCGAGGTCCCGAAGGGATGCCTGTGGCAGGAGAAAGAGAAAAAAGAAAACAAGAAAAAAAGAACTTCTGTTAATAATTGTTTGTACCTCGCTCTTTGGGCGTCCCTGCCAAAAGATAGAGGTGTGTTAGAAGCCTCCCCCAACCCCTCGCAAGGAGGGGAGGAAGAAAAGAGCTTCCGGTTCATAATTTTCAGACCGGTGGTTTTTATTTTTTATACCGGTCGGTTTTCAATATGTCAAATTGTAAGGGGTCAATTCAGCACAGTTCGTTTGCAGGGGGCAAAGCGGGAGGCTTCTTTTGAAGCCCCGCTTTTAGCTCTGTTTTTTTTTCTCTTACCCGTATCGGTTGCAGTGGTTGTTTAACGCTGTTTCAGTTTGGTCAACGGCTGCAGCTCGTTCGTAGGCATCTCTTTCATTGGCATTTTCTTTACGTTCATACTAGTACTATTTAACACTTTACCCTAGTGATTACTTGAATTAGTTCAAGTGAATCGAAAGCTCTCTTTCCTTCACTCCCCCGTTGGGGAAAAAGAGAGAGAAACTATTTTTATATATTTTTTCCTTCGTTTTCGAACGGATATAAATCCCGTCATTGCGAGGAACGAAGCAATCTTTCTGCACTAAAATATTGTATTTTGTATTGTTCTTCAAGCTTATACATTGAGTGTTGTTTTTTTTCTTTACCCCTCTGTCCGTCAGTTGCCGGACATCTCCCCTCATGAATCCCCGAAGGGATGCTATGGCAAGAGAACGTTCTAAAAATCTATTTTCGTCACCATTTTTTATAGTCGCCGTCATTCCGGACTTGTTCCGGAATCTCTCGCCAAATTGTGCGGACTTCTCCGGGTTGTTGTTAACGGCTAAAGCCGGGTTGTTTGGTTGTTTGTTGTTCGCCAAGCTAAAGCATGGCGCAAAATTTTGTTGTCTTTGCACTATGCACTCAGCACTTTGAACTTTAAACTTTAAACTTTGAACTTCTGCCTTTGCACTCAGCACTTTGCACTCCGAACTATCTCCAATATATATTTTACTCTCTTTCATCTTAATTCATTTTAATTAGCAGTGGCCGCGGATTAATGGTAATTGTTTCAACATGGTCGGGCGAACGGTTGCCGTGGCAGTCGATTACCCAGTAGGTTATTGTATGTATAACCGGCTGATAGAGTACTCCGTCGCCGGGGAAATGTATATCGCTTCCGTAAGTCGATGGCTGCCCCGTTCCGCTTATTGGTGAAAACGACAGGTAGGGAACATGCGGGGCAGGAATTGTATTGTTTGGTGTATCGGTAAAGTCGATACGCCAGTGAATGGTCATCGATGCCGGATCGCAGCAGTTGTCGTCGAGAGTAAGGATGTCGAGCGATGTATCACCTGCCGGGAAAGTACGGTAGTCGGGACTTGGGTTTTTAATCAGGTTCGGATCGTTTCCTTCCACCGGGTCGGGGTTTAGCGGTGCATAAACTGCCGAGAATAGATAATCGACGCAATCTTCGAACGGTGCGGTTGTAAAGGTTGGCGGAATGGTATCGACAACAGGAGTTGTAATTGTAATTTTGTTATTAGTAATATCGTGGTCAATTTTATCGCTACTTACCGATGCTGTATTATCTATATCGTCGCATTGATTTTCAGAAACATCTCCTCGAATATAAATTGAGTAGCTATTGTTAACACCAAGAGGTGCCGGAAGCGTATAAGTGCCGGTCCAGGCTGCCCAAGGGCCTGTAAGAGCCAGTGCATATTCTGGATTTGAGAATGCCGTAATTGCATCGGTTATTTCTGCGTTTGTGGCTGCTGACGGGCCATTGTTGGTAACGGTAATGGTATAAATAAGCTCTTCGCCTGTAAATGCCTCATCGGGATATTGAACCGGTGTTCCATTATTGTCGTCAATAGTGGTCATTGCAGTTTTGTCAATCTCCAAATCGGCAGAAGCATTAACAGTAACCGTATATGAGCAAGGGTCAGCAACATTGCCACAACTGTCGCTTGCTGTCCATGTAACTGTGGTAATCCCTTCGTTAAACGTAACTCCATTTAATGTGGTAAATGGTCCGGCAGTTGTATTACCTGTAAGCACTACTTCAATTATCGGATGGTTACTATTATCTGTAATAATAGCATCCCAACCAGTATCGGCGTGTAAATAGGTATCACCGGTATTTGCTTCAACGATAGTATCTCCAATTATGGTACAAGCAATGGCAGGTTCCTCAATATCTTGCACATAAATACTCTGCTTACACGATAATTTATTTCCGCAAGCATCCTCTGCAAGCCATGTTCTTACAATTTCGAATTTATATACACAATTGCCGGGGATTGTATCGTTGGTAAAAGTTATATCCGGATCCGGATCACAATTATCTGTTGCAGTGGCATAACCTCTATCTGCCGGGTCGGTGCTTTCGCCATAATTAATTGTTACGTTAGGTGGACATACTATATCGGGTTCAGTATAATCTTCGATGGTAATAATTTGTGTAAATATTTCGCCTACGTTTCCGCATGCATCAGTTATGCTCCATGTATTGGTATATGTCCCCGAATGTGGGCAAATGCCTTCAACAAAATCGTTACTTGTTTTAGTGGTATCAGGGTCTGTATCACAATTGTCTTCGGGAGTTGGTTTCATTGCCATTGCAGTGGCAAGCCCAGCAGCATCGTCGCAGCTAATAAATACATTTAATGCACCTTCAATAGTATTCCATCCCGGAGCAATTGTATCGATAATTGTAATAACCTGCGTAAAAGTTTCGCTGGTGTTTCCACAATCGTCGGTAACTGTCCATGTATTTGTATAGGTTCCTGTGCTTGGGCAACTTCCCACGTTAAGAGAGCCTGCCGTTTTTATGACATTTGAAACATCGCCATCGCAATTATCGGTTGCCACAGGGAATAGGTTTTGTGCAGCAGTTAGAGCGGCAGCATCTCCACAATCGAGGGTTGTGTCGAGTGCGTGAGCAGTTGTTGTCCAAACCGGGGCAACCGTATCGATTAGAGTTATTACCTGAATAAAGGTATCGCTAACATTTCCGCAATCGTCGGTTACAGCCCATTTGTTTGTATACGTGCCTGCCTCTCCGCAGCTTCCGGGAACAAAATCTCCCGGGACTTTTACAATATTGGAAACATCTGATCCACAATCGTCGGTGGCTTCAGGGAAAAGTGCCTGTGCAATAGTTAAAGCTGCACTGTTGTCGCAATCTATTGTTGTATCTAAGCTGTTTGCCGCAGTTACCCATTCGGGTTGAGTATTATCAACCGTTGTTATTGTTTGGTAACACGAGTCGGCATTACCACAATCGTCGGTAGCAATCCAAATACGGTTTATTGTCATCTCTCCAATACAAGCTCCCACAATTGTATCGTCGGTAAAAGTAATTACGGGTTCTGCACCACAACCGTCGGTGGCAGTTGCAGTTTCATTATTTGTTTGGGTACAGGTTAAGGTTGCATTTGGTGGGCAATATGTAAATGCCGGGGGAGTTGTATCGTCGTAATAGATAAACTGATAAAATGTATCGATATTGCTACATAAATCTTCGGCCGACCACGAGCGGCGCAGGGTATATTTATTGGGGCAAACACTATCGAATTTTATCTCCTCAATAAATTTAACGGTTACATCATCAATATTAACACAATTATCGGTAATTGTAATTGATGAGTTGGCAATCTCGCCGCAAGTTAAATGAGGGTTTTCGGGTGTAATGGTAAGCACCGGCGGTTCGAAATCGCCAACGGTAACAACTTGTGTTTCTGATGTGGAGTTTCCTGCGGCATCGGTAGCTGTCCATGTTCTGAATAGTTCGTAGTTCATTCCACAACTACCGTCAACCCGTTGTTCTACTAACGATAATGCCGGAGCAGGATTACAGTTATCGGTAGCATAAGGCAAATCGGTTGGATTGAATAATGTTACTGCTTGAATATTGTCAATCAGGTTTCCGTAGGTTAGCCCGTTTCCACCTGGTGCACCCTGAATTGCACGAAATACAAAAACGGTTGAGGTTTGTCCGGCCGGAATATTAAGAGTAACAAAGTGTTGAGTCCATCCGGAAGCATTAGTTGCAGTTGCCGTATAAATTTGAGTTAATGAACTAAGGTTTGGCCCTGCCCAAACACCCATAATATCGTCGGTTGTATTATTGCTACTTACTCTTTTATGATGCCAGAAACTAACCCTAACGCTTGTTGTAGGCACGGTACAGAACTCCTGATAAAGATCTCCAACCCTATCGGCATTAAGTTCGGCATGGTAATTTCCCGATTGTGAGGTCACTCCGTTTACACATCCCGAACGTTGAAGTTCGATAACACCGGTGGAGGTGGTAGATCTCCAACCCGGAACTCCCCCGGGAGGAACATAAGCCCAACAAGCAATAGATTGATCATCTTCAAAATCGGCATTATCAAAAGCCTGAATACAGTCGCCACATTCAAACAAAACATTACCCGGCATATCGTGTATTACAGGGTCTTCTGTGTCATCAAGCGTATTTACTGTTACCGAGGCAACCCCATCGCAAGTATATCCCATCGATGCAGGGAAGGTATATCGAACATAATAGGTTGTATTTTCGGTTTGGGTTACATTGGTTGGGTTTGCCTCGGATGATGTAAACCCTGCCGGGACAGAAGTCCAGGCAATGGTTGGAGTTACCGAACCTTTTACAGTAACATTGTCGATAGCCCAATAATAATCACGCGAAGCATCGTATTTAAAACGTATATACAGATTGGTTGCCGAACCGGATACATAAGAAGATAAATCTATAGTCACATGGTCAAAGTTTCTTCGTGCCCCCTGGGTACTGGTGTATGTAGAGACTGTTGTCCAGTTTGTATTATCAGTAGATACCTCAACTTTTGCAGTTTCAGTACCTCCATTACCCCTGTAACGGAAATAGTGATAAAAATCTAATATTAAAGATGTATAGCCACTGCTAATATCAATAGACGGCGACGTTAGAGTTGTATGAACAGGGTTTCTATAACGACTTCGTGTAATATAAAAATGGCTATGATCATTTGAACGAATTCGGGGTTGTCCATTGTATGGCCGAGAATTATCATTACGTATTTGCCATCTTGCCCAATTGTCATTATGAGTTTCAGTCCAACTATTCGAACCCTCGAAGTCTTCATCTAATAGTGTAACTTCGGGCGTTGCAACCGGAGAGCTGGAAAACAGATTAAAAGGTTCGCCAATACAAACATCGCCGCCGGCATCGGTAGAGGCAGTTACCTGAGGCCCGGGAAGAACTGTTACAGTAACCGTAACTTCTCGTTCGCAGCCGTTTAGGTTTAGATTATATACATAATCAACATCAATTGAAGCAGACGTAGTATTGATTAAAATTTCATTAACAGGATTCGTTTCGTTTAAAACGGCAGGATTGCTAATTCCGGCAATAGCAGCACGGCTCCAAGTTATTGTAGTGCCCGGATTACTGGTAGGATTGAGAGTATATGTATCTCCGCTACAAATACTTGGTGGAGGTGGAGGACTTACATTAAATTGAGGTTCGGGCGAAACCCAAACAACTACCTCTGCAGAATCGATACATCCTCCCGCCGTTTCCATAATTATTGTATAAACCACAGACACAGAGTTTGTTTCAGTAACATCAAGATTTAGTATTTCATCTATTGATTCACCAACCGCTATTGTATCCGAGTTCTCGGGCGAACCATTTGGAATTTCATCGTGTCGCCATATAAAAGTTGTTGCTGTTGCACTTGTAGGTGTGTACTGAAAAGCTGTTCCGTTACAAATACCTGCCGGAGTTAAAGTGCTTGTAAGCGTTGGCAGTGGTGTTACATTAACAGTTACTGTTTGCGAATTGTCGCAACCGTTATTGTCTGTTCCAATAACGGTGTATGTAGTTGTGTTATCTGGCGAAGCTTTAACTGTTGCCCCGGTTGGTGATGATAATCCGGTTGCCGGGCTCCAAATATAGGTGTCGGCACCGCTTGCAGTAATTTCAACCGAGTCGCCTAAACAAATTGTTGCCGATGTTGCCGAAAGAGAAATAACAGGTAACGGGTTTACAGTAACTGTTACTGTTGTTGTATTGTCGCAGCCGTTTGCATCTATTCCCGTAATGGTATAAGTTGTTGTAGTTGCCGGGCTTGCTTTTACAGTTGCTCCGGTTGTTGATGATAATCCGGTTGCCGGGCTCCACGAATAAGTGTCGGCACCGCTGGCAGTAATTTCAACAGAGTCGCCTAAACAAGTTTCCGGATTTTCGGGACTGGTTGTTATATCGGGTAACTGATTTACGGTTACGGTAAATTGCATATCTGTTCCGGTGCATCCTTTATCATCGGTTGCTGTTACGCTTACAGTCGCAGTATTGGGATTTGTTGCGGTAAATGCCGGGATATCACCTGTTCCGCTTGTTCCAAAACCAACATCAATATCGCTTGTCCAATTGTATGTTATTGTGCCACCGGTTGTTGGTGTACTAAATGTTATTCCTGTTGAACTTTCGCCGTCGCAAAGCACAACGGGTATTTCCTGTGTAACCTCGGGCGATGGATATACTGTAAGTTTAAAAACCATTTCGATTCCTGCACACCCTCTGGCTCTTGGTGCTACCCTTATGGTTGCTACAATTGGTGCGTTCGTATTATTTGTTGTTGTAAACGAAGGGATATTCCCAGTGCCATATCCAGGTAACCCAATTTCTGGTTTGTCATTTGTCCAGGTAAACGATGTATTGACAACCGGGCCAGAGACTACTACCTCAGGAACAAGAATACCTGCGCAGTATTCATCGCTGTATATAGAGTCGACAGTTGGTGTTGGTTTTATAGTAGCCCACACCGTTTGAGTATTTTCGCAACCTGCTGCGGTTGTCATAGTTATCTCGTAGGCAACGTCAATGTCGGCATTGGTAGTATTGGTAAGCGTTTCATTAATATTTGCCCCGGTATTGTTTAAACTTTCAGGTTGAGAAATACCTGCCATACTTGCTCTGCTCCATGTAAAGTTTATATTTGACATTGCGCTGGTTGCCGTATAAATAAAAGGATCATCGCTGCACACCGCTGGTGGATTATCGTTGCTACTTAACAAAGGAGCGGGACTAACGGTAACCACAAGTTCTTGTACATTCGTACACCCATTAGCCGTTAAAGTATAACTGTATATTACCTGTTTCTCGGTATCGGTAGTATTTACCAACGTTTCGTTTATCTCTCCCGGATCAGCAGCCGAAGCTGCAATATTATTTATACCTAAAGCAGCTTTCCGTATCCACGAGAACGTAGTGCCGGAAACTTGACTTTGCGGAGTATATGAAAACTCTACACCGGTACAGATAGTTGCTGTTAACGGAGTGCTTAGGGTTGGGGTTGGATTAACGGTAATTGTAACTGTTTGAGGTGTTCCAACACAACTGCCAGTTGTTGAAGTAGGCGTTACCGTGTACGTAACATATTGCACCAAATTTGTTGTATTAACCAAAACATCGTTCATGGTTGAACCCGATTGTGCGGTAGTACTCTCTCCGGTAACATTAGAATTTGCTGTTGCAACCCAAGAATAGCTTGAAGGCACATCGCTTGTTAAAGACAGGTTGATGTTATCGTTACTACAAATTGTTTTTGTATCGGCACTTGTCATTGTTGGCTTCGGGTTAACGGTAATTGTAACTGTTTGAGGTGTTCCAACACAACTGCCAGTTGTTGAAGTAGGCGTTACCGTGTACGTAACATATTGCACCAAATTTGTTGTATTAACCAAAACATCGTTCATGGTTGAACCCGATTGTGCGGTAGTACTCTCTCCGGTAACATTAGAATTTGCTGTTGCAACCCAAGAATAGCTTGAAGGCACATCGCTTGTTAAAGACAGGTTGATGTTATCGTTACTACAAATTGTTTTTGTATCGGCACTTGTCATTGTTGGTGTTGGATTTACAACCACATCAATATCATCGCTCGCAGTAAAGCCATTTCCATCGGTAATAGTTACGGTGTAAGTAACAGTTTGTGTTGTAATAGAATTGTTAGTCAGTGTTTGCGTTAAGGAACTGGCACTCCCGGTATTTTCACCCGAAATATTGAGATTATCAACAAAAGTCCATGAATAAGTTACAATTGGATCACCAGAGGAAGTAGTGTTTAATGTTATTGGTGAGCTACTACAAATAACTGAAGGTTTTGCGTTTGTTATTGAAATGGTAGGAGCATCTAATGCAGTAAATACCAAAGAGGAGGTTGTTCCACTTAATGAAATAGTATTTCCTGAAATACTTGCCCCGGTAATTTCAGCCCAAACAGATGCAAGATAACTTGAAACCTTTAAGTTCGATGGACTATTAATAATATCGCTTGCTGTATAATCGGCATCCACAGAATAACTCGGATTTGTAATTCCGTTTGTTGTAATTGTCCAGTAACGGTTTAAATAATTTGTTGTATTTGCATTGTTTGGATGCTTTGATCCGGTAGTTGTTAGTTCGATACTGGCACCTGAAAAATTCCCTGCCGTAAAGTTTATAGCAACCGGAATAGAATTTCCATTCCCATCATCAAGAGGGAAGTTGTAAGTGCCTGTCCCTGAAACAGGGACTTGAATTGTATTATCGTTAAGAATTAAATCACTTCCACTGTCCAAGGTAAGTTGATTTGTAATTTCAAGATCATTATCCAACTCGATGTTTGCACCGACATTGGTTATTAAGTTATAAAGAGGTATTTCACTTGAAATATTAAAAGTCGTTCCTCCCGGTGTTGAACTGTTTCCAAACTGGAAGGTTCCACCAGTAGTGTTTTTTGTTCCTGCTCCGCTAAGCAATCCAAGATCGAGTTCTGTTATTGCAGTACTTGGCTTTTGAAAAACAATTTTACCTCCCGTAAAAATAAAATTACCTGCTGATGTAACATTTAATGAACCAGTACTACTTTCTCCGTTTCCAACTTTACAAAGAGTTACAGTACCTCCGGTAATTGTAATTCCCGAAGTAAGTGCTAATCCAGTTGGATCTAATGTTCCAGATGCAGAGTTGTAAAGTCTTCCTGCGATATCCACCGTTCCCCCTGCTACAATAAAAGCACCGTCAGTTTTTGTATGAACTTCGTTCCCAGAAGCTGTGCCAAAGGTTGCAGTTCCTGAAGATATTCGTATTAATCCTGCGTTTGTAATTGTAAAATTGCCAGTACTTAAGGTTCCTCCCGTTATGTCAAATCCTGCGGTATTTGGGATACTCAGTCCTGAGCTAGGATTAATAGCGAAACTGCCTCCAATAGGTATAGTTATTAATCCACCTGTTAATGTTAAACTTCCTCCGCTTGATATACTTGTAGAACCACTTATTGTTATTAATGTAGAAAGGTTTCCTTTGTCTATTATTAATTCTTCAAAAGTTGTTGTTCCGGAAATAGTAACATTACCAACTCCTGTAAATTGAACCTTTCCTGTTGTGCCCGGAGTAAATGTTCCGTTGTTGGTCCAGTTACCATTAACTTGTAACGTTTGTGAACCGCTAATTTGAACTGTACCTCCGCTTGCGATAGTGATATCTTTACATTCTGCTGCTCCAGTAATTGTAACTGTATAAGGGCTTGGGATAGATACATCATCATTAGAAGTTGGAGGACCTGAATTTCCCCAAGTTGACTGATCATTCCAATTGCCTGACTGTGTTGCGATATAAGTAGTCAATGCCGATTTTAACTGAACAGTACTATTTTGTGGCTCTGTATTTTTAATATCTAAATCAATATTTTTTTCTTCTCCTTCAACCTTAATAAAATGCTTAACTTCAGTAATATTTCCACTCTCATCAGCAATACTGTAGGTTCTGGTTATGGTGTAGGGGCAAAAAATACTGGTACTTTTTTGATCAACATATTTAAAACTCTTGTAATCGATGTTGCAGTTGTCGGTTGCTTTTCCTCCGGCGTTTTGGAAATCATCCCATTCAGTAAAAGCACTTGGTACGCCTTCTCCACAATTAACTGTAATAGTTTCCGGAGCAACTAATACCGGCATTTCTTCATCTTTTACCACTACTAAAAAAGAATGGGTTGTATTGTTCGCGTTATTCCCATCGCTGATTGTTATCTGGACTTCTGTAGTGCCTACCGGGAATGTACTTCCTGAAGAGTAGTTTCCTGTAATAAGAATCTGATTTGATGGTGTACAGTTGTCCAGAACAATGGGGTTGCCCCATTTTACAACAGCATTGCATTCGCCAATATTTGCAGTTGCATAAATAACTTCAGAAGGGTTTATAATCCGTGGCAATTGGTTGTCGGAAACCACAACCTCGAACGAGCAGGTGGAAGTTTTGTTTTTTCGGGTGGTTTCCCTGTACAAAACGGTGGTTGTTCCTTCGTTAAATGTATGTTCGTTTAACCGGTATACTCCCGTGCCTGGCGAAGCGTCGATGGTTGCTCCCGATAGTTCCCAGGTAAGGTTTTTAAGCGATTCTTTCGGCGAATGAATGTTTAATCCGTTATTAATCAGAGCCGAACATTCATTAATGTCGGTATAAACAGCTATGTTTTGAGGACATAAAATTTGAGTAGTGTCGCTGACAGAAGCAAAAATATTACCTACAACAAATGCAACCAGCATTGCTGTTAAGTAAACAGGTCTTATTTTTTTTGCTTTAGTCAAGTTCTGTAGTTTTAGTCGAAAGACTGAAGATGGAAGCCGGAAGTCCGGAGACCGAAGTTTTTAGCTTCCATCTTTGAACTTCTGACTTCGGACTTGTTTTATTTTTTCTTTAAATACCACCATCATATTCATTAAATTGAATCACTATTATCCGGGATAATTATTGAGATTGCTTCTTCCTCGTTCCTCGTCATCGCAATGACGTTAATTTCAGATATTTGCCAGATTATTAATTTCTCAAATTTAAAACCTATCATATCGTTTAGTTTATAATTTTTCATTCCTAATTCTTCCAACTTCCATCTCTTAAAAATACTTCGCCCTGATATAACTTCTTCCAAAAAAGTCGAGGTCGTACCCAATTGTAAATTCATATGTTCCATACTGATAGGGAAATATTTCGTTGTAAGTAATATCCATTGCAAAACCAAGACGTAAATTATTGCTCATCATCCATTGTGTTGTTGCACAAATAGCATTGCCCGAGCGCAACATAATTCCAAGCCAAAGTTTGTCGCGTAACATTACATTTGCAGCCAGGTCGAACTGAATGGGTTGATTCATACTGGCTCGAATCATTAGTGTGGGTTTAAAAATAATTTTGTTAAGCGCGTAGATTTTAAATACATATCCACCATTCAGATAGATGGTACGTATTTCGGCTTTTGTAGAATAATTGTGGTAGTTGTCTTTAAACTCGTTCTCAACAAGTTTTGGGATGGAGAGCCCAATGTAGTAGTCGTCTTCGTATAAAAATGCACCAAACCCAAAGTTGGGTAAAAAGCTTAAATCAATATCTTCGGCAAAAGCTCTGTCGTATTCGTTGTCGGGGTAGAGTTTATATTCGGTTAACGGGTTGCTGTAGTTTACAAATCCAAATTTAAGTCCCAAACGTAAGCGCCGGCGCGGAGTTAATGCCACCTCAAAAGCATAGTCGGCTAAAACACTTAGTTTCTTTTCTCGTCCGTAGTGGTCGTTAATAACATTTAACCCCAATCCGACCGATCGTCCTCCAAGAGGACTGTGTATAGATATAGCTTCGGTAAGTGGTGCCCGGTTTATACCGGCCCATTGTTTCCTTACTAAGGATGTAAATCCTATTTTTTCCCACATACCTGCATAAGCCGGATTTATAATCTGACCATTATACATATACTGAGTAAAAATAGGATCCTGTTGTGCTGATCCTTTCAGCGTAATAAGTAAGAAAATAAGTAATATTATTCTTCCATAATTCAC
>Ga0256831_1000755_pt1 | contig 17142 bp, 8 predicted proteins | sample 132544metaG_FD_189087 | JGI IMG/M metagenome (GOLD analysis project Ga0256831, IMG submission 189087) | Hydrothermal vent microbial communities from Lau Basin, Pacific Ocean - 132-544 | ecosystem: Environmental > Aquatic > Marine > Hydrothermal vents | place: Pacific Ocean: Lau Basin | collected...
GCTTTATATTGATTGTGTTGCAATGTCATTTTATTTTAAAATAATTAAACCGCAAAGATGAAATTATTTTTTAATCCACCTACTTTTCAAGGTGATCCGTAAATTTGTTTAGGTATTTTAGAATGAATTACTATATTTGCAGTCGCTAAAAACGAAAAGAGTTTTAACAAATTTATACGGGTGTAGCTCAGTTGGCAGAGCACTGGTCTCCAAAACCAGGTGTCGGGAGTTCGAGTCTCTCCTCCCGTGCAAGCGGAAGATACAAGATGAGCGGGGTTCTAACAACAAAGAGTCCCGCTTTTTTATGGCAATTCGTACCCATTGAGCTCAAAAATAAGAATTTTTCTTGTTTAGGGTAGCAAAAATTTATGCATGAAAAATTTAATCCACCATAAATTCAAGGTGAGCCGTTTTTGTCGTCTCTTTACAAAGGCTTCTCACTTTATTCACCATAAAAATTTAAACTGATCCTCCCTTTGTCTTGATTTCTCGAAGAAAGAATCGCATACGGTTTATGAGGCCCAGTAAAGCACTCGTTTCGAAAATGGAGATTTGCGCCGGCAAAAAGACCGAAAACCTATCTGGATTGAGTTTATTATCTATTTATTCCATTTCTTAACTGCTTCAATATTCAAATCGTTTAGAATATTTTTAGCAGCCGGTGTAAATAAAAACTCCAGTTCTTTAGCAAAATACTCTTCAATTTTTCCACGAACCATTTTCATCGACCCATTTAACAGAAGGTTTTCCTGAGTAAATGCCTCGGGTAAAATTACCAGTGTTGCAGGTAGCCAGCGGTCGGGGAACATGTCGTCGTATTTTCCACCTTTTTTATGCTGATTTATTTCGCTTTGAAGTATCTCAATTGATGCTTTATTCCCTTCATCGGAGCCGGGTTTTATGCCTCTTGATTTTAATTCTCTGTTTATTGCATCGATTTCGGGAACCAACATTCCGGCCGTATATGCACTTTGGTTGTTGTACAACATTGCCTGTTGGATATAGGGCGACTGGTCGACAATTGCCTCCTCAATTCCTTCGGGGCTGTATTTTTCTCCGTCGCTGCCAATCAATAAACTTTTAAAGCGCCCCAAAACATATAGATATCCTTCGTCATCCAGGTATCCCATATCGCCGGTATGCAGCCAACCATCCTTTAATGTTTCGGCAGTTGTTTCCGGATTGTTCCAATAGCCCAACATCACATTGTCGCCTTTAACAACAATCTCACCTTTTTCTCCGGTAGGTAATTTATTTCCCTCTTCGTCTAAAATCTTTACAACCATTCCTTCTGCCACTTTCCCCGAAGAGCCGAATTTTGTGTCGTCGGGAACGTTTGATGAAATTACCGGAGCTGCTTCCGTTAGTCCGTAACCTTGACAAACCGGCATTCCAATAGCAAAAAAGAAACGTTGCAGTTCAACATCGAGGAGAGCACCTCCACCCACAAAAAACTCAAGTTTGCCGCCAAATCCTTCGCGTATCTTTTTAAAAAGAATTTTATCGAAAATCCAAAGAAGAGGTTTGTAAATAAATGTAAGTCCTTTCCCTTTATCTTTGCCGTTGCCATTGTATTTGTATGCAATTTTTAAAGCATATTGAAAAATACGATAAAGTTTTTCTCCTTTTTTTCGAATTCCGGCTTCTATATTTTTTCTGAATGCTTTTGAGTAAGCAGGCACGCTCATCATTAGTGTAGGTTCAATTTCCTTAATGTTTTTTGGAATGTTTTTAAGCGTTTCCATTGGTGTTTTGCCAATTTCTACCGATGCAATACTGGCGCCTTTATACATAAAAACATACAAACAGGTTGTGTGAGCAAATGCATGATCCCACGGCAAAATAGCCAGCGTTTTCCATTCGGGCTTTAAATCCATTAACGAATTCGATTGTACAACATTGGCGGCATAATTCAGGTGCGAAAGCATTATCCCTTTAGGGTCGGCAGTTGTGCCCGAAGTGTACGATATGTTTGCAATATCATTTGGTTCTATGTTTTGCCAAATCGAATCGAATTTTGCGGTGTCGGCTTTTCGTAGTTTGGCTCCTGTTTTTAAAAGCTCGCGGTAATCTACATCGTTTTTACCGGCGTTTTTTTTCCCGTCAATATAAATTACTTTCTCCAATTCAGGTAATTCATCTCGTATCTCTTCAACTTTTTGTGCATGTAATTTCGAGACAAAAATATATTTACTTCCGCTATGTTTTAGTCTGAATGTTAATTCGTTGGCCTGCAGTCGGATGGAGAGTGGAACATTGATGCCACCTGCGTATAACATTCCCAACTCACTAATAATCCAGTCGTTTCTTCCATCGGCAATCAATCCGGCACGGTCGCCTTTTTTAAACCCTAAGTTTACTAATCCGGCAGCCAAATTTAGTACCTGTTCGCGTGTTTCTTTATAGGTTGTTCCTTGGTAGTTGCCGTTGGTTTTTTCCCATAAATACATGTTGTCAGGGAAGTTAACCGCAGCCATCTCAAATAGTTCGATGATTGTTTTCATAATTGGTTCACTGTAATTTTAGTTCATCCAAATGTAATAATTTTAGATGAATACCAATGGCCAGACCTATATTGCAACGAAAAGCTATCTGAATTAAGACAGATTCGTTGCAATAGTTTTAATGTACTGAGGTATTTTTACGACAAAACTACGACTTGTCGGTAGGTTTTATAAACAGTTTGTCGGCAGTAGAAATTTCCATAAACGAAGCTCCACAGTCTTCGCCAAATCTTCCACCCACATAAATTACAAGGTCGTTTAAATGAATAACATCATCGTTTATTAGTTCCTCGAAAGCTGCTTTCTGAATCCTCATTTTGTTTTTCTTCATGCTCAGGTACGTTGGATGAATTCCAAACGATAGTGCCAGTTCGCGTACAACTCTTTTCGAATGACATTTGGCATAGACCGGGAAATTAGAGCGAAACGCTGCCAGATAGCGTGCTGTCTTTCCGGTAGTTGTTGCAGTAACAATCGCTTTGGGTTTCATCTCTTTTGCTGCGCGAATTGTAGATTGGGCCAAATAGGCAGGAATCTCGTTTTTGGTTGGCGGTAAAATTACATCGTAACGTTTATCGCGGTCGGGCTCAACTTCGCATGCAATATTATTCATTACTTTAATCGCTTCTACCGGGTATTTCCCATACGCTGTTTCACCGCTAAGCATAATTGCGTCGGTACGCATATAAATTGCACTTGCCACATCGCTAACTTCGGCGCGGGTTGGTCGCGGGTGTTCAATCATTGTGTGCAACATTTGTGTTGCAATAATTACAGGTTTACGGGTTAGAATGGCTTTTCGTACCAAATTTCGCTGTATGGTGGGAATTCTCTCTTCGGGTAATTCAATTCCCAAATCGCCGCGAGCAACCATAATTCCGTATGCATGTTCCAATATCTCATCAATATTTTCAACACCTTCAAGATTCTCTATTTTTGCAATAATTTTAATCTTGCTTTTTTGTTTATCAAGAATTTTCTGCACCTCGTGAAGGTCCTCTTTATTTCTTACAAAAGAGTGTGCGATAAAGTCTAAGTCGTGTTGAATAGCAAAATCGATAAACTCTTTATCGCGTTTCGATAACGATGGGAGGTGGGTTTCAACGCCCGGAACATTAATGCTTTTTTTCTTTTTTACTGTTCCCGAATTTTCAACCCTGCAACTCAAGTAATTTTTTTCTTTTTGCTGAACGGTAAATTCAATATCGCCGTCGTCAATTAAAATTTTATCGCCAACATGAAGGTCGGTAATAAAATCGGTATAATTCACGCAAATGTTATTGGCATCGTTTTCAATTGGAGAACACGAAAATGAAACTGTATCACCTTCGTTTACATTCAGCTCGTTTTGTGTGGCACACGTTCTTATTTCGGGGCCTTTTGTGTCGATTAAGATTGCTATTCTTTTTGACACTGAACGAATGTTCTTCACCATTACTTTACAACTCTCGGTAGTTATGTGAGCTGTATTTATTCGTGCAACGTTCATTCCTGCTTCGAAAAGCGATTGGATAAAATCTTTTTCGCAGCGTAAATCCGATATTGTTGCAACTATTTTTGTCTGTCTCATTCTTTTAATTTTTAGCGCGCAAAGGTAGTCTATATATTGCATTCAACACAAAAAGGTTTCGCTCAATCGTGTAAATTTAAGATTGAATAAAAACTTTAGTCATTTAAAAAGCTTTGTATTGCAAGTTTATACGAGTTAAGTCCGAAACCCATAATACATCCCGAGCAAACCGGGCCAATAACCGATTTGTGCCTGAACTCTTCGCGTGTAAGAGTGTTCGAAATATGCACCTCTACTACTTTTGCCGGAATCCCGGCAATTGCATCGCGAATGGCTATTGAAGTATGTGTGTAGGCACCGGCATTAATAATTATTCCATCGTCGCTAAACCCGTGTTTATGAATCGTATCAATTAACTCACCTTCGATATTCGATTGAAAATAGGTGAATTCAATGTCGGGGAATAGTTGTTTTAACTCAGAAAAAAAAGTTTCGAAATTCTTTTCTCCGTATATGCTTTTTTCTCTTACACCCAATAAATTTAAATTCGGGCCATTAATAATAAGTAGTTTCATGTGTTTAAAATTTAGAATCAAGATACAAGAACCAAGACACAAGACAAGAAAATTAGTGCTTCAACTTAATCATGCTCCTGTGTGTGAAATCTTTTATCATGAATGTTTCATCTTTAAATTTTTAATTCTGTAAATTAACAAAAATCAATTCAACATAAGCCGAAAGTAAAAGAACTATTTTGCAGGAATGTATTTAACATACATAGTTTTTCGGTTTTCTATTCTTCATATAATTAATGTTTTAGTAAACAATATAGTAACTTTCGTTGTTGTTAAGCGTAAGTAAGCAATACAAATCGTTACTTAACAAAATAACTATCGATATTCGAGATTGATATATTTGTAAATATATAAAAAAGAGCATTATGAAATGGGAGGAAGCAAAAAAGGGTTATGAAAATTATTTAAAACTTGAGAAATCGTTGTCGCCAAATTCAATAGCCGCATACATAAACGATATAAATAAACTCATTCATTTTTTAGACAATAGCTTTAACAGTGTTGCTCCCGACGAGGTAAAACTCCGGCATTTAAAAAGTTTTGTCGAATTGTTAAACGAGAAAGGGGTTAGTCCGCGAACACAAGCTCGTACCATTTCCGGAATAAAATCGTTTTATAAATACCTGTTAATTGAAGATAAAATTACGAGTGATCCGACCGCATTACTCGAATCGCCCAAAATTGGGCGCAAATTGCCCGATATTCTGTCGATGGAAGAGGTGGATGACTTAATAAACGGGATTGATATTGAAAAGCCTGAGGGTCAGCGGAATAAAGCTATGTTGGAAACATTATACAGTTGCGGACTGAGAGTGTCGGAACTGGTAGGTTTAAAAATTACAAACCTGTTTTTCGAACAGGGATTTATTAAAGTTGAAGGAAAAGCAGGAAAAGAGCGGCTTGTTCCGGTTAGCGGACGAGCAGTTAATGAGATAAACATATATTTGAATGGTTACCGCAAAACGTTAAATGTTAAAAAGGAGAGCGAAAATATTTTATTTCTGAACCGAAGAGGAAATAAATTAAGCCGGGTGATGATTTTTACTATTATTAAAAATCTTGCCGAAAAAATCGACCTTGGAAAAAAAATAAGTCCACATACTTTCCGGCACTCATTTGCAACCCATTTAATAAATGGTGGAGCCGATTTACGCGCAGTTCAGGAGATGTTGGGGCACGAGTCGATTTTAACTACCGAAATCTATACGCATTTAGACCGCGATTATCTGCGGAGTACCATCAATCAGTTTCATCCTCGGTCGTAATTTTATGTGATAAATAGATTTTTACCCCTTTTTTTTATTGCGAACTATTGTTTGAAATATGAGTTTTGTTCGAGAAAATGACTCTTTTCTGTTTGTTAAGATATTGTTTATTCGAGCTTAAAACCGGGCAAATTCAACAGCAAACAAACTGTTGCAAGGAAAAAAAGTTATTTTTGTTAACCGATTAATTCAAGAAAGAATTGTTGCATTATTTTAATTATTAAGTAGTTATGAAAGATTTAGATTTAACAAAGTACGGAATAAATAACGTACAGGAAATTATTTACAACCCATCTTATGAACTGCTCTTCGAAGAAGAGATGAAACCCGAATTGGAGGGATTTGAAAAAGGACAGCTTACTGAACTTGGCGCAGTAAACGTAATGACAGGAGTATTTACCGGAAGATCTCCAAAAGATAAATTCATTGTAAAAGATAGTGTTAGCGAAGATACAATCTGGTGGACATCGCCGGAGTCGCCTAACGACAATAAACCTACAACACAAGCTGTTTGGGAAGACCTGAAAGAGACGGTTGCATCGCAACTTTCGAATAAAAGACTGTTTGTAATGGATGCCTTTTTAGGGGCCAACAAAAATTCTCGATTAAAAGTTCGTTTTATTGTTGAGGTAGCCTGGCAGGCACACTTTGTAAAAAATATGTTTCTGCGCCCTACCGAAGAGGAGCTGAAAACATTTGGCGAGCCCGATTTTGTTGTTCTTAACGGATCGAAAACAACAAACAAAAAATGGAAAGAACACGGATTGAATTCGGAGGTATTTACCGTATTTAATCTTACCGAAAAAATGCAGGTTATTGGCGGTAGCTGGTACGGTGGCGAGATGAAAAAAGGTATGTTTGCTATGATGAACTACTACCTTCCATTAGAAGGAATGGCATCGATGCATTGCTCGGCAAATAAAGGAAAAGATGGCGATGTAGCTATTTTCTTCGGCTTGTCGGGAACAGGAAAAACAACATTGTCTACCGATCCAAAACGCCAGTTAATAGGCGACGACGAGCACGGTTGGGACAACGACGGCGTATTTAACTTCGAAGGAGGTTGCTATGCAAAAACAATTAATCTCGACCCAGTGGCCGAGCCCGATATTTACGGTGCAATTAAACGCGATGCTCTTTTAGAGAATGTTACTGTTGACGAAAATGGAAAAATCGATTTCAACGATGGTTCGGTTACTCAGAACACACGGGTTTCGTATCCTATTTATCACATTGAAAATATTGTAAAACCTGTCTCGAAAGCAGGTCATGCAACTAAAGTAATTTTCCTTTCAGCCGATGCATTTGGAGTATTACCTCCGGTTTCGAAATTAACACCCGAGCAAACGAAGTATCATTTTCTCTCGGGATTTACTGCTAAATTAGCAGGAACCGAGCGCGGAGTAACAACTCCTCAGCCTACATTCTCGGCTTGTTTTGGTGAAGCATTTCTTTCGTTACACCCAACTAAATATGGACAGGAGTTAGTGAAAAAAATGGAGCAACACGGTGCTGAAGCTTATTTGGTAAACACAGGTTGGAACGGAACAGGAAAACGTATCTCTATTCAAGATACTCGTGGAATTATCGATGCTATTCTCGATGGCTCAATCGAAAAAGCTGAGACTAAAAATATTCCGATTTTTAATTTAGAAGTACCTACCGCATTGCCGGGAGTCGATTCAGGAATTTTAGATCCGCGCGATACGTATGCCGACCCGAAAGAGTGGGAGAAAAGAGCCAAAGATCTTGCCGGACGTTTTATTAAAAACTTTGTAAAATATACCGACAACGAAGAGGGTAAAGCACTTGTTGCCGCAGGCCCTCAATTAGACTAATCTTTTAATTAAAAGATTTGAAAACCCTCCGTTACTTTTTAACGGAGGGTTTTTTTATGGCTGTTAATTTTACGGTTAAAAAATTATTTTATTTAAATTGATTGTTAACCTTCTGAATTGTTACTTTTGCACACTGAATGGCTAAAAACTTTCATATAGTAGCACGTTTTCACCGTTGGAGGCTGAAAAATATGAGCGAACGCGCTTTTATTACAGCGCTAAGTATTGTTGTTGGTATTTTGTCGGGTTTTGGTGCTGTTGCTATTAAAAATACAATTGTTTTAACCAAAAGTGCTTTAGATACATTTGTTTCGAACGAAGTGCATAATTACATCTATTTTGCGCTCCCTATTGTTGGTATATTTTTAACTGTAATGGCTGTGAAATATATTGTTCGCGATAAAGTTGTTCATGGAATTCCAACCGTGCTATATAGTATCTCGAAACGAAAAGGAAAAGTCAAGAATCATAATTTATATTCATCGGTTTTAGCCAGTTCGCTTACTGTTGCATTTGGCGGGTCGGTAGGATTGGAGGGACCGGCTGTTGCAACAGGTGCTGCCTGGGGGTCGTGGTTTGCAAAATTCTTCAGGCTCAGTTATAAAAATTCAATATTAATGCTTGCCTGTGCCAGTGCCGGTGCTATGGCAGCTATTTTTAAAGCACCCATTGCAGCCATTGTTTTTGCTGTCGAAGTAATTATGATCGACCTTACCGTTTTCTCTTTGGTGCCCCTGTTGCTCTCCTCGGCAACTGCTGTTTTAATATCGTATCTGTTTTTAGGTCAGCATGTTTTGTATCCTTTCGAAGTGATACAGGCCTTTGATATGGCTGATTTACCCTACTTTATATTATTGGGAATTCTTGCAGGTTTTGTTTCGGTGTATTTTACTAAAATGTACATTCTTATTGCGGCCTTTTTCGACCGGCTAAAAAATTGGCAGTCGCGTTTATTAATAGGAGGAATTGGTTTGGGAGTTTTGGTATTTTTCTTTCCCTCTCTTTTTGGTGAGGGGTACGAAGCGATTAATGCAGCATTGGCCGGAAATTTCGAATATTTGTTTAACCATAGTTTGTTTTATGAATTGAAAGAAGAAGCTTGGGTAGCTTTAATATTTCTTATACTAATTATTTTATTGAAAGTAATTGCCACGTCGTTTACCTTTGGAGCCGGTGGCGTGGGAGGTATTTTTGCTCCTACACTTTTTATGGGAGCTAACACCGGAATGTTGTTTGCACACATTATTAATATGCTCGGGTTAAAAAATATTAATACAAATAATTTCGCATTAATTGGAATGGCCGGTTTAATTGCCGGAGTTTTACATGCGCCGCTTACCGGAATATTTTTAATAGCCGATATTTCGGGAGGGTATAAATTATTTGTACCGCTTATGATAACGGCAACATTTGCCTATATTATTGTTCGTACATTTACTCCTCATTCTGTTTACCATGTACAGCTGTCGCAACGAAAAGAGCTGCTTACACACGATAAAGACGCCAATGCTTTGCAAATGCTAGAGGTGAAGAAATTAATTGAAACCGACTTTGAAATTCTTTCGCCCGATGCCACTTTGCGCGATTTAACCGAAGCTATTTCGCGGAATCACAGAAATCTGTTTCCGGTGGTCGACGACGATGGAACAATGGTTGGAATGGTAAAAATGGACGACGTGCGAAGTCTGATTTTTCATCACGAATTATACGATAAAGTAAAGATAAGCGAATTAATGTACATGCCCGAATATCATATCGACCCGAATGATAGTATGGAAATTGTTGCCAATAAATTTGAGTCGTCGGATATCTACAATCTGGCGGTTATCGAAAACGGGAAATACAAAGGTTTTATATCACGGGCCAGGGTTTATACAAAATACAGAAAACAGATCAGGGATGTTTCGCATGTTTAAAAATTGGGGGGTTGAAAATGGTAAGGCATTAATTAGCAAGATTGTTGCCTGGCGGATTGCAAACATTTCCGAACGCAATTTTATCTATCTGTTAAGTATATTAACGGGGCTGCTCAGTGGAGTGGCCGCTATAGTTCTAAAAAACCTTATCCACTTTGTTGCCAAAAAATTAACGCATTGGTTTGCTGTCGACGGTATTAGTTACCTCTATCTCGTTTATCCGTTAATCGGAATTTTTCTGACCGTTTTGTTTGTGAAATTTATTGTTAAAGATAAAATTGGGCACGGTGTATCAAAAATACTCTATTCAATTTCGAAAAAAGGGAGCCGAATAAAACCTCATAACAACTATTCGTCGTTAATAGCCAGTTCGTTAACAATTGGTTTGGGAGGTTCGGTAGGTTCGGAGGCCCCCATTGTTTTAACCGGAGCCTCAATTGGCTCGAACCTTGCCCGCCTTTTTAAGTTGAATTACAAGTATGTTACGCTAATGGTTGGTTGCGGTTCGGCAGGTGCTATTGCCGGTATTTTTAACGCTCCAATGGCAGGAATTGTATTTACACTCGAGGTGTTGATGCTCGACCTTACCATGGTCTATTTAATTCCATTGCTTCTTTCGGCCATTTCGGCTACGTTGTTAACCAGCCTGTTTATGAACGAACATGCACTATTGCATTTCCCAAATGTTCATGCTTTCGAAATTCAAACCATTTGGGTTTATATTTTATTGGGCATTTTTACAGGTGTTTTGGGTATCTATTTTACACGAGCAACCATGTTTCTAGAAGGCTATTTTGGAAAAATAAAAAACTGGGTTTCCCGATTATTGGTGGGAGGTACAATTTTAGGACTGCTTATTTTTATTTTTCCTCCACTTTGGGGCGAAGGATATGTTAGTATAGAATCGATTTTTAAAGGAGGTGGCGTTGATTTACTTAACGGTTCACTTTTTTTCAATTTTAAAGAGAATATTTTTGTTTTGATTTCAGTTCTGGCCGGAATATTAATATTTAAGGTTGTGGCAATGTCGGCCACTACTGCGTCGGGTGGAGTTGGTGGTATTTTTGCTCCTACTTTATTTATGGGCGCTGTTGCCGGTTATTTTCTAATTTCGGTTATAAATCTGATTTTCAACTTAAATTTAGCCGAAGACAATTTTGCACTTGCAGGAATGGCTGGAATGATGGCCGCCGTTATGCACGCTCCATTAACCGGAATTTTTCTTACGGCAGAGATAACCGGAGGGTACGGTTTGTTTGTTCCACTGCTCATTACTTCCACAGTTGCCTATGTAACCATTATGCGTTTCGAACCACACTCGGTATATACCAAACGGTTGGCACAACGAGGCGAACTGCTTACTCACCACAAAGACAAGGCGGTTCTTCGCATGATGAATTTAAGGCAGTTAATTGAAACCGACTTTGAAATTATTTCGCCCGATGCAACATTGCGCGATTTGGTAAAAGCAGTATCTCATTCAAAACGAAATTTGTATCCGGTGGTTGATAATGAAGGTTATTTAAAAGGAATGGTTAAGCTTTCTGATGTCAAAAATTTAATTTTCGACCCCGACCTTTACGATACAGTTTACGTAAAAGATTTAATGTACATGCCCGAGTCGTATATTTCGCCACGCGATAGTATGGAAAATATTGTTGAAAAATTTGAAACTTCGGGAAGGTACAATCTAGCGGTTCTTAAAGATGGAAAATATCTGGGATTTATTTCGCGTGCAGTAGTTTTTTCGAAATACCGGAAAACGCTTCAGCATTTTTCAAACGATTGATTATTAATCTTATAAAATAGCTAATTATGATTTCACGACGTTCGTTTATCGCAAAAAGTTCGTTTGCTGTTGCCGGAGTTGGTCTGGCTAAGTCAGGAATTTCAATGGCGGCGATACCTCAAAAAAAGGAATTTCCAATCGTAATTTCAACTTGGAATCATGGATTACCTGCCAATGAAGCAGCGTGGGACGTTTTAAAAAAGGGTGGTTCGGCATTAGATGCAGTTGAGGCGGGTGTTCGCGTTCCGGAAGGCGACCCAAATATTATTACTGTTGGATATGGTGGAATTCCCGATGCCTCAGGACATGTTACCCTCGATGCCTGTATTATGGACGAAAAAGGAAGAGCAGGAAGTGTAACATATTTAGAACATATTAAGCATCCTATTTCGGTGGCCCGGTTGGTTATGGAAAAAACACCCCACGTTATGTTGAGTGGTAAAGGCGCTTTGAAATTCGCGTTAGACCAAGGGTTTAAAAAAGAGAACCTGCTAACCAAAGAACGAAAAGCTGCCTGGAAAAAGTGGAAAAAGGAACAGCGCGAGTTTAGCGCAAAAATTAATATTGAAAACGAAACAGAGCTGAACCACGATACAATTGGTATGTTGGCAATTGATAAAGAGGGGCATATTTCGGGGGCGTGCACAACCAGTGGAATGGGGTATAAATTGCCCGGACGGGTTGGCGACTCTCCAATTATTGGCGCCGGATTGTTTGTCGACGGAGATGTTGGCGGTGCTGTAGCAACCGGTATGGGAGAACTGGTAATGAAAACATTAGGAACATTTTTAGTTGTTGAATTTATGCGTAACGGTATGGCGCCGGCAAAAGCGTGCGAGGAGGCAGTAAAACGAATTGCCAGTAAAATCCCCGATTATCAGAATTTTCAGATTGGCTATATTGCACTGAATAAAGCAGGTGAATATGGTTCGTTTTGTATTCAGCCCGGATTTAATTTTGCCATTAAAACAGAAGATACTACCGAACTAAAGGATGCCGAGGCGTGGTTGAAAAAATTATAGGATAAATACTCTTTTCTTCTTCGCAGGGCGACTCAAAGTTCACCCTGTGAATATTTATAAACCTTACAAAGCAGTAAAGATTCTTATATCGAACTTATGTTAATAGTTATTTAAAAATCACTTTTCGATTAATTATTTCATAATTCTTCCTGATTGCCCTAAAAATATAAACTCCTCTTGTGAATTGATTTATATCTATCCACCCCGATTGAGTATTATTCTTTTCTAATACAAGGTTTCCTGTCAGATTAAAAACTTTTAAATCGATGGTTTCATTTTTAGTATCAATAAAAACCCGGTTTTGGGCAGGGTTTGGATACACATTAAACTCACTCAAATATTGGTTGTTAATTCCAACCGGAACCATAACTTTTAACCAACTCGTATCAGAATGTAAAGTTAATTCAGTAAATAATGTATTTGTTATCGAGCATGTATAATAACCACTATCTTGCAGTGCAGCATTTTCAATTGTAAAAGTTAAATCGTTATTACCGGTTACTTCTTGTCCATCTTTAAACCATTTATTACTATCGAAACTTCCAGGAATATAATTCTCGATTTCGAAAATAATTGTGTCGTATTTATAAATGGAAGTGTCGAGTGGTTGTCCAATTGATTGTTGCGGTGCATAGATAAATACATTGATATTAGAAAAATCGGAAGCATTTGTTTCAAGGTCGATAAATCTGAAACTGTTGTTAGCAATGTTAAAGTAAGTCAAAATTTCGTTGCTGCTATTTGATTTTATATTTCCATTTTTTGTATTGGAGAAAGGTGGAATTTCTCCTGATAAATTATTGTTCGATAAATTTAACCATGCCAACGAATCGAACTGAGCAAAGATTGGTGAAATATTTCCCTCCAGATTCAACCCGGAAAAGTCTATTGCAGTAACAAACCCATTTTCGATTGTGATATTTGACCAAGTGAAAACAGAATCGTTTGTCCATATTTCTTGTAGAATTTCATATTCATTCCTTAAATTTATCAGAGCCAACGAATCGTTTGAACTGTAATTTACTGTTACGATTATGCTATCAGAGATTAAAGTCAAATCAGGAAGCAAACTGTTTGTTATTTCGCAAATGAAAATACAGTTATTGTCATCAAACCAAGCTTCTTTTTCCAAATAATGTTTTTCTCCATTCTGTATTGAAATACCATTTCTGAACCATTCAAAGTTATCCGAATTGTTTGATATGTAATTTTTGACTTCTAAATTAATAGTGTCGCCCACGTAAAACGTTAGCGATTCTGTTTTACCAACTTTAGCCTGAGGTAAATAATCAAAACTGTTTTCGAAATTGTTATAGTTGGCCCAGTTTGCTATTGGTATTAAGTCATTAAAAATAAAATTATTGTTGGCAAGCGAGAATTCATCCAAACTTGCGATATTCTCCAGATTAGGAACTTCTCCACTAAAATTATTTTTACTGAGTTTTAATGATTCTAATCCTTCAATATTACTAAGTTGAGAGTTAATTAAACCATGCAATTCGTTTCCCGAAAGGTTTAGTTTTTTCAATGAACTTAGCTCTCCAATCCAGTTATTCAGCATCCCCTTGATATAATTATTGTTTAGATTTAATACTGTTAAACTATCTAATTCGGTAAGTGCATTGGGTAATTCACCGGAAAGCCGGTTGTTAAATAATTCTATTCCTGTAATGTGTCCATCATTAACTGTAACTCCATACCAATCGCTTACTGTCGCATTTATTGTGTCGAGCCAGTTGGTTTTGTTCATCCAGTAATTTCCGCCAAGTTCGTTGTAAAAGGTTTTTAATGCATTAAATTCTGAAACCGGAATATTATTATTAATTGCTTCATTTACCGTTAATGTTATTTCTCTGCTTGTTAACGAAAGTTCTGTTGCTACACTGTTTGTAATCACACAATGATATTTCCCTGAGTGACTGGGTTTTAGATTAGGTAAAGTTAAAGTTTTACTATTGCTGTTTGCTATTAAAATCCCGTTTTTGTACCATTTGTAGCTATCAGAATTACCCGGATAGTAGTTTTTTACGGATAGGGTTACACTTTCGTTTTCGGTTTTTACAATAAATTCTTCTGTACCAATCAATCCTTGCGGATGATAAATAAAATCTTTAAAATCACTGAAGTTATCCCATGAAAAAATGGCTTCGATATCGTTAAATTGGAGGTTGTTATTTCCAAGTCGGAAAGTGTCCATAGAAATTAAATCTGCAAGCTCATCGGGTATCTGACGGTTATTTTCGGCTTTTGAGTTTAGTACGTTTGCTGATTTTACTCCTGAGTCTGAACCTCCAATTAAGTTATTTTCTAACTCAATCCGGTACACTTTAGTTAGATTTTTGAGCTCAGCAGGAACTGGACCTATTAAATGGTTGTCGCTTAGGTTTAATACAATTAAATTAGTGAGGTTTCCTAAGTTTGATGGTATCACCCCAGTTAAAGAATTGTTTTGAATCGATAGTTGAAATAAATTGATGAGGTTTCCCAATGAACCGGGAATATTACCTTCAAAATTATTATTATCTAAATTTAGGTGGTTGAGGTTGGTTAGCTTGCCAATACTTTCAGGTATATTTCCACTGAGATTATTGTCTGATAGATAGAGTGTTCTAAGTTTTGTTAGCTTATCTATGTCATCAGGGAGATTTCCAGATAATTCATTCATGTAGAAATATATTCTTTCTAAATAATGTAAATCATAAAATGATATTGGGAAACTACCTGAAACATTATTTGTATCCATAATGATTTCATAAACATGTTCATTAATTACTCCAATTCCTTCCCACTCAGCTACAGTACAATTAATAGTATCTAACCAATTAGTCTTTTTTCTCCAGTTTTCTCCATTGGTTGTGTTGTAAAATTCTACAAGTGCGTTATATTCCGCAAGTGGAACCCCTGCTCCATGTGTATCGTTAACCTTTAAAGTAGTAGAATAAACTTGTAGAGTAAGATCTGTTACCACATTGTTTGATATTTTACAGAAGTAAAATCCTTCATTTTCAAGTTGTACGTTTGTTAATACCAAAGTTGAGTCATTTGCGCCAGCAATTGGATCTCCATCTTTCATCCATTGATAAGTATCAGAAGCAGAAGGATAATAATTCGGGATAGTTATTTTAACTGTTTCCCCGGGATCAGCCATTACATCAATACTTTTGTGTAAACTGATTTGATTTTCGTATTTAAACTCGTTCAAGTTATTATAGTTCCACCATGAGAAGATTGGTTCAATGTCGTTAAAAAGTAAATAGTTTTGTCCTATTCTAAGGTTTTTTAGGGAATCCATTTCTCCTAATATGTTTGGGATTTGTCTTGCTTCTCGTGGAATGTTTTCGTCAACTATTTTGCCAATCCAGTTAGCATTTATGTGCAATGTTTCAAGTTTATTCAGTTGGCTTAATTCGGCGGGCAAAGGTCCTTGAATTGTGTTGTGGTTAATTTTGAAATATCTTAATTCAGATAAGTTCCCAATTTCACGAGGTAATAGTCCTGAAATTCTATTAAAACTAAGATATAGTACTTGTAATTTGTCTAAATTTCCGAGCTCTTTTGGTACACTTCCGCTTAAGTTATTGCCAGATAAATCTAAATATTCCAGTTTTGAAAGATTACCCAACTCTTTTGGGATTGAACCTGAAATGTTATTGTTATTATTTAGATCTAGAGATGTAAGATTCGTTAAATTCCCAATTTCTGCCGGAATATTTCCATTTATATTATTGTACCATAAATACAAACTTTGTAAACCGGATAGATTACCAATTATGTTTGGAATCGCACCGACTAAATTATTATTAGACAGTAAAAGTGTGGTTACATGTCCTCCTTCAACTTTAACTCCATACCAGTCATTAATATGATGATTAATTGTATCTAACCAATAATCATTGTTTTTCCAGTTATCACCATCTAAAGAATTATAAATCTCTACCAAAGCCTCGTATTCTTTTCTCGGCACACCGGCAACAAAATCAGTTACAGTTACAACTTTATCAAAACTTTGTAACGTTAATCCCGAAATATCCGAGTTGGTAATCTTTAAATAATAAGTGCCTGCATCCTCAGTAACAGCATTAGTTTTATCGAAAGAAGGACTTGTCTCACCAATTAAAGCGATATCATCTTTATACCATTGAAATATATCATTTGCGGATAAATATCGAGGAGAAACAGACATCTCAATTATATCTCCTTTTTTAACAGAAATTTCTTCGGCAACATCAATTTTAGCTTGCGGAGAATAAGTGAAATTACCTGAAAAGTTATTGTAATATGGTAAAAACGAAATATCTTTAATATGTTTAAAAATAAACTTATTGTTCTCGATTTTTAATACCTCAAGGTTCGATAAGCTGTCAAGGTTTCCAAAATTGGCATCATCAATTAAATTTCCGCTTAAATCCAGTATTTTAAGTTCCGGCAATAGAAACCGGGTTCCAAAAATTGCTTCCTGAAGATTGTTATTCGATAATTCAATTTTTGTAACGTGGTTATTTTCCACAGTTATTCCATACCAGTCGGCAACCGAATGATTTGTTGTGTCTAACCAGTTAGTGTTATTTGCCCACCACGAGCCACCAGTATTTCCGTAAAACTCTTTTAACAAATTGTATTCAGATAAAGGGATTCCAGCAGACTGTGCAAAAACTGTATTGCCAATAAAAAGAGTAATAATAATTGCAATAAAGAGATTTCTAATTTTCATGGCGTAAGAATG
>Ga0256831_1000756_pt1 | contig 17137 bp, 12 predicted proteins | sample 132544metaG_FD_189087 | JGI IMG/M metagenome (GOLD analysis project Ga0256831, IMG submission 189087) | Hydrothermal vent microbial communities from Lau Basin, Pacific Ocean - 132-544 | ecosystem: Environmental > Aquatic > Marine > Hydrothermal vents | place: Pacific Ocean: Lau Basin | collected...
AAAAATCAATACTTATGAATAATGCGGGTTAATTTTCCAATACTTGATTGCATCATTTCTTGTTTTATTCGGATTATCTTTCATAAAATCTCTGATGTAAGTATTATACTCAAATTGCGGCGCTATTTTTTTAATGAAATTTGGGTCTTTTTTCAACTCTTGTTCTTTATACCACTCATTTATTAAATCGCCATATGTTTTCTTGCCTGTATTATATTTAAAATAGTCTAAAAGATGTATTGTGAAATGAAATTGATTACCAATTACAGATTGTAAAAATTCTTTTTTTTCTTTATATGTTCTGTATTCAATTCCAATAATAGTGTCTTTTGTTATTGGTTCTGTTGTTTTAGGTAATTTTGGTTTTCTTGTAGTTGCTATTTTTACGACTTTTCCAGTTTCAAGATATTCGGTTATTCTGTTTGCTATTTCAATTTTTCCACCACGACTACTAATTCCAATTTCTCTGCAAAAATCGACCAATTCAACTTTAAGCCAATAAAAATCCTTGAAATCTTTAATGCTAATGCTTTTGTTGAGATTTGGTCTTTTATTATACATATTCAACAGTTTATATTTCGTGTCGGGCTTGCAAACAACGGGAGTCTGCGCATTAACCCCAATTTTGCTGTCATTTTACTCTCTAATTATTTGAAATTCAGTTGTCATAAATTTCTATTTTTAGGTTTTTGCGTAGTCTGACGGATAATGATATGCAGCGTAGCCTGACTTAAGGCGGCTATGATTGCCATATCTAGTGTTATGTCTCGCTTTCTCGTTTATTAGTTTTGCATCGGTTTAATTAGCCGAATGATGCTGGTTCGAAAATTATTTCATTAAGTTTCCTCACTTGGCTAATTCATATTCCTTAATTAATGTTTCTGCTGAAATTCCTAAAGTCTTATTAAGTTTCCTAATCATCGATAAAGTTAATCTTCTTTTACGATTTAAAATTTCAGACGCTTTACTTTTTCCTCCAATAATTTCGCCAATATCCTTATTCCTTAAATTTGTCTGTTCCATTTTATATTTTAAATACTCAATAGGGTCTGGATTTGGAATTGTAGGTTCTGTTTCCAATTCATATTTTTCAATTAGTAACACAAGTAATTCAGCCTCGTCAAATGTTGAGTCTCCTTTTTTAGAGTCAAAGATTTCATCCAATCTATTTAAAGCCCTTTTGTAGTCTTTTTCGTTCTTAATAATTGTCCAATTCATAATTCTAAATTTTATTTGGGTTTATTTTATCATATTCATTATGAGTTCCAATAAACCTTATCCAAACAGTTTGAAGTTCAAAACTAATCTTCACAATCAATCGGTAATTATTTCCTTTAATATTAAAAATAAATCTATTATTTCCAATTGGTCTACACCTAGCGAAGTTATTTTTCACTTCCTGCGAAGAAAAGAAATCATTCTTTGAGATTTCCTTATACCAAATCAATAAAGATTGTTCACAATCCCTATGCTTTTCCCAAAACTCTCTTAATGTTCTTTTCGATATAATTCGCATTGTGCAAAGTTAAACTAAAGTTCTAACTTAGGGAACATTTATTAATAGTATTTAGTTCCCTATTCACTTTTAATTAATTAAAATCGTACAAAATTTAGGTTAGAATTTACAAAAGTGTTATTATCTGAACCTGATAATATAGGTTTTTAACCGTTATTTACAGATAGCTAAAGTTAATTTTAAAACAGATAAATATGCATTAAATTGATTTTATGAAAAAAATCGGCGCGACGCCTACGGCGTAATAAATAATAAGCACCAAGTATTTAATTTAAATATTATCAGAAGAACATTACTAATTTTCAGTCATAGTGAGACATAACTTACTTATATACTGAACAAATATAATTATTTTTTCGCATTTTTCAGTAATTCTGGGTAAAACTTCAAATTATATAGTTCAATACACATGTTCAGTAAAAGTTAAAACTACTCACAGGGTCTTCCAGAGCGGGATATGCGTTTCAGACCGCTCATTGATTTGTTTATTGTGCGTAGTTATTCCTTTTTAGCAACTAATGTTAATGCTCTTTCTTCTTCGATGATCTCTATTAGTTCAAAGTCTGTTAATTTTAAAAATAATAGTATTTCATCCTTTGTAAATGCTCTCAACGTTGTTACGTCATCAAATTCAGAAACTTTACCATTATGTTCTATGATGTACTTTGCTGACCAATCATAAGTCCAGCCGGTTTCAAGATTCTTTTGTAATTTGCTTATCCTTTGTATCTTTTTATTGTTATGTTCAACATTTTGTTCAAAATCATTGAAGTTATCAAATATTCCATTTGCTTCAAAAACCCCAAAAACAAATACCCCTTTATCTTTTAGTGATTTATGAACACCGGTAAAAGTATCAAAAACACCCTTATTCTCGATTATGTATGCGAGAGAACGCCCAGTTATTAAAACAGAATCAAATTGTTGATCAAATGATAAGTTTTGCATATCACCTTGTACAAATGTATCAGCATTAACTTCATTTCTGGCAATGTCCAACATTTCACTAAATAAATCCAAACCAAGATAGTCATATCCATTCCTTAAAAAACGGCGTGCAAGCATACCTGAACCACAACCAATTTCTAAGATTTTTTTGCAATTATTTTTCTTTAAAATTGAATCATAAAAAATATATTCCTTATCATAATCAAAGACATGTTGATACATCTCGTGATAAATATTGGCCATTTTTGAATACAATTTCGTCATTTTATTTCTTTTTTGCTATAACAACATTAAAATATGTTTTGGTTTTTGTATTAAAATCAACAAATGCAAGGAATTCTGTCTTTTTAAGAAGTTGAAATCCATTTGCTTCCATAAGTTCAAATATATATTTGTCAGTATGTCGGAATACCTTTATTCCAGATTGAAAATTCTGTTTCTCAAAAAGTCCGGCAATAGATGATTCTTTATATTCATGTTCTGCTTCTTGCATTCTTTCGTATGTAAACCCAAAACAACCATTCTTATCTAAAATCAAAGAGGTTTGTTTGAAAATATATTTTAAATCTCCAATAAGATGAAAAACGCCATGAGAAACTGCGTGGTCAAATCTTCTGTCTTCAAACCATATACGGTCTTTAGTCAAATCAATTTGTCGAAGACCTTCGGCAAGTCTTTTGTCTCGGCAAACTTTAATCATTTCCATTGAACCATCAATTCCATATATGGTTAATCCAAATTGTTTAAATGGTATTGAACTCAATCCAGTTCCAATTCCAATGTCTAGTATCGTTTGGTTTGATTTAATACACTCATACATCAATCCAAATAAAATATCTGTCCCAATCCAATGACAATTTTGGATATAATCATCATAGTTTTGAGCAAAATCATTTGCCGAATCTATTGTCGTTTTTGTATTCATATTTTGATTGGTCTCTATTTTATAATTCCAACTAATGTAAAATAATTATCATATTCTATTTCCCATGCATTGTTATTATATGTTAAATGAATAGAACTTACCTACATAACAAATGTAAATATTTAATCCACATTTTCCAATAATACTCGGGATAGATTCAAATTATCAGTACGACTCTATATTTTTCTTATGTTTCTCATTTACCTCCGCGGGAAATTATACTTCCATCACCGCTGTAAAACAAGCTTCCTCACCACCATCTTATCTCCGTCTTTTAAGCCAATCAAATAAGTCCCATCCGGCAGATTACTCAAATCCAAAGTGGTATGATTGCCATTTAATAATTGCTGAAAGACTACCTTGCCCTGCGTGTCTAAAACCTGGATAGAGGTATTTACATTTTCATGTACTACAAGTTCAATCCGCCCTGAAGTAGGATTCGGATAAATATTAAAATCCGTTTCTTCAAAATATACACTCGCAATATTGGAATAAGAAAAAGTACCATCGTAATCATATTGTTTGAGGCGGTAGTATAATGTTCCAATTCCGGGTTTCAAATCAACCATTTTATAAAAATGAGAAGACAGGGTATTACCTTTACCTTTCACTTTGCCAATGTCTTTCCATATATGGCCATCCATAGAACGTTGCACCATAAAATAATCATTGTTTTGTTCATTAGCACTTGTCCAATTTAACATCACATTGTTTTCAAGAGGAATAGCCCGCAATGGAGTTAAATACTCAATAGCAAGCGGATCTTGAAATTCATAAGCCCCAATATCCGGCATTCCAACAATGGGGTTTCCTGCAAAATCTGTAGCCAGACCCACATCTATTCCTGCGTTAATAGCAGGTGATGCTGCAGTCAATTTAAAGTCACTTGGTTCGGAGAAAGTACCCGAAGAATTTTCAAAAAGTGGGATGTCAAGCACACTATGAGGGTCAAAAGTGCAGCTATCCCATTGTAGTGCCTGCCATTGAGCGAAATTTCTCTCATTGATATAATCAGGCACATAAACCCAGTAAAACTTGGGACCATCTATATCGAAAAGATTGTAATCTGACCGAAGTGATATCGTATCAGCTCCACTAAACCAATGTATATGGTATAACCCGGCATTAGCAGATATATTATTTTTAAAATTAACTTTGGCTCCTTTACCTGCGTAATTTCTTCCTGAAGCAAAACTGCTTTCACATCCGTAAATCGTATTGTTATAACAATCCTGGACGTCTTCAAACTGCAAGCGAATCCCTACCTTGCAATTAACTACGATATTATTGTATATCTCAATTCCACTTTTATCTGAGAACGAGTTATTATTACATTGGGTTGCGATTCCATAACCTGTTGCGCTACCATCCGGATCACAATCCTTTATGAAATTGTACCTTATAACCATATTAGTAAGTCTTTGGTTGGTAAATGCATATAGCAATGGTCCGCTACCACAGCGTTCGATATAATTATCCTCAATAATCCAACCGGTTCCTCCCTGTAAACCAATAGCATGTTCATCTGAATTTTGCTGTTCTGGTAAAACTCCAATATCGTGAAAATGATTGTCTTTTATTACGATGTGATTAGCTCCTCCCTCATCAGAGTTGTCAATGCCATAAACCCCATTTCCACACCATCCGATATCACAATTAACCACTTCATTATAATCCTGTCCTTTCCAAAAACTTATACCATAATTTCTTTCCCACGCAATTTTACATCCGTCCCAGCGTAAGTGATGATGATTATATTGTGAAGGCAAGCCTGAAACAGCATAGAGCGTTAAATTTTTAAAGGTAATAAAATGCAATGGTGCAAAATTGTTTATGTATTTGTCCCAGTCGAAACTATAACCGAAAAAGTAAGAATAAACCCTGTGTGTTGGATTACCATTATCTGTCAAATGCACATAGAGGGAATCGTAAGGTGGTGGTAGGTACATTTTTCCAGGGGAGTTTTCTAAATCGGAATAATCATTGGCCACTCCGAGAATAATAGGGCTATTGGGGTCGGTAGTCTCTATATCCTGAAAATACCAGTTATAAGTATATGAGGCATGTAGTCCTATGCTCCATACATTATTTCCCCGATTGTTCCAATCCTCATAATCCATACGTGAGTGCCCCCAGATAATCCCGGAATCGCCCGGATAATCACCTCTGATAACAAGGTGGTGGAGGGAGTCTTGCCCTGATTTAATACCAATCTTTCCTTGAATGGCAATAAGGTTATAAGGCAGTGTGTCGTGAAAAACATGCCTTCCACAAATATAGATTTCATCAGTCGGACCAATAGTACCGTCTTGAAATTTTCCATTTAATACTTCCAGTCCATTCCATGCGTTATCATAGGAGGTGCCGTCCTCTGTCCCATACGTTTGTCCTGTGAAAGCAGGGCGGACATACCAAGTATTTTGGGCGAATAGCAATGCGTTTAGCATTAAAAATGTCGATAAAATAATTAGTTTTTTCATATTTTCACATTTATTTATATGATGATTTTTGTTATTATGTTAATATTTTTTTTTAAAAGTTCTGAATAGCTTTAGCTTTTATCGGGAAACTATATCCCAATCACCGCTGCAAAACAAGCTTCCTCGTCACCATTTTATCTCCCTGTTGTAAACTGATTAAGTAAGTACCATTAGGCAGATTACTCAAATCTATAGTTGTATGATTTCCATTGATTAATTGCTGAAAGATCATTTTCCCTAATGAGTTGAAAACCTGAATTTGAGTATTTGTATTTTCCGGTAATACTAGTTCAACTTGCCCCGTTGTCGGATTGGGGAATACCTTGAAGTCAATGTCTTCGCGTGTTTCAGAAATTGCCGTCACTACTTCGTTTGGTACTAGCATATTCTCAGGTGAATTGCTCAAATAGGGTGGAATATTTAAAAAATAAAAAGCATCCACCCAGAACAAATCTTGAATTTCCCAGACGGTATCTCTATCCATTTCATTAGTGACAGGAATCTTCAAAAAACCGAGTTCATCCACACCATGCTGAGTACCTTCTGTCTGCGATGGTGCTTTGATATTGAGGTATGCCCAGTCGTAATGAAGAAAGATTGTATCCACATCGGCAGGAACATAAAAATACATTGGCGTCCAGTCATTGAAAGTTAAAGGATGCTCTTCTGATGCTTCCAAGACAAAACGGTGTGGTGTGTCAAAGATGGGGAAATAAGTATTATAATCCCCATTGTTAAATTCCATTTGGTAAAGTCCGGGACTGATATCGAGGTTGTTTATCTCGTTGATGACATATTCTCCATCAAAATAATCTATCTCCAGTCTTTTATCAAAAATATAGTTTCCTGTCACCAGTTCTTTTACATAGCCTTCACCGATTTCCGATTCCCAATCAGGAGTGTAAATATTGGATTGTCGCATTTCGATATTGAGCGTTTCGTTGTTTTCCGAAAGGAAGTACCAATTGGAATGACCGGAAGGGCCTGCCGAAGCACTTTCGTCGAAGGCTTCGATTTTGGGCTCAATCAGGGATGGTGCTTTGTCGGGATAAAGCGGAACAAGATGGTTCGAATAACTACGTAAAAGAGATTCTTCGGGGTATTTTTGCAAATCATTGCTTAGCATAGTTTGTATTTCTGCACTCGTAAAATCCTCTCCATTGCTCATCCATAAAGTGGGATGGGTATCCATCTCGAAGAAATTCCAACCGTCCCATACATCGAAATTATATAAAAGCTGGTGCTCAAAAAGCAATCGCAACTGAAATGCCAAAAACTGAATGACGTGGCGACGGCGGATGCGATAACCATACTCTAATAATGGCAAAGCGGCCTGTTGCACCTTCAGGGTATCATTGGTTGGCGTGGCAACTTTTTCTGCCTCGTAAAATTCATGAAAAAGAATAGCATAATGAATGTAAGCGTACATATCCTCCACGCGCTTGTATTCCGGAGTACCCGACTGTACTAAATCGAATGCCTGCTGCACTAATTTCAGCCATCGGTTTATCTTGAGGCAGGTATTCTCTGAACGCAAGCGAGAAGGGTCATTTTCCCAGTTTTCGTACAATGCCTTCATCGGAGGACCTGCATTGCCAAAGGCTGATTCTATCCAATCGTTGTAGAGGCTGTCAGCATTAGCATTTATATACCATAGGAGTTTGCGAGCAATGTAATATGATGGTCCGCCCCGCATCCAATTGGCTTGTGACTCGGCAGAAAATGACCTTACGTTCCACTCATTATAAATAAACGGGAGGTGTTTTTTGATATATTTCAGTGATACTCTACCCTGACCTAGGGGTAATCCCATATCCCATTGGTATTCTCCCAAATAATCATAGATGCCAAAATTTTGAAGTCCGGCTTTTTTCCAGCCTTTTGCAATCTGATTGAAACTCCAATTGGTATTGTTGAATGCCAACGCCATTTGTCCGTATAGATTAGGAGAAACTCTTGTGTTGAGCGGTGGCACAAGATGCGATGGATAAATATAAATGGAAGCCTGAGCACCGGGAATGGATTGAGCTAAGCTATCCGCTACATAATTGGCTATATGTAATACCTGATCCGCTCCATTGCCTAGTGCCAATGCATTCGGATGATAGGATATGTCACTTCCGTCGTTAGGCTCAATAGTAATCATAAATTCCTTAGGATTTTCCTCCCTGTACATGTTCAGCCACTCAATTCGATTTTCGAGCATTAGTTGTGCAAGATTGAGATTGCTGTATTCGAGGTTGATACCATCTCCATTCGCACCGCTGTCAAGATACTCCTGCCAGGTATTAAGCGTGCCATCTTCTTTGGTGGCAAAATATTCTGGATGTGATTGGAAAGTATCGGGGTCAGCAGCTATGTCATCTTGATAGGAGTGCCCTACGGCAAAAGTTGCAGGATAAGCATTTCCCTGTTGAGTGATGATACTGCCCTGTTGTGTAGCCCGAAAAAAGAACTCCCGGTCTCTTGCATTTTTTGACAATACGGAATCATATCCATCGCCATCACCGTTGGAATACCAAAGGTTACGTGAAATAAAATCCGGTTCGTCAAATTTCTTCTTCGTGAATGCCCAGTTGGGATTATTGGGGATAATCGTCCAGTCAGGAGACGGTGTGAGGAATTTGCAACCCAACTGCTTGATAAAATCAAACATCCCGTGTTCGACACCGATTCGGTCATTGCCGACTATAAGCACCCGGTTGCTATTCACATCGGAGAGGAATGCTTCACCATTCATAGCAGATAAGGTAGCATCATCCGCAGTGGTTAGCACCGTCGTATTAGGGCGTATTGCCAATAAAATACCGCTGCCATTGAAGTTGCCCGAAGTATTCACAGAATAGGTTTTACCTTCGATTTGCTGTAAAAACCCTGCAAGTTCTTCTGCCAAATTGACCATATTTGTATCTGTGGCAGGTTGTATATATATATTCTTATCTGTAAGCTGCCCTAGTGCTTGGGAAGCAATAAACAGTAAGAAAAAGACCAAATTATTTATTTTTATTTTTAACATTTTAATTGTTTTTAATTGTTAGAAAATGATTTAAACTATAACCATTGCAAAGGCTCATTTCATTTTTTCGCAATGCGGTTGATTCTCCTTCTTATTGGCACATCTGCCCCCTCATCCATCCCGCAAAAGCACTGCGCTCCCCCTAATAATTTTTCTTCACTTTGTTACGAAAAATGAAAGGGGGAAGTAGCAACCCACGACTCATCTAAAAAGGAAATGCACCTCATTGCAATCAGTATTACTTTGTGATTACAAGCTTTTTTGCATCTGTCTTTTTACTTGTTTTCGCTATCACAAAATATGTCCCACTAATCATATCTAGAAGATCTATTCTTCTGTGGTTAAATCCCTTTTCGTTGCTGATATTCTCTACTTTAATTACTTTTCCATTGATATCTGTAATAATGACTTGGGCATTATTGTTTGTGTTAGTATTGAATTCTATATTTATATAATCTGATGCCGGATTTGGATAAATATTCATTTCAAATAAATCAACTTCAACAGGAGGGGAAGTTGAATTCACAAAAGATGTATTTATCGGTAAAATATTTATAGTATAATCTTCTACCTCTCCATATTCAAAATATTCACAGGGAGAAGGAAATGTTTCATAGGACATTGACACTCTCAATCGTGTTTTTCCGGTTAAAACATCAGAAGGAATCGTAAAATTTCCGCCAATATTTTCACCGGATGAATTTGGTGAAATAAAAACTTTTTCCATTTCATCATCAAAATCTCCGTCTCTATTATAATCAATCCATATTGTTACATTTTCTTCATAAATATCAAAAGAAAAACCGGGAAAAAGTACAAATTCTACGTTTTGTCCCTGTGAAACAACAGCTGTAATACCCGTATAATCTCCATATCCCCAATCATTACCACTAATATATTGAATTCCATTGAGTTCAAATGCCTCTATCCATTCATAATATGCCTCTTCTCCCTTTGAATTACAATATTCAATAGAAGTTGTATCGCTATTGCCACATCTTGATAAATTATCAAGGAGTACTTGATATTTTGGAGCAATATTATTGTAAGGGGCATTTTGTGTAAACTGATTTTCCAAAGATCCCCAAGAACCATATTTTCCATTTTTAGGACTCACCAAAACATGATGGATGAATAGCATTTCATTAGGAGTAAGAGAACTAAGTGAATCCAATAGTTCCACATAAGCATCATACATGCGTGAATCTGTTTGTGCTTCTACCAATAGATGATTATAGGGTTGTTCTGTACCGAAAGGTTCGGGTGTAAAGTGTTGCCCTCCTTCATAAAAAAGCAATTTTTTGTCTTTTTCTATCGCAAGATTGGCATATTTTCTAAAGCTTTTGAAATAAGCATTTTCATCATCATAATTTATACCACGAGTTGCCGCAAATAAATCATCTAAAGTTGAATTGCCATTCAATTGGCTGCAATCTACTCCGATATAGGTGGCTATTGAGATGGCATCTACATATTGTGCTGTTCCCTCCGCTTCCATTTGTACAAATTGGCGGTCTCCGATATCAAACCAAGCACCTTGTGAAGCCAATACTCTGGTAACTCTATCGGGCGCATCACCAAATGCCTCCGTCCATGTCCTCAATGCCCAGCCTATTTTTCCAACTGTGCGCTCCGGCCAAGGAAGAGATTGGTCGCCTATGCTATCTAGATAACTTGTTTGGTCAAACATCCAATTCCATACTTCATTTGAATATTCAATGTATATTTTTAAATTAGGATTGAGGTTATTTTTAATCAGATTCGCAAGTTGAATGATATAATTTTCATCTGCAAGATGAGGGATATTTATCCAAGCATCTGATTGTGTCTCATTACAAAGTTGAATCATCCATTCATAAGGAACGCCATGACTATCTTCTGAACCATAAGTATAAAAATTCACGGGTGTCCGATCGCTCCATTTACTTACTGTCGAACTATTAGTATTCCCGAATTCCATAAAGCGGATAGTTTGGAAAGGAGCTAATTTATCCCTCCATGAACTTGTCCAAGGTTGCGTTTGATAAGTGGACTCTGTACCCGGCAATAATACTCTGATATTGCGCACATGATTGCCCAAAGTGGAGCTGTTGATGGCCAACTGGAGAAAGTCAGCATATTCTATAGTAGGATCAAAACTATACTCTATTCTGCCCGGCACATCGGAAATAATCGAAGTGACACCCCCTCCTGATATATCAATATCACCTTCTCCTTCATACAGTATCACATAATTGCCTGCCGGCATGGTGTTGGCTGCTGACCAATGCGTGAATACAATTTGATCGGCTTCTGCATTTGGGTCATCTACTGTTACCGGAATTTGCAAAGGATATCCGTTTTCATCTAATGGAATTTGACTGAGGAATCCGGTATTCCATTCATTTTGTCCGCCCTCTACATATATTGCATTCGTGGTTTGCCAATTGTTTGCATTTTTCATAATATTGACAAAAGGATAGGAAGAGCCATAATAACTCGGTGGAAATATTTGCATACCGATTTGCAGACATCCGTTTTCTTGTGAGAAAAGTGAAAAGGACAAAAAAACTAATACTACTATAATTGATTTTTTCATAATTATTTTTTTTAAAAGTTATATAAAAAATTTCTTGTGATATAAACTTGATACGGTCAAGAATTTTTTTACCCTACTTTTTATTTGTTTTAAATTATAGAACCCACCTCAATCCTCCCTTACAAGGGAGGAAGTTGCAACCCCCAGTGAAATACTTTGTTGATTTCACAGGGTAAACCGCAAAAGCACCGCTTTTTCCACAAAAAAATACCATTTAGTTATAAAACAAATTGATTTTCAAATAGCTATTTCTATTAATCAAGCACCTCCACTTCTCCCTTCCCTTTGTGAGGGAAGGGCTGGGGATGGGTGCTAAAACCGGAATCAATTCTCTAATGAGAAAGCTTTCGTTATTACACTTATTAAAAGATGTGACATAACGAAGGCCCTTACAAGGGAGGAAGATGCAACCCCCAGTGAAATACTTCGTTGATTTCACGGGGTAAACCGCAAAAGCATATGACTTGTCCTGAAAAAAGTTTCTTTTGAAATTCAATTTATTGTCCTTATATTTGCAAAAAAAATATATGTCGAATAAGCATCAGGATATTTGTAAAGAAACTGTATATAAAACGGTTTTTCAACAATATGCTAGAAGTATTCGCAATTATTTATTGGCAAAATGTGGCGATGTCTCTTTGTCGGAGGATGTTGTGCAAGAAGTGTTTTTAAAGCTTTGGCAAAAATGCGCAGATATTCGTTTTGCAACGGTAAAAGCTTTTTTGTATCGCGTTGCAGATAATATCCTAACAGACCAATTCAGACATAAAAAAGTCGTTTTAGTACATCGCCAAAAACTTAGTATCAATACTGTCAATGATCAGACACCACAATTTCAATTGGAAGAAAAGGAGTTTAAAGAAAAGTTGGACTATATTATCAATTCTATGCCGGAAAAAAGCAGAGTGGTTTTTTTGATGAACAGAATTGAAAAATTGAAATACAGGGAAATTGCAGAGCGTCTTGGTTTAAGTCAAAAGGCTGTAGAAAAAAGGATGGGAATTGCATTGGATATTTTCAGAAAAGGAATTGCAGAAAAATAAATTTTGATAAAAAAATAGGGTAAAAATTCAGATAAACGTATTACCAAAAGATGGAAGATTCAAATAAACATATTTTATTGGCAAAATGGCTTGAAGGAAATCTAACTGACGAAGAAGTCAAAGATTTGAAAAAAGATATAGATTTAAATAGCCTAAAGACTGCTATTAAAAGAGTGGATAATTATGATTTCCCTGCTTTTGATGAAAATGCTTTGTTCGAAAGTATTAAGGACAAAGTTCCTGCAAAAACAACAAAAGTTCGCAATATTATTCCGTTATGGATAAAAGCTGTCGCTGCCGTATTTATCATCGTTTTGGCTAGTATGTGGTGGTATATTGACACGGGGACTACGGTTATAGCTTCTAATGGTGAAATCAAAACAGTAATTCTACCCAATCAATCGGAAGTATTACTCAATGCCGGTTCAAAATTGACTTATTACACTAAAAATTGGAAGAAATATCGCCGTATGAAACTTGATGGTGAAGCTTTCTTCAAAGTCAGCAAAGGTAAACCATTCAAGATAGAAACCCCCAATGGTACAGTTGAAGTACTTGGCACACAATTCAAAGTATTTGATAGAGATAATCTTTTTGAAGTCATTTGCTATAAGGGAAAAGTAAGAGTCGAAACGAAATCAGGGAATTTAGAGGAAATACTTACCAAGGGCAAAGGGGTAAAAGTACTTAATAACAGGATTGTGAAAATAGAAGAAAAAAATACAAAACCCCGATGGATAGAGGGAATATCCACCTTTGCCAAGGCGTCTTTAAAAGAAGTTTTTGATGAATTTGAAAGACAATTTGATGTAGAAATTGAAATAGATGATGTTGACTTAAAGAGAAGATTTTCGGGACAGTTTCAACATAATGATATCAATATCGCTATCCAAGAAATTTGTGCCTCAATGAATTTGAAATATCAAATCATTCCAAACGAGAAAAAAATAATCATTACAAAAAGCAAATAATAATTAAAAACCGCTATCATCCCACTTTTTTGCCTAAATTTGTAGTATAAAAATGAGGGCAGATGAAAGTTTTTTTGGTGAGTACCAATACACGTTGTTTTACTCGCATATTGTTTTTTATAATTTTTACAGCTTTATTTTGGCTGACTTTACCGGCTCAGTCAGTTGATAAAAGTATATCTGTTTATAAAAATGCCCCTTTGGAAGATATCTTGAATGACTGGCAGGCAAAAGAAGAGATTTCTTTTTCTTATGATTATGATTTAATCAAAAAATATACTCTCTCAGGTAATTTTTCAAACTTGTCAATAAAAGAAAGACTGATAAAAGCTCTTCGATTTTCAGATTTGGAATTTGAATTGATTTCCGGCAATAATTATATTATAAAGAAGAAATCCGGAGAATTTTATACGTCGTTTAAGTACAAAATATGTGGAACAGTGATTGATAGCAAAACACTAAAACCTCTTCCTTTTACAAATATACAACTCAAAGATACGGATATTGGAATGTTGACGGATTCAAACGGTTATTTTTCAATTCAAGCACCTTTTGTGAGTAATGATACAATTTTAATTGGGTTTATTGGATATAAAAACAATTTTATAAATGTCGGGAAATTTAAAAATCGACCTTGCCAAAAAATTGAATTGAATATGTATTCCACCAAACTCAATGAAATAATAATTCGGGATAGGTTTTTCAATGATGTTGAAAACAATACCTTTTTATCTACTGAAAATGTGAGTTCAACCTCATTTTATATAAAAGATATTGAAGATATCGGTAGTTTTGCGGAAAAAGATGTTTTGCAAATAGCCCAATTGCTGCCTAGTGTATCTTCTACAGATGAATCGGCTTCTAAAATCCATATCAGAGGCGGTAATTCAGGACAAACACTGGTTTTGTACGATGATATTACACTTTATCATCAAGGTCATTTTTTTGGAAAAATTTCGTCAATAAATCCCAATGCTGTTGAAAAGGTAAACATTTCTAAAGAAGGTTATTCTTCATCTTATGGTAGCAGAGTGTCCGGTGTTGTTGATATCAAGGGGAAACAAAAAATTCCTTTATCCAAGTCATTGAAAATTGAAGGGAGTCTTTTGTCTGGAAATATCAATTTGGAACTTCCTTTATTTGATAATAAATTTGCTGCTTTTGTCAATTATCGTCGTTCATTTACCGACTTTTATCATCCTCTTGCTTTTGTCAATAATTTTGATCAGATTTTTCAAAATTCTGTAATCACAAGTGACAAGGATTATATCAAAAAAAATGGGTTAGACACTTTGGTTTCAACTACATCCAAAACTTCTTTTTATGATTTGAACACCAAATTTATATGGCAACCGAGTCAAAATGATAAGGTTACTTTCAGTTATTTAATTACTAAGGATTTTTTACAGTATTCTTATGACCAAGATAAAGCAATTTTTGAGGAAAGTATATTGAAAATTAAAAATAATGGTCTTAATACCAATTGGAAACACAATTGGAATAAAAATATTAATTCAAATATAGGGTTTTCAATGTCTGGTTATGAGAATTCTTATCAATTCAAAGATCATCAATCAATTGATTCTTCTTCTATACTAATTAAAAATTACAACTCATTGAAAGATTATTCTTTCGAATTATCAAATAGTATTCTGAAAGAAGATCAATTTTTCTCCGTTGGCTACCAACTGAATACTATAAATGAAAAAGCTACTGTGTTCAAAAGGGATGGAAATTTTCCTGAAAAAATATTAAATGATAGTATCAATGGCGTCACAAATACAGTATTTACTGATTATCGCCTGGATCTTGACAGGATAGATTTTAATTTTGGTATGCGGCTAAACCATTATAATCTTACTAAAAAATTATATTTTGAACCTCGTTTTTTAGTTAAGGTTTATCCCTTTAAAAATTTTTCATACAAACTTGCTGGAGGGATTTATTACCAAATGATTAATCAAATTGTAGAAATTAACAATTTTAATGCAGAAGATAATCTGTGGATTTTATCTAGAAATAGTGATAAAAGGGATTTGTTCTCTACGGTGAAAAACACACAATATTCAATGGGAATAGCATTCAAATTGTTATCCTGGAATTTTGATTTTACATATTTCGATAGATTTTATAAAGGAATTACATCAAGAACATTACGGTTTGATACAAAGGATTTTCCTTTTTATTCCGGCAATATGTCCTCAAACGGTTTGGAAATCGGTATTCAAAAGCGAACTAAATACTACTATACCATTATCGGATACTCGTGGAAAGAAGTGAAATACGAATTTGATTACCCTGAATATCCTGTTAGTGCTTCTTATAACAAAAAGCACTCATTGGATATTTTGCAAGGAGTGGAGTATAAAGGGTTTATGCTTTCCGCTACTTTCAAATATGGCTCGGGAATGCCTTTCACGCCTGTCGATAGTATTGGTTCGGATTATTCAGATCCTGAAAATCCGGGATTTTGGATAGAATATAAAAGCTTTAATAGCAAGTTTCTTTCGCCTTATTACCGGGTGGATTTGGCATTGTCGAAAAAATTTCAATTTAAGAATTTTTATGGTAAATTGAAATTATCCGTTCTCAATGTTTTCAATCACAAAAACCATTTGCAACGTTACTACCGGCTAGACTATATCAATGATACTGATAAACCTTCATTGATTGAATCGAATCGCTTCGGCTTGCCTTTGACGCCAAATATAGGATTGATATTGTCACTGGGAAAAAGATGAAAAATATTGAAATTAGATAAACAATAACTTTTTATTGAGTTTTGTTATTCATCATTGATGCTACCGCTTGTGAAACTTTCGTTATTTGTACCTCTTCATAAATTTTTCGGCTTTCTTTCTTGTTGAATTTCTAGTACTTATAAGGGTATCCGATGCGTTTTTATGCGATATTTATTTCGATATTTGGTTATATTATCATCCATTACCTCGTAGGAATAAAAGTTTCTAAAGCTGTTTATTGCCTAATCTCCTTGTTATTTCTCCACTTTCTCAATTGTTTCTGTTACAATTTTTGTCATAATCTCTGTTACCATTTTTGACATTGGAACAATATCCAATTCAGGAAACATCATACTAACCATCCACGGTTTCATTTTCATAAAACGTAAATTTGTTTTCCCATTTTCTCTTGTAACTATTATACTCTTAGGCATCATAACCCCCATATCAAAACTCATACTGGTTAAAGCTTTATGTGATTTTGGAGCATTACATATTTGAATGATTCTATACTCAAAGTCATCTGCTATTGGTAAATTCTTTTTCGTATAAGTCTCTTTCATATCGTGAACTGTAACAACTGCAAATTTGTTGTCTTTTACGACCTCTGTTAACGTTTCAATTATATTCTCATAAGGAGCATCAGTTGTATATTTTTCAACAATATCTCCCATTAACCATTTTGATAACATTTTTTTTATCATTGTTTATCCTTTTTATTATTAATTATTATAAATATTTTTCGTAGTATGCCTAAGAACGCACTACAACTATATAATCTGAGACGCAAATTTATTATTTATTCAGCAATTTTAAACAAACCATGGGATAAATTCATGTTATCAAGAGGGCGTTTAATTTATTTTAATACTTAGGTTTCATTTATTACATCTTCATATTTTAGAATATCAATTAATGG